>Ga0335085_10003919_pt1 | contig 25155 bp, 21 predicted proteins | sample Lox_Sample_45_FD_206712 | JGI IMG/M metagenome (GOLD analysis project Ga0335085, IMG submission 206712) | Soil microbial communities from Loxahatchee National Wildlife Refuge, Florida, United States - Lox_Sample_4.5 | ecosystem: Environmental > Terrestrial > Soil > Wetlands | place: USA...
CCTTTGACGAGGATTTTAGGCTGCGTTCGGCAAACCTCAGCGCGGCCCACATACTCGAGACCGAATTTTCAACGTTGCGCGGGTCCAGCCTTGAGGAATGGCGTGCAGCAAACGTCGCACTGCACGGCCTGAGCGAGCAGATTTTATCTTCGTTTAGGCAATCGTCTGCCGACGAATGGGAGAAACAGGTAGAATACTCGGGAAAATCCGGCACGCGCATGCTTTTGTTGCGCGGCAGCAACCTTTCGCGCGCGGGGCAATCCGGTTATGTGGTGGTGTTCGATGACGTCACTCATCTATTGCAGGCGCAGCGCGATGCAGCCTGGGGCGAAGTGGCGCGCCGATTGGCGCACGAGATTAAAAATCCGCTTACGCCCATTCAGCTCTCTGCCGAAAGGCTCAAGCATAAGCTGGCAGATAAGCTTGATAAACCGGATCTGGATATTTTGAAACGTTCAACCCAAACGATTATCAGCGAGGTAGCGGCGATGCAAAATATGGTGGATGCTTTCAGTGACTACGCGCGCACCTCGGAGTCCCGATTGCAATCTATCGATCTTAATAATCTGCTGCGCGAAGTGCTTGCGCTTTACGAATCGCCGGCATTCACCATCAAGCTTGAACTTGCACCCCAGCTGCCACGCATCATGGGCGACAGGACACAACTCCGCCAGGTTATTCATAATTTATTGCAGAACGCCCAGGACGCGCTGGCGGATGTGCCCAGACCGAGCATCGTGGTGCGAACCGAAGCGCAAAGAAACCATATACAGCTCAGCGTTCAAGATAATGGCAGCGGATTTCCTGAACAGCTGATGACGCGGCTGTTCGAGCCGTATGTGACCAGCAAGCCTAAGGGCACCGGCTTGGGACTGGCTATCGTTAAACGAATTGTGGACGAACACAGCGGCATCATCCACGTCGAAAATGTTAAACCGCATGGTGCCTGCGTCAGCATTTCGTTGCCGCTGGCACGCGCCGCGTAGAAGACAATAAATGGCAACGAACCAGATCTTAGTCGTAGACGACGAAGTAGGCATTCGCGAACTGCTTTCTGAAATCCTTGAGGACGAAGGTTATCAGGTGAGGCTTGCCGAAAACGCCAGTCAGGCGCGCGCGCGGCGCATGGAAATGCGTCCTGACCTGGTGCTACTTGATATTTGGATGCCTGATACTGATGGCATCACGCTTCTCAAGGAATGGGCGAGCAACGGACTGCTCACCATGCCGGTCGTCATGATGTCGGGTCACGGCACCATCGAGACCGCCGTAGAAGCGACTCGCATCGGCGCGGTTGATTTCCTGGAAAAACCCATCGCGATGCAAAAGCTTCTAAGTACAGTTGGACAAGCGCTCAGGCGCGGCACCATTCATACCCAGCAACTGCTTTCGCTGGCAAGCCTTGGCAAGTCGCCGCAAATCGCTGAGCTCAAAAAACGCATGGAGCAAATCGCCAATCTCAATTTACCGCTGTTGCTGGTTGGCGAAGTGGGCTGCGGAGTGGAACTGTGCGCACGCTTCCTGCATGAGCCCAACACACAATGGGTTAACCCTGAAAATAACGCTCAACTCGTCGGTGCGCCATTGGATCTGCTGCAGCAGGCGCACGACGGCTTACTGTTCTTAAGCGAGATAGGAAATCTTAGCCGGCAAGAGCAAAAAGGCTTGATGTTTCTTGTCAGCAAGCTCGGGAAGTACAACGTACGGCTGGTGTGCGCCACGTCAAAACCGTTGCCGCAGTTGGTGAGCCAGGGCTTGTTCGATGGCAGCCTGTATCAACTGCTGAGCGTCCTCACCCTTGGCGTGCCCAGTTTGCGGGAGCACCGCGAGGACATCCCCGATCTTGCAAGACTCATGCTGTCGCGATGTGTCGAAGCCGGTGAAGCACCGTTGCGTGAATTCAGTACTTCAGCACTCAACGCATTGCGCAACTACTCTTGGCCGGGCAACTTGATCCAGTTGGAAAACGCCGTAAAGACTTTGGCGCTAACTTCGCTTGAAAAAGAGATTAGCGTCGATGAAGTCAATCGAGTCCTGTCGCAATTTGACATTGAACCGCAGGTTGCAGACCACGCGCTGCCACTCGACGTCGGTTTGCGCGAGGCGCGGGATGCATTTGAGCGCGTCTACTTCAGGCACCACATTAACAAAGAGCGAGGCAATATGAGCCGGATTGCTGAAAAAGTCGGACTGGAGCGGACACACTTGTATCGCAAGCTGAAACAACTCGGAATCAAGATGGGAAGGCGCAATCACGAACAATAAATCATTGCCAAGCCTGGCTCTACCTCAGTAACGTTCCATTATAATTGCGGTACGGATATTCAATTTCTGGCACGTGCGGTTTGGATGATGTTCTTGAATCCGCCCCGTGTCTGGAAGCAATTGCGATTTTCCGGTGCACCGGCTGAGCTGCTATGTTCGAGGTTCTAAAATGGCAAAACGCAAGGATCTGACCAACGCCATACGCGCACTGGCAATGGACGCCGTTCAGAAAGCAAATTCCGGTCATCCGGGAATGCCGATGGGAATGGCGGAAATCGCCGAAGTATTGTGGAACCACCATTTGCGATATAACCCGTCCAATCCCAACTGGCCGGACCGCGACCGATTTGTGCTTTCCAACGGCCACGGGTCAATGCTTCAATACGCGCTCCTGCACCTTACCGGCTTCGACCTGCCTATGGAGGAACTGAAACGTTTTCGGCAACTTCATTCGAAGACACCCGGGCACCCCGAATACGGGTGTACCGTGGGGATCGAAACCACGACCGGTCCCCTTGGCCAAGGGCTTGCCAATGCCGTGGGAATGGCCATTGCGGAAAAGGTACTTGCCGCTCGTTTTAACCGTCCCGAATTCGACATCGTTAATCACCATACTTATGTATTTTGTGGCGATGGTTGCCTGATGGAAGGCATTTCACATGAAGCATGCTCCCTTGCCGGCACCCTGGGACTCAACAAGCTAATTGCGTTTTACGATGACAATGGAATTTCCATTGATGGTCAGGTAAAAGGCTGGTTTACAGACGACACGCCGAAACGCTTCGAGGCTTACGGCTGGCATGTCATTCGCAATGTCGACGGTTACGATAGCGCGGCGCTGGATGTGGCAATCCGGGCTGCCCTGCAGATCGGTGACAAGCCGACCCTGATATGTTGCAAGACGGTAATCGGGAAAGGCGCGCCGCACAAGCAGGGTACGCACGAGGCGCACGGCGCGGCTTTAGGCGAAGCGGAAGTGGCGGCGACCCGCGCCAATATCGGCTGGAACTATCCGCCGTTTGAAATCCCAAGAGAGGTATACGAGGGCTGGGATGCCCGCAGCCGGGGCGCCACGCTTGAAGCGGATTGGAGGCGTAAGTTTGGCGAGTTTGCGAAGAAATTCCCACTTGAAGCCGCCGAGTTTCAGCGTCGCGTTGATAGCGAACTTCCCGCCGATTGGCGCGAGCATGTGCAGCAGCTCATTTCCAAAGTGAATGAAAAATCGGAGAGCATTGCCACCCGCAAAGCTTCGCAAAATGCAATTGAAGGCTTGGCGCCGCTGCTACCCGAGTTAATCGGTGGCTCCGCGGACCTCACCGGCTCGAATCTCACACTGTGGTCGGGTTCCAAAGCAATCGATAAAAACAGCGGCGGCAACTACATTTACTACGGTGTACGCGAGTTCGGCATGACGGCCATTGTGACAGGATTGGCTCTTCACGGCGGCCTGATCCCCTTTGCCGGGACATTTCTCATATTTTCTGATTATGCACGCAACGCGCTGCGCATGGCGGCGCTGATAGGAATTCGCGCGATTTATGTCTTTACGCATGATTCCATCGGTCTGGGCGAAGACGGGCCAACGCATCAGGCTGTGGAGCAGGCGGCTACGCTGCGCTATATACCCAACATGGATGTATGGCGTCCTTGCGACACGGTGGAGTCTGTGGTTGCGTGGGCGCAGGCTATAGAGCGCAAAAGCGGACCGTCGAGTTTGTTGTTCACGCGTCAAAACGTACCTTTTCTAAAGCGCGATGCGATGACTATTGCAAACATCGCAAAGGGAGGCTACATCCTTGCGGAAGCCTCGGCCGGCGATCCGCACGCGGTAATTATCGCGACGGGGTCGGAAGTGGCGCTGGCGATGGCGGCACAAAAAACGCTTGCTAAAGAAGGTATCCCGGTGCGTGTAGTGTCAATGCCATGCACTTCGGTATTCGACCGCCAGGATGAGGCTTTTAAGTCTCTGGTTTTGCCCGCCGGAGTGGCGCGCGTGGCCGTCGAAGCCGGCGTCACCGATTTCTGGCGCAAATATGTCGGGTTGCAGGGCGCAGTGGTGGGAATAGACCGCTTTGGCGAGTCTGCTCCCGCTGCAGATTTGTTCAAATACTTCGGATTTACAGTGGAAAATGTGGTAAAAGCTGTGCGCAATGTCGTAAAGACTTGACGTTGGTCAAATGCAATCGCGGGTTGACGCGGTAAGCTGTAAGGGAGGCTTGCGGGTAGCCGGTCAAGTCGGTTCTAAGACGTGGCGAGATCGCCAAAAAGTTTTGCTTAAAGTTACTTACGCCCGGTTCAAGCGCCCGCTGTAAAAATTATTGATTTTATTCCTGGAGCAGAAACAATGGCTATTCGCATCGCTGTTAACGGTTATGGACGCATCGGACGCAACATTTTGCGCGCTCTCTATGAATCGGGGCGTAACAAGGAAATTGCCATCGTTGCTATCAACGACCTTGGAAACGCCGAAACCAATGCCCATCTTACCCGTTATGACACGGTACACGGGCGATTTCGGGGCAGCGTTGAAGTGGAAAACGACGCTATGATCGTCAATGGCGACCGCATCAACGTGCTAGCCGTGCGCAACCCTGCGGAACTGCCTTGGAAGGAACTCGGTGTAGATGTAGTACACGAATGCACCGGTCTTTTCAACAGCAAGGAGAAGGCCGCGGGGCATATAAAAGCCGGCGCAAAAAAAGTCCTTATTTCCGCTCCGGGGGGCAAGGATGTCGATGCTACCGTGGTCTACGGAGTCAACCATAGAAATCTGAAAGCTTCTCACACGGTAATTTCAAATGCATCGTGCACCACAAATTGTCTTGCGCCGCTTGCCAAAGTTCTGCACGAGAAAATCGGAATTGTCAGTGGTCTGATGACCACAGTGCACGCGTATACCAACGACCAGGTGTTGATCGACGTCTATCACAAGGACCTGCGGCGCGGCCGTTCTGCCACTATGTCCATGATCCCAACCAAAACCGGTGCCGCTTCGGCGCTAGGCCTAGTGTTGCCGGAGCTTGACGGTAAGTTCGACGGCTTCGCAGTGCGCGTACCAACCATCAATGTATCATTGGTGGATTTGAGCTTTATCGCGAAACGCCCGACGACGGTTGAAGAAGTAAATGCGGTGATGAAGCAGGCATCAGAGGGAGAATTAAAAAGCATCATCGACTACAGCGACGAGCCGCTGGTTTCGATCGATTTCAATCATCATTCCGCTTCCTCGATCTTCGACGCGTCACTTACCAAAGTAACTGGGGGCACACTTGTGAAAGTGCTGTCCTGGTATGACAACGAGTGGGGGTTTAGCAACCGCATGCTGGATGTGACGGTTGCATGGATGAACGCAAGATAATCCGGCCATGTCTATCCTGAGGATGACCGATCTTGATCTTGCGGGCAAGCGCGTGCTGATACGCGAGGACTTCAATGTGCCGTTGAACAACGGCGAGGTGGCGGATGATACGCGCATCCGCGCCTCATTGCCGACCGTAGAACGTGCGCTCAAAGCGCGCGCCAAAGTCATGCTGATGTCGCATCTGGGGAGGCCAGAAGAAGGAACGTACGATGAACGCCGCTCCCTGAAACCGGTGGCGCGGCGCCTTTCCCAATTATTGGGTCGTGAAGTGACAGTGGTTAGTGACTGGTTAGACGGAGCGGAAGTTGCGGCAGGCAATGCGGTTTTATTTGAGAACGTGCGCTTTAACAAGGGGGAAAAAGAAGACAGCGATGAGCTTGCGCAAAGAATGGCGAAATTATGCGATATTTATGTCATGGACGCTTTTGCCGTAGCGCATCGCGCCGAAGCGTCCACTCATGGAGTTGCGAAATTTGCCAAAGTCGCCTGTAGCGGTCCCTTGCTTGCCGCCGAACTGGATGCGCTTGGAAAAGCGCTGCACAACCCTAAGCGACCATTAGTTGCCATCGTCGGAGGCGCTAAAGTCTCCACTAAGCTCCCCGCGCTGAATTCGCTGTGTAAAATTGTAGACCAATTGATCGTGGGGGGCAGTATCGCGAATACGTTTATGCTCGCCGCAGGTCACGCGATCGGCAAATCCCTCGCAGAGGCGAAATTGACCGGGGAGGCGCTGGAGATTATTCAGGCGGTGCGTGGCAAAGGTGGCGAGGTGCTAATTCCGCACGACGTAATATGCGCCAAGGAATTTTCGGTTACTGCCAAAGCCACGTTGAAGGACATCAAAGAGATTGCCGCGGATGACCTGATCATGGATGTCGGGCCTAAAACCCGCGAAACGATTGTTCGCATAGTGGAGAAGGCCGGTACCATCGTTTGGAACGGGCCGCTCGGTGTGTACGAATTCGAGCAGTTCAGCGCGGGCACCCTGGCGTTGGCTAACGCCATTGCCGATTCCAGGGCATTTTCCCTCGCGGGCGGCGGCGAGACGCTTGCAGCGCTGGCCAAATTCGGACTTACAGACAAAATATCCTATATTTCGACCGGTGGCGGCGCGTTTCTTGAGTTTATGGAGGGCAAGAAACTGCCGGCTGTGGAAATTCTTGAACAACGTGCAAGGCAGTGATGCGGGATAAATTCTCAAGTTTTTTCGGCGGATTTTATTTCATCCGTCAATGTCCGAATTGTTATGCTGCGTAGAACTAAAATTGTCGCAACGCTCGGACCTTCCTCCAGCGACCCGAAAGTACTTGAACGCATGATAGCTGCCGGCGTCGATATGGTGCGCATGAATTTTTCCCACGGTTCAGCCCAGGATCATCTGCAACGGTCTGAGACGGTGAGCGAAATGGCACGGAAAGTAGGTCGCAGTGTCGGCATCATTGCCGATTTGCAGGGTCCCAAAATCCGCATTGGCAGGTTCGAGCAGGGCAAAATCACGCTGCGCGCTGGCGATTCATTTGTTCTCGACACCAGCGACAAACCGGGCAATGAACGGCGTGTGGGCCTGGATTACAAGGAACTGCGGCGCGATGTCGTCCCGGGCGCGGTGCTGCTGCTCGATGACGGGCGCATGGTGTTCGACGTAAAGGCGGTGCGCGACGACGAGATTGTTTGCAGCGTGAGGCACGGGGGAGTGCTGACTAACAACAAGGGCATCAACCGGCAGGGCGGAGGGCTGACCGCGCCGGCTCTTACTGAAAAAGATCGGCAAGACATCAAAACGGCGGTTCAGCTCAAAGCGGATTATTTGGCGGTATCGTTCGCCAAAAGCGGCTCCGATATGCGCCTGGCCCGCCAGCTGCTGCGCGATGCCGGCGGACACGCATTGCTAATTGCCAAGATCGAAAGAGCAGAAGCGATTCCCGCGTTGCAGGAAATTCTAGAGGCGTGTGACGGTATCATGGTTGCGCGCGGAGATCTTGCAGTTGAAGTCGGCGATGCAGCGGTTCCTGCGTTGCAAAAACGCATGATTCGCGTCGCACGCGGTATGAACAAGCTCACCATTATCGCGACACAAATGATGGAATCAATGATAGAGAGCCCGATACCCACCCGCGCCGAGGTATCGGACGTGGCGAATGCGGTACTGGAGGGCACCGACGCAGTCATGCTGTCTGCGGAAACGGCCAGCGGCAAGTTTCCGGTGGAATCGGTCGAAGCAATGAACCGCGTCTGCGTTGAAGCTGAAAAATCCGATGAAGTGGCGCTGGACCGCGATTTTTTGGATCGTGTCTTTACCCGTATCGACCAGTCAATTGCAATGGCCGCGCTGTTTACTGCGTATCATCTGAAAATCAAGGCAATCGCCGCACTCACGCAGTCGGGCTCTACGGCATTATGGATATCGAGGCTGAATTGCGGTGTGCCGATTTATGCGCTCACGACTGAAACTGCAACGCGCCACCGCGTCTGCCTGTTTCGCGATACCTACCCGCTGATGTTGAAATACACCGGTCAGGACAGGCAGCAATTGCTGCTTGAAGTCGAGAAAGAGCTGCTGGCAAACAAGGTGGTGCGGGAGGGCGATCTAATCGTGCTGACGATCGGAGAACCTATTGGCAAGTCCGGGGGTACTAATACGATGAAGATCCTAAAAATAGGGCAGCATCAAAATGCGTGATAAGCAGGATTTTTTTATGATTCGCTGCTAGAATTTTTATTGGAGGTGAAGGACAAATGTATGAACGTGAACTTGAAACCACAGCCGCTGCCATGGTGGCGAAAGGTAAAGGCATACTCGCGATAGACGAGAGCACTCCTACCTGTAAAAAGCGCTTTGACAGCATCGGTGTAGAATCCACTGTCGATAACCGCCGCGCCTATCGCGAAATTCTGATAACGGTGCCCGGAGCGGCGCAATACGTAAGCGGTATGATACTTTATGACGAAACAATACGGCAGTCCGCCGCGGACGGCACGCCGTTTCCGGTCGCGCTCAAGCGCCAGGGAATCCTCGCCGGGATCAAGGTAGACGCCGGCGCCAAGAAACTTGCCGGCGCTCCGGGAGAGAAGGTTACTGAAGGGTTGGACGGCCTGCGCGAGCGTCTCGCAGAATACCGCGGCATGGGCGCGAGCTTCGCCAAATGGCGCGCGGTTATCACCATAGGCGAAGGAATTCCGAGCGCATACTGCCTGGATGTCAATGCGCATGCGCTGGCGCGGTATGCGGCGCTTTGCCAGGAAGCCGGATTGGTGCCGATTGTTGAGCCGGAAGTGTTAATGGATGGCAAACATTCTATACAGCGCTGTTTTGAGGTTACTGAAGCTACGTTGCGCGGCGTTTTCAGTGAGCTTTATCTGCAGCGCGTGGCACTGGAACACATGGTGCTTAAAGCGAGCATGGTAATTTCGGGAAGCGAATCCGCGGAGCGCGCAGGTGTTGAACAAGTGGCTGCACAGACCCTGCGCTGCATAAAGCGTGTGGTACCCGCCGCAGTGCCCGGAATCGTGTTCCTCTCAGGCGGGCAAGGCCCCGAAGAAGCGACCGCGCATCTAAATGCCATGAACTTGATGGGCCCCAACCCCTGGCCTTTGAGCTTTTCCTACGGTCGCGCGCTGCAGGAGCCCGCGCTCAATACCTGGAGGGGACAGGCCGCCAACGCAGCGGCAGCGCAAAAGGCGCTTTACCACCGAGAAAAAATGAACAGCGCCGCGAGCCTTGGCCGCTACAGCGCGCAGATGGAGCAGGGAAAAGCCGCGGCTTAACGCGGTTCGCTGGCTAGGCGTTAATGAAACGCGCGTATCGCAACCGGGATGCGTCGGTTGCCAAACTGCCGGGTGAATTGCGCGAACTCGCCCGCGAGCGGCGTGGCGCAGCCGGGGCATTTACCGTCGTCCGTGACGCGGTAGCTCACAATGCGATGCCAATCGCGCGCGATAAGCGGTGTTTTGCAGGCGGCACAGTAAGTGGTGCCGCCCTCAGTATCGAACACATTGCCGGTATAGACATATTGCAATCCTTCTTGCTGAGCAATGGCTCGCGCTCGGCTTAATGTGTGCGGCGGAGTCGGCGGCAGGTCCGTCATCTTGTAATCGGGATGGAATGCGGTGAAATGCAGCGGCACATCCAGTCCCAGCTCGCGCGCGATCCACTGCGATTCATTGCGAATTTCCTCATCGCTGTCATTCTTGCCGGGGATCAGCAGCGTGGTGATTTCTAACCAGACACGGGTTTCATGTTTGAGGTACTTGAGTGTATCCAGGATCGGTTGTAGCTGGGCGCCGCAAAGCTTGAAATAGAATTCGTTGGTGAATGCCTTGAGGTCTACATTGGCGGCATCCATTTTGGCATAGAAGTCCCGGCGCGGCGCATCGTGCATGTAGCCTGCAGTAACCGCGACCGTCTTAATACCGCGTGCGCGACAGGCATCCGCGACGTCCATGGCGTATTCAGCGAAAATCACCGGGTCATTGTAGGTAAAAGCGACGCTCTTACAACCATGAGCAACCGCGGACTCAGCAATGGCATCAGCCGAGGCGGTATCTGCAAGGGTATCCATTTCTTTGGACTTACTGATATCCCAGTTCTGGCAGAATTTACACGCCAGATTGCACCCGGCAGTGCCGAACGACAGCACGCTCGAGCCGGGATAAAAATGATTGAGCGGTTTTTTCTCTATGGGATCAATGCAAAATCCTGAGGAACGGCCGTAAGTCGTTAGCACCATGGCATCGTCCAACCGCTGGCGCACGAAGCAGGCGCCGCGCTGCCCTTCGTGCAGGCGGCAATCACGAGGACAAAGGTCGCATTGAATGCGGCCGTCGTCCAGCTTGTGCCAATATTTCCCTGGGTGATTCATGAGTACAGGTTTTCCTCATGTTCAGCTTCGTGGAACCGAAGCACAGTATAGCGCGACAATCGGATACCCTCTGCCCAAAAAGACGGCGACAACCCCGCTTTCTTTTTCAGCAGCCCCATGAATACCTGCGGTGTGGGCAGGCTTTCCCACATCTGCGGCAAAAAAGTGCTGCGCCAGCTCTGGTACTCGAATATGACGCCGTCAATCGCGGGACGCAGCTGGCTGAGGGCGTCCTGCTCATTCGCAAAATACATCGGCTCTACGGCAGAGATCAACGATACCTCTATGCGCGTGCAGTTTAATTCATCGTCGCTAAGCGGTTCAAAGCGCGGATCGTGGAATGCCGCCGCCAGCGCATTGGCCTTGAGGTCCGCAAGTAGCGAGCGCTGCGCGTGAAGTGAGCCAATGCAGCCCCGCAGATCGCCATCTATCTTAAGTGTGACGAAACAGGCTTTCAGCTCCTGCAGCCAGGGTGCGGATTCGTCCGCAGCAGCTTGCCGACCCAACGCTTGGCCGATAGTCGCGCGGGCAATGGGGAGGACAATTCGCTCTGCGTTAGTGTACATTGCGTGCGCTTTCGTAGAACGCGAAAGCCGCGTAACCCACGACCCGGCTGCGATCGCCTACGGTATCACCTGAATTGCGTAGGTCGAGAAGCCGAGGTCTTAGGCTGCGGCGCTGCGCCGCGAGCAATAGGCCGTTCACCGGCGATGCGCCACAGGCTTGCTGGTGGCTGATAGGCTGGCGCAAATCCAGGATCGCTTGCGCCGTCGCCTGGTCTACCCGGCGCGCAGTTTCATAGGGCAGATAATGGGAAAGGTCTGAACTCACCACGATCAAGGTTTCCTCGCCACCCCACACGAGGTCCAAGGCATCGGCAATTTCCTCAGGTGTTGCGTCTCCGACCGCAATTGGAACCAGAGTAAATTTCTCCAGCACAACCTGTAAAAACGGAAGATGGACCTCAAGTGAGTGTTCCGAAGCATGGGCCGCTTTGCTTTGCACCACCTGCGGCAATCGCGATAACATTTCCAAACTAGCTTCATTTAACGAGACCATACCGAGCGGTGTGGCAAAGCCGCTGGCGTTGGGCAAGGCTAATCCGCGCACCGCTACAAAATGCGCCGGTCCCAGCAGAATCACGCGCTTGACCCGCTGCCAGGCGGGTTCAAGCAGGGCATAAGCGCTTGCCGCAACCGGGCCGGAATAGATGTAGCCGGCATGCGGGGCGACAATTGCTTTGGGAATCGCAGGTTCAATCCGCTTTGCGTTGCCCAGTAGCGCAACCACCTCCTGCTCCAGCGCTTCGGGCTGGAGGGGGTAGAAACTGCCTGACACGGCAGCAGGACGAACCTGAATCATAGGAGACTTCAAAAAGCTAAACTAATGTTTGTCTATTTGGTGACGTTGAATAACATTTTCAAGTAGCTTTCTTGCTCATCAATCTAGGAGCTTCCTTCAGCAAATAATCCTTAAATGCATGTGCCACCTTGGACAGGCGCTTCTGGCTTCGGTGCGCTACATGCCAGTGGCGCTGGATCGGGAATCCTTCCACGTCGAGCAGCTTAAGCCGACGTGCTTCCAGTTCCAGTTCGACCGTATGCAATGATACAACGCCCAATCCCATACCGGCCTGCACTGCCTGTTTTATGGCCTCATTGGTGCCCATTTCCATCCCAGGGTTGAGCTTGATGCGATGCTCTGCGAAAAAACGTTCCATCGCGCCACGTGTGCCGGAGCCCATTTCCCTCAGCAGAAATATCTCGTGCTGTAGTTTGGCAAGCGGAATTTTGCGTAGCTTTGTCAAGCGGTGATTAACGGGGGCAATGACCACCAGCGGGTTCTCCATGAATGTTTCTGCGATGATGTCCGCGTTTTGCGGCGGCTGTCCGATTATAGCCAGATCGGTATCGTTGTCCGCAAGCTGCTTAAGCACGGTCTCCCGGTTGGAGACGTTCAGGCTTACAGCCACTTTTTTGTGCAGTTGGCAAAATTTGGCCAGCAGTTGCGGCGCAAAATAATTGGCGGTGCTTACAACCGAGATATTGAGCTTACCCCGGTCCAGACCTTTAATCTGATCCAGTACGCCTTCCATTTCGGCAAGCTGCTGTGCGATCGCCCGGCTGTAATGAAACAGTTCGCGCCCTGCCTCGGCCATGTAAATGCGCTTGCCCAGCTGTTCAAACAGCGGCAGTCCGATGTTGTCCTCAAGCTGTTTGATTTGCATCGATACCGCGGGCTGCGACAAGTAGAGCTCTTCGGCAGCGCGCGAAAAATTCAAGTGGCGAGCCACTGCTTCGAACACGCGTAGCTGGCGCAATGTTAAATGCAGCATGGCGGATGACCGGGGCTGAAATTAAATAATACTATAACAAAAATCTTATTATAACAATCAAAACACATGAGTATCATTTATGATTATTTGGAGTACCATTAATTAGGCATCATTTTCAAGGAGATGGTCATGGGCGGGCCGGGCGCAGGAACGATCAAAGGCAAGGAACGCTATAAGGCGGGCGTCATACCTTACAAGACCATGGGTTACTGGGAACCCAGCTATACACCCAAGGACACCGACCTCATCGCGCTGTTTCGCGTTACGCCGCAGGACGGCGTTGATCCGGAGGAAGCCGCGGCCGCAGTCGCGGGCGAATCGTCCACGGCTACCTGGACTGTGGTGTGGACCGATCGTTTGACTGCCTGCGAACATTATCGGGCTAAGGCCTACCGCATCGATCCCGTTCCTAACAGTCCCGGACAGTACTTTGCCTACATTGCCTACGATTTGGATTTGTTCGAGCCGGGATCAATAGCCAATCTCACTGCATCCATCATCGGCAACGTGTTTGGTTTCAAACCGCTTAAAGCGTTGCGTCTGGAAGACATGCGCATGCCCGTCGCTTACCTTAAGACCTTCGACGGTCCTCCCACCGGCATCGTGGTGGAAAGAGAACGATTAGATAAATTCGGGAGGCCACTGCTCGGCGCAACGACAAAGCCTAAGTTGGGGCTTTCAGGCAAAAATTATGGGCGGGTGGTATACGAAGCGTTAAAAGGTGGTCTCGATTTCGTAAAAGACGACGAGAATATAAATTCTCAGCCATTTATGCATTGGCGCGACCGCTATCTGTATTGCATGGAAGCGGTGAATCGCGCTTCTGCCGAGACCGGCGAAGTCAAAGGGCATTATCTGAACATCACCGCGGCGACCATGGAAGACATGTACGAACGCGCCGCGTTTGCGAAGGAATTGGGCTCATGCATTGTCATGATCGATCTTGTCATCGGCTATACCGCAATCCAATCTATTTCCAAATGGGCGCGCAAAAACGACATGATTCTGCATCTACACCGCGCAGGACACGCCACCTACACGCGCCAGAAGGCTCACGGCGTCAGCTTTCGCGTGATTTGCAAATGGATGCGCATGGCGGGAGTTGATCATATTCACGCCGGCACCGTGGTAGGCAAGCTCGAAGGCGATCCGAACATGGTGCAGGGTTACTATAACGTCCTGCGCGAGCCGCACAATGATGTTGATTTGCAACGCGGCATTTTCTTCGAGCAGGACTGGGTTGGCCTGCGCAAGGTCATGCCGGTGGCTTCTGGCGGCATTCATGCCGGGCAGATGCATCAATTAATTCATTATTTGGGCGAGGATGTGGTTCTGCAATTTGGCGGCGGCACCATTGGCCATCCTATGGGTGTGCAGGCGGGCGCAACTGCCAACCGCGTGGCGTTGGAAGCGATTATTCAGGCGCGTAATGAAGGCAAGGATATCTGGAACGAGGGAGCGCAGATTCTCGAAACGGCTGCAAAGGCGTGCGCTCCGCTGAAAGCCGCGCTGGAAGTGTGGAAAGACATTACCTTCAACTACGCCTCCACCGATACCGCCGATTTTATGCCCACACCCACGGTCAGTGTCTAAGGAGACCGCATCATGAGAATTACGCAAGGCACGTTTTCTTTCCTTCCCGATTTTTCCGACGCCGAAATCCGCGCACAAGTTGCGTATTGCTTAAAAAGCCGTTGGGCGGTGAGCGTGGAGTTCACTGACGACCCGCATCCGCGCAACTTTTACTGGGAAATGTGGGGGATGCCGATGTTTGATATTAAGGATGCAGCGGGAATCATGTATGAGATCGATCAATGCCGCAAAGCCTATCCCAACCACTACATCAGAGTAAATGCGTTCGATTCGACACGCGGCTGGGAAACTGTGCGCCTGTCCTTTATCGTCAATCGCCCCAAGCACGAACCCGGCTTTCAGGTGCTGCGTCAGGAAGGCCCGGGGAGGAGTATCCGCTACACGCTACACAGTTATGCCACCGATAAACCCAAGGGTGGGCGCTACCAGGAACCATGAATCCTGAGAACGGCATTGCCCAGAGTTTGCCCGACGATACGCCGGTAGACTTAGAAGGCGCGTTTCGCGATTCGCGCATTCAGGACGTGCTTGATCAACTCGACCGGGAGCTGATTGGCCTCAAACCGGTGAAAACCCGCATCCGCGAAATTGCAGCGCTACTTTTAGTTGATCGGCTGCGCAGTGGACTGGGTTTGAGTTCCGGCGCGCCTTCTCTGCACATGTCCTTCACCGGCAATTCGGGCACGGGCAAGACCACCGTCGCTATGCGCATGGCCGAGATTCTGCACCGCCTGGGATACGTGCGCAATGGCCACATGGTGGCGGTCACGCGCGACGATTTGGTCGGGCAATATATCGGGCACACCGCGCCCAAGACCAAAGAAGTGCTGAAAAAAGCGATGGGCGGCGTATTGTTTATAGATGAGGCTTATTACCTCTACCGCACGGAAAACGAGCGGGACTACGGACAGGAGGCGATCGAAATTTTGCTTCAGGTTATGGAGAATCAGCGTGAAGACCTGGTCGTGATACTCGCCGGCTATAAGGACCGCATGGAGGAGTTTTTTCGGAGCAATCCCGGCATGTCTTCGCGAATTGCACACCACCTGGAATTTCCTGACTACTCGGAGCAGGAATTGCTTGCAATCGCAAAGCTGATGCTGCAACAGCAACAATATCATTTCAGTGCGCCGGCAGAAAAAGCATTTCAGGATTACATACTGAAACGCATGCACATGCCCCGCTTTGCCAATGCGCGTAGCATCAGAAACGCCATCGACCGGGCGCGGCTGCGCCAGGCAAACCGCCTGTTTGCAAGCAACCGCGCAAAGCTTACCAAGAAAGATCTCATAACCATTGAAGCGGAGGATATTCTGGCGAGCCGTGTTTTCAATGACGGCGTGCCCGACGACAAGAACGCAGTGAAGCAAACCTCGGCTGACTAAACCTCCCGGTGATAGTGTAAAATCTTTGTAAAGCGAAGAATCGGGGCATCAATGAATAAAAAGCCGCTGGTTAGCGTGCTAATGGGAAGCAAGAGCGACTGGGAGGTGATGCAGCACGCGGCCATACAGCTCGAAAATTTCGGGGTAAGCTATGACGCGCAGGTAATTTCTGCTCACCGTTCTCCCGAAATGCTGGATGATTATGTAAAAAGCGCCGCCGTACGGGGTACCCTATGCTTTATAGCCGGTGCGGGCGGTGCGGCGCATCTTGCCGGAGTGATCGCGGCCAAAACGATTTTGCCGGTTTTGGGCGTGCCGATGCCGTCGAAACATCTACAAGGATTGGATTCGCTGCTTTCCATCGTGCAAATGCCCAAGGGCATACCGGTTGCAACGTTTGCCATAGGCGAAGCCGGGGCAGCGAATGCCGGGCTTTTCGCTATTGCCCTGTTTGCGCTGCACGACGCAAAGCTGGCAAAACAACTGCGGGAATTCCGCAAAGCACAGGCTGAATCGGTAAAAGCGGCGAGCATATCGAAGATTTCTTGAAGCGAGTTACTGTCGCAAAAAATGGCGGGCCCAGATAAGTTGTTGTTCCAATCCACCCTTAGCAGCGTTCCGTTATTGCACCGCGGAAAAGTGCGGGACATCTACGCGGTGGACGGCGACAAGCTGTTGATCGTCCAAACCGACCGCCTTTCAGCATTTGATGTCGTTCTGCCAACCCCGGTACCCGGCAAAGGCAAAGTACTTACCGGGCTTTCCAATTTCTGGTTTCACAAGCTTGGCGATGTTATTCCCAATCACCTGACAGGGCTTGCTCCGGAGTCGGTTCTGAAACAAGAGAGCGAGCGCGAACAGATTGCCGGACGGGCCTTCTTGGTGCGGCGCTTGAAGCCTCTGCCTGTCGAAGCTATCGTGCGCGGCTATATCGCCGGGTCAGGATGGAAAGAATATCTGAAAACCGGCAAAATCTGCGGCATTGCCCTTCCTGCGGGCCTCAAGGAGGCGCAAAAACTTCCGCAACCGATTTTCACGCCTTCTACTAAAGCGCCGGCGGGAGCGCATGACGTAAACATTCCGTTTGCCGATGCTGAAAAACTTCTGGGGACGGAGACCGCGGCCAAGGTGCGCGCCATATCCCTCCGGCTTTATACCGACGCTGCAGATTACGCCGCAAAGAAAGGCATAATTATCGCGGACACCAAATTCGAGTTCGGCCTGGACGATTCCGGAAAACTGTATTTGATCGATGAAGCGCTTACTCCGGACTCATCGCGTTTTTGGCCGGCAGACCAATATAAAGTCGGATCGAGCCCGCCGAGTTTTGACAAGCAATTCGTGCGCGACTGGCTGGAGGCGCAGCACTGGAACAAAAAACCGCCTGCGCCGCAGCTACCTGCAGACGTGCTGGAGAAAACCGCAGAAAAATACCGCCTGGCCTTGCATTTGCTCACCGACGCCTGATGCGGACGCGGGAAGTGAAGGCCGTATCCGTTCGTGAAATCGAAAGAGCGGTCGTGATATTGCGCGGCGGCGGCTTGGTGGCATTCCCCACGGAAACCGTGTACGGACTGGGCGCAGATGCCTTAAATCCTGCAGCGGTCAAAAAAATCTTTGCGGCAAAAGGCCGTCCGGAAAGCCATCCGGTTATCGTGCACCTTGCTGACGCTTCGCAGCTCGCGCGCTGGGCGCGCGGGATTCCCAAGGCAGCGCTGCGTTTGGCTGACGTATTTTGGCCGGGGCCGCTTACGCTGATTTTGCGCCGCGCGGAAAAGGTACCTGACGCTGTTACCGGCGGCCAGGATACTGTGGGTTTGCGTGTTCCCGCCCATCCCGTGGCGCACACCCTGCTGCAGGCATTTGGCAGCGGTATCGCCGCACCATCAGCCAACCGCTTTGGCCGCCTCAGTCCCACCACTGCCGACCATGTGCGTGGGGAGCTGGGGGAACGGGTGGATATGATATTGGATGGCGGTCCCTGCGCGCTTGGCCTGGAATCGACTATTGTGGATTTATCCGGCAGCCATCCCGCACTGCTGCGACCCGGGAAAATTTCCGTTTCTGAACTTAAAAAAGTTTTGAAAACACCGTTGGTTTTGCCCGGACCGACTTCGCCGCGCGCGCCTGGAACAATGACGGTACACTATGCACCGCTTACGCCTTTACGACTGATTTCCGGCAAGGCATTGGCAGAAGCGGCTCACGAACTGGGCTCACTGGGCAAACGCGCAGCGATACTTACGTATCGTCATGCGCCGCTCGGCGGTGCGAATGTCACTTGGATTGCAGCGCCGGCACAAGCGACTGCCTACGCGCGCGCGCTATACTCCAATCTGCGCCGACTCGATCAGAAGCGGGTTGACGTGATACTAGTCGAAGAGGTACCGCCGGGAGAGGAATGGGACGCGGTGCGTGACCGTTTGGAGAAGGCTGCGTCACCCAAAGAAAGATCCTAGAGCAACCCAAACAGCATTTTGGCTGCGATGATGTATAGAAAGGCGGCAAAAACTTTTCTAAGCCGAGCAACCGGCAGTCGGTGCGCTAGCTTGGCTCCAAACGGCGCAGTGAGCACGCCCGCCACCACCAACCACAGCAGCGCCGGCAGGTAAACAAAACCCAGGCTCAGCGGAGGCAGATTGTCCTGCGTCAATCCGGTGAAGATGTAGCCTACCGCGCCGGAGACTGCGATAGGAAATCCTATTGCCGAAGAAGTGCCGATGGCATCGTGTGTTTTTATGTTGCAGTAGAGCATGAATGGAATGGACAGAATCGCTCCACCGCCCCCAACCAAGCTGAAAGTGATGCCGATTATAATCCCAACAAAGAACGTGCCGAGCGCCCCCGGCATCTGTCGCGAAGGTTTGGGTTTGATCTCAAATAGAATCTGGGTGGCCGCGAAAAATACGAACAGTGCGAATAACAACGCCAATGCGGAACTCGAAAGCAGCGCGGCGAATCCTGATCCCAGAAGCGAGCCAAGCACGATGCCGGGGGTGATGCGGCGCACGATCGTCCAATTTACCGCTCCGTGCGCGTGATGGGCGCGAAAGCTGGACACAGAAGTGAAAATGATGCTCGCCAGCGAAGTGCCGAGCGCAAGATGCAGCAAATTAGTTTGCGGAAAATCCTGCGATTGGAAGAGAAAGACGAGTGATGGAACAAAGATGAACCCACCGCCAACCCCCAGCAAACCTGCGAGGAAACCCGCTAAAGCGCCCACCGCAAGATAAGCGACCCACCATTCCATGGTCAGCCCTTTGCGTTAAGGCGAGCGTAGACCGACGCGCTCACTTTAGGAGAACGCGCGTAATGAATTGCCACTCTCTCGGATCAACCGGAGTAATCGAGAGGCGGTTGCCTTTTTGCAGAACGCGCATGTTCCTGAGCTCGTGGCGGCCGCGCAATTCCTTGAGGCTGATGAGCCGGGTTTTGCGCAGGAGCCTCACATCCACGTTGAACCAGCGCGGGTTGTGCGCAGTGGCCTTGGAATCGTAATACCCGCTCCTTCGGTCATATTGACTTGCATCCGGATAAGCGCGCTTGCAGATTTCGGCTATTCCTGCAATTCCAGGTATTTCGCAGTTTGAATGGTAAAAAAAAGCCTTGTCCCCTACTTGCATCTGGTCCCGCATGAAATTGCGCGCTTGATAATTGCGTACGCCAAACCACGCAGTTATTTTTCCCGGTGCCGAAGCCAGATCGTCCACGCTGAATTCGGAGGGTTCCGATTTCATAAGCCAGTAACGCATGCGGCCTGGTCAAGTGCCACGGGGCATAAAAAATGCGGCATAGCCGCATCATGAGATAAAGCCCCCCGCAAATGCCGTCTAGGCCGATATTTTGAACCTGGGGTTCACGGTGGTTCGCTCACCGAGCGCATCAGGCAATTCCATGTCGGACTCGCACAACAGCACTCATCAGGCTCGCAACCCAGGCAAAAATATTGGTTCAAAAGAATCTCGCCCGGACAAACACCGCAGGGGACAACCCGATTGCAGACGGACTTGATTGAACGGTCGCGCTTTACTTATCCAACATCGCTTTATCAAGCGTTGCCTGCATGCTGGCCATTCTACGCTTAAATTCCGCGATGTCAAAACCATCGGCGACGCACGTCGAGAAAAGTTCATAGGTAATGTTCAGCGCAGCCATAATGGCGATGCGCTCAAGTCCGACTACTTTTCCCTGGTCGTGGATTTCGCGCATTTTTTTATCCAGGTAGGCCACAGCCTGCAGCAATTGTTTTTGTTCGTTCTGTGCGCAAGCGACGCGGAACTTGCGCCCCATGATGCTGATATCCAGCCCTTTGCCGGCAGCGCTCATTTCTCGTATTCCGGAATGTGCCTTAACAGGGCCTCAAGACGTTTTTTTGCGCTCTCTATTTTTATTTCAAGCTGCTTATTTTCACTGAGCGAAGTGGCAAGTTCCTGACGCAATTGATGGTTATGGGCGCGCAGGTGCTGGCAGGCCTGCACGAACTGGCTGATTTTCTCTTCGAGTGCTTTGAGTTCCGCTTCCATAAGCACACTATAGTTTTGAAAATCCTGAAAAGTCAACTGTTAACGTTATTTATTGAATGTGTTTTGATACCAGTTCCCGAACTGTTTGCGGCGCTCCGAGTTCACGCTTATCCAACCCTTAATCCAGGCCAAAAATCGCGTAAGTGGGTAATTACTTGAGCTTACCAGGCGGTTCTTGTATAAACTATGAACCATGACGCAGCTTGCCGTGCTTATTCCGGCAAACTTGCGGCTTGAAGCAGAAGTCCGTTTGCAGGTGCTCGTGCTGATTTCATTGGCTCGGGTTAAACGGGAAACAGGTGCGCATTATTTTGCAAAACCTGTGCTGCCCCCGCAACGGTAAGCGATGCTGGCGTATTAATAAGCCACTGTGAGGACTCCTCATGGGAAGGCGATACGTCTAATCTCGCGAGCCCGGATACCGGCCTGGAAACGCGGTTTGGAAATCCCGCGGGAGGCGGTATCCGGGTCCCACCCTGATGTCTCAAGCAGTACCTCCCCGTGTATTTCCTTTTGTGCCTGCGGCGGGCGCGCGCCACTTTTGGAAAGCTACATGTGAAATATCTTCACAAGCTTGGCTTGCTGATTCTGGTATTAGGAAATTCCGCATACGCGGACGATAACTTGTCAGTGGTAACGGAAAATGTCGTGGTGACTGCCGCGCGGATTCCACAGAAAGCGTCGCAGTCCTTGCAGCCAGTAACCGTGATTACGGCCCAAGATATCGCTGAAAGCGGGCAGCAGACGTTGGTTGAAGTACTGCAATCGCGCGCCGGCTTGGAAATCACCAGCAACGGCGGGTTTGGACAGCCCTCCGGCGTGTTCATCCGCGGTGCCAACAGCAATCAGACCCTGGTCTTAATCGACGGATTGCGGGTCGATTCGGCGACAACCGGCGCCACCGCGCTGGAAAATATTCCGCTCAACCAAATCGAACGTATAGAAATCGTGCCGGGGCCGTTGAGCAGCTTGTATGGCTCCGAAGCGATGGGCGGCGTAATACAAATTTTTACTAAAAGCGCCGAGAATGCTCCAAGCCTAAATGCATTGGTGGGTTACGGGAGTTTCGACACCCGCTCAGCGAGCGGCGGAGTGAACAGCAGGATCAAGGATACCGACTTTAGCCTGAATGCGGGCTATTTTATCACCCAGGGTTTCGACGCGACCAAGGCGACGATCGACGCGCCCGGTACCCCCCCTGCCTTTCAAATTCATAATCCGGACCTCGACGGCTACCATAATTCGAACTATTCGCTGAAGCTTGCGCAGCATTTAACTGCGGGTGACGAAATCGGGGCGACCGCATTTCAAAGTTTTGGAAATACGCGGTTTGACTCGGGGCCGTTTACCGATGATATCAACCGGCAGACTCTCAGCGCGTTTTCCGTGTACAGCAGCAACCAGTTCACTGCGCTGTGGCGTAGCCTGCTGCGCTTCGGTCTGGGACGCGACAATCAGCAGATTAGCGGCGCATTCCCGGGCTATTTTCGTACCACTCAGCCCCAATTTACCTGGCAGAATGATATCAAGCTCGGCGCAGGATCGCTGCTCGCCGGTTTCGAATATCTCAACCAGCAGCTGGCGAGCGATACGCCTTACAGCGGTACTCACCGCGATGTCCGCTCCGTATTTGGCGGCTATGTCGGAGAGTTTGGGCCGCACAGCGTGCAACTTAATGCGCGCAACGACGACAACAGTCAGTTCGGCGACCAGACGACCGGCTCAATAGGTTATGGCTACCGCTTGAATTCCTACTTGAGGCTCAGGGCGAGCGGCGGCAACGCGTTCAAGGCACCGACGTTCAATGATCTTTATTTTCCCGGCTTCAGCAATCCCAACTTGCAGCCCGAGCGTTCGCGCAGCTATGAAGCGGGCGTGGATGTGGACATCGGCCCCCACCATTTAAGCCTTACTTATTTCGATAACCGCATTACCGATTTGATCACGCTGGTGTTTAATCCGAATACATTTACTTTCACGCCGGAAAACGTGGACGAAGCGCGCATCAACGGCGGCGAGATTTCTTATCAGGGCAGTTACGCCGGATTTTCAAGCAGCGCACATTTCACGGTGCAAGACCCGGTCAATACAGCAACCGGGGATCTCCTGCAGCGTCGAGCTACGCATTTTGGAAGTCTTTCTGTCAGCAAAAGCCTGAGTCGGCTTCAGCTCAGCGTGGAAATGTTCGCGAGCGGCGCGCGCTACGATTCGCCGAATGAAGACCCGGCAACGCGCTTGCACGGCTACGCCCTTTACAATTTAACCGCGAATTACGCTTTTGCGCGCGGCTGGTCAGCAAACTTGCGCTGGAACAACATTTTTAGCCGCAGCTACGAGCTGGTGCAAAATTACAATACTCCGGGCAGCAATGTATTTTTTACTGTGAGCTATCAGCTGCCCCAAAAATAATCGACCATAATGCAAACGAAACCGACCTGTTGTTCCAGAATTACCGCGGCGTTGCACACTTAAGAAGCCTGCCGCTTTTTATTTTCGGGGAAACTCTGCTATTGTTCGCGCATGACCAACATGACGAGCGGCCAGCTGTATCTACGCCTGTTGCGCTATGTCGCTCGCTACTGGCGCACATTTCTGGTTTCCATATTAGGCATGGTGCTCGTTGCCATCACCCAGGCAGCGGTACCGATTCTTTTGAAGCCGATGCTGGATGGGAGTTTCGTTGACAAGGATCCGACCTGGATCCGCATAATTCCGATTTTAATCGTGTTGCTGATGCTGGTGCATGGCATCGCCACATTCGTTTCCGGCTACGGCATAAATTGGGTGGGAAACAAAGTTGTTCTGGATTTGCGCGAAGCGATGTTCCGCAAGCTGGTGCAGCTTCCCACCATGTATTATGAAAACCAAATTAGCGGTAATTTAATTTCCAAGTTTATCTTCGATGTCGCGCAGGTAACCTTCGCGGCTACCAGCGTGGTGACCGTTGTCATCAAGGACGGCTTGAGCATTCTCGGGCTGTTGGGATGGATGGTCTACCTTAACTGGAAGCTGACCGCGATCACATTGATCATGGGTCCCCCGATCATGGTCATCATACGCGTCATCAGCAAGCGCCTGCGCAGCATGAGTCGCGAAGTTCAGCAGGCCATGGGTGAGGTCACACAGGTCCTGCAGGAAGGCATCGAGGGACACAAAGTGGTCAAGATTTTTGGCGGACAGAACTACGAATCGGGCCGCTTCAATGACCGTGCCAATCGCGTGCGGCGCTTCGAGATGAAGCACGCTGCCGCTGCCGCTGCCAGTTGGCCGTTTGTGCAGCTCATCGCAGCGCTGGCGCTGGCATTGATTGTGTATTGGGCCACCCTGCAATCGGCGGCAGATGAAACCACGGTGGGCGGATTCGTTTCCTTTATCATTTCGATGCTGATGCTAATAGCGCCGCTCAAACGGCTCACGGAAGTCAATGCTTATCTGCAGCGCGGCTTGGCGGCTGCAGAATCTGTATTTGGGTTGCTGGAACAGCAAGGAGAGCCCGATGAAGGCAGCATAGTCCTGGCGCGACCGCGCGGCGAGATACGGTTTGAGAATGTGAGTTTTACCTATGGTGATCCTGAGCGCCTGGCACTCAAAGACGTTACGCTTAGCATTCAGCCGGGAGAGACGCTTGCCCTGGTAGGCGCCTCGGGCGGGGGCAAGACCACGTTCGTCAATCTGGTGCCGCGTTTTTATCACCCTACGCGTGGCAGAATTCTGCTCGATGGCCACGATCTGGAGACGCTCAAGCTATCCAGCTTGCGCGACAACATTGCTCTGGTAAGCCAGGATGTGATGCTGTTCAATGACTCCGTGGGAGCCAACATTGCGTACGGTGTGATGGGAACCGCCACTCAGGCGGATATTGTCAACGCGGCCACGGCGGCCCACGCGATGGAATTTATCAGCGAATTAGCGGAGGGGTTGAACACCTTGGTGGGGGAGAACGGTGTCAAGCTGTCAGCGGGACAGCGCCAGCGTTTGGCAATTGCGCGGGCGCTGCTTAAAAATGCCCCGGTGCTGATTCTCGATGAAGCAACCTCGGCACTGGATTCCGAATCGGAGCGGCATGTCCAGGCGGCACTTGACGTGCTGATGAGGGGACGCACTACAATTGTAATTGCGCATCGGCTGTCGACTGTGGAAAAGGCCAACCGCATCGTGGTGCTGGAAAAGGGAAGCATCGCCGAAATCGGCAATCATCAAGAATTGCTGGGGCGCCGCGGCGCTTATGCCAAGTTTTACGATATTCAGTTCGCCAGATAATCCAGTTTCCGACTATGGCCCACATTTCGGTCGTGACTCCGGTTTATAAGGCGGAAGCCTGCCTTGAGACGCTCTATCAACGCCTGGTTGCGGTTCTCGCACCCATCACCCAGAACTTCGAAATCATCATGGTGGAAGACTGTGGCGGCGACCGCTCGTGGCAGATTATCCAGGAGCTGTCGCGCCGGGATTCTCGGGTCAAGGGCATCCAGTTCAGCCGCAATTTCGGGCAGCACTATGGCATAACCGCCGGCCTCGACCACTGCGACGGCGACTGGGTGGTTGTTATGGATTGTGACTTGCAGGATCGGCCGGAAGAAATACCGCGTCTCTACGCAAAGGCGCAGGAAGGTTACGAGGTCGTTATCGCCCGCGGCGGTGTACGGAGCGACCATTTGCCGAAGCGCTTAACTTCGTGGGTGTTCTACAAAGTGTTTAGCTACCTGACGGACACCGAATACGATGGCCAAACCGGAAACTTCCGCATCCTGTCGCGCAAGGTGGTCATGAATTTCCGATTAATGCGCGAGCAACTGCGGTTTTTTGGCGGGCTCATCAATTGGATGGGCTATCC
>Ga0335085_10003920_pt1 | contig 25154 bp, 7 predicted proteins | sample Lox_Sample_45_FD_206712 | JGI IMG/M metagenome (GOLD analysis project Ga0335085, IMG submission 206712) | Soil microbial communities from Loxahatchee National Wildlife Refuge, Florida, United States - Lox_Sample_4.5 | ecosystem: Environmental > Terrestrial > Soil > Wetlands | place: USA: Florida...
AGGCGCTCGCCTCCGAGCTCGGGGTCGGGATCTATCCTCAGTTCGAGGACGGCGAGACGTCGTATGAGTTCGCCGGGGAGGTACTGCGGGAGCGGGCCTTCCACGCCAGGTACGCCGGCGAGCTGAGCGGGGTCGAGCGTGTGCTTCGCAAGCTCGATCAGATGGCGGAGACCGTGCCCGTCGAGGCGCCCTGGCTTGCGCCGGAAGCCGATGCCTGGGACCGGGTGACTGCGGGCCAGTGGTATGACGGCCAGGGCCTGTCGCGGGTGGCGCGCACGTTGCTGGAGATCTGCACGGTAGGCATCCTGGCGGTCCCCACGGTCGAGGTATCGCTGCTGTGCCTGCTGCACAACGTAGCCGTCTGCGGCGTAACCGCGGATCTGCTGGCGGAGTCCGAGGGCGGGGCGCAGACCAGGCGCTTCGTCGGCGGGACTTCGCAAATCCCGCTCCGGCTGGCCGCGGCGCTGGGAGACCGCGTTCTGCTTGGGTCGCCCGTGCTCACGATAGACTACGCCGGCGACCGGGTCATCGTCACCTGCCGCGGCGGCCTGACCGTCGCCGGACGCCAGGTCATCGTGGCCTTGTCGCCCGCGCTGGCGGGACGGATCATGTACGATCCCCCGCTGCCCGGCGTCCGCGACCAGCTGACCCAGCGGATGCCGAACGCCTCGGCGCACAAGATGTTCGCGATCTACGACGAGCCCTTCTGGCGGGCCGACGGCTTGAACGCGCAGCTCATCTCCGAGGTGGGCCCGGCCCGGATGTCCAACGACAGCTGCCTGCCCGACGAAGCCGACGGCCCGGGCATCATCCTCGCCTTCCTGGAGGGGGAGTCGGCGCGAGTAGCCGGGCGGTGGCCGGAAGAACAGCGGCACAGTGCCCTGCGCGCCGAACTCGGGCGTCACTTCGGCCGGCGCGCCGCGCAGCCGCTGCGCATCGTCGAACGCGGCTGGGCCGACCGCGAATGGACCCGGGGCTGCTACAACTCGAACACCGGACCGTGTGGCCTGCTCCACTTCGGCGCGGCACTGAGCACGCCGATCGGCCCGATCAAGTGGGCCGCGACCGAGACCGCTAGCGCCTGGAGCGGGTATATGGAGGGAGCCGTCCAGGCCGGCCAGCGAGCGGCACGACAAGCGCTCGATGACATCTGAGAGATCCTGGCGCGACTGCGCCGACCCGGGGGCGGCCCGCGCGGGCAGGCAGCGCCTGCTCGCGCACGTGACCCTGTGTCAACGGCGGCTGAATTTGGCTCTGGCGCACATCCGGCGATGAGCTCGTCGGCGACCCAATGCGCGGTTATTTCCGAAGATCGGCAGATGTGCGCACCCAGCATGCAGTGGAATGGAATGGATTTCCCATTACCTCGACCGTGCGCACGTCGACGATTAATCCTGCAACGGCACTTGGCGTAATGACCTAGGCGGGTAGCCGTTGGGCCGGGATTTCGGGTGATTGGGAGCGCGATGTGCGGTCCGACGCCCTTGCAGCTCGTGCGACGGGATCCCATTTCCAGCCCCGTTGGTTAGAGTTCTTGTGTGGTCACGCAGGTGCCCAGCGGGGAGCTGAAGCCGGTGGAGCAGTCGCTCATCGAGCATGTCTGCCGCGGGGACTGGCTCGACCTACTCGTCGGCGACGAGGAGGTTGACGAGGTCACGATGAGGTCCTGGGGTGATTGGCGGACTTGCTCGGCGACTGTGATACGCGACATCCTGCGTGGACTGCGCGCAGCCCAGCCTGACCCGCAAGGGCTGCGGCTCCGAGGAGCCAAGATCACCGGCCTGCTCGATCTGGAAAACCTCACCACAGATGTCCGCCTCGAGCTCAAGGATTGCTACCTGAATGAAGGCGTCTGCGCCCGAGGTGCCCGCCTGGCTTCTCTCACGCTGGCTGGATGCCAACTCGAACATCCCACCAAGCCGCCCCTAGATGCTGACCGGCTCACCTGCGGTGGGCTCGACTTGAGAGGTGTAAGGATCATTGGCCACGCGGACGTCGGCGCGGTTCGCCTGAGCCGTGCCCGCATCGGCGGCAGCCTCGAATGTGACGGGGCGAGCCTGTACAACGACTCTGGCCCCGCCCTGAACGCGAATGGCCTGCATGTCGACCAGGGCATCTTTCTGCGCCGCGAGTTCACCGCCACCGGCAGCGGCGACGACGGCGCGGTCAGCGTGATCGGCGCCCGCATCGACGGCAATTTCGACTGTGAGGGAGCGAAGCTGCACAATAGCTCCGGCCCCGCCCTAGTTGCTGACGGCTTGCAAATCGGCGGAGCCTTCTTGCGCGCCGGATTCACCGCCACTGGCAGCAGCAGCGACGCCGCGGTCATCCTGGTCGGCGCCCGCATCGGCGGCAGTCTCCACTGCGAGGGAGCGGAGCTTCATAATGGCTCGGGCCCCGCTCTAAATGCCAGCAGCCTGCAAGTCGGCCAGGTCATGCTCCTAAGCGACACGTTCACCGCAATCGGCGGAGGTATGGATGTGGTCAGCCTGGCAGGTGCACAGGTGGGTGGCGTGCTCCTATTCGCTCCGGCGCGACTAGAGCACGTGGCGGCCGATTCTCATCGGCTGGTCGTCGATGGACTGACTTACGCTGGCGTACCCCTGCTGGTGTCCGTCCGAGCTTGGCTGCAAATGCTGCGGCATGGAACTCCATATTATGCGGCTCAGCCATATCAGCAGTTGGCCGCCGGGTGTCGGGCGCTTGGTGACGAGCGGCAGGTCCGCGAGGTCCTGATAGCCCAACGGAACGACCAGCTTGCCCGTACCCGCATAGGCTGGCCGGAGCGGCTGTGGGGCTGGATCACCAGGGTTACCCTCGGCTATGGGTACAAGCCCTGGCGGGCGCTGCTGTTCCTCGCCGGGTTGGTGGCGCTGTCGTGCGTGCTGGCGGTCGTGCTCGGCTCGCATGGTGCGCTGGCGCAGACCGACAAGACGGCGACGCCGGGCCGGTCGTGCACGGTGATCCAGGACGTCAGCGTCGGGCTAGATCTAAACCTGCCGATAGGCCAGAGCGTAGCCCGGGAAAAGTGCGATCTGACCACGAATTCGGCAAGTACTACTGCCGCCTTTCTGACCGCTGTCGGCTGGGTCCTGCGGCTCCTGGCCTGGGCGTTCGCAGCGCTATTTATCGCCGGCTTCACCAGTGCCGTACGCAAGACCTGATCATCTGATAGGCACATGCCGTTTGCTAACGATCACTCGGAAGTGGTCGCGAACTAGCGTCTGGCGTGCCCGTGCCAGGGCCGGAACGGCCTTGGTGGGATGACGGCCCCATCAAGGATGATCAGGCCCAGGTGATCCGTGATTGAAAACGCGTCGCGGCGGATACCTCTGGCCAGAGAGACAAGCGGGCGGATGGAGCCGGCGCTGCGGCCGGCTCCATCCGGCTGTTCACGGACGGGCTTCGAGCACCAGGTTGAACGGGGTTTCGGCGGCCCGCCGGAACCGGGTGAACCCGGCCGCGGTCACCACGTCCCGCAGGCGGGTCTCGCCCGCCTGGGCGCCGAGAGCGGTACCGACCTCCTGGGACAGCGACGCTGGGGTGCAGACCAGCGTGGACACCGAGTAGAACACCCGCCCGACCGGGTTGAGGTTGTCGGCCACCTCGTCGTTGGCGAAGGGCTCGACGATCAGCCAGGTGCCGTCCGGGGCCAGCGAGTTCAGCACGTGCCGGGCCGCGCCCGTCGGGTCTCCCATGTCGTGCAGGCAATCGAAGAACCCGACAAGGTCGTATCCCGTCCCCGGGTACTCCGTGGCCGGTGCCACCTCGAAGCTGACCCGGTCCTCGACGCCGGCCTCCGCGGCGGCCTTCCGGGCCACCTCGATTGAGGAGGCGTGGTAGTCGAACCCGGTGAAGGCCGACTCTGGAAAGGCGCGGGCCATGATGATCGTCGAGGCCCCGTGCCCGCAGCCGACGTCGGCGACCTTCGCGCCGCGGAGGAGCTTGTCCTCGACACCCTCGAGCGCCGGGATCCACGACGTGGTCAGGCTGGCGATGTATCCGGGCCGGAAGAATCGCTCGGTGCCGCGGAACAGGTCGTCGTGGTGCTCGTGCCAGCCGAGCCCCTCACCGGTGCGGAACGCGACGGTGAGGCGATCGATCGCCCGGGTGGCGGCCAGCATCCCTTGGAAGCCTCCGATGACGCACGCCGGGCTGGTCTCGTCGGTGAAGGCCGCCGCCTGCTCCTCATCCAGCTCGTACCGGCCGTCGCGGTAAGTGACGTAGCCGCTGGCGGCCTGCCCGTTGAGCCATTCGCGGACGTACCGTTCGGCGCAGCCTGCCGCCGCGGCCAGTTCGGCGCTCGTCAGCGGGCGGCCGGCGTCCGCCAGGTGCCGGTAGAGGCCGAGGCGGTCGCCGAGGACGACCAGCGCCCCGGTCAGGATCGAACCGAAGTCCCCTACCGCCTGGTGGACCAGGGCCATCAGCTTGTCTTCGTTCATGATCTGTCCTTTGCTGGGGTGACTGGGTGGTCACGCTCCACGGTCGGGCTAAGGTGGCGTTCGCGGCATCGGGCACCGCACCTTAGATCCAGCTCAGCGGCTGCCCCGGAACTAAGGGATCCGCCTGGTCCGCCAGCGGTTTCCGCGGGGTACCAGGGGCGCTATGAGCGAGAATGACCTGGTGAAGCGGGCACGCGGAGAAGCTTTCGTGGGCCGGCGGGACGAGCTGGCTCAGCTGGCGTCAGCGGCCGCCGACGTCGCCAGATCAGGTCGCGGGCGGATGATGACCATCGCTGGCGACGCCGGCATGGGCAAGTCCCGTCTGGTGCAGGAGTTCTCGGACCAGGTGACCCGGGACGGGTGGACGACGGCCGCCGGCGGGTGCGTCGACGTCGCCGCGGGGGCACTGACCTACGCTGCGCTGATCGAGATCTTCCGGCACCTGGGCCGACACCTAGGCCAGGAGACCATGGCGAAGCTGGCGGGCGCGGGGATCGACGATCTGGCCGCGCTGCTTCCCGGGGTGCCCGGCGCCCAGCCAGGGAGTGCTGGCCTTGCACTGGAAATCGGCCGGCGACCGAGGCCGGGCCCTGGGGGCGTCGATACGAGCAGCCCGGTGGGCGAGCCAGGTGGGGGCGCCGGCTGAGGCCGCCGATCATCTCGAGGCTGCCTTGACGCTGTGGGACCATACCCCGCCGGAGAGCCATCCGGACGGCGTGGACCGGGCCGCGCTGCTGGAGCAGTCCGCGGAAGCCCGGTTCTCGGCGGGCCAGGCAGTGCGGGCCCGGAACCTCGCCGTGGCGGCGGTCACGGAGCTGGCCGGCTCGCCTGACGTCGAGCGGGTGGCGCTGGCCCACCTGCGGGTCGGGTCATGCTCGCGGGCAGCTGGCGAGGCGGCGGCGAGCGCGGAGGCATTCGAGCGGGCGGTCGGTTTGCTCGCGGACCGCGCGCCGTCGCCAGCCAAGGCTGTCGTGATGGCCCGTTACGCCCAGTTCCACATGCTCGGCCAGCGGGTCCGCCAGGGACTGGCCGCAGCCGAGACCGCGCTCGATCTCGCGCGCCGCACCGGATCGCGCAACGTGCAGGGGCATGCCATGTGCACCAAGGGGGTGCTGCTCACCGACACCGGCCGGCTCGCGGAGGGCTTGCAGCTCCTCCGTGACTCGGGCGAGGCGGCCAGCCCGGCACCTGACATCGGTACCGTCGAGGCGCTCACGACCCGGCTCTCCGACATCGAAGCCCTGGCCAGATCGTTCGGCGGACAGCTGCTGGCCGAACCGGCCGCGTTTACCGCGATGGCCCGGGCCGAGGCCCGCGAACTCAGCGGCAGCCCCCGCCCCGAGGCCTGGCAAGCCGCCGCGACCGCATGGGACCACTGCGGCGATCGGTACTGGGCCGCGGTATGCAGGTACCGGACCGCGGACGCCCTGCTTCGGGCCAAGGGCGACAGGAACGTCGCGGCCCGGATCACCGCTGATGCGCTGGCCGCAGCTCGCTCTCTCGGCGCGGCACCACTCGCGGCGGACCTGGAGGTCCTCATCCGGCGCGGGCGCCTGGCGGCCGGGTCAACCCCGGACCAGGTCCTGCGCCGGCTCGGCCTGACCGAGCGTGAGGCGGAAGTACTCGGCCTCCTGGTCGAGGGCCGTACCAACCGCCAGATCGGGGAACTCCTGTTCATCAGCGAGAAGACCGTGAGTGTCCACGTCACGAACCTGCTGCGAAAGCTCGGCGTGGAGAGCCGGACAGAAGCAGCCGAGATGAGCAGCCGGCTTCGCTGAGCGCACAGCCGGACCTCAGCAGCAACAACAAGGACGCGCGGCCATCCCCCACTGCGTCAGCGTGTTCGTGCCTACGGCCGTCGCTGCGCCGGACGCCACGTTGATGTGCACAAGCTCACCTTGTGCGGTCGTTCCGTACAGGCGACAGCAAAGGAACACCAGGCCGTAGATGGCCGGGCGCCCCGTCGGGCCGATCACGGTAGCCGCACCGGTGCCGCGATCGACGCGTGCTAGTACCACCGCATTTCCCTGGTTAAGCGCTCCGTACAAGACGTCGTTCGAATCGAAGGCGAGATCCCCGCTCGACGTCAGGCCCCCGCCGAAGCTTCCGACCAGAGTGCCTACACCGGTGACCGGATTGATAGTAATCAGTTCTCCTGTGGTCGTTCCGGCATAGATCGTGCCGTCCGTCGCGACTGCGAGTCCGTTAGTGGCGAACCCGACCGGCCCGATCGTTGTCCCCGCTGCTGTGTCCGGATCTAGCCGTAGAAGCTGCGCGAAGCTCACGCCGTACAGCGTCGGCCCGTGGAAAGCAATGTCCGTCACGTTCGCGATGCCGACTGATCCGATGGTCCGTGCGGAGCCAGTCGCAGCGTCGAGCGTGTACAGGTTGCTGGCAGGGTCGACTACGTATAGACATCTGGACATTTCAGACCTCACTCTCGAGACGAATCTATTAGCGAAGGGGTGCCATTTTCGGCATCTTGATCTGACGCATTCCGATCCCGCTCTTGACTGTTGGCGGTGGCTTGCCGGCAAGCGAATCCTCCAGCGCACTCTTAGAGATCAGCCGGGACTCTATGTTCTTGATCTTGTCCGGCAGCCTGCCTTCCACCCGCTCGGTGATGAATTCGATGACGGTCCCGCTGAATGCGCCGCCCGGCAGTCCTTCCGCGCGGAGCTGCTCGTCATGCCGCCACGGGTGACCGGTGGAGAGCAGGTAGAAGTGCCCGAACAATTCGTGGGCGACCGTCTTCTGGTCGTAGAAGGGGCGTAGCTGAATGACCGACCACTCAATTGAGGCGCTGGAGGTGACTCCGTGGGACGGGATCGACCTCGACGCCAGCGTCAGGCCTTCGGCCGCGACTGTCTCCGCGGCGGCGGTACGGGCGAGATCTGTCTCCTCTTTGGTGTACCACCCGCCATCGCGTCGCCTGGTTGGCTCGCTATAGGTGAGATGCGCGAAGTCGTCCGGCTCGACAACGAGGACCTTCTGCTGGCTCTGGACCATCTCCTTGAGCATGCCCAGGAAATACTGATGCTTGGGATCGATGCGCGCGAGATCCACCTGGAGGTGGCCGTAGTTCTCCAGTTCTACCTGGAACCTCTTTCCGGTGGTCTCATTGATCTCGGTGATGTCTATCGGGGAGGTCTTCTCCCATCCAAGGACGCTGGGATCCTCGACAGTTTCCCGAAGCATGAGGTATGTCTTTTCGCTGACCACGATGTTGGTGCTCGTGGGCGCCTGGGCGTCGCCCTGTTCGGTTGCCTGTGTCCCGACCGTATCCACCATGACCAGCGGCCTGCCCCGCGCATATTGATAGCGATTGCATCCGTCGACGCTTCCGGCCGGATCAGGTGACACCCATCTCCCGAGACCCGGATGATAATAGCGGGCGCCATGGTAGGCCAGGCCAGATTCCGTGTCGCGCTCCATGCCGTTGAAGCGGTAGCGCTTGCGAGCGAAGCTGCCGAAGCTCGTCTCGCCATAAGAGAAATACTCCTCGCGGCGGATGAAGCTGCCGGTGTCGTCGGCCGTCAGCACGGCACTGTCGAGGTGGTCGGCCAGCTCGTAGCGGATGGTCGGCCCGGCGTCGTCCGGATGCGCTGGCCCGACCCGAATCACCGTGACTCGGCGCGCCCCGTCGAGCACGTGCAAGAGGGTGTGCTGCCCGCCCCCGGCCTTGGCCCATCGCTGGTGCTCGAAGAGGGTCCCGACGTAGGTGATGCTTTCATCCAGCGCCGCGCTGTGGCCGCGGCGGACCCACTTCTTGACCCGCCGGCCGTCGGCGCCGTACAGGTACCGGGCGGCCACCGACGTGCCGACTCGCATACCCGTCAGCCGGCCGGCGTGATCCCATACGTAGTGCCGGTCACTGTTCTGGGCGACCATGTTGCCCGCGTCGTCGTAGCGGTACCTGCTCGCCAGCGACCCGTTGCGGACCTCCGCCAGCCGGTTCGACGTCTCGTTGACGGTGTACCGCCGGTGCCAGCGCCGCCGCGCCGCGCCGGTGGTCACCTGGTAGAGCAGGTCGAGCAGGTTACCGGCCGCATCGTACGTGTAGGACTCCCGGTAGCCGGCCGTGATGTCCGGTGCGCTTGCCGGTGCGGGCGCCGCGGGAAGCGAACCGCATCGCGGCAGGTCGGCCAGCGAGCGCGGCGAGCCGATGTCCGCGCAGGCCCGGCCGCTAGCTTCGGTCAGCCGGTAGCGCGGGTCGTAGCCGAATCGCCGGACGAGTACGTCCCGGCCGTCGATGCTGGCCGCCACGCCGCACCCGGGGACGCGCTCCTCGATGGACATCACGTTGCCGACCAGGTCCCATTCGTAGCTGAGATCCTGAAGCACCGCCCCGGACGGGGACCAGACGCCAGCGGCGAGGGTCATCGGTTCCGTGCGCAGGCGGGTCAGCCGACGGGTGTCGGGGTCGTAGGCGCAGCGGGTCACCAGGCCGTTGCCGAGCACGGCCAGCACCCGCTGGCCGTTGGCGTCATGAGCGAGCAGGCGCACGTGCGGGACTCCATCGACGCTCAGCGACCGCAGCGCGCCAGACGGCGAATACTCTGGGACGAACTCGGCTCGGTGACCAGCAACGTCAGTCGGCGCGACCACCTGGACCAGCCGGCTCAACGCGTCGTAGCGGCTGGTGGTGCGGTAGGCGGTCGCGTCGAGATCGTCCTCGGCGCCTGGCGCAGCCCAGTCAGCGGTCCAGCCGGCCGGCTCGGCCGCGGCGATGGCGGCATCGGACACGACCTGCCGGACGGTGTCGGTGGCATTACCGGCCAGATCGTACGCCTCGACAGTGAGCACACCCGCCTCATCCCAGCGGCGCCTGACCCGGCCGAGCAGGCCGGCCGCCCGGGCGGTGGCCCGCTCAGCAGCGGGCTGGCCGGGGTCGCCGCCGTCGCCGTAGGCGACCCGGATCCGCAAGGTAACGGCAGCATCCGGCGCGTCACGGGCGAGTTCAGCGGTCAGCCGGCCGAGTGCGTCGAAGGTCCGCAGCTCGACGCAGCCGCGAGCGTCACCGTGCACGACCGCGTTACCGGCGGCATCCAGCACGGTGATGTGCGCGCCGGCGTCTAGGCTGTCCGCGCACAGCTGCCGGTCCATCAGGTCATAGCGGTACGTGGACGCCGTCCGGCCGAGCTCGTCCAGCAGGGTCAGCGGGTTACCGCGAATGTCGTAGCGTGTCTGGGTCGCGTGGACGGGCCCCGCTCCGACCCGGGACACCGCGCAGACCACCCGGTCGAGCCCGTCGAGCAGGGTGGTGCCCGGCGTGAACTGGTGGCTTAGCGGCGCCCGATTGGCCAGCGAGGCGCCGTCGCCGCCGACCGCCAGCGCGGCCAGGTCGTTCTCGTCATAGGTGGTTACCGCCCACGGCGTCGGATCCACGGAATCGGGCCGCATCAGGTCATCCGGGACGCCGAGGACCAGCCGGCGTTGCGAGCCGTCCGGATTGGTGATCCGGACGGGCTTGCCGCGCGGGTCGTAGCGGGTCGAGGTCGGCCGCTCCCGGTGGGGCGACACGACCCCGTACTCCCAGCCGCGGTCGAAGAACGGCTGGTAGGACTCCACCACCCGGCCCTTGTTGTCGTAGATCTGCCACCCGCTGACTATGACCCGGTCCGGCACGCGCCGCTCCCGGGCCGGGCCGCCGGCCCGGCCCGGCGTGGGACGGGGCACGCCGCCCGGGTCGGGCGTCAGCAATCCGGTGTCGTCGCCCGCCTCGCCGAACCCGAGGTCGTCGGCCTGCGTTCGCTGCTGGATCAGCCGGCCGAAGCCGTCGGAGTACTCTCTGGACTCGATCACCTCGTCGGATACCGCGTCGCTGGCGTAGGTTACGCGGCGCGTGCTGTGCACCGAGATGGGTTGCTCGGCGAACTGGTAGCGGTACCTGATCTCGGGGCGCTCAAGGGTGCCGCCGCTGCCATCGAGGCCGGTGCGGTGCACGCTGGCGGGCAAGCCGAGCGGGTTGTAACGGTAATGGGTGGTGACGCCGTTCGCGTCGACGACGCTCTCTGGCCGACCGGCCCGGTAGTTGTAGCTTGCCGCCGTCCGGAGCCCCGCCGGGTCGCGCACCGCCGCCGCGAATAGCCCGTACTGGTCGGGCTGCACCTGGGTTTCGCGGCCGAGCGGATCTCGGATCCCGACGATAACCCCGTGAGCGGCTGCGCCGGTCTGGACGTCATAAGCGTGGCAGACGACATCGGCGTACCAGCCATCGACGTAGCCGCTAGCAGCGGCCTGGTGACGGTATCCCAGGTCGGCGCCGAACCCGGGCGGCGCGCCGGCCGGCGGAGCTGCCGCTCCGCCCAGGTACCGGGGCCGCTGGGGACCGTATCCGTCATCGAGCAGCGTGTCGGTGAATACCAGTATCTCGCTGCGGGTCAGCAGGCCATATGGCCCGACGCCGGTGTCACGGCCGCGGTAGGCCAGGCCGTCGTAGTGATGAATGGTATGTGCGACCAGCCCTGCCCGCGCCGCATCGAGCACGTCGAAGGTGGCCACGATCAACTCGGCGGCGTGGTACTGGTCGGCCAGCACCGCGCCGATATCGGCCGGGCGCTCCTCGGCCATGGCGGGCGGCTGGCTGAGCTCGTAACGGCGGACGTCGGCGACCCGGTCGTGGATGTACAGGCCCGGATCCGGTGCCGCATACGTCGTGCGGGTATGGACAGCGAGTATCGCTGTCTCATCGGGCTCGAGGCTGCGGCCGGGCGCGGCGGGCACTGACCAACGGCGCGCGGACCGCCGTGGCGGCGCGATCGTCGTCTCACGACCCGGCTGGCCGAACTGGTCGTGCTCGCTCGTCATGGTGAAACGGGTCATCGGGTCGGTCCCGCGCTCCCACTGCGTGACACGCGACCCCACGCTCAGCGCGCTGAACACGCGCGGTCGGCCCGGATCACGGGCCGATGGCTCCTCCCGGAGCTGGTACGCCTGCTCGATGACCGTATACGGCGACGCTGCGAGGTCGGAGCCGTCCAGGGCATACAGCTCCGAGCGCAGGACCCGCCCGCGCAACGCCCGCACGGCGTGCCGGCGGGCCTGGTGGTCGGGCCACCCGGCCGCATCGAGCAGCCCGGTAAGGAACCAGCGGATCCGCCCGGCCTGGTCGAGCAGCGGCCGGTCACCGGTCCAGTACTCGCTGCTCAGATCCAGCTCGGCGCCGTCCCCGTCCATCGCGCCCACGTGGAACCATGTCCTGGTCACCGCCGGCGGGCTGAAGTGCTCGCCGTAAGCTGCCGCCGAACGGGTCTCGGTGTCTGCCGCTTCCACGCAGCCAAAGCCGCGGAACTCACGTTCACCGCCGTCCCAGTATCCGTGCCGGTAACGGTAGGTCGTGCTCAGGCTGCCGCCAGAAACCTGATCATGCGTTACCACCGCGGCGACCACCGGTACCACGATCGGCAGCGGGGTTCGCCAGCGCGTGGCGGGGCTGGCCGCGTCAGCCAGCGCGAAGCGAGTGGACGGAGCATAGTCCACTTCAGTGAGCGCGCCGATGTTGTTGTTTACGGTGTTGAGCAGGCGAGGCTTGATCCCGCCGGTGAAATCCAGGAAGAACATCGACGGGCGGCCCGAGCCCTGCGCGTCGCGGCTGTACAGAATGCCGCCGGTGCCGGTGCCGAGCAAGTCGACCACCCGCACGCTGTCCACGATCCCCGGAGCGGGGGTGCCCTTGACCGTGACCGGCTCGCTCCAGCCGTTTCCGCTGCGGTTGAACCATACCGTCGTGCAGTCGTCGTCGACGTAGACAAGGTCGGCGAGGCCGTCCCCGCCGACGTCGCCGAGAAGAACGCGGGCGAGGTCGTATCCGTCGGGTAGCCGTGGACTGCTGGCCATGTGCAGACGGCTGCCGAAGCGGCCATATCCGAGGTTGGGCCAGTAGGCGATGTTGCCGCTGTGGATGAGAACGATGTCCTGCAGGCCGTCACCGGTCATGTCGGCCAGCCTTACCCGCGGATCGGTGAAACTCAGGTCGGGCAGGCCGTCACGGACGTCGGAGCGGACCGGCTGCGGGCCGCTCCAGCCGGTGTCCGGGTCGTGGAACCAGCACTCCAGCCGGATGCCGGCGCGCAGCACGTCGGTGACCCCGTCTCCGGTGAGGTCCACCAGCCGCACCTGCGGGTCCTCGAGATTGAAGCTGGGGACCGCTCGGTAGGGCCGGAAACTGCCCCAGGTGCCGTCGTAGCGCAGCGGAAAGTATCCGGCGACACTGGGGGTGGTCACGAGCAGATCGGCGTGGCCATCGCCGTCGGCGTCCAGCAACTGCACGCCCGGGTCGGCCAGCCGTATCCCCGCCGGGGCGTTGCGCATGGACCGGGGCCGGTCGAACACGCCGTTGCCGAGGTTGCGCCAGTAGCGGGCCGTGCCTTCAAGCTGCAGCACGTCGGGCAGCGCGTCGCCGGTGAGGTCGACGAGATCGAAGCCGCCACTGGCCAGCAGGGCGGGTGGCGGGTCGGCGCCCCGGATGGGACGGAAAGAGCCGCCTTCTGGAGCGAATTGGCTGTATCCGAACTGCAGCGGCGGCACGTCGCTGTGGGCACCACCGTCATCGTCGAAGCCCACTACCTGCACCGACCGCAGCAGGGACGCGCCGTTGTGAGGATCATTCTGGTAGCTAAGCTCGTACCGGCGGACCAGCTGGTCCGCATCGGCATGCGTGCTCGTCGTAATGGAGCGACAGCGGCGGGTGGTACGGATTTCGAATCCGGCCCGGTAGTCGGAAAGGGGGTCCTCGCGTCCTTCATAGCCGAAGGTAACGGTGGCCAGGAACTCAGTTTCGCCATCGGCGGTGTAGTTGACATAGCGGATGTTCCGCAGCAGGGGCTGGCGCCAGCGGTGGCCGCCGGTGTCGCCTTCGTCGGTGTCATAGTCGTACAGGACCAGGTTGCCGAGCGGGTCGCGGGTCTGGGTTACCTTCCAAGCGAAGACTGTCCTCGGAGCGTCGGGGTGCGCGATCGCCGCGGGGTCTCTCCATGTCTCCGGGGCGCCGTCCGGCTGAGCCGTTCCGTACTGGCTGACCAGGCCGTCTACGGTAGCGACTTCCCAGTAGTCGAGGCCGGCGCCGCGGTCGTGGTGGTGCACGATCCGGGCGTAAAGGCCCTCGGTGCGCGGCCGGTAGCGCACCTGGTCCGGCCCGGGCCGGTCGACTGGGACGAGGTCTTCGGCGCCGGAGAGGATGAAGGTGTCCTGGTCGCCTCGGTTGCGGGAGACGCCGTGTGAGGTCTCGCGGGCCACGCCGGGGATAGTCAGGTTCCAGCCGAGCCCGAAGTAGCCATTGCCGTTGCCGGTGCTGTAGACGAGGTCGAGCCGGGGTTCATGTCCCCTGCGTCCCGGGGGGACGGTGATCGGCACGGTGAAGTTGCCGGTGCCGGTGTGCAGGTCGGGGGAAAATTTCTCGCCCAGTCCGTGCATGGCTCCGCCGCCCTGTGGCAGCGAGATGATCTGGCCCGGCGTCCCAGTCACGTCATCCATCGGTCAGCATCCTCCGCGACCCGCTCAGGCAGGCCAGGCCGGCGTCCGGCCGCCGTAGGAGAGGACCAGCACGATGTCTGCGAAGGCGTCCGTCGCTATCCACTCGCGCACGTCGTCGCGGTCGGGCAGCGAGACCTGCCATCGCCCGACGGGGCCGCGGCCGAGCAGGCCGAGCCAGGCGCCGGCGTTGGCCTGCCGCGTGCTGATCAGCCCCTCGACGGGCATCGCGCTCAGCCACGCCGTCGGGGTAACGGGCCGTCCTCCGGCCGCGGGCTCTTCGGTAAGGCGCAGCCGGACTGGCATCGCCTTCGGCGCGGCGCCCTCGGACACGATGGCCAGGGCTACGTGCTGCAGCATGAGCTCGTCGACGTTGGGCGGGAAATCCATCCCCTCTACCGTGAGGGCAACCGCGAGCGGGGTCTCGGATTGCTCCGGGTTGTGCAGTTCCCACCAGGCGTCCGGGAAGTCGTTCCGCAGGCTGAAGGCGCGCTCAGCGTCGTAACGGCGATCGAGCCGGCGTACGACCTGGTCGCGGTATGCGAAGCTGTCGACGGCGGTGTAGTCGATGGTGAACACGACGTCCGCGATCGTACGGAAGTCGAACCGGTTGCCGGCGCGTGGCATCCGCAGCTCCCACGTCGTGTCCACGCCCTCGAGCTCGAACGGGTTGGCCAGGGCACTGTCGCTCTCGAAGGTGAACAGGCCGGTCGCGCCGATCGGTGAGGTCAGCGCGACACTCTGGCCAGGTCGGCGCACGATGATCTCCTGGAACACGTCCGGTCCGACCACCACCCGCGAAGTCCCGGTCGCCGAGAGCGTCGCGTGCATCCCGTCCGGCGGTGTGACCAGGGCGATCAGGGAAACGGCCGCGCGCTTTACCAGGCGCAGGTAGTGGCCGGGGAAATCGCGGTCGAAGAGCTCGGCGGGCGTCGACCACGACATGACGCCGGTCGCGCGCAGCCGCTCGAGTTCCAGCGGCGCAAGCAGCGCCAGCGAGACCGCCTTGGTCAGCTGCAGCTTGCGTTCACTGGTCTCGAAGGCGAACTGGTCGAGGCGGACAAGGTCGGCGAGCAGCCGTTCCGCCCCGGTCAGTCCCAGGCGGTCCGGCCCCGCGTCGCCGGAGGTGCCGCTGGTATCGGGAGGCGAGGTCCAGTAGTCGGCGGCGATGCCGGGCGCGTCGCCCTGGCGCTCGAACGCGAGCTGGCTGGCGGCCATGCGCGCGGTCGACGTAGCGTGCTGGAGCACGGTGGCGTACGCGCGCTGCAGCTGCTCGCTCATCCAGTCGTAGAGCTCGACGTTGGTGAACTTCGTTGTGAGGTAATCCACGAGCTGGTCCGCGTGGTCGGCTTGGAGCTGCGCAATAGTGCGCTCCTGCTCGGCCACGCGTAGGCCGTCCGTCTCGATCTGCCCCTGCTGGAGGCCGATGCGCAGGTCCTCGGCGGCCAGCCGCTGGCGCAGCTGCCAGTCCTGCCGCGTCTGCTCGAGGCTGGCGCGCATGGAAGCGATCTGAGATTGCGTGGAGCGGATCGACGCGAGCGTCGACGCCACGCCGCCCGCCGATGAGGCTGCTTGCGCCGCCGAGGAGAGGGATTGCCCGATCATCGAGAGGCGATCTCCTGCCCCTTTTGCCGGATCCACCTGATAGGCGGCGGCCGCGTAGGCGACGGTGGCGGCGGCGTAACCGAGGCTAGCGGCGATGCCGAAGCCGGCCGCGACGTTCTGTGCTGAGATCGCCTGCTCGAGCAGGTCGATGGCGTCGCGTTCGAGTTCGGAGTCGCCCGCGGCGAGCAGCTCGGAGTAGAAGTCCTGCTCCACCTGGGCTCGCTCCTGCTGAATCTGGCTCAGCAGGATACGGTCCTGCGCCGAGCGTACCTGCAGGTCCGACAGTCGCACGGTTTCCCGCGCGACCTGGGCCGCCTGCCGCGCCTGCAGGAGGGTGTACGCTTCCTGGTCACGCCGCTCTTTGGCCGCCAGCATGAGCGCTTCGAGCTGCTGAGCGGTACGGGTGAGGTCCTTGGCCCGTTCGATCAGGGCCGCATAGCGGTACGGTGTCGGCGGCGCGGTCTGCGCGCCGGGCAGCGTCAACTCGCCCGAGACGCCGATCATCGGCAGGCCCGTCTGCTGGTCGGTGGCTCCGGAGTAGAAGTCGAGCGGGCGCTGCAGTCCGTCGATGCTGCGGCAGGAGCGGATCTTGTACAGGCCGAGCTCCGCGTGCAGGCGCAGCGCCTTGAGCAGCGGGTTGGGGCTGACACAGAACCAGAGGTCGGCGCCCGACGACGCCCCCCACGCGGACCGCACGCTGGCGGTCAGCTCCGGGCTCAGCGCGACAGCTGTCCCGTCGTCGGCCGGGGTCGCGCAGGCCGCGCCGGCGACGGCATCCGCCAGCGTGGGCGGCGGCGGAGTGCTCGCCAGGTGTCCGGCCACGAGCTGCCGGGCCCGTTCGGCACCGCCGCCGTCGGCGAGGGCGGCGGCGACCTGCTCGAGCGCGCCGCCCAGCGCGCGCTCACCGAGCGCACTGGCTAGCTCAGCCCCGAGCGTGCGGACCAGACGCTGCTCCTCCAGATCGCCGAACCGCGCGGCGACCCGGCCGATGACGTCGGCGCAGCCGTCGTAACGTTCGTTCATGACGTCGAGCTCGAGCAGTCGCAGCGCGGACTGGTAGAGCAGCCGCGCCCGCTCGATCGACTCGGCCGTGTCGGCCGTGAACTCGGCGTCGGCGCCGTCTAGCAGGCAGCTGACGATCAGCTGGATCGTCCCGCGGGTCCAGGTGTCCGGCCGCGTCATGGCCAGGGCCGTGACGTCGAGCGGATCATGCAGCCACTCGAGCAGCGATGCGCCGAACTCCGGTCCGCCTCCGGACTGCTCATCGGTGACGAGCCCGTAGAACGTCTTGCGCTGCTCGAGCGGACGCGTGTAGTCGTAGGCCAGCCGGAACCAGTCCAGCGCATGCACGTAGTCGCCCGACCGCTGCTGCGCGAGCGCCAGCGCCACCGGAAGGGCGTAGAAGGCCTCCCACAGGTACGTCATCACCGACGCCGGGGCGCCGTCGTTCTCGGTGAAGGCCTGGCGGGTCCGCAACCGCCGCCGATCCAGGTTGGCACGGTCGTCGAGTACCCAGTCCTCCGCGCCGCCACGGTAGGTGGGGTTGATGCCGGTATGGGAACACTGAGGCTGGGCCTGGATGTCGGGTACCTCGGTGAGCGCGAGCAGGGCGATCTGCGGACCGCCGGCCGTCCCTACGTAGCGCGAGCCGATCGCGACGTCGCCGCCCAGGTTGTACGCGACGCTGATCTCCTGCTGTTCCGGTGTGAGCGTGCCGAAGGAGACGATCACCTGCTCGCGGGGAACGTCGGGCAGGAAGCGGCCAGCGGCGGCCAGCGCGACCGTCACGCCCGGCAGGAGCGGATCAGGCAGAGCGCTCCAGGTCCCGCGGGCCGGGTCAAACTTGCGCGCCCACGTCCGCCCCGTGCCGAACAGGAACAGCTCGTCGGCCCCGTCCCCGTCGACGTCAGCGGCGACGATATGGGCCACGGACGCGAGTTCGCGCGACAGGTCGAGCTCGGGCAGCAGCTCCCAGGCGCCGCTGTCCGCCGGGTCCGGGCCGCCTCCGGGCCGAAACTTCGCGACCCAGATGCGGGAGCCTACGGCAGCAGGCTGGCCGCCGAGGCTGTTCCACATGTACGGCAGCGCGATCAGCTCGGCGCGCCCGTCTCCGTCGATGTCGGCCGCGATCGCCCCGGCCACGGGGCGCGGGCCGGAGGAGAAGTCGCCGACCGTGTCGAGGTTCGCATTGCCGACCGCGCCCAGCTCGGTGAAGGCGCCGTTGCGCCGCCAGTCCAGCGCCCAGAAGTCGTTGCCCACGCTGCCGTTGACGTTGGCGCCCCCGCCCTGCGCGGCGAGGATGTAGACGAGCTCGTCGCGCCCGTCACCGTCGAAATCAGCGGCCAGGGCCAGCGCTCCGGCCGCCACTCCCTCCGGTGAGCAGCTGAAGGCGGCACCGATCCGGCGGTCCCACAGCGTGCGGAAGTCCGGCGACGGCATGATGATCCATGGTGCGTTGGGGACGTAGCCGGTGCTCGTCAGCCCGACGGCGAAGAATGCCGCGTAAGTGCCGGTATAGGTCGTCGTCGACGCGCCGTTGATCAGCTCCAGCGAAGCCGGGATGGCCATCAGGATCTGATCGCGGACAGGTGAGGCGAGCCGCGCGGCGAGCAGCTGCCGGATGCGAACGTCTTCACTCGAAGCACGAGCGCTCGCGCCCTCGGGGCTGGCGGGATCGACAAAGTGCCCCTGCCAGCCAATGGGTGTGCGCTTCTCGACCAGGAGCGTCGTGTTATTAGGCGGGTTGCCGGCCGCGTCCGGAGGCACATTCCAGACGATCTCGTCCGCCCCGTCGGCGTCGAAGTCGCCCGCACAGACCAGCGCGCCTGTTTTGAGCGATCGCGCCGTCTGGCCGGTGCGCGACACGATGCCCGCGGGGCTGGCGGCGAAGAATTCGATCCGCCCGTCGGTAACCGGGACGGCCGCCAGCTCGTCGACGCCGTTGCCGTCGGCGTCGAGCACCAGCAGCTCGCGCGGCGCCTGGGTCAGCTGCCCGTCGACCTGCGTCCAGGGGCCGAGTTCGAGCTCCTGCAGCCCGTCGGCGTCCCACGCCGTGCCCTTGCCGTCCATGCGCGCCCGCGTGACGATGCGCCGCAGGTTGCCCGCCGCGTCGCGTCGGCTGGACTCGAACAGCACCGTGGGCGGGCGGGTTTCCGGCCCGGCGCCGATCCAGGCCGAGAAGGTCGCGTCCGAGGGCGCTTCGAGATCCTGCGGCGCCTCCCACTGCCGGGTCGTGAGGTTGTAGCGCGTGAAGGCGATTCCCATGTGCTCGATTCCCCGGGTGAGGAGGAAGAGGTAGACCCAGCCCTGCCCGCCCGAGGCCTGGGCACCGGGCGGCTGCGGACGGTAGGTCGTCGCCCCGACGATCGACACCGCCTGGTCCGGCAGCCCGTCCAGCGCCTGCCAGAAGCCGTGCGCGTAGCCCGTCTGCTCCGCGGCCGGGCCGAGCTCGTAGGTGGACCAGTACAGCGCGCCGCTCGCCTCGCTCGCCGCGAACAGGAAGTCGAACGTGCCGGCCCGGGTGCCTTCGTCCGCGTCGGCCGCCCAGCCGGCGACGCGCGCGCAGGCGAGCCGGCTGAGGTCGAGACTGCAGACGTCGCGGAAGTAATCGGCGTAGCGCCCGGCCAGGCGGCGGGCCGTGGTACTCGAGACGTCGCTGCCGTCACGCAGCTCGCGCAGGATATCGGCCAGCACGGGCGTCAGATGACGGCGCAGGGGCGGGCGCAGGAGGTTCTGCGGATAAAGGCGCACGAGCACGGCCGAGCGCCAGGTCACGTACGAGCCGATCCAGCGCCAGTCCTCATCGAACGCGGGCGCGGTCAGGATCAGCTGCGGGTACTGGGCGCGTAGCTGCCCCGTGCGCAGCGACCACAGCAGCGCCAGGATGGTGTCGATGGCATGCGCCGCGCGGGTCGTGAACTCACAGATGCCGGCCTCGGCGTCGATCAGGAACGCGTCCGATGCCCAGTCCGAGGCGTCACGCCCGGGCGGTGAGACGGCTTCGAGCAGCGTGTCGCGCAGGAGCGGCAGCGTCGCCTCCTCGGCCCGGGCGGCCGCGGCCCGGGCTGTCGCGGTGACGTCGCGCGCGACCTCGATGCGGGCCTCGAGCGTATCGCGCCACGTCCGCGCCTCCTCGACCGTGACCAGCCACGGACGCGGCTGCCCCTCGTCCGCGGCGGCGTCGAACCCGGCCAGCAGGAAGGCGTCGGGTCCCAGGCGCACGCGCCGCTCGGGCTGTGCCCCCAGCTCTTCTCGCTGCCAGGCCCCGAAGCGACGCTCCTTGACCGCGCGCAGGCCGATGGCCACGACCTCGTCCCAGGTGTCATCGGGAATTTCCTCGCCGGCGATCGCCACCTGCCGCGCGCGTAGCAGCAGCTCGTGCGCGGCCGCCGTCAGCCCCAGGCGGGCGAGCATCTGCGCCGCCCGCAGCCCCGCGGACCGGGCCTGATCGGGAGCCGCGACGATCCGGCCGGTAAGCTCGGCTCCGGCGACGATGAGGTCGAAGCTCGCACGATCGGTGTCTGTTACGGCGCCGGCCGGCGTAGCCACGATGACGGCCAGCGCCTGAAAGTCCGCCGGTTCCAGCCACAGCTCGGAGGCAACGCGCTGGCGCGCCTGCGCCGCGATCTCGGCGTCAGCGGAGCCTAGGTCCGCGTTCAGCCCCGCGACCTCTACGCTGGTCAGGCCGAAAACCTCGAAGGCCAGCTCGGCGATCCCTCGGGCGGCGCGGCGCTCACCCACATCGGCTGCCAGCCGCTGGCCCTCGGCCGGGTCGAAAAGAGCGGCGTGGAGCACGTGATCGAACTGGGAGAGCGGCGTCGAAGCGCCGGTGCGCACGGCACGCAGTTCGCCCTCGCGGTCCAGCAGCCACGTGCGCCGCGCCGCGTAAAGGCCGGACACCGGTTCGCCGAAGGCCCGGCTGCGCAGGTAATTAGCGGCGAAGCGATGCGGGTCGACAACCGCCGCCCGGCTGCGCCGGGCGAGCTCGTCGTCGAACGCCGCGCGGTCCTCCCCGAGCGCGCGCCATCGCGGCAGCGCCGCGCGGCGCGCGTGCCAGTAGGCCAGTTGTCCGCCGAGCGCCTGCTCCTCCGTCCGCCAGGCCGGCAGCTCCACGCGGGCCTTGTGCGCCGTGATGAGGCTGGCCTCGGCGTCGAGCCACTCCGTCTCCGTCGCCGGCTGCCCCGCCGCTAGTTTGGCCTCGAGCGCGGCTAGGCGCCCGAAGGCGCCCAGGTCGAGCGCGAACTCGGTCTGCACTGCCGCGCGGGCCGCGTCGGCAACCGCCGTATCAGCGCTCTGGAGATCCAGGGCAAGCGCGCTCATCCGGTCACGCCAGGGCCCGGCGGGCCGCGCTCCGAAGGCGGCCACGAGCATGGGCTCGAGGCCGTCGGCCCGGGCGCCGCGGATCAGCCCGGCCTGCGCGTCTAGCTCGGCCCGCCGGGCGCGCCACAGGCCGCGCGCCAGCGTGCCCGCGCTGCCGACGGGCAGGTCAGGTAGCTCGACGGCCTCTGGGTCGATCCACACACCCTGCTCGGGCGGCGGCGGCGGCCATACCCCTTCGGCCGGCGGGCGCGCGGCGGGAACGAACCACTGCAGGTCGACCGCGATCCCGGCGGCTTCTTCCTCGTTCCGCCACAGCTCGGCCCGGCGGCGCTTGAGCGCCAGCAAGAGCAGCGAGCGCAGCTCCGCCCAGTCCGCCTCGGCTGCAGTCACGTTGGGGTCGCGGATGCGCGCGGCGAGCTCCACCAGCCGAAGGAAAGCGTCGACCGGGAGCCACAAGCGGCTCAGGACCGTGTCCCGGGCGGCGTTCCCAACCGTCCCGGGTCCGCGCGTGATCGCGTCGGCCAGGGCTGGAAAGTCCGTCACCGCCGGCGCGTCGGCCCAGGGAAAGTCCTCCGGCGGGACGGCCGCGCCGCCGCCCGCTGGGCGCAGCGTGGCCAGCATCGCGTCGAGGTCGTGCTGGACCATTGCGGGCGCGTCGAGGTGTGCGTCCACCCAGCCGCGGCGGCGAAGCCATAGGTCGAAGGGGCCATCCGGCTGGCCGGCGGCCTTGGCCAAGGAGGAGCGGATGTCGTCCGGCCCGACGACGTCGGGATCGATCGCGGGCAGGTAGGGCTGGGTGTCGGCCGGCGGCCACGGCGCGAAGCGCCCCGGCGGCTGGTCCTGACCATCCCAGGTGTCGCGCAGGTAGCGCTGCCGCCAAGCCTCCAGGCGCGGTACGACGGCGAGCCGGATCGTCGTCGTGTCCTGCGAATAGGCGAGGTCGACGTAGCCGGCGAGCCCGCTGAGGCCGCCGGAAAGCCGGATGCGCCCGCCGGGCGGCCCCTGACCCGAAACGACCTCGAGCCCGTCCGGCCGCCGCAGACGTACCGAGACCGTGCTCGCGTCCACGCGCGCGAGGCCGACCAGGAGATCGCCCTCGGACCCGACGTTGGCGATCCACGGGTTCGCCGACCACACAGCGCCCTCCAGCGCGATGCGCCTGACCTGCCCGCGCGGGTCGTCGAAGACCGGCCCGCTGGATAGTGGGTCGCGCGTCGTGTCGGCCAGGCCGAACATCTCCTCAAGCCAGGCCTCGGTGAGGTCGGCGGGAGCGATCAGGAGCTGCCGGAGCGTCTCCGGCCCGGCCGGGTCCGGTTGCAGCGGGATGCCGAGCCGATCGGCGAGCGCGAGCCGCTCCGAACGGCTCGCACCGCGTGCGGCGCGCAACTCGCCGAGCGACGTGCCGAGCCCGGCCAGCAGCGCCTGATAGGCGGCGGACAGGTAACGCGCCTCGAGGTCGGCCGGCAGTACCGGGCTCAGGTGGCCCCATGCCCGCGCCACCGCGTCATAGCCCAGCACCCAGATCTCGTTGCTGCGCGTGCCGTAGAAGACGAGCTCCTGGCTGAGCTGCGCGCCTGCGACCGACCGGTCGACGTCCGCCGCGAGCGCGCCGCCGAAGACGTGGCTGCCTGCCGACCAGCGCAGGTCGGCGCCCAACGAGTCACCGGCTATCGGGGAGAGATGACTCCACGCGCCGCCTGCGTCGCGTTCCATGACCCAGGCCGAGCGGCGCCCGTCCGCGTCGATCACGGCGACGAGCTCATCGCTGAGGTCGCCGTCCACGTCGGCGCCGAAGGCGACCGCCACGCGCTGGTTGCCACCGCCTGCATCGATCTCATCCGCCGGGAGCCAGGGGTCGAGCCCGGCGGCGTCGTAGCGTTGCTCGTAGAACCGGTTGGGATCCGTCGGCCGGGCCGGCCGCACATCCTCCGTCGCCAGCACGAGCGCGGTCGTGTTCAGCCCGCGGGTGGCCGCCGCGAAGGCGTGCGCCGGCCGCACTGGCAGCGGCCAGGGGGCCGGCAGGTCCGTGCTCAGCGGCCCAGCGTTGGCCGCGTTGATGTGCCGCCACGTGCCGACGTTGCCCGGCCCGGGAACGGGCGGAGGGTCGTAGATCATCACCCAGCCTGCCCGTCCGTCTCCGGCCGGCGCATCCGGATAGGCCACGATCTCGTCGCGGCCGTTCTGGTCAACATCAGCGGCGAAGGCAAGCCGCGGCCGGTAGCCCGCGAACGCGCCCGCCGGCGGATCGCACTCGAACGCGGGCAGAGCGGCGTCCTCGTTAGGGCTGAGCGCGCGCCAGACGACGCCGGCGGGAGCGCGGTACAGGTCGAAAACCCAGAACGCGTTGGGCTGGCTCGCGGTAGCCAGGGCGACGACGAGCTCGGCCTCGCCGTCTCCGTCCACGTCCGCGGGGAAGACCGCGAGCACCTCTCCTGTAACGTCGAAAGCGAGGTCGGTGCCGGCAGCGGCAAAGACATCGGGATTAAGGTGGTCCCAGCCGCGCTGCGGATCGAAGTCGAGAATCCAGAGGGAGCGGACGCCCGCGCCGTCCTCGACGGTGAGGATCAGCTCGTCACGGCCGTCGCCGTCGACGTCCCCGCAACAGCCGGCCCGCGCCCGCAAGCCGGAACCAAGCAGCACGTCGGCGCCGATCCGGTCGTCCATCGGCCGCAGGTGTGACCAGCGCCGCGTGCGCGGGTCGAAATCCATCGCCCACAATCCGCCGAGGACGCCGTCGGGCAACTGCAGCGGCGACAACGCGTCAGCGCCGAAGACGACGATCAGCTCATCGCGCCCGTCGCCGTCGACGTCCCCGGCCGCGATGAACTCGAGCGGGAGCGGGAACGGCCCGCAGATCACGTCGGCGTCGGCCGGCACGGTGGAGGCCAGGTGCCGCCGCAGCGTCTCCACGACGAGGCGCACCTTGCGGACCGGATCGCTCACCGACGCGCACGAGGCCACCAGGTCGCCGAGCGGTTGTTGCAGCAGGTCAGCAAGCGCCTGGAGGTTGAGTGCCGAATCGGGCAAGCCCATCGGCTCGAGCCGCACCTCGACGTTCTCGGCCACGTACTGCGCGAGGTCGACGAGATAGGCCAGTGGGCTCGTCGCCGCCTCGCAATCGTCACACCCGCAGCCGCCTGCGTAGCCACCCGCGACCGCCGCCGTTCCGGTGGTCACGTGGCGCGCAAGCGCCACGTGCGCGACGGCGGCTCGGTGCACGCTCTCGATCCGCTCCTCAGGGAAAAGGGCGCGCAGGTCGCGGCGCAGCGTCGGGGGCGGAGTGGAGGCGAGCGCGACAGGACTGTCGAAGCCCGCTGCGATGAGGGCATCGCGCTCGTCCGGATCGCCGATCAGCGCGCTGAGCGCCGCGTGGGCCCGCAAGACGCGCGTGATCTTCCGGTCGCGGGCGGGCATCGCGGCCAGCAGCTCGTCGCCTCCGGCCAGCAGATTTCCCCGGCTCGTGACGCCGCGCGCCGCCAGCCGATCGATCACCCGCCGGGCAGCTCGGCGTCGGGCGCTCGGGAGCAGCACGCCCAGGGGTTCCGGCGCGTCAGGTAGAGGCACGTCTCCCGCCAACCCAGCCAAAGCATCCTCCGGCGCCGGCACGCGGAACTCCAGACGCGCGTTCGCCTCGTCTCCCTCAGCAGGGACCTCCAGGCCGCCTTCGTAGCCACGTATGTCGATCGTTATCTCGTCGCCCGGGCTGAAGCCGGGATGACGCAGCGTGAAGTCCTGGGTCGTGGCCACTCGCTCGCCGGCCAGTCGCTCCGCCGGGTCGCCGTTCCGGCTGACCCTGGCCTCAACCAGCGCATTGCGGCCGGCCGGCTCAAGCCGGACGACGAGGACGAACGGCTCTCCCGCTACCGTCGTCGACGGCGGCTCGACAATGAGCGCGAGCGCTGCATGTTCGACGCGAATCGCGACCCCCCTTGTTCGTCTGACGAACGGCGCTATCCCTCCGGACACGGCCTAAAGTTGACCGTTACTCTTGCCATAGCAATGACTCAGCTTGACAACAGATCCAGTGTGGCTTCAGGTTGCCGATCGACTAACTCGAGACCATCACTGTCTTGTTGTGAATCTCACGAGCATGAAACTGGAAAGCGATCGCCCACTTCGCTGGCCGGCAGGCTTTGTTGACGCCCGTCGACTACTAGTTATCGAAATACCAGCGATGTGGAGACCGTGTGGAGATCGTGTGGAGACGATGTGAAGGCCCCCGTTCCCGTTGGTTCCACGTCGGCGATTGTCGGGATTGCCCATCGTGTCGCGCAATGGATTCAGTATTCACCGTTATTTCGCGCGGAGAGTCGCCGA
>Ga0335085_10003921_pt1 | contig 25148 bp, 16 predicted proteins | sample Lox_Sample_45_FD_206712 | JGI IMG/M metagenome (GOLD analysis project Ga0335085, IMG submission 206712) | Soil microbial communities from Loxahatchee National Wildlife Refuge, Florida, United States - Lox_Sample_4.5 | ecosystem: Environmental > Terrestrial > Soil > Wetlands | place: USA...
ATGCGCAGGACGTTCTTGACCAACCGGAAATGGTCCGGGGGCATGGGCCGGTTTTCCCGAGGATTCTTCCCGAGATGAGCACAGTCATGACCTTGCCGTCAATCATCCAGGGGGGGATGGGCATCGCCGTCTCCAATTGGCGGCTCGCCAACGCGGTGTCCCGCTGCGGTCAGCTAGGCGTGGTCTCCGGCACCGCTCTCGACACGGTCTTCGTCCGGCGGCTGCAGGACGGCGACAGCGGTGGTCACCTCCGGCGGGCCATGGAGCACTTCCCTCTGCCGGCGGTGGCCCAGGACGCGCTCCGGCGCTACTTCCTTCCCGAGGGCCGGGCGGGCGCCCCCTACAAAGAGTTGCCGATGTACCGGCATCATGGGCGGCCGGAACGGGAGCGGCTGACGATGCTCGCCTGCTTCGTCGAGGTGTTCCTGGCCAAAGAGGGGCACGGCGGCGGCGTCGGCATCAACCTGCTCACCAAGATCCAGCTCCCCACCCTGGCCTCGCTCTACGGCGCGATGCTGGCCGGGGTGGACGTGGTCCTGATGGGCGCCGGCATCCCCAAGGAGATTCCCGCGGCGCTCGATGCCCTGGCGGCCGGCCGGCCCGCCAGCCTGCGGTTCGAGGTGGAGGGACAGGCGCCCGATGTCACCGAGCACATGACCCTCGACCCGGCGGCCCACTTCCCGGGGGGCCCGCCCACGCTCGGTCGCCCACGCTTCCTCGCGATCATCGCCAGCAGCTCGCTCGCAATCATGCTGGCCCGGAAGGCGAGCGGGCAGGTGGACGGGTTCGTCATCGAGGGACCCACCGCCGGCGGCCACAACGCCCCGCCGCGGGGTGAGAAGACCTTCAACCAGCGGGGTGAACCGCTCTACGGCCCCCGCGATGTGGTCGACCTCGACAAGGTGAAGGAACTCGGCCTCCCCTTCTGGCTGGCGGGTGGTACCGGCCGGCCGGGCCAACTGAAGGAGGCGCTGGCGGCGGGCGCCGCCGGTATCCAGGTCGGCACCCTCTTCGCCTTCTGCTCCGAGTCCGGGTTCACCGCCGAGATCAAGGACTCGGTGCTCGACCACGTCGCGCGAGGCGAGGTCGAGGTGTTCACCGATCCGCTGGCCTCACCCACGGGCTTTCCGTTCAAGGTGGTGCAGTGGCCGGATGACCCGGCCAAGGGCGTCGCGCGGGCCCGGGTCTGTGACCTGGGCTACCTCCGGGTTGCCTACCGCACCCCCACAGGAGCCCTGGGCTACCGCTGCGCCGGCGAACCGGTGGATACCTATGTGAAGAAGGGCGGCACGCTGGCAGAGACCGAGGGACGCCGCTGCCTCTGCAACGCGCTGATGGCCAACATCGGCCACGGGCAGGTGCGCGACGAAGGCCTCACGGAACCGCCGCTGATCACCAGCGGCGATGACCTGGTGCGGATGGGGGAGCTCCTCGCCGGGCGGACGCACTACTCTGCGGCAGACGTGATCGCGTACCTCCTGGCCTGAACGACCTCTCGGTCTGCGCAGAAAAAGAGGGCACCGACCAAGGCGGTGCCCTCTTTCCATTGATCTCGAGTGCCGTTCTAGTCCTCCTCTCCCAGGCACTCCTCCAGAATCCCCATCCCGGTATCCACGTCGTACTCGTCCAGCACCAGCGGCGGCAGGCCGGGGCGGCCCGTGGCCATCGCGCCCTGGCAGACTACAGGATCTTCTCCCATGGGCATGCGGTCAACTCACCTCCGATGGCACTGATGACCGCGTGACCTGACTCAAAACGAATACCGCACGCCGAGCTGCATCCGCCAGCGGGTTAATTCCAGGTCCACCTGGTTTCGAGCAGGTAGGTCGAGCGAGTAAATGCCCCGCTCCTTCACGGTGTCATAGCCCTGCAGCCGAAGCAGGGGAAGCGCTGGCTCCCCCCCGCTGGTGGTCCGATTGGTCATCCAACTCGCATTGAGGAGCGCTGGCAGATTCTGCACATCGGCTGTGAGCTGAATGGACTGGCCTCGAAGAGTGGGAATGTTCATTGCGAGTTGGGCATTGAGTAGACTGTTCCATGGGTTCCGGCAGCTGTTCCGGGCCATGATCTGCCCTCGCTGGCGGTTGAGGCACTGCTCGTTGGTGATGTACCGGTCCAGTTTGGCATACTCGGACGCCGACGCCGGGACGAACGTCCCGGTCGCGCTGTCCAGCGTGAACAGGCTGATGTCACCCCCAGGCCTCACGTCGCGCGGCACGTAGATCAGGTCCTGCCCGTCAATGCCTCCGTTGCTGAGGCTGTTGATACCATCGGCATTGACGTCGCCGAAGTTCGGGATGCCTGAGTTCCCCGAGCCCGACCCGACGACGTAGCTGTACGGCCCCTGGGAGCTGCCCTGGTACGTGAGAGAGAGGCGGCTGCGGAAGGGAAGACCGACGGACGCAGTGATGGCCACCCGGTGCGGCACGTTGAAGACCGAGGTGCGGAGCTGCCTATCGGCCAGCGAGCCGTCTAGCGGCGTATACGCCAGGTTGAGGCCCGAACCGAAGTTGATCAGGGAAAAGGCATCCTTGGCCTGCATGTAGGTGTAGCTGGCGCTCAGGCCGAACCCGCTGCCGAACTGGCGCTGGAGTTGCAGCGACGCGAGAAACGCCTGGTCGCCTGAGCTGTTCGAAACCCGGACGACCGGGCCGAACGCCGCGTTGAGTCGGGAAGGAAGGCTCGTTCCACTACTGTCGATGCTCCCGTAGAGCAGCCGACCTCCCTCCCCCGCCGCCCTGCCGACCGGCGGGGTGAGGTTGGCATCGGTGAAGTAGAACTGGTTGACCCAATGGGTATAAAGGAGATCGGCGGTCGCGACGAGTCCCCACGGGAGTCGCTGGTCGAGCCCCAGGGCGAACTTCCAGTTCTGTGGATACTTGAGTCCCCGATCGAATACGGTGATTTGCTGGATGGCCTTGGGTCCCGGGCCACAGGTCGTGGGCGGGTTGAGGGGATCGAAATGCGGGGCGTCGGGACCCGTGCAGGTCAATCTCAACTGCTCCCCGCCGCTGTCATGGTAGCCGTTGGCGATCCAGCGATACGGGGGGTGCCCGCTGAAGAGGCCGGCACTCCCGCGAAGGAAGGTTCTTCCCCGCCCGCCGATGTCGTAGTTGACGCCGAGCCGCGGCGACCAGAGCGGGTTCCCACTGGGGAATTGCCCCGTTTCCAGACCGAGTGAGTCCCGGAGCGCTGGATTAAGGGCCCCCGCGTCGGCCAGGAAGGGCAGGTCCATACGGAGGCCGAAGGTCAGCGTCACCTGGCGGCTGACCGCCCACTGGTCCTGGGCATAGAGGCCAAGCTGGCTGGCGTGGAAGTTCACGTCAGGACCCGAGGGGGCCAGGGGGCCGGGCAGCCACCGCTCATAGAAGTCGGGCTGTCCGGCGGCGAGCGAGTCGAGGGACTCGAAGTTCCAACTGCCGCCGGAACCGCCGAAGCCGTTGTCCTGGAAGTGGAGCAGCTCGTTGTGGGTCCCGAACGTGACGACGTGGCTCCCGAAGTTCACCGTCACGTTGTCGGTGAATTCAACGTTTCTCTGGGTCAGCACGAAGTGGTAACCGCCGGCATTCCACGGCTGGGCTTCGATCTCGCCGTTGTCGGCCAGGACGGTGATGTCCGCGCGATCAGTGCTGGGGTCCTCGAGTTTCGTCCACAGATAGCCGAGTATCATCTCGTTCGACCAGCGTCGGCTGAAGAGCCCCCGCCAAGTCAGCCGCAACGCGTTCTCGGTGCTGTATTGCTGAGACCCCGTGGAGCCAAGGCCGTAGTAGCCGTAGTACCGGTCCGGGCCGTTCTGTGGGTGCACTCGCGCGAAATGATCCGACAGCTCGAGCTGATTGTCGGCGCCGGCCTGGGCACTCAACTTGGCGAACAGATCACCGGCGGGCGCACGGTAGTCACTCCGGCCCACCCCACCCGTCTCGAGTCCGTAGCTGTGGGTGAGGATGCTGTCGAACCGGGCCACGCTGGCGTACCGAATACCGATCCTTAGCGTGTCGGCGCCGCCCGCCGTGTCCGTGATAAAGGGGCCTGGGTCGGGAGCGACCGGGTGCTGTAGGTCGGCGTTCAGGAAGAACTGCAGCCGGTTCTTCACAATCGGTCCTGAGAGGGTGGCCCCGAACTGACCGGCCGAGAAATTCCCGGGTGGGTTTCCCGCCACATCGGTTCCGACCAGGGCGTCGTTCTGCAGGAATCCAAACAGGCTGCCATGCCATTCATTGGTGCCCGACCGGGTGACGATGTTGATGGCACCCCCGGCAAAGTCGCCGTTGCGGACGTCGGCCGGGGCGGCGAGCACCTGCAGCTGGGCGACCGCGTCAGGGGAGATCGAGCGCGGCAGCCCAAAGCCGGCCACAATCCCCCCAAAGTAGAGATCGGTGTTCTGGCCCCCGTCGACCAGGTAGGTCGTGTAGCGTGGATTCTGACCGCCGATCGACATATCGCCGAAGGGGGCGGTACGGCTCGCCTGGGGGCTCATGAACGCCAGGTCGGTCACCTCCCGAGCCAGGTTGGGCAACTGGCGGAGGGCCGAATCGGAGACCAGCTGAGCCGGCCCGGTGCGGCCGTGATTGGCCTGCGGGTCGGGCGTGGCCTGCACCACCAGCTCGGGGAGGGCCACGACCGTCGGCTCGAGGAAGAAATCGACCACAAAGCGCTGGCCGGCATTGAGCAAAATCCCGGTCTTGACGACGGATACGAAACCAATGGCCCGGACCCCAACCTGATAGGGACCGCCGATCGCGACGGTCCCGAAGAAGTACCGTCCCGCGTCGGAGGTCTCGACCCGCCAGAACTGACCGGTCGCCGTATTGGTCACCTCCACCACCGCGTTGGCAATGGGGCCGCTATCCTGCCCGGCCACGGTGCCCTGAACGATCGCAGTCGTGACGGCTTGTCCGGCGAGGGGCCGGACAACAGCCAGCAGGAGGACCAGGAGCGACGCGATGCGCTGCGGCGCGGCCCGCATCAGCTCCCCCCGGGCGATTCCTTCGGCTTCCGGAACTCCTCGAACGGCGGGTATCCCCAGAGCGACTTGAAGTCCGGATCGTCGTGCAGCCCCAAGTCCTGAAGGTACGGGGGGTAGCCCTGGTCCACGGCGAGGCGAATCAGTGTCATCGCCCGCTCGCGGTCGCCACGGATTGCGGCCATCCGCGCCCGATCGAGGGTGGGAACGCCGATCAGGTAGGGGCCCTTCCGGCTGGCCAGCCACTGGTCGACCCGATCCATCTCCCGCTGGTCACCCAGGTGTGCGGCGATGCCGCCGAGAAGGGATTGGGCTCCGCGGAACCAGATGAGCGGGTCACCGGAATCGCTCGGAGCCGCAGTCGCGATGATGTGCTGCACGACGGCGCGGGCCTTCTCCCAGTGGCCCGCCTGGTACAGGACGAGGGCGTAGGTCTTCTGGTCCTTTTCCTGTTCCTCCCGGGGACGCGAGCGACACCAGGCCAGGGCGCGCTCATACACGTCCCGGGCCTGGGCGGAATACCCGTGGGCGTCGAGGTCGCGGGCCACCCAGCTGAATGCCAACGCCTGGGTCACCCCCCGCTTCTCGGCGTTGGTTGAAGCCTTCAGCATCGCCTCCAGGGCCTCTTCCACCTTCGCCAGCCGTCCGAGGCCCACGTTGGCGCGGGCCTGGCACGACAACGTTACTAGGTTGTCGGGATCAGCCCGGTGGGCCGCCTGGGCCCACACGAGTGCCTTCTCGTATTCCCCGAGCAGGTGGTAGGTGATGACCAGTTGAGCCGCAGCTGTGGCCGAGTCGAGCGGCGTGAGGATCGCGACCGCGTCACGGAAGAAGCCGTTCGCGGTATACAGTTCGCCGAGATCGAGGGCGTCCCCCACGGACTTGCCTCCTGCCTGAAAGGCTTCTTCAGCAGCGGTCAGTTGCAGTCGGCGCTCGCCATGGCACCCGGCGACCGCCGCGTCCAGCGCGGCGCGGTCGTGTCCCGGGAGCAGATCGTGCCTGGGACGAAGGGCCTCGGCGATCGAATCGGTGAGGCGGCAACCGCCGGGAGTATCCCCCCGCCCCGCGATCAGAATCAGGGGAAGAACGAAGTTGGTGTCGAGCGCATAGGCTCGGCGCCAGTGATCGTAACCGCATTCGGCAAAGCGGCAATTCCACGATGCCTGGCCGACGCCATCGGCTGCGCTGAACTCACGGAAGGCCTCGTAGTTCGAGGGTCGACTGGAGTTCTCGAGCTCCTCGATCCAGGGGGCGAAATGCCAGGCCGCGGCGGCCATGGCGTGCTGGCGGAGCAGCTCGACGGCGGCGGTCGGGTCCGAGACCGGAGCGGCGGCCGACACGATTGGCTCCGCGATCCGGCCGCTGCGGGTGTCCGTCAGCTGGGCCTCGAACTCGATACTGTCCCCCCGCCGGTAGTAGCTCCCCCAGAGCACGCTGCCGGCGCCGAGTCCCTCAGCGAGTGCCCGCGCGCCGCCGCTGCCCTGCGCCGCCGCTTCCCTCACCTTTGCCTCCGCGCCTCCGGCGTCCACCACCTGGACCAGCTGGATGTCAGTCATTCCACTCGCGAGCCGATCGGCCAACAGGACGCCGAGACGTGAGAGCGCGACATCGCCGGTATGGTCGGCAAAGGGGGCGATGACCACACGCTTCGGATCGAGGGCGGCGAGCTGATGTCGCTTGTAATACATCCTCCCGGTCACGGCTCCACTCAGGAGCAGGACCGCGGTGGCGATCACCGCCGTGCGGCTGAAGCGCCGCACGGCGAGTGACCGCTGCAACGCCTCCGCGAACTCGCCCCCGCTGGGATGCCGGTCCTCGGGCCGGCGCGCCAGCGCCTGCGCTACGACTGCATCGACGGCAGGTGGGATCCCCGTGCGCAGCGCGCGCAGCGACGGTGGCGGCGCCACCTCGGCCCTCCCGGCCAGGATCGCGGTGACCGTGGCGCCGGCCGACGGCGGCTGCCCCGTCAGCATCTCGAAGGTGACCACTCCCAGCGCATAGAGGTCGGAGCGGCCGTCGAGGGCGCCTCCCTCCACCTGTTCCGGGCTCATATATCGCGGCGTGCCCGCGATCCACCCAGGCTGGCTCGGGCCCCGGGCCGACGCGGCGCTGATGGCCAGCGCGATCCCGAAATCCGCCACCAGCGCACCGCCCTCGGCCAGCAGGATGTTCTCCGGCTTGATGTCGCGGTGAATCACCCCGTGGCGGTGGGCGGAGTCGAGCGCGCCGGCCACGTCGCGAGTAATGCGCACGACCTCGTCGGGTTCCAGTCGAGTGTCCCGGTCGATGCGTTGTCGCAGCGTGTCGCCTTCGATGTACGGCATGACATAGAACAGGAGCCCGTCGACTTCCCCGGAATCGTGCAGCGGCAGGATGTGGGGATGCTGCAGGCGCGCCATGGTGCGGATCTCGGCCAGGAACTGCTCCGTCCGGAAGCCCCGGGACAGCTCCGGGTGGACCACCTTGACGGCCACCTTGCGGTCGTGCCGGAGGTCGTGCGCCAGGTAGACGGTGGCCATCCCGCCCTGGCCCAGCTCCCGGACCACTTCGTACCCCCCGATGCGTTGTCCGGGGAGGATCCTGTCCTGCTCCGCCACCTGGGCCAGCAGCGGGGCGGCGTACTCGGGACCGGATTCGACGAGAAAATCGCCCGACTCGTCAATGGCGCGGAGCAGGCGCTCGACCTCGGCGGCCAGGGCGGGGTCGATGGAACGGTTCTGTTCGAGGAACCCGCCCCGGTCGTCGGGCGCCAGCGCCAGCGCCTCGTCAATGAGGCGCTCGACCTCCTCCCAGCGGACCGCTGGTGATGCGCCCATCGGGCTGCCCCCGTGTCGTGGCTACGTAGGTCGGAGCTCTAGAGAGAGCCAGCCCCGCGCCTTGGCCCAGTCTCGCTGGACCGTTCGCACCGTCACTCCCAGTAGTTCCGCTGTCTCCTCCTCCGTCAGGCCCACGAAGTAGCGGTACTGAACCACCTGACTGAGCCGCGCATTCATGGCCGCCAGCCGGTCCAGCGCCTCGTCGAGTGCCACCAGGTGGTCCGCCCGCTCGGTGAGACTGGTGTCCTCGCTCAGCGTGATCGGCCGGAGCCCGCCGCCGCGCCGCAAGGCGCCATACCGGCGCGCGTAGTCCACCAGGATCCGGCGCATGGCCCGCGCAGCTAACGCGTAAAACTGGGCCCGATCCCGCCATTCGACCCGGGTCTGGTCCACCAGCTTGAGGTAGGTCTCGTGCACCAGGCCGGTGGTGCCGAGGGTGTGCCCGGAGCGCTCCGATTGGAGCCGCCGATGGGCGATCCGCCGGAGCTGCTCGTACACCAGCGGGTAGAGGCGGTCCTCGACGGCTCTGTCGCCGCCACCGAGCCGGACCAGGAGGTCGGTGATCGACTCCTCGCCGGGCGCGGTCGGTGTAACCCCCTCCATGGGTCGACTACGCCCCCGGCTCGGCGGTCCTGAGGCCGGTTACCCGAGCCATGGTGAATCGGCGGATGTCGGGATTCGACGTCGCTTCGCGCGTCTTGGGGCCACCACCCGGTTCGCGCAGTGCACGTGAGGTGGGAAAGGCTGGGGACAAGCCCCGAAGGGAAGCCGGTGTGGGGAGGTGCGTGGCAGCGCCCGGCGCCAAGGCTGGGCGAGGGTCTGAGGAGAGGGCCCCACCGTCCAGTCTGGGTTGGCACGCTCCGACACTGCGGAGCCCGATCACTGGCGGACGGGGCCTCACGCGACCGTGGTCCCCTCCCGATGGCAGATGGCCTTACGCGCGTGTGACCATCATGGCGCGCAGGTTCTTGAGTATACCCGCCCGTAGTAGATAAGGAAGGAGGTCCCCATGTCGCAGCCGAGAGTCGGCCATACCCGTCGAGCCGTGCATCGCGTGGCCTGCGTGTCCGTTACCCTCGCCGTTCTCGCAGCCTGCTCCCAGGACCCGACCGAGACCGGCTCGGCGGGCACCGTGGCGTTCGCGATCTCCGGCCTCCCCGACTTGGTGCTCGTCGGAGTGCCTGCATCCATCCTCGTTACCGCGCGAGACGCGGCGGGCCACACCGTCACCGGCTACACCGGTACGGTGCACTTCATCTCCAACGATCCCCTCGCGCTGCTGCCGCCGGATTACCATTTCCTCGCTTCGGACCACGGCTCGCACGGATTCCAAGTGACCTTCGGGACTGCCGGTCGCCGGTTCGTGTCCGCGACCGATGTCGACGTTGCGGTGACCGGCATGGGGACCGCGATAGTCACCACGACCTTCGCGCTCGCGATCTCAGGCCTTCCGGACTCGGTGCGCGTTGGCGCGCCTGCGTCCTTCCAGGTCATTGCCCAGGACGCTGCCGGCCACACCACCAAGGGCTACACGGGCACGGTGCACTTCACCTCCAATGACCCCCTCGCGCTGGTGCCACCGGACTACCAGTTCCTCGCCTCGGACAGCGGCTCGCACGGGTTTCAAGTGACCTTCGGAACAGCCGGTCTCCAGTCCGTCGGCGCGACCGACGCGAGCAGCGGGGTGGCCGACCGGCGAACGGCCACAGCCGGGTCGCCCTCGGTGAGTATCACTCCGACCGCCGCCAATCTGGGGGTGAATAGCATACAGCAGTTCACCGCCACCGTGGCCTACGACCCCAGCCATGCCGGCGTGACATGGACGCTAACCGGCTCCGGTTGCGTCACCCCATGCGGCTCGCTCTCCGCCAACAGCTCAGCCAGCGGTGATGCGGTCACTTACGCCGCACCGGCCCACCCGGGGACGGTCACCGTGACCGCCACCTCCGTTACCGATTACACCAAATCGGCCTCCGCCACGGTCAAGGTGACGGCTGTGACCATGACTCCGACGGGCTTTGTCGGGGTGGATCTGAATACCACGCAACAGTTCACCGCGACACTGGCCAACGACCCGAGCAATTCTGGGGTGACCTGGACTCTGACCGGAGCCGGCTGCGCCACCGATTGCGGCTCCCTCTCCGCCAACAGCTCGGCCAGCGGTGTCGCCGTTACCTATACCGCTCCGGCCATAGCGCCCGCCCCGGGGACCATCACCCTGACCGCAACCTCAGTGGCCGACACCACCTGGACCGCCTCCGCCGTTGTCGTAGTCACGACCCCCGGGGTCATCACGGTGTTCGTCTCCCCGGCCAGTGCTTCCTTCTCCCGTGGTCTCGTACAACCAGCCGGCGGGCGTTTCACGGCCTACGTGTTCAACGATGCCCTTAATGCCGGTGTCACCTGGTCTGCCGGCCTGGGCTCCGTCGCGACGAGGACTTCGGCAAGCGGTCAGTCGGTCTTGTACCTGGTAACGGTCCCCAGTGGGTGCAATCACACGTCCGTGACGGCGAGGTCGGTCACGGATCCGACGAGGTTCGCCTCGGCCTACGTGACGTTGAACCCGCCAATGTGCGGGGGGTGACCAGTCCCATTGGACGTGCCGCGCCGACCGTTCGAGGTTTTCACTCCACGAAGGACCGCCTGAAGGAGGAATCTCATGTCTTCCGCTCACCAGACCACCCTGGGGGCCGCCCTGGCAACGTTCCTCGCCGCCGGCCTGGCCGGTTGCAGTCCAGATGCGCCGGCGATGCCGGATGCGCCGGACGCCCAAGTGGCCCGACTTGCCAGAGCCTTCACGTCCTTTGACGTGCCCGGTGCCATCATCACGTACGCCATCGACATCAACGATAGCGGCGCGATCGTCGGACGGTTCACGGACTCCGATGGGATGGACCACGGCTTTCTGCGGGACAAGACGGGTACGATCGAAACGATCGACTTTCCGGGCGCAGTCTTCACCGCTGCAGCCGCGATCAACAACAGTGGCGACGTGGTCGGTTTCTATGCCCTGCCCGATGCGCCGGATGACCGGCATGGCTACCTGCGCCGGCACGGCCGCTTCACCACGATTGATCCGCCCGGATCGACCTTCACGAATGTCTTGGGGATCAACGAGGGCGGCGACATGACGGGCCGATACTTCACCGATGACGGCGGGCCCCATGGCTTCCTGTTTCGCAAGGGCCGCTTCACGACGTTCGACGTCCCCGGCGCCGATGCAACGAACGAGTGGAAGATCAACGCGCGCGGCACGATCGTGGGACAGTTTGTCGATGGCTACGGCTTTGGGCACCTCTTCACATCAACTTGGTCCGGCACGACGCCGATTCCTCTACCGCATGGGTACTCAGTCGACGATCACAACGGGGGCATCAACTCACGGGGCGATCTGGTCGGCACCTATTGTGACGACGCGTCGTCCTGCGGGAGCACTCTGGATGGCCACCACGGCTTTCTCATCAGGGGTAGGACCTTCAGAACCGTTGATATACCCGGAGCCACCACGACGTTCGCGTTCGGAATCAACGACCGCGGACAGATTGTCGGCGGCTATGCCGACGCGCAGGGGATGTTTCATGCCTTCCTTCTCGACCCGTAGTGAGGCTCAGCGCGTGGTGACAATGCGGCCGCGTCGGGAATTTCCTCCTCGGGTGGATATCGTGGGCCATTTGCGCGGATGACAACGACATCAGCCGGTTCACGACCATCGACGTGCCTTGTCACGGTTTACTAAGGGGAGTTACAACGTAAGTGACCGATTTAGGCCTGCCTTGTCGCGATCAGGAACTTGGTCCGCTTATTCCCGTCCGCGACGCCGGGCAAAAAATGGGCGGGCACCAGTCTGAACTGGTGCCCGCCTCTATTCTCCCTCCACTTCCGACCTAGTGCTTTTCCCCCAAACACTCCTCCAGGATCCCCATCCCGGTATCCTTGTCGTACTCGTCCAGCACCAGCGGCGGCGCGATCCGGATGGTGACTCGCGCCGGCGGAGAAGTCACGGGGTGGCCCCTGACAGATGCCCGAAGGGCCCTTCGGGAAACCGCATCTTGCTAAGCACCGCTTGAAATTGCGGGTCGCCACGCAGTGGGTCGAGCAACGGCCAGACTTTGAGCAGTACCATGTCTCCATCCCGACTGGCATAGCCGCGATCAATCCACCGGATCGCGTCTTCCCGGCGATCCAGTCCGAGGTAGAGGATCGCGATCGCCGTTGGTGGGATGTATGTCCGCTGTTCGGTTGCTAGCAGCTCGTCCAGGATCTTGTGGGCGTCTGCCATTCTCCCCGCCCGCGCATACATGTACCCGAGAAACCCTTTCTCCCTGAGGTACGCCGGGGCGAGGTGCACCGACCTCTCGATCGCCGCGACGGCCTCCGGATACTTGCCCAAGCCGGCGTAAGCGAGCCCGAGACGCAAGTACCCGACGAAGAAGGCCGAATCCAGCTCGACGGCCCGGCGCGCCTGCACCAGAGCCTCGTCAAAGCGATGGCCGTCGTACAGGACCATGGCCACGATTGAGACGACGGTCGGGACTAACGGTTCCAGCTCATCGGCGCGGCGGGCTTCGAGGATGGCCTCCTCCTGCCTTCCCAACCAGGATAAGAAGAAAGCCAATATGGCGTGGTTTGCGCCTGAGTGTGGGTCGAGTTCCAGGCCCCGTCGTAACTCACGCTCCGCGGTGGACCAGTCCCATTCATCCGCCGCCAAGGCCCAGCCCAACGCGACGTGGGCATCCGCTACCGTTTCGTCGAGTTCAAGGGCTTTCCGGGCCGCCAGCTTCGCTTCTCGGAAGGCCGGGCCCGGAGCCGCGATCCCATAGTACGTGATGATCTCGTAGCACCTGGCCTTGACGGCGTAGGCACGAGCGTACGCGGGTTCGGCCGCGATCGCCTGATCGGCATATCGAATGCAGGCCTCGAGATCAGGCCCGGAGCGTCGACTGAGACGAAACTCCGCTCTCAGCAGCGCCTCATAGGCGGCCGGATTTACAGGCGGTGCAGCCCCAAGGCGCGCTGCCTCCACGGCTGTCAGGACAGCATGGACGTGGTCGGCGATTGCCCGCGTGACCTCGGCATACAGCGCGAGCACGTGTTGCCGGCTCTTCACGAAGGTCTCGGCCCAGAGGTGCCTGTCGGTCGATGCCTCAACCAGTTGGGCGTCGATCCGCACGCTGTCGCCTGCCAGGATCACCGACCCTTCCACCACGGCATCAACGTGCAGCTCGCGCGCGATCTCGGGAACCGTCTTCGTCGTGTGGCGATAACCGAGCACGGAGGTTCGGGAGATGACGCTCAGCGCGCCGATTTTCGCCAGCTCCGTCACCAGGGCGTCGTGCATTCCCTCCACGAAATACTGCTGGGAAGTATCCGCGCTGAGATTCTCCAGCGGCAACACGGCGATGCGTCGGATTGATGGCTGCGGGGCCACACCGCCCCCATGCGACAGAACCGCGCGGAGGCCGAGAGCAGTTACGAGGGCGGCGCCGATCATGGCGCCGACCACCCACCGCCGCGCAGGCGGCTGCTGCGGTGGGGTGAGAGCACTCGACAGAGCAGGCTGAGACGGTTCGGGAGGGGTGGCAGGTGGACGTTCCCGCCGGATCGCCTCCGCCAGGGCCTGCGTTTCGGCTGAAGGCTCCAAGTCGTAGTCCCGGTTGAGCGTGAACGCGAACGCCTCGTACGCTCTGAGGGCCCCCGCCCGGTCTCCCAGCCGCCTGAGAAACGTCATCAAACGACGGATCACGACCTCGTCCGCCGTGGCCAGAGCCGCTGCCCAGCGGGCCCAGTGCTCCGCCTGGACCGCATCCCCGGCGGCGGCCTGCGCCTCCGCCAATCCCCAGCCTGCCTCGGCGGCACGCTCCCGCAGCCGGGTGCGCTCCTGGTCCACCCAGCGACCAAACTCGGGGGCGTCCCCGAGTGAGAAGCCGTTCAGTAATCCACCCCGGTAGAGTTCCAGGGCCTCCGCGAAGTGACCGGCGTCAAGCTCCGCCTCAAACGCGGGCACGTCGCACCAGACCACCTCACGGTCGATTCCGACCTCATCGTCGCCCCGGGTCAGAATCGCCTGCTCCCCCAGCGCGTTCCGCAGGACGTACAGGGCCTGGCTCAGGGCCGAGCGGGCATTGGTCTCGTCGAGCTCGGGCCAGAACAGGGCGAGTAGCGTGTCACGCCGGTGCAGCCCATGGGGAATGGCGGTGGCGAGGTAAAGGAGGAGAGCCGTGCGTTTCGATCGGCGGGCGAGAGCCGTGAGGTCACGTCCGTCGGAGGCACTGAGTTGCAGGGTCCCGAGAAGCCGAAGCTCGATCACAGCTGGCCCCGAAAGACGAGCCCCTCACCGGGCCGGTGAGACGCTGGTCAGAGCGCGGTGAGAGGGCTGCGCGATACTGGCTAAGGTACCGGACGGACCGGCGGCTTCAAGGGCGCCATGGGTTTCCGACGCCGCGCGGGGTGTCAGTGCCGGACGGCCCCGTTCGAATGAAGGAGGGATTATGCGCGCGGCACATCGACTCAGCCTGGGGGGCGTTAGCTGGGGATTGCTTGTCGTGGCCCTGATCTCTGGGTGCACGGGTGATCCAGGGGGCGTCGATGTCGTCACGCCGGGGCCGGGCCGGCCGGGCCGGATCGCCTTCGTGAGCACCCGCAACGGCAACGCCGAGATCTACGTGATGAACGCCGACGGGTCGGGTCAGGTCAACCTCACCAACAGACGGGGCGGCGACAACTCGCCCGCCTGGAGGCCACGATAGGGAAAGTTCACATCGACCGGCGGGGCGACTATTCGGCTCAAGGGGGCGATGGACTCGGAACGGGAGATACGACACATGAGACACTCTATCAGCACGAGGCGCACGGCCTTGGGTCGCGCGTTGGAGCGTAATTCCTACCAGGAGGGACCAATGAGACTGCCTCACATCCTCGCAGGTGTGGCGCTGCTCGTCGGCGTCGTTGCCTGCAGCGACCACCCGATGGCCCCGAGCCCGCCCTCGGCACCGGCCTTCATCATCAACGGCACACCCACCGGCGACAGATACCCGGAAGTAGGGGCACTCGTGCTTACGAGTGACAATACGCCGTTCTGTTCCGGCGTGCTGATCTCGCCAACCCTATTTCTCACCGCCGGTCACTGCGAGTACTTCTGGACCAGTACGCTCAATCACGGCGATTATGGCGTCACGTTTGATCCGGTCGTGACAGCGCACTCGCCGGTGGTTCTGGCAACCGGCTACCTCCACCCGGACTGGCACATCGTTGAGCCCTTCACCGAGACGTTCACGATCAACAACGATGTCTCCGTATTCGTCCTCGACCATCCTGTCAGGAATATCAGGCCGGCCAAGTTGCCGGAGGAGAACATTCTTGACGAGCTCAACTCCGAAGGCAAGCTGGCCAGGATGATGTTCGAAACCGTTGGCTATGGCAATACGGATCTCCTTCCCGACTCACCGGTCGGGGTGGGGACCCGCCGGGTGGCCAGGCAAGGCTTTCTCGAACTCATGTCCGACCATGACCACCTACGACTGAACGAGAGCCCGGGTGGGTCCTCCTATTTCGATTCAGGTGGGCCGCACTATTTCGCCGGCACGCACGTCATCGCGAGCACCACCAGCGGTGGGAGCGGTGGGCTAGGCGATCCGCTGATCATTGATGAGACGACGCGTACCGACACCAGGTCCGTACTCAGGTTCGTGAGGAGTTTCATGAACGAGTGCAACCACTCCGAGCGGCGGGGATGCCGAGAGCGCGACCATTGATGAGACGACGCGCACCGACACCAAGTCCGTGCTCTAGTTCGTGGGAAGGCATCAGGGCTGGCTCCCGCCACCAGCGTGCCTTCCGACATCACGCCGTGCAGTCCCCCAGGAGACTGCCATGCGTCCGACTCACCGTCGCCTGCGAGTGGCCTATTGATGATCGACGCGGCGCGCACGCACCCCTTCTTTCATGACAACGTCCACGGTGCCGGTGAGTCGTTTGAGGCTGTTGACAATGAGTACTACACGAATGCTAATGGCGCCCAGCTGCACATCCGGGCCAATGTGCACCTGACCGTAACTGCGAACGGCACCATCGCGGTGGATCGACCCTTGGTGTGGGGATGCATTGGAGGCTAGCACCGCTCAATCTGCTCGCCGTTTGGAGTAGCCAATTCTGCGCGGACGGCGTAAGCAGTGCTTATGCCCCAGCCGTTATGGAGTACGGTACTGGAGGGCTAAGACGCTTCTGCATGGTAGAGAAATGAGGGCACCGGGTACCTGATGCCCGATGCCCGATGCCTTCTTAGTCTTCCTCGCCCAGACAGTCCTCCAGAATCCCCATCCCGGTATCCACGTCGTACTCGTCCAGTACCAGCGGCGGGGCAAGACGGAAGGCGCTCTTGCCACAGCCGAGCAGGAGCAAGCCCTTCTCGAAGGCCCGCATGGTCACCCGCTCGATCAGCTCGGGATAGGGCTCCTTGGTCTGGCGGTCCTTCACGAACTCCATCCCGATCATCAGTCCCCGACCCCGTACGTCGCCGAGGATGGCGTGGCGGTCCATCAACTTCCGGCCGTGGGCCATGATCCGGTCACCCATGGCCTTGATGTGGGGGAGCGACTGCTCCACCACATCGAGCGTGGCCAGCGCGGCGGCGCAGCTCACCGGATTGCCGCCGAAGGTGGAGCCGTGGCTGCCGGACTCCCAGGTCATCACCGACTCCCTGGCGATGAAAGCGCCGATCGGCATCCCTGATCCCAGCCCCTTGGCGGTGACCAGGATGTCGGGCTCGACCTCTTCCCAATCGCAGGCCCACATCTTCCCGGTGCGCCCCACGCCGCTCTGCACTTCGTCGGCCACCAAAAGGATTCCGTAGCGGTCGCAGAGCTGGCGCAGCGCCTTGAGGAAACCCAGCGGCGGAATCACGTAGCCGCCTTCGCCCTGGATCGGCTCGACGAAGATGGCGGCCACGTCATCGGGTGCCACCTGCCGGCCCATCAGCCCTTCCTCGATCGAAGCGATGACGCTCTCGATCTTCTCCAGGTCGGTGGCGCCTTCCGGTCCCCGATAGGGATTGCAGAAGGGCACGTGATAGACCTCGGGGAGGAACGGCCCGAAGTGCCGCCGCTGTTTGGTCTTGCTCGAGGTGAGGCTCATGGCCCCGTAGGTCCGGCCATGGAATGAACCGTGAAAGGCGATCAGCGCCGGCCGGCGAGTGTGGTAGCGGGCCAGCTTGATCGCTCCTTCGACCGCCTCGGTGCCCGAGTTGGTGAGGAAGACCCGCTTCTTGCTGGTTCCCGGCGCCAATTTGCCGAGCCGCTCGGCCAGCTGAGCGAAGCCGTCGAAGTAGAAATCGGTGCCGCAGATATGCAAAAACTTCTCGGCCTGGGCCTGGATCGCCGCCACCACCTTGGGGTGGTTATACCCGGTGGCGCTGACCGCGATGCCGGCCATGAAATCCAGGAACTTGTTGCCGTCCACGTCCTGCACCATGGCGCCACGCCCGCCGGCGATCACCAGCGGATACTCCTTGATGTAGGAGGTCGAGGTCCACGCCTCGTCTCTTTCGATGATCGCCTTGGCCTTGGGGCCCGGCGGCGCAGCCACGATGCGGGGATAGTCACGAGTAGTGGTCATGGACGGCTTCTCAGTAAGAAGGCTGCTCATTGGCTCGATGTCCTAGGCGTGTACCGCATGGGTCGCTTCCGGCTTGAGCTCGGCGGCATGCTCGCGCCACCAGAGCTGACCGGCAGGAGGCAGGGTGTAGATCGGGTCGTAGTACTCGTGCTTCTTCTGCAGCGCCGACTGGTCTCCCCACTCGATGGAGGTCAGATAGTTCTTGGTCCAGTAGGAGATCCCCTTCTCCCGGTCATAGTCCGAGAGCTGGTGGACCCAGCGCTTGCCGACGAACGGCACGTCGCAGACGATCCGCGGCGTGGCGAAGCCGGGGAGATAACCCATGATGTCGTGCTGGAGCTGCTGAGCCTCCCAGACCGCCACCCGCCAGTGCTCCGAGTTGGGGATCATGTCGCACATGTAGAAGTAGTACGGCAGGATCTTGGCGTGATCGAGCAGCATGAAGCAGAGCTCGAGCAGGTCCGGAGCCGTCGCGTTCACGCCCCGAAGCAGCACGCCCTGGTTGCGCACGTCGCGGAAGCCGATCTCCAGCAGCTTCCGGGTCGCCTTGCCGACCAGTGGAGTCACCTGCTGAGCCGCGTTGGCGTGGGTGTGAAGCGCCAGGTCCACGCCGCGATCGAAGGCCTTCCTGGCCAAGCGCTCGAGACCCGCCACCACGCTGTCCTGCAAATAGTGCTGAGGCAGCCCGATCAGACCCTTGGAGGCGAGCCGGATGTCCCGGATGTTGGGGATGTCCAGCAGCGCGCTCACGAAGGGCTCGAGCTGCGAGATGTGCAGATTGGCGATATCGCCGCCGGAGACGACCACGTCCCGGACCGCCGGCGTCTTCCGCAGGTACTCCAGGATCTGCTGGTGCCGATCCTTCTGGGGCGTGTGGAACTTGAGCTTCTCGACCTGGGGCACGTCGTTGCCCACCAGGTCCATGCGGGTGCAGTGGCCGCAATATTGGGGACACGTGCTCAGCAGCTCGGCCAGCACCTTGGTCGGGTAGCGATGGGTCAGACCCTCGACCACCCACATGTCGGCTTCGTGCAAGCTGTCCCGCGAGGCCTTGGGGTGATTGGCCCAGTCGGTGCGCCGATCGTCGAAGGCCGGGATCATGTAGCGGCGGACCGGGTCCTCCCAGAGCCGCTCCAGGTCCATGGTGTTGATCATGTGCGGCGGGAGCAGCATGGACATGGTCGCGCGCAGCTCCTGGTCCTTGGCCACGCTCTCGGCCAATGCGTCAGGAAGCAGCGGACCCAGCGCGGCCTTGAGCTCACCCAGGTTCTTGATCGTGTGACGCCGTTGCCAGGTGGCACTTTCCCAATCTTCACGGCTCACCCCGTGGTAACCCGGGATGCGGTTCCAGTCCGGCTCGACGAATTCGCGCCGAGGCGGGTAGGGAATCGGCTGTCCGGCGGGGGTCGCCGCGATGTGATTCTGCATGCGTGCCTCGACCGAAAGGCGTTCTACGGCGAAACTACAATGTGATGTAGTACTTGACGTTGCCAAACTAATATATAATATATGATCCCGCAAGCCGGGCGGTCTCCCGCCTTATCCTCATCCAACGAGGGGTCTCTTGGTCGATCTGGTAACGGTTCTGGGACGCCTTCCGCGGACCCGCAGGCAAGCCACCCACGAATTGGTGGCGGAAGTCCTCCGCGAAGCCATCATCTCCGGCGTGCTTCGCGCCAATCAGCCGCTGCCTCAGGACGAAATCGCGAGCCAGCTTCGGGTAAGCCACATCCCGGTTCGCGAGGCGCTGCGCCAACTCCAGTCCGAAGGGCTGGTCACCTACCAGCCTAATCGCGGGGCCGCCGTCAGTGCCCTGACCCAGGGCGAGATCCGAGAGATCTATCAGATCCGCGCGATCCTGGAGACCGCCGCGATCCGGGAAGCCACCCCTCACCTCACTGTCGAACAGCTGGACCAGGCCTCGAAGATCCTCGATGCCGCCGAGTCGTCGAGTGATCCGGCAGTCTGGGGATCCCATGACGTGGACTTTCATCGGCTGGTGTATGGACTCGAGGGTCGCCCGCGGTTGCGGGAGATGATCGACGGTCTGCTCCGCCGAGTGGACCGGTACTGGCTCTCGCACGGAATCATGCTCCGGCATCGCCACACCTTCGAGCGCGAGCACCGGGCCCTGCTCGAAGCGGTTCGCTCCCGAGACGCCGATCTGGCCGGACGGCTCCTGGGTGAGCACCTGGCCGGCGCGGCGGAGTTGCTGGTGACCGAGTTGGATGAGCTGGAAGCGCATAAGGGCGGTCTGGGCCTCACCGCATGATCAACAAGGTACAGTCGATGAAGGACGCGGTCGCCGCCCACGTCCGGGACGGCGACACGGTCGTCATCGAGGGCTTCACGCACCTGATCTCCTTCGCTGCCGCCCACGAGATCATCCGCCAGCGCCGCAAGGACCTGACGCTTTGCCGCCTCACCCCCGATCTGATCTACGATCAGATGATTGCCGCCGGTTGCGCCCGGAAGCTGGTCTTTTCCTGGGCCGGGAATCCGGGGGCGGGATCGCTCCACGCGTTTCGTCGCGCGGTCGAGAAGGGCACGCCGCCGCTCGAGATCGAGGAGTACAGCCACTTCGGCATGGTGGCCCGGGTCTCTGCCGGCGCGGCGCGGCTCCCCTTCTGGACCATGCGCAACTACATGGGGACCGACCTTCCCGTGGTCAATCCGAGGATTAAGACCGTCACCTGCCCCTACACCGGCGAGGTCCTCGCCACTGTCCCCGCCCTCAACCCCGACGTGACCATCATCCACGCCCAACGGGCCGACGCCAGCGGCAACGCCCAGGTCTGGGGCCTGCTCGGCGTGCAGAAAGAAGCGGCGTTTGCCTCGAAGCGAGTGATCGTGGTGGTCGAGGAGCTGGTGGACGAGTCGGTGATCCGCGCCGATCCCAACCGGACTCTGGTGCCGGGGATGATCGTCAACTCCGTGGTGGTCGAGCCGTGGGGCTGTCACCCGTCGTACGCGCAGGGCTATTACGACCGCGACAACGATTTCTACGTCGCCTGGGAAGACATCTCGCGCGAACCGGAGCGACTGCAAGGCTACCTCGATGAATTCGTGTACGGGGTGAAGGACCGGGCCGAGTATCTCGCCAAGCAGCCTGACCTGCAGGACCGGCTCAAGGCGGTGCACCGCTACTCCGAGGGGGTCAACTTTGGCTTCTGAGTACTCGCCCTCCGAGATGATGGCGGCGGTGGCCGCGCGGGAATTGGGGAATCGCGAAGTGGTCTTCGTCGGGATCGGTTTGCCCAACCTGGCCTGCAACCTGGCGCGCGCCCTTCAGGCCCCGGACCTGGTGCTGATCTACGAGTCGGGCGCGGTCGGAGCCGTCCCCGAGCGGCTTCCGGTCTCGATCGGGGACCCGTCTCTGGTCACCGGATCGCTCATGGTCTGCTCCATGGCGGACGTCTTCCAGCTTTTCCTTCAAAACGGTAAAATCGAGGTCGGTTTCCTGGGTGGGGCCCAGGTGGACCGGTGGGGGAACATCAACACCACGGTGATCGGGCCCTACTCGAAGCCCAAGGTCCGGCTGCCTGGCTCAGGAGGGGCGGCGGAGATCGCGGTTCACGCCCAGCGGGTGCTGATCATCAGCCGGCTCTCGACCCGGGCCTTTCCCGCCGAGCTGGATTTTCTCACCAGCCCCGGCCAGCGGAGCAAGGGCAAGACCCGGAAGGAGCTGGGCATGCCCGGCGCGGGGCCGATCAAGGTGATCACCGACAAGGGCGTGCTCGAGTGCGACGAAGAAACCGGCGAGATGATACTCACACGGCTCTATCCCGGAGTCACGGTCGATGAGGTCAAGGCCAATGTGGGCTGGCCGCTCCGCGTGCGCGAGCACCTGCAGCAGGTCTCGCCGCCCTCCACGGAAGAGCTGCGGCTCCTCCGCGACGTGCTGGATCCCAAGCGCCTCTACCTTGGCAACTGATCGCCAGTAAATGTCCCAAGAGCCCGGCGGGTCCCCGCACGAGCTCCCCCGCAGCCTCGGCCTGCGGGACCTGGTCCTGTTCAACATCGTGGCGGTGCTCAGCCTCCGCTGGCTGGCCACCTCCGCGGCGGCTGGGCCCAGCGCGCTCACGCTCTGGGTGCTGGCCGGGCTCCTCTTCTTCGTGCCGCAGGGCCTCGCGGTCAGCGACCTGGCCAACCGGTATCCCGCAGAGGGCGGGATCTACTTCTGGACCAAGCGCGCCTTCGGAGACGGCAACGGGTTTCTTTGCGGATGGTGCTACTGGGTCAACAACATCCTCTACTATCCCAACCTGCTGATCTCCACCTCGGTCATTCTGACCTACGCGCTGGGCAAGGGCGAGAGCGGGCTGGCCGACGACCGGCTCTACGTCTTCTTCGCCACGCTGGTGATGCTGTGGTTCGCGGTCGGGATCAACATCGTGGGCATGAGTACCGGCAAGTGGCTGCAGAACCTGGGAGCGATCGGCACTTACCTGCCCGGCCTCCTGCTGGCGATCCTGGGGGTGAGCGCGATGCTGCACCATCCCCCCGCCAATCCAATTACGCCGAAAGAGCTGGTTCCCGACCTGACCCAGTTCGGGGAGCTCAATCTCTGGGCCTCGATCGCCTTTGCCTTCGCGGGGCTGGAGCTGGCCGCGACCATGGGCGGAGAGATCAAGGACCCGGCCCGGACCCTTCCCCGCGCGGTCCTGTTGGCGGCCCCGCTCTGCGCGGCGATGTATCTAATCGGGACGGTGATGGTGCTCTGGCTGGTGCCGGTGGGAGAGATCAATATCGTCTCCGGGTTCCTCCAGGCCATCGCCATCGGGGCGGGCAGCATGAAGTGGCTGGTGATCATCGCGGCGAGCCTCTACGTGGTCGGCAACCTGGGTGGGGTCGGGGCCTGGCTGATCGGTCCGGCTCGGGTGGCGTTCACCATCGGGCTCGATCGCTACTTCCCGCCCTGGTTCGGGCGAGTCCACCCCAAGTGGAAGACCCCCTACGTCGCGATTCTGGTGGCGGCGGTGCTGGCTACCGGATTCCTGATGCTCTCGGTGGTGGGCAGGGGGACAACCGTCGAGAAGGCCTATCTGGTGCTGCTCGACACCATGCTGCTGATCTACTTCGTCCCCTTCATCTACCTGTTCCTGACCTACATCAAGGTGAGGCTCGCCGAGCCCGCCCCCGCGGTGATGTTCCCGAGAAACAAACCCGGCGCCGTGCTGGTGGGAGTGGCAGGGCTGTTCCTCACGCTGTTCGCGATGGGGGTCGCGATGGTGCCGCCGTCCGGTACCGAGAGTGTCTGGCTGTTCGAGCTCAAGGTGGTGGGCGGGGCCTCCGCCTTTATGGTGTTGGGCGGCGTGCTGTACTGGCGCGCCCGGTTGAAGGGGGCGCAGGTCAAGCTAGCAGGCGAGCGGTCTCCCGTACCCGCCCATGACTGATCGGAGAATCCGCCGCCTTCTCTACTTGGCGGTCCTGGCCTGGACCCTCTCCCCCTGTGCGCTCCTCGCCCAGCGCCAGCCGGTCCTTCAGCAGATCAAGCTTCCGCACAACTACTACTACCGCGAGATGTACGTCCCGCAGGTCACCAGCGGGCCCAACGCGGTGACCTGGTCAACCGACGGCAAGAGCCTGATCTACTCGATGCAGGGCTCGCTCTGGCGGCAGCGCCTGGGCGACACCACGGCCGAGCAGCTCACTACCGGCCCGGGTTACGACTACCAGCCCGATTGGTCGCCGGACGGCAAGCTGGTGGTCTACGCGTCGTATCACGACGATGCCATCGAGCTCCGGACGCTCGATGTGAACACCCTGGAGTCTCGCTCCCTGCTCTCGGATGGCGCGGTGAACCTGGAGCCGCGCTGGTCTCCCGATGGGAGGCGGCTGGCCTGGGTCTCGACGGCGTTTCAGGGCCGCTGGCACATCTACACCGCCGACGTACAGGCGAGGAAACTGGAGCACGTCGAGCGGATCACCGAGGACAAAGACAGCGGGCTCCCCCGGTATTACTACAGCGTCTACGACCACTACATCTCGCCGACCTGGTCACCCGATGGGCGGGAGCTGATCGTGGTCTCCAACCGCACCCATGTCTGGGGCTCGGGAGGCTTCTGGCGACTCGAGGCCAAAGCGGGCTCCACTCCGCGGGAGATCCACTACGAGGAGACCACCTGGCAGGCTCGTCCCGACTGGGCCCGGGACGGGAAGCGGGTGGTCTACAGCGGCTATCAGGGGCGGCAGTGGCACCAGCTCTGGCTCATGACCAGCGAGGGAGAGAATCCCTTCCAGCTGACCTTCGGCGAGTTCGACGCGACCTGTCCGCGTTGGTCTCCCGACGGCACCCGGATCGCCTACATCTCGAACGAGGGTGGCAACACCTCGCTCTGGGTGGTCACCGTACCCGGCGGAGCGCGGCAGCGGGTGGAGGCTCGTCAGCGGACCTATCGCGAGCCGGTCGGGCGGCTCCGGGTCATGGTGTTCGATGCCCAGAGCCGAAAGCCGCTGGCGGCACGGATCTCCCTGACGCTCCCCGATGGCCGCGCCGTCGCTCCCGACGACGCCTGGCGGCACGCCGACGATGGCTTCGTCCGGGGCGAGCGGAAGTACGAGGTGGGCTACTTCCACAGCGCCGGCAGCAGCACGGTGACCGCCCCCGCGGGACCGCTCCGCGTCGAGGTGGTCCACGGCGGCGAGTATCGGGTGGTTCGTCGCACCATCACCATCAAGCCCGATACGCTCCAAACCCTTCGCGTGACGATGGACCGGATCGCCAATCAAGGGGCCCAGGGCTGGACCAGCGGCGACCTCCACGTCCACATGAACTACGCCGGCCACTACCGCGCCACCCCGGCCACCCTCGCCTTTCAGGCCCGCGCCGAGGGGCTCAACCTGGTCGAGAACCTGATCGTCAACAAAGAAGGCCGGATGCCGGACATCGGGTATTTCACCGGCAAACCCGATTCGATCTCCCGGCCCGACCTGTTGATCGCCCACGACCAGGAATTTCACACCAGCTATTGGGGACACTCAGGCCTGCTGGGTCTCACCAACCACCTGGTGTTGCCGGGCTACGCCGCGTACGCCAATACCGCCGCCGCCAGTCCCTACCCGGACAATGGCCGAGTGGCCGATGAGGGCCATGCCCAGGGCGCCTTGTTTGGCTACGTGCATCCATTCGACGTCTACCCCGATCCCAACGACACTACGGTCGCGCTCTCGAACGCCCTCCCGGTGGACGTCGGTACCGGGAAGGTGGATTACTACGAGGTGGTGGGCTTCAGCGATCACCTGGCCTCGGCCAGGGTCTGGTACCAGCTCCTCAACTGCGGGTTCCGGATTCCGGCCGGAGCGGGTACCGACGCGATGACCAACTTCGCCTCGCTGCGGGGACCGCTGGGGACCGACCGGGTGTACGTCGAGTCCGGGGTTCCATTGGACCATCGCCGCTGGCTCGCGGCGCTCAGGGCCGGAAAGAGCTTCGCGACCAATGGGCCGCTGCTGGAGTTCTCGATTGGCGGCCAGGGCATCGGTTCCGAGATCGTCCTGCCGAGCGGCGGGAAGCAGTTGAATTTCAAGGGATCTGTGCGGTCGATCGTCCCCATTGATCACTTCGAGATCGTGGGGAACGGCAAGGTGATCGCCTCGCTGCCGGTGAGCGGGGATCGCACCAGGGCCGACTTCACGATCCCGGTGACGGTCGATCGGAGTGGGTGGTACACGCTCCGGGCCTGGGCCGAGAAGCCGGCTGAGCCGATTCTGGACATCTACCCGTTTGCCTCCACCAGTCCGATCTACGTGACGGTAGG
>Ga0335085_10003922_pt1 | contig 25140 bp, 21 predicted proteins | sample Lox_Sample_45_FD_206712 | JGI IMG/M metagenome (GOLD analysis project Ga0335085, IMG submission 206712) | Soil microbial communities from Loxahatchee National Wildlife Refuge, Florida, United States - Lox_Sample_4.5 | ecosystem: Environmental > Terrestrial > Soil > Wetlands | place: USA...
AGGCAGCCACCGCCGCGATCACCGACGCGACCCTCTCGGAGGTCGCCAAGCTCGCCCAGATCAAGCTCTACTACTCCTCCAACAGCCCCGCCTTCGTCCGTTCCCACGCGGCGCTGCTGAGCATCATCCAGGCGCTCGCCTACGGCGTCTACGCGCAGAACACCGCGCAGTACGACGACCGCATTCGCGCGTTTCGCTTGAAGTAGCCCCGCGCGCGCCGCGGATACACTGGCCCCATGCGTGACGAGGCGACCTTCCGCGTCAAGAGCGGGCTCGCGGAGATGCTCAAGGGCGGCGTGATCATGGACGTGGTCACGCCCGAGCAGGCGGTGGTGGCCGAGGAGGCCGGGGCGGCTGCGGTGATGGCGCTCGAGCGGGTCCCGGCCGACATCCGCCGGGACGGCGGCGTGGCCCGCATGTCGGATCCCGAGATGATCGGGGGCATCCAGCAGGCGGTGAGCATCCCGGTGATGGCCAAGGCCCGCATCGGGCACTTCATGGAGGCCCGCGTGCTCGAGGCGCTGGAGGTGGACTACATCGACGAGTCGGAGGTGCTGACGCCCGCCGACGAGGCCAACCACATCGACAAGTGGGCCTTCAAGGTTCCGTTCGTGTGCGGGGCCACCAACCTCGGCGAGGCCCTGCGCCGGATCGGGGAGGGCGCCGCGATGATCCGCTCCAAGGGCGAGGCGGGGACGGGCGACATCGTCGAGGCCGTCCGCCACATGCGCCGGATCAGAGATGAGATTCGCAAGCTCGCGGCGCTCGGCGAGGAGGAGCTCCCGACCGCCGCCAAGGAGCACGGCGCCCCGCTTGAGCTCGTCCGTGAGCTGGCCCGCGAGCAGCGCCTCCCCGTGGTCCTGTTCTGCGCCGGGGGGATCGCCACCCCCGCCGACGCGGCCCTGATGATGGCGCTCGGCGCCGAAGGCGTGTTCGTGGGCTCGGGCATCTTCAAGTCCGAGGACCCCCCCTCGAGGGCCCGGGCGATCGTCGAGGCCACCACCCACTGGCAGGACCCGGAGCGGGTGGCGAGTGCCTCCCGCGGGCTCGGCACCGCGATGCAGAGCCTCGAGAGCTCGAAGCTGCTCGACGAGCAGCTGCTGGCCCAGCGCGGCTGGTAGATCCCGCCCCGCCCCCGTGGCAGACCGACCGCTGATCGGGGTGCTCGCCCTGCAGGGCGGCTTCGAGGCCCACGAGCAGATGCTCGAGGGCCTCGGCGCGGAAACCCGCGAGGTGCGCGTGCCGGCGGATCTGGAGGGTCTCGACGGGCTCGTGATCCCGGGCGGGGAGTCCACCACGATGACGCTCGGGATCGAGCGCGAGGGCCTGGCGGGGCCGCTGCGCGGGCTGGCTGACGGGGGGACGCCGGTGCTCGGCACCTGCGCGGGGCTGATCATGCTCGACCGGGAGCACCTCGGGCTGATGGACATGACCGCCGCCCGCAACGCCTTCGGGCGACAGATCCGCAGCTTCGAGGCGGATCTCGAGGTCCAGGGGATTCCCGGGGGCCCACTGCGGGCGATCTTCATCCGCGCGCCCTGGATCGCCGAGCACGGACCCGGGGTGCAGGTGCTGGCGACGCTCGAGGGGCATGCGGTGGCGGCCCGCGAGCGCTCGCTGGTGGCCGTCAGCTTCCACGCCGAGCTCGCCGGCGACGACCGCCTGCACGGCTTCTTCCTGGAGCTGGTGCGGGGTCGCCGTCACGCGCCGGGCTAGGTCGCCCGGAAGCGCACGACCCCGTCGCGCTCCTCCTCGACCGCCCGACCGTCGCGCAGCAGCAGGTCCACGTGGCCCAGCACCTCCGACAGTGTCAGGTAGGCCTGGGTGACGGCCACGTTGCCCCACAGCTCCTGGGCGATCTCGTGGGCGGTGCGGGGCTGCTGGAGGATCAGCCCGTGGATCTTCCCCGCCCGGCGCTCGTGCATGCGGAAGCGTTCGTCGATCAGGGCCACGTGGTCTCGGATCGGGCGCCCGTGGCCGGGGAGCACCAGCTCGAGCTCCATCGCCCGCGTCTGTTCCAGCGAGGCCATGTAGGTGACCAGCGCCTGTGGGCGGGGTCCGTCCGGGTCGGGCTCCTGCCCGAGCGGGCGGGCGAGCAGGGGGTTGGAGGAGATGTGGGCGATCAGGTGGTCGGCCGCCAGCAGGGTGGAGCGGCGCTCGTCGTGGAAGACCGTGTCGGAGGGGCTGTGGCCGGGGCGGTGAAGGACGCGCAGCGTCCGTTGGCCCAGCACCAGCTCCGAGCCGTCCGACAGCGGCCTCGTCACCTCCACCGCCGAGCCCCAGGCGCGGAAGCCCGCCGACACGGCCCGCAGCGCGGTCACCACTTCGCGGGGGATCCCGTGGCGCAGCATGATCCCCTCGGCGAAGGCGTCGTCGAGATCGGTTTCGCGGCCGTAGGCCGCCAGGTAGCCGGCCAGCGGCTCGAGCGCGGCGACCTCGGCGCCCGAGCGGCGGGCGAGGATCGAGGCGAGCCCGAAGTGGTCCATGTGCTGGTGGCTTATGACCAGCAGCTCGATGTCCTCGACCGCGTGCCCGCGGGCGTTGAGCTGCTGCTCGAGCTCGTCCAGCGCCTTGGCCGAGTTCGGCCCCGAGTCGATCAGCGTCAGCGGGGAGTCCTCGATCAGGTAGGCGTTGACCCTCCCGACCATGAACGGCGTGGGCACGGCGAGGCGGTGGATGCCGGCGGCGGCCGCCTCGGCCAGCGCCTGCTCCTCGGCGCGGTCCTGCTCCTCGCTCACGAGCGGATCACGGCGAGCACCTCGTCGCGGCGCCGTTCCATGTCCTGCACCGAGACCAGCGACTCCAGGCACAGTCGCAGCAGCGGCTCGGTGTTCGAGGCCCTGACGTTGAAGTGCCAGTCCTCGTAGTCCACCGAGATGCCGTCGAGGCGGTCCTGGCGGGCGTCCCCGTAGCGCTCGGAGACCTCCTCGATCCTGGCCTCGGGGTCCTCGACGCGCGAGTTCACCTCCCCGGAGATGAAGTAACGCGAGCGGTAGGGCTCCAGCAGGCTCGACAGCGACCGCCCCTCGCGCGCCAACAGCTCCAGCATCAGCAGCGCCGGCAGCGTCCCCGAGTCGGCGCAGTAGAAGTCGCGGAAGTAGTAGTGCCCGGACACCTCGCCCCCGAACAGCGAGCCCTCCTTGCGCATCCGCGTCTTGAAGAAGGCGTGGCCGACGCGGTTGACGAACGGCGTCCCCCCGGCCTCCTTGACGGTGTCCGGCACCGCCCACGAGGCGCGCACGTCGTACAGGATCGCCTCCCCCGGGTGCCGGCGCAGAAGCGACTGCGCGAGCAGCGCCGTGAGGAAGTCCCCGGGGACGAACTCCCCCGTGTCGTCGATGAAGAAGCAGCGGTCGGCGTCCCCGTCCCAGGCGATCCCGAGATCCGCACCCTGCTCGCGCACCTGCTCGACGATGAAGCGCCGGTTCTCCTCCAGCAGGGGATTCGGTTCGTGGTCGGGGAAGTTCCCGTCCGGGGTCCAGTAGGCCTTCACCAGCTCCAGCCCGAGGCCGTCGAGCAGCGGCCCCACCATCGGCCCCGCCATCCCGTTGGCCCCGTCCACCACGACCTTCAGGGGCTTGCCGCTGCGGATCACCTCGGGGTCGATGAACTTCAGCGCTGCCCGCTGGAACTCCTCGAACAGGTCCACCTGCTCGACCGACCCGGCCGCAGCGCCCGGGCCGTCGTCGGCCGCCTCGCCGGCCGCACCCCTGCCGTTCTGACGGGCTTCGACCTCGCGGCGGACCTCCTGGATCCCTTCGTCCCCGGACAGGGCCAGGGCGCCCTCGCGTACGAGCTTGACCCCGGTGTAGGGCTTCGGGTTGTGCGAGGCGGTGCACATCAGCCCTCCGTCGAGCTCCCGCGAGCCGACCAGGTAGTAGAGCATCTCGCTGCCCACCTGCCCGCCGTCGAGCACGTGGGCGCCCTCGGCCACCATCCCGGCCCGGTAGCGGGCCGCCAGCTCGGGCGCCGTCAGGCGCATGTCGTGACCCATCCCCACCCGCAGCCCGGCCGTGGGCTTGCCGGCGAGCGTCCCCAGCACGCGCACAAAGGCCCGCCCGATCTGCTCGGCCAGGTCGGCGTCGATCTGCTCGCCGTAGAGGCCCCGGATGTCGTAGGCCTTGAAGATCTCCGGGTCCACGCGGGCGCCCACGCCGGCAATCCTATGTCCCGCGGGGCCCCGCGGCCTCCGCGTGGCAGGCCCGTCGCAGGCCCCGCGGCCGCCGGCGGCCCGCTGCCGAAGCGGCGCCTGGCCATACACTTGAGCCATGTCAGGTCACTCCAAGTGGGCATCCATCAAGCACAAGAAGGCGATCGTGGACTCGCGCCGCGGGGCCGCGTTCTCGAAGCTCTCACGGGCCATCACCGTGGCCGCCCGCGACGGCGGCGGGGACCCGGTCGGCAACCCGGCGTTGGAGCTCGCGATCCGCAAGGCCAAGGAAGCCTCGATGCCGAAGGACAACATCGAGCGTGCGATCGCCAAGGGCTCCGGTGGGGGCGCCGAGGCCGACAACATCGAGAGCGTCCTGTACGAGGGCTACGGCCCCGGCGGCGTGGCGCTGCTGGTCGAGACCCTGACCGAGAACCGCAACCGCACCGGCGCCGAGGTGCGGCACACGTTCTCCAAGAACGGCGGCAGCCTGGGCGAGCCGGGGTCGGTGGCGTACCTGTTCGACAAGAAGGGCACGATCGTGATCGACGGCTCGCGCTACTCCGAAGACGAGCTGATGGTCGCGATCGAGGCGGGCGCCGAGGACATCACCGCCGACGATGACGTGTTCGAGGTCGTCACCGAGCCGGCCGACTTCAGCGCCGTGCGCCAGGCCCTCGAGGACGCCGGCGTGGAGATGCAGAGCGCCGAGATGGCCTACCGGCCCTCGAGCCTCGTGCCGATCGACGAGAGCCAGGCCGGCAAGCTGATGCGGCTGATCGAGGCGCTCGAGGACAACGACGACGTCGGCGCGGTCCACGCCAACTTCGACATCGCCTCCGAGGTTCTCGAGCGCGTAGCCGGCTGATGCTTGCGCGCCCGCCGGTGGTGATCCTCTGCGGCGGGCGCGGCACCCGCCTGCGGGCGCACGCCAGCGAGGTCCCCAAGCCGCTGGTCGAGGTCGGCGGCCGCCCGATCCTGTGGCACGTGATCCGCCTGTATGCGGCCCAGGGCTTCGAGCGCTTCGTGCTCGCCAGTGGCCACCGGGGGGAGCTGATCGAGGCCTTCGTCGGGGCCGAGCGCTGGCCGCGGGGGGTGCAGGTGGAGGTGCTCGACACCGGCGATGACACCAACACCGGGGGACGGGTGCTGGCGGCGGGCCGCCACCTGGCGCAGGAGCCGCGCCTGTGTGTCACCTACTCGGACGGCCTCGCCGACATCGACCTCGGCGGGCTGCTGCACTTCCACACCGGCCACGAGGCGGCCGCCACGGTCACCGTCGTGCGTCCCCGGCTGCAGTTCGGCGTGGCCCGCATCGACGCTCGCGAGCGGGTGCTCGCGTTCGAGGAGAAGCCCCGCTCCGAGCACTGGATCAACGGTGGCTTCTTCTGCTTCGAGCGTGCCTTCCTGGACGGGCTGGCGGCCGACAGCGTGCTCGAGCGCGAGCCGCTTTCACGGCTGGCGGCGGCGGGGGAGCTGCGCGCCTTCCGCCACCGCGGCTTCTGGCAGTGCATGGACACGCTCAAGGACGCGCTCGCGCTGAACGAGTTGTGGGACGCGGGCACCGCGCCGTGGCGGCTGTGGGACCCCGCCGCCGACGCCACGGACGCCGCCCAGGACGGGCCCGCGCGGGGGACGGCGCCTACGCCTACGCCTCCGCCGCTCGTCGCATCCTGAACAGGGCCACCGGCTCACGGATCCCCTTCAGGTGGCGCTCGCCGGCGTAGGAGGCGCGGAACCCCCTGCCCACCGCTTCGTAGAGCGCGCCGTCGACCAGTAGGCTGCCCGGCCGGGCCACGGATGTGAGCCGGCTGGCGAGGTTGACCGGCTGTCCGTACCAGTCCCCGGCCCGCGCCAGCGCGTCCCCGAGCGCCGCCCCGGCGCGCAGCTGGGGGAAGTCCCCGCCCTCGGCCTCGGCGGCGTCGATCAGACCGAGCGCGACGTCGAGCAGCGGCGCGGGCTCGGGCGAGGCCAGCATCGCGGCGTCCCCGATCGTCTTCACCAGCCGCACGGGCGGCACCGACACCTCCAGCGCGATCGCTTCCAGGCGCGTGGCCAGGCGGCCGAGCTCGTCGGGGGGGACTTCCTCGCCCAGCCTCGTGAAGCCGACGAGGTCGGCGAAGCCGACCGCCACCCGGCGCGCCCCCGGCAGGCGCCCCCCGTCGCGCTCGGCGGCGCCCACCATCTCGGTCTCGGTGGCGTGGCGCAGGTGCAGCGCGAGCACGTCGCTCATCAGCGGGTTCACGAGCGGGTACAGCCGCGCCACCGTCTCGCCGTAGTGCTGGGCCAGCTCGCGCTCGCCGATCCCCGCCCGCAGAACCAGCTTCAGCGGCAGCGTGCGCATCGTTTCGGCGGCCTGGGCGAGCCCCCGGCCGAGCACCCGCAGCAGCTCGAGCAGGTCCTCTTCGGAGAGGCCGGCCTCCGTCGCCACGAGGCTGCGGCGGGCAGCCTCGACGTCCCCGTCGCTGAAGGCCGCTTCGCCGGGTTCGGGGATCGGCAGGCCCATCGCGCGGCGGGAGGCGAGCAGGAAGTCGATGCTGACCCCGCTGCGCTCGGCCACCTGTGCGGCGGTGAGGTGACGCGGGCCCCCGATCACCCGGTCGGCGAGCAGGAACACGAGCCTGCCGACCTCGACGTTGCGCCGCAGCTCCTCGAGCGGCACACCCTGTGCGGCCAGCTCTCTCAGCAGCCCGAGGCGCTCCTCGCGGTCTGTGCCCTCGAGCCCGTCGAGCAGCCCCTCCGCCGCGAAGTCGATCTCCTGGCCAGCCATCGCGCCGGCCAAGCCTACGACAGGCAGGCGTCCGGGCAGCCGCGCAGAATCACTGGCCATGATCGTGCTCGGGGTTGACCCCGGTCTGGCGAGTACCGGCTATGGCGTCGTGGAGCGCCGCGGGAGCCGGCTGCTGGCCCGCGACGGGGGCGTGATCGAGACCGCCGCGGGGCTGGCCCAGGAGCGCAGGCTGGCCGAGATCCACGCCGCCGTGGACGGATTGCTGGAGGAGCATCGCCCCGGGGCGGTGGCCCTCGAGCAGCTCTACTTCGGCCAGAACGTGAAAACCGCCTTCGCCGTCGGCCAGGCGCGCGGGGTGGTGATGCTCGCCGCCGGGCAGCGCGGCGTGGAGTGCTTCAGCTACACCCCCCAGCAGGTCAAGGGGGCGGTGTGCGGCAACGGCCGCGCACCCAAGGAGCAGGTCGGGCGCATGGTGACGGCGCTGCTGGCCCTCGCCGAGCAGCCGCGGGCGGACCACGCCGCCGACGCCCTCGCGGTGGCCGTCTGCCACGTCAATCGCGCGCCCCTGGCGCTCGCGCTGGCGGGGGCGTCGGGATGATCGACCTGCTGCAGGGAGAGCTCGCCGCGCGAGGGCCCGACCACGTCGTGGTGCTGTGCGCCGGGGTCGGCTACCGGGCGGCGGTGTCCGCGCAGACGCTGCAGCGGATGCCGCCCTGCGGGGAGACGGTGACCGTGCACACGCAGCTGATCTCCCGCGACGACGCGCTCGTGCTGTACGGCTTCCACAGCGAGCACGAACGGGAGCTGTTCGGAATGCTGCTGACCGTCCAGGCCGTGGGGCCCAAGGTGGCGCTGGCGGTGCTGTCGGTGACCCCTCCGGCTGAGCTCGTGACGGTGCTCGCGGCCGGCGACGCCGACAGGCTGCGGGCGGTGCCCGGCATCGGCAAGCGCACGGCCGAGCGGATCATCGTGGAGCTGCGCGAGAAGGTCGCCCCGGATGTGCCGGGCGCGCCCGCCCGCGTGCCGCTGGTTGCCCGTCGCGGGCGCCCGGGCGACCCGCGGGCGCTGGCCCGGGCGGGGCTGGTGGAGCTCGGATACGGGCCCGAGGAGGCCGACGAACTGCTCAGCGAGGCCGAGGGCGAGAGCCCCGAGGAGCTGATCTCCGGCGCCCTGCGCCTGGCACGGGCGGGCGCGTGAGGCGATGAGCGCGGCGAGCACCCGCATCCAGACGCCCTACCTGGTGGCCGAGGACGAGCTCGACCGCTCCCTGCGGCCGCTGCGGCTGGAGGAGTTCGTGGGCCAGGACGCGCTGCGCGACCAGCTCGGCGTGGCGATCGAGGCCGCCGGCGCCCGCGGCGAGGCGCTCGACCACCTGCTGCTGGCCGGGCCCCCCGGCCTGGGGAAGACGTCCCTGGCCCAGATCGTGGCGACCGAGCTGGAGGTGCCGTTCGTGGCCACCGCCGGGCCGGCGCTCGAGCGCAAGGGCGACATCGCCTCCTTCCTGACCGCGCTGGAGCCCCGCAGCGTGTTCTTCGTGGACGAGATCCACCGCCTCGCGCGCACGCTGGAGGAGACCTTCTACCCGGCGATGGAGGATCACCGCCTGCCGATCACCGTCGGCCAGGGCGCCGGCGCGCGGGTCGTCACGCTCGAGCTGCCGCCCTTCACGCTGGTCGGGGCCACCACCCGCACGGGGCTGCTGAGCACGCCCCTGCGCGACCGCTTCGGCATCCAGGCGCGCCTGGAGCCGTACACGGTGGCGGAGCTGGCCGTGATCGTGCGGCGCTCGGCGCGGATCCTCGAGATCGAGATCCAGGACGAGGGCGCCCACGAGATCGCCTCCCGCAGCCGCGGCACTCCGCGTGTGGCCAACCGCCTGCTCAAGCGCGTCCGCGACTACGCCGAGGTCCGCCTCGACGGCGTCGTCGGGGCGCAGGCCGCCCGCGACGCTCTGGAGATGCTGGAGGTGGACTCGCTCGGCCTGGACCGCCTCGACCGCCGCATCCTGGAGGCGATCTGCATCAAGTTCGGCGGCGGGCCCGTGGGGCTCTCGACGCTGGCGGTGGCGGTGGGGGAGGAGCAGGACACGATCGAGGACGTGTACGAGCCCTACCTGCTGCAGGAGGGCCTGATCAAGCGCACCCCCAGGGGCCGGGCGGCGACGGCGGCGGCCTTCGCCCACCTGGGCCTGACGACGCCCGAGCAGATCGGCCAGGCGCTTTTTTAGCGCCCGCTGAGACGAATCTGGCAGCGTTTGGGTCCGGCTCCCTTCCCGCCGAGCCTTTCGTAGTCTGTGTACTCAAGCATGTCTCACCCGTTCATCTGCCCCAACTGCGGACATCGGACGAGCGAGCTCGACCGCAACATCGGCTTCACCAGGCAGCCCAAGGGCTGTGCCAAGTGCGGTTTCGCTTTCCTGTTCGAACTGCTCGACGACTACTACCCAGCCCCCGACGCGGCCTTCTTCGTGTGCGACGGCGAGGGCCGGATCGTCGGCTGCGGCAAGAACTCCTTCGCCTTCACCGGGCTCGAGGAGGAGGAGGTCATCGGCCAGCGCGTCGAGGAGGTGCTGGGGCTGAGCTTCTCCAACGGCGACGATCCGGTCGAGACGGTGCTCGAGTGGGGCGTGCGCGCGCTCGAGGTTCCGGTCGAGGTCAGCGGCGAACGCGACGTCGCGGCGAGCGCGAAAGCGGACATGTTCCCGGCCTACGACGACGACGGCGGATTGCTGCTCGTGCTGACCCCGGACAAGTAGTCTGAGCTGGGGCCCATGACCGACCGTCGTCGCAACATGATGATCCTGCTCGTCGTGGCGGGGCTGATCGCAGCCTCGGCCGCTGCCATCGCCAGCAAAAAGACGCGCCTCGGCCTCGACCTCAAGGGCGGCGTCGAGCTGGTCTACCAGGCCAAGCCCACCCCGCAGGCGAAGGTCAACACCGAATCGCTGGAACGGGCGATCAACATCATGCGCAAACGCGTCGACCAGATCGGCGTGGCCCAGCCGGAAATCCAGCGCTCGGGCAAGGACGAAATCGACGTCGCGCTGCCCGACGTGCACAACGTCAAACGCGCCGAAGAAGCGGTCGGCACGACCGCCCAGCTGAACTTCTACGACTGGGAGCCCAACGTCATCGGGCCCACCGGCAAGCCCGAACCGACCGACGGCGCCACCACCGGCGACTCCACCAACGCGGGCGCGGGCGGCGTGACCGCCGGCCTGACCCAGTACCAGGCGGTGCTGCGGGGGGCCAAACGGGCGCCGATCCTGCGCAACAGCGACACCACCTGGAGCCCCGGCTGCACGCCCGAACAGAAGAACGGCTGCATCTATGGCAGCTGGTACCTGCTCGACACGGCCCACGAAAAGGTCATCCGCGGGCCCGAAGAAACCGAAGCCAACCTCTACTCGGACCTCAAGTACGAAGAAAAAGGGCAGTGCAAGTCCTCCAAGACCACCGCCGAACAGGGCTGCGTGCCGAAGGGCGCGAAGCTCAAGGCGGTCCGCGTCAACCCCGGCACCGTGATCGTGCAATCGCACCCCGTCGAAAACGAATCCGGCAAGGTCGTCAACCAGAACCCCAACAGCTACTACGTCCTCAACGACAACCCCGCGATGAAAGGGTCGGACATCACCAACCCGCAGCAGGGCTTCGACGAAGGCGCCGGGGGCAACGGCCAGCCCAACGTGACCTTCGGCTTCACGGGCAAAGGCAAGTCGATCTTCGAACGCATCACCCGTGAAATCGCCCACCGCGGCCAGGAATCCGTGCTGCCCGGGGTCTCCAAGGCCGCGGCGCTGCAGCACTTCGCCGTCGAGCTCGACGGTCAGCTGATCACGGTCCCGTCGATCGACTACACCGAATACCCCGAAGGCATCGATGCCTCCACCGGGTCGCAGATCTCCGGCGGCTTCACGATCACCTCCGCTCAGAACCTCGCCAGCGAGCTCCAGTCCGGTGCGCTGCCGCTGAAACTGAAGCTGATCTCGCGCTCCCAGGTCTCGGCCACGCTCGGCAAAACCGCGCTCGAACAGGGCCTCGTCGCCGGCCTCGTGGGCTTCGCGGTGGTGTGCATCTTCCTGCTCGTCTTCTACCGCGTGCTCGGCCTGATCGCGGTCGGCGGGCTGTTCATCTACGGCGCCTACTTCTTCGCCCTGATCAAGCTGATCCCGATCACCCTGACGCTGCCGGGGATCGCGGGCCTGATCCTCACGATCGGCGTGTGCGCGGATGCCAACATCGTGATCTTCGAGCGCGTCAAGGAGGAGATCCGGAGCGGAAGATCGGTCGCCTCCGGCATCGCCACGGGCTACAAACGCGGCTTCGCCGCGATCGTGGACGCCAACGTGGTCACGTTCATGACGGCCTTCATCCTGTTCGCCCTGGCGACCGCGGAAGTCAAGGGCTTCGCCTTCACGCTGGGGATCGGCACGCTGGTGTCCCTGTTCACGGCCGTGCTGGCCACGCAGGCGGCGCTGGGCGCGATGGGACGCTCGCGGTTCGTCACCCACCCGGCGGCGCTGGGGGCCACCCCGCGCCGCGGCAAGGGCTGGAAGTTCGACTTCATGGGCCACTCGAAGTGGTTCTTCGCGCTGTCCGGGACGATCCTGCTGATCGGCGCGCTGGCGATCGGCGGCCGGGGCCTGAACTTCGGCATCGACTTCAAGTCCGGCACCCGCATCCAGACCGCGTTCGTCAACCAGCACGTGACCGAGGCCGACGTCGCCAAAGTGATGTCCGAACACGGCCTCGGCAACGCCGAGGTCCAGAAAATCAGCAACCCCAACGTCGGCGGCGCCGGCTTCCAGATCTCGGCCAAGACGCTGCAGCCCGAACAGGTCGACAGGATCCAGGAAGCGCTCGAAAAGAAGTACGGCCACGGGACCTACGGGCGCGCGGACTTCGTGAAAGGCACGAAGAACTTCTCCTCGACCTCGATCGGGCCAACGTTCGGGAAGACCGTGGCCAACAGCGCGATCATCGCGATCATCGCCTCGCTGCTGGTGATCTCGGCGTACATCGCGCTGCGGTTCGAGTGGAAGTACGCGGTCCCGGTGCTGATCGCCCTGATGCACGACCTGCTGATCACCGCCGGGGTGTACTCGCTGACCGGCCGCGAAGTCACGACCGCGACCGTGGCGGCGCTCCTGACGATCCTCGGATATTCGCTCTACGACACGATCATCGTGTTCGACAGGGTGCGAGAGAACGTGCCGCGAATGCCCCGGGCCGCGTTCTCGCAGATCGTCAACCGCTCGATGTCGGAGGTGCTGACGCGCTCGTTGGCGACCAGCTTCTGCACGCTCTTGCCGGTGCTCGCGCTGCTGTTCTTCGGCGGCGAAACGCTGAAGGACTTCGCCTTCGCACTGATGGTCGGGATCGCCTCCGGGGCCTACTCCTCGATCTTCATCGCCTCGCCGGTGCTGACCCACTGGAAGGAGCGCGAGGCCGGCTACCGCACCCGGCGCGAGCGGATCGAACGCGAAAGCGGCACGGTCCCGGCCTACGCCACCACGGCCGCCGGCGCCCCCGAGGACGTGGAGCCCGAACGCAAGCGCCGCCGTACCCGTCGCGGCAGCCTGATCGCGCCGGAGGACCCCGGCCAGCAGCTCTCCCGCGAAGAGTTCCAGGAGCTCGTCGCCGACCTCGACGTCGAGCCCACCACTGCGGCCCCCTCGAAAGGCAAAGCGGGGCGCACGGCCACGGCCGAGCCGCCGCCGGCGAAGGCGCCCGAGCGCCAGGCGCCGGCCGAGGCGCCACCCGAGCGTGACCCGGCGGCCGACCTCACCCCCGAGGACCTTGTGCTCAAGGACGAGCCCAAACCCGCGAAGCCCCGCCGCGCACGCAACCGCCGCCACGGGAGGTCCCGCTGATGGCGATGCTCGGCTGGGTGATGATGGGGCTGGCGATCTGGCACTACACGATCTTCATGCCCGACCGCTTCTGGGGCGGCATCGTGGGGGCCTTCCTGGGCTCGCTGTTCGGCGCCGCCATCGTCGGCCTGATCATCAGCACGATCCGGTTCTCCGAACTGCGTGTGCCGGGCGAAAAGGAGACCACCATCGGGGTCGTCCTGTACGCCGTCCCCGGAGCCGTGATCGGGATCGCGCTGGTGTACCTCGAGGGCATGCGCCGCGAACGCGCGCACGCCCGGGCGCTCGCAGAGACCGGCTGAGCCGCCCCCGGGGGCAGATCTCGCGGCCCCGCGCCGCGCAGGGCGCCGCGCAGGCACGCTGAGCACCGCGGGCGCCGATTTCCGTCCCGTGGCGCGCGTACCCTCGCCGCCGTGGACCGATGGCGCCTGGAGATACCCCCGTGCCCCCCGGCGGCGGTGGCTGAGCTGCGGCGCGAGCTCGGGCTCAGCGAGGCGCTCGCGCAGGCGCTGGTGCGACGCGGGCTCGGCGAGCCCGAGCGGGCGCGTGCCTTCCTGGACGCGAGCGAGGAGCACGATCCCGCCGCCTTCGAGGGCATCTCCGCGGCGGTGGCGAGCATCACGCGCCACATCGAGGAGCACCGGCGGATCACCGTGCACGGCGACTACGACGTCGACGGGGTCTGCTCCACGGCCGTGCTGGTGACGGCACTGCGGCGCTTGGGAGCCGACGTCGACTGGTACCTGCCGGACCGCGCCGGCGACGGCTACGGGCTCGGCGGGGCGACGATCGAGCGGCTGGCGGCGCGGGGCACCTCGCTGCTGGTGAGCGTCGACTGCGGGGTCGGCGCGGTCGAGGAGGTCGAGGCCGCGCTCGCGCTGGGGCTCGAGGTTGTGATCACCGACCACCACTCCCCGCGCGCCGACGGACGGCTCCCGCGGGCACCGGTCGTGCACCCGGTCGTGTGCGGCTACCCCTGCCCCGAGCTGTGCGCCACGGCGGTCGCCTACAAGCTCGCGCAGGCCCTGTACGACGCCCGTGGCCGGGACCCCGCCGAGCTCGAGGCGCAGCTCGACCTGGTGGCGCTGGCCACAATCGCAGACGTGGTGCCGCTGCTGGGTGAGAACCGCACCCTGGCGGTGCGCGGCCTGCGCCGCCTCGAGAGCACCACCCGCCCCGGGCTGAGGGCGCTGATGGAGGTCGCACGGGTGGCCCCGGGGCGGGCGGGGGAGCGGGCCGTGGCGTTCGCGCTGGCGCCGCGGCTGAACGCGGCCGGGCGGCTGTACCGCGCCGACGCGGCGCTGGAGCTGCTGCTGACCGAGGATCCGGTGCGCGCCCAGCAGGTGGCCCGCGAGCTCGACTCGGCCAACCGCGAGCGCCAGGAGGTCGAGCGCGCCATCCGCCAGCAGGCGGAAGCCCAGATGCGCGAGCTCGGGGAGCGGGAGGCGTACGTGCTGGCCGCCGAGGGCTGGCACCCGGGTGTGATCGGGATCGTCGCCTCGCGCCTGGTGGAGCGCAGCGGGCGGCCGGTGGTGATGGTGGCGCTGGAGGGCGAGCACGGCCGCGCCTCGGGCCGCAGCATCGACGCCTTCGACCTGCTCGGCGGGCTGCGCGCCTGCTCGGGGCACCTGCGCCGCTTCGGCGGTCACCGCGTGGCCGCGGGGATGGAGATCGCGCGCGATCAGCTGCCGGCGTTCTCGAGCGCCCTCTGTGCCCATGCGCGCGAGGTGCTGAGGGCCGACGATCTCTATGCGGTCGAGCGCATCGACGCCGTCGTGCGCGTCGAGGAGCTCGACATGGGGCTCGCCGAGGAGCTCGAGTCGCTGGCCCCCTTCGGGCGCGGCAACCCCCGCGTGCGGCTGCTGGTCGAGGGGGCGAGCTTCAGCGACAGCAGGCCGATGGGGCAGGGCAGGCACGTGCGCTTCGGCGTGCGCTCCGGCGCGCGCAGCGCGCGGGCGGTGGCCTTCGGCTGCGACGGGCGGCTGCCGGTGGCCGACGGCGAGCCCGTCCAGGCCACCTTCACGCTCGAGGTCAACGAGTGGAACGGGGTCAGCGAGCCGCGCCTGGTGCTGCGCCGGGCGAGGGCCGCCGAGCAGCCCGCCGCGCTGAGCCCGCCGCGGCGGCGCCGGGGCATGCGGGAGGGCCAGCAGGAGCTCGCCCTGTTCCCGGTGTAAGCGAACCGGTTGCGCGGCTTGGATACGGGTATCCGTTTCCCTACCCTTTCATCATGAGCGTCACCGACGATCCGCTTCCCACGGCGGCCACCGACGAGCCGGCGCCAGCCGCCCCCGCCGCCGCGACCGAGACCCGTGCGCCGGTCGCCACCAGCGACCTGCAGACGCTCAACGTCTCGCAGCGACGGCTGCTGAGCGACCTGTTCGCGATCGTCTCCGAGCACGCCGCCGACTCGGCGATCACGATCGACCGCGCGCGTGTGCAGGACGCCTTCGTGTTCGCCTGCGAGCACCACGGCTCCCAGCGGCGCAAGTCCGGGGAGGACTTCATCGTGCACCCCGTCGGCGTGGCCCGCATCTGCGCCAGCATGCGCCTCGACACCGAGACCCTGTGCGCCGCCCTGCTGCACGACACGGTCGAGGACACCTCGGCCTCGATCGAGGAGGTGCGGGAGCGCTTCGGCGAGGAGATCGCGGCGATCGTGGACGGGGTCACGAAGCTGACCGGGATCACCTTCCAGTCGCGCGACGAGGCCCAGGCCAACAACTACCGCAAGATGATGGTGGCGATGGCCACCGACGTGCGGGTCATCCTGATCAAGCTCGCCGACCGCCTGCACAACATGCGCACGATCGACGCGATGCCCAAGCAGAAGCAGATCGAGAAGGCCCGCGAGACGATCGAGATCTATGCGCCGCTCGCCCACCGGCTCGGGATCCACGCGATCAAGTGGGAGCTCGAGGACCTCGCCTTCGCGACCCTGTACCCGCGCAAGTACCAGGAGATCAAGGGCCTCGTGGCCCAGCAGCGCGAGGAACGCGAGCGCTACGTCGAGGAGGCCGGCGAATACCTGCGCCGCGAGCTCCGCCAGGTCGGCATCGAAGCCGAGATCGCCGGGCGCGCCAAGCACTTCTACTCGATCTACTCGAAGATGACCAAGAAGGGCCGCGAGTTCAACGAGATCTACGACCTCACCGCGATGCGCGTGATCGTCGACTCCGTGAAGGACTGCTACGGCACCGTGGGGGTGATCCACTCGCTGTGGAAGCCGCTGCCGGGGCGCTTCAAGGACTTCATCGCGATGCCCAAGTTCAACATGTACCAGTCGCTGCACACGACCGTGATCGGGCCCGAGGGGCGTCCCCTGGAGATCCAGATCCGCACCCACGAGATGCACGAGATGGCGGAGTTCGGGGTCGCCGCCCACTGGGTCTACAAGCCCACCGGCGAGCGGCCCACGCCCGGCGAGGACGCGAAGCTGCAGTGGCTGCGCTCGATGCTCGACTGGGACAACGACCTGTCGGACCCGAGCGAGTTCATGGAGACGCTGCGCACCGACCTCTTCGAGGAGGAGGTCTACGTGTTCACGCCCAAGGGCGAAGTCAAGTCGCTGGCTGCCGGGGCCACGCCGCTGGACTTCGCCTACGAGGTCCACACCGAGATCGGCCACCGCTGCGTGGGCGCGCGCGTGAACGGCAAGATCGTGCCCCTGCACTACGAGCTGCGCTCGGGGGACATCGTGGAGATCCTCACCGCCAAGCGCGAGCGGGGGCCCTCCCGCGACTGGCTGGCGATGGTCAAGACGACCCGTGCGCGCAACAAGATCAAGGCCTGGTTCAAGGCCGAGTCGCGTCAGGACACCGAGCACACCGGCCGCGAGCTGCTCCAGGAGCAGCTGCGCAAACAGGGCCTTCCGGCGCAGAAGATCACCGGCTCGGCGCTGCTGGCCGACGTCATCCGCGAGGTCGGCTTCCGCAAGGCCGACGACTTCTACATCGCCCTCGGGGCGGCCAAGATCTCACCCAAGCTCGTCGTCAACAAGGTCATGCAGCGCCTCAAGCAGGGCGAGGCGGCCGACGGCGAGGACTCGGCCGCCGAGCTGCTGCGGGTGGGGCGCTCGCGGCGGCGCCCGACGAAGTCCTCCGGCCAGTACGGCATCCGCGTGGAAGGCGTGGAGGACGTGATGCTGCGGCTGGCCAAGTGCTGCCGGCCGGTCCCGGGCGATGAGATCGTGGGCTACATCTCGCTCGGGCGGGGTATCACGATCCACCGCGCCGACTGCTCCAACGCGGCGCTGCTGGGGCGCAACCCGGAACGCTTCGTGAACGTCTGCTGGGACGGCGAGCAGTCGACCGGGTTCGTGGTCGAAATCCAGGTCGACGCGTGGGACCGCCACCGCCTGCTCGAGGACCTCTCGCGGGCCTTCTCGGAGTCCGGTGCGAACATCGTCGAGGCCCGCTGCCTGTCGATGCCCCCGATGGTCAAGAACCGTTTCGTGGTGGAGGTCGCCGACAACCACTCCCTGAAGGGCGCCATCACCCGCATCCGCAACCTCGACTCGGTCTTCGACGCCTACCGCGTCACGCCCGGCGCCGTCGCGGACTAGGCGACCACGTTCAGCGCGTCCGGCAGGATCGAGTAGCGGGCTTCCTCGACTTCCCCCAGGAAGTCGCCGTCGGCTTGCAGCGGCAGCGGGCGCCCGTCGGCGCTCTGCACGGTCAGCTCCCGCAGCGGCGCCAGCGGGGTCACCTGGCGGTGCCCGGAGACGCGGGCGCGGGGGGAGAAGGCGCGCCAGGCGATCGAGAGCATCGACACCGGGCCGGCGCGGTGCAGCACGCCGCCTGCGAGCGCCCCGGAGTCGAGCTCGACCTGCTCGGCGATGTCGATCGGGCGGTCCTGGAAGTAGGTGAAGGTGGCGCCGTTCTGGACGATCGCGATCACGCCGTCGAGGGTGCACCCGCCGGCCTGCACGCGCAGCCGCGGCGGGCGGCGCAGGTAGCGGCGCAGGAACGTCGAGACCGCCACCCAGCTGTAGTAGTAGGGACCGAGGCGGGCCTTCAGCCTGGGGTTGGAGTCGACCTGCTCGACGACCATCGCGTCGAGGCCGAGCCCGGAGTTGAAGGTGAAGGCGCGGCCGTTGACGACGCCGAGGTCGACGCGGCGCTGGCGCCAGTCGTCGGCCAGCGCGAGCAGGTGCTCGGTGGCGTCGAGCAGGTCGCCGGGGATCCCGAGCAGCTTTGCGAACACGTTGGCCGAGCCGCCGGGCAGGCAGGAGAGGGGGGTGGAGGAGCCGAGCAGGCCGTTGGCCGCTTCGTTGACGGTCCCGTCGCCGCCGAGGGCGACGACGAGGTCGTAGCCGCCGTCGGCGGCCTCGCGCGAGAAGGTGGTCGCGTCGCCGCGTGCGCGGGTGTCCATCGCCTGCACCTCGAAACGGCTTTCCAGCGCGCGCAGGACCAGACCGCGCAGCTGGGCCGAGACGGTGCTGGCGTGGGGGTTGACGATCAGCAGCATCCGCCGCCGGGGGGCGGTCGGGACGATCCGCAGCGGGCGGGGACGATCGCCCGCGTCACGCTCGCGCCCGCGCTCACCCGTGGAGGTGCTCACAACGATGCCTACACCGGCGGGCCGCGGCCGTTACCGGCGCCGGCTCCGCGGCGACGAAGTCCCGCAAGTTCCACACCCGCAACGGGTGCTACACTCCGCGCCACATAGCTGGACACATCCAGAGGGGTGAAGGGACTGGCCCTATGAAACCCCGGCAACCACCGTCATGTCACAGCGGGAAGGTGCCAATTCCAGACAGATGTGTGGCGGGCTCCACGCCCTTCGCCACACCGTGACGGCGAAGAACCAACGCGAAAGGGAGCCCGCTATGGCTGTCAGTCATCTTCAGTGCAAGGAGTGTGAGGCGCACTATCCGCTCGATGCCCTGTACGTGTGCGAGCGCTGCTTCGGTCCCCTCGAGGTCGGCTACGACCACCGCCGTCTGGGGGCCGACATCGGCGAGCTGCGCAGGCGCATCCAGGGTGGCCCCCAGAACATCTGGCGCTACGCCGACTTCCTGCCCCTGGCCGGAGGTCCCCCGGGCCCCTCGGCGCGCCTGACCTCGAGGGTCGGGCTGCCGGCCGGCTGCACCCCGCTGGTGCGGGCCGACCGCCTGGCCGAGCGCCTCGGCCTGGGTGAAGTGTGGGTCAAGAACGACGCCGCCAACCCGACCCACTCCTTCAAGGACCGGGTCGTCTCGGTGGCCGTCAGCAGGGCCCGGGAGCTGGGCCTGGAGACGATCGCCTGCGCCTCCACCGGCAACCTCGCGAACTCCGTGGCCGCCCACGCCGCCGCCCTCGGGATGAGCTCCTACGTGTTCATCCCCGCCGACCTCGAGGAGCAGAAGGTGCTCGCCACCGGCGTGTACGGGACCACCGTGGTGGGTGTGGAGGGCAGCTACGACGACGTCAACCGCCTCTGCACCGAGCTGTGCGCCGAGAAGGACTGGGCGTTCGTGAACATCAACCTGCGTCCCTACTACGCGGAGGGCTCCAAGACGCTCGCCTTCGAGATCGCCGAGCAGCTCGGATGGGAGCTCCCGGACCGCTGTGTGGTGCCGATCGCCTCCGGCTCGCTGTACACCAAAATCGCCGCCGGCTTCCGCGAGTGGCAGCAGCTGGGGCTGCTCGAGGGCGAGCTGCCGCGCATGAACGGCGCCCAGGCCGAGGGCTGCTCGCCGGTGTCGAGCGCGTTCGCCGCCGGCGCCGAGGTGTGCCGGCCGGTGCGCCCGAAGACGATCGCCAAGTCGCTGGCGATCGGCAACCCGGCCGACGGCCCGTACGCGCTCGAGCTGGCCCGCGACAGCGGCGGCTCGATCGACGCCGTCAGCGACGAGGAGATCCGCGAGGGCATCAGGCTGCTGGCCGAGACGACCGGGATCTTCACCGAGACGGCAGGCGGGGTGACCACCGCGGTGCTGGCGAAGCTCGCCCGCCGCGGGGATATCGACCCCGGCGAGCGGGTTGTGCTGGTGATCACCGGCGAGGGCCTGAAGACGCTCGACGCCGTGCGGGGCAGCTTCGAGACGAGCACCATCGCACCGAGCGTGGAGGCCTTCGAGGCCGTCGTGCCGCAGCCCGTCTCGGTTTGATGGGCGTCGTCGTCAAGATCCCCACCCAGCTGCGCACGGCCGCCGGGGGGCAGTCCGAGGCGGTGCTCGAGGGCAGCACCGTGCAGGAGGTGCTCGACGACCTGTTCGAGCGCTTCGAGGAGCTGCGCCCGCGGCTGGCCGACGACGACGGCTCGCTGCGGCGGTTCGTGAACGTCTACCTGGCGGGCGAGGACATCCGCTTCCTGGACGGTCTCGCCACCCCCGTCAGCGACGGCGCCGAGCTCACGATCCTGCCGGCCGTGGCCGGCGGCTGAGCGCCCCCGGCGGGCCGGCGAGCCGCCTACGGGCTGCCCTGCGGGGTCCCGCGCCCCTCCAGGCGTTGGCGCAGCTCCGCACCGCGACCGGCCGCCACCGCCCGGGCCGCCCGCGCCTCGCTCAGCTCGAGGCCGTTGGCGCTGGCGAAGTCCAGCAGCTCCTGGCGCTCCTCGCCCTCCTTGGCCGCCTTCAGGAACAGCCAGCAGAACAGCCCCAGCGTCAGCAGCGACTCCTCCACCATCATCACCGCCCCGGCGATGTTCTGGTCGGCCAAGGGGGAGATCCCGTGCAGGGCGTCGCCGTGCAGGTAGTACGGGTAGAAGACCGTCCCCGACCACAGGAAGATGTTTCCCAGCACCGTGCCCGTGAGGCGCACGGCGACGATGTACAGGAGCTTGGCGAGGTTGCCGAACCACGACGGTGTCGGCAGCGGCCCCAGCAGCGGCATCCACATCAGGATCCCGAAGCCCAGGAACATCGCGTGCTCGAGCGCGTGCACGCCGGGGTGGCGCAGGGCCGCCTGGTAGAGGACGGGGGTGTGCCACACGTACAGGTCCACGGCCCACAGCGGGAAGGCCACCAGCGGGTGGGTCAGCACCCGCAGGCGGTCGAGCATCGAGATGCGCAGCATCGGCGCCAGCAGCGGGGCGGTCAGGCCGAGCACGATCAGCAGCGAGGCGATGTCCCCGATCAGCAGGTGCTCGAGCATGTGCATGTACAGCAGCTGGCCGCTGAGGTCGTCGAGGCCGCTCAAGGCCGCCCCGATCACGGCCACGCCGGCGTAGAAGCAGGTCTGGCGCCAGGCAGGGATGGCGCGCGAGGTGCGCGCGAGGGTGCGCGAGCGCTTGTAGTAGGCCCCCGCCATCAGCACCAGCGGGGACAGCTGCACCAGCACGGAGACGATCGAGACGCTTGCGAGGGGCACGTAGGGCATACGCGGGTCCGAGCTGAGGGTACCCACCCCAAGACTGCCGGAGAGGCACCTCGAACGCGGATCGGCGCTTGCGGGCAGGGCTCCGGAAGCTGCTAACTTCGACTACCCGACCGCGCCCGACGGAGTCTGCCGCAGGGCTAGGATTTAGGTTCTTTTTAGCCCAGTCTGAGCCGAACCTGAGCCTCGATGAGTTTGCTTGTAGGCATGAGCCTCCAGACTGTTCTCTCCTCCAGGACCGTCCTCGCGGCCCCGCCGGGCGACGGCGAGACCGAGCGCTTCGACGCGATCGCCTGCCTCGACGAGCGCATTCGCCACCAGGCGGTCACGAACAGGCCCACCGACCCCGGCCAGTACCTCGAGGTCCAGGGGCCGTCGCGCTCGCTGACGATCAAGCTCGAGGGCGAGGCGCTGCACATCGGCCGCGGCCTCGCCGCCGACCTGCGCCTCGACGACAGCTCCGTCTCCCGCCGTCACGCGATCATCGTCCCGCGCCCGCGGGGCGCACGCATCCTCGACGACCGCAGCTCCAACGGCACCTTCGTCAACGGACGCCGCGTACAGCAGTCGGAGCTGCGCAACGGCGACGTGATCGTGCTCGGCCGCGCGGTGCTCCGCTACGTCGAGCTGGGCGAGCTGGCCACCTAGCCAAGTCCCGGCCCCGTGGGTGCTAGCATCCACGCTCCAGGGTTGGAATCGATAGCCCTGCGGGCCAGGGTGCCGGCGGGGCGGCTAGGAGGCGGGGGTGCTGCAGACTGAGGGGTTCTGGACAGGAATCGTCCGCGCGCGCGGGGCCCTCGGGCCTTGGCGCGTGCTTGTGGGCAGTCTCGCGGCCCTGGTCGTATTGGCGCTGGCGCCGGCCGGAGCGCTGGCGTCGCCCGCGTGCACGCTGGTGGACGACTCGGGCGGGGCCCTTCAGATCCTCGCACCGGGCGCCGCTGGACAGCTTCCGACCAACGAATTCTCGACCGATCAGGGCGAACTCTACAGCGCGCTCACGCCGCTGGGAGGCAAGGTCCCGAAGGGCAAGCTCTCCCGGTTCTACCTGTCGGAGAAGTTCGGGGCCACCGAAGTCAAAGAAATCGAACCCACCGGGCACCCTGGGCTCGAAATGGTGATCGACAAGCACGACATCCCGCACATCTGTGGCGAAACCCGCGAGGACGCGATGTTCGGCTCCGGATGGGCAGCCGCCAAGAACCGCGGCCTGCTGCTGGAACTGGGCCTCGGGCCCGCGTACGTGGCGGCGCTGAGCGTTCCGGGCCTGAATGCCTTCGAACTGCTTCTCACCGCCCGCTCGTTCAAGCCAAGCGTCCAAGCTGAAGAATGGGTCGCCAACCAGGTGTCGGCGCTGAAAGAAAAAGGCGCCCGCGGCGAACAGGTGATCGAAGACCTCGAATCGTGGGCGGAAGGCGTCAACGCCTACGAGGAAACGCTCCCGCCCGCCAACCGGCTGCCCCACGTGGGCCTCTCGCAGGCGATCGCCGGCTTCGCCTTCATCGGCTCGATCTTCGGCAATGGCGGTGGCAACGAAGTCAGAAACTCGAACCTGCTGGCGCACCTGATCGCCAAATTCGGCGAAGCCGAAGCGCTGAAGATCTTCCACGACCTCCGCGAGAGCAACGATCCGGAAGCGCCGACCACGATCACCACGCAGTCGTTCCCGTATGACCAGGAACCGACCGGCAAACCTCCGGCGGGCGCGGCCGTGATCGACGAAGAATCGAGCAGCCCGCTGGTCGTCAAAGCGGACGACGCGGCGGTCGCCCAGCGCCAGAAAATGTCGAACTTCCTGCTGATCGGGGCCGCCAACACCAAGGAAAAACAACACCCGGTGGCGGTGATGGGCCCGCAACTTGGCTACTACTACCCGGAGATCGTCTTCCAGGCCGACCTACACGCCCCCGGACTCGACGCCGAGGGCGTCGTGGCGCCGATCTCCCCGTACGTGTTCATCGGGCGCGGGCGCGACTTCGCCTGGAGCCTCACGAGCGCCGACAGCGAGAACGAACAGCAGTTCCTGCTGAAGCTCTGCAACCCCGAAGAAGGCGGCGAAGTCAACAGGGAAACCAAATTCTACGAACACGACGGGGAATGCATCGCGATGACGAGCTTCGATGCCGGCAAAGTCGGCGCGGGCCACAGCGAACCTGCCCACGAGGTCTTCATCACGGAAAGCATCTACGGGCCCGTGACCGGGACCGTGCTCGTCAAAGGCAAACCGTACGCCGTCGCCCGCGACCGCTCCACGCGCGGGCGTGAGCCGGCGGGAGAGCTCGCCTTCAGCGACCTCGACTCCGACCGCGTGCACTCGCCGCAGCAGTTCTTCGAAGCGGCCGACGAGCTCGAGACGACGTTCAACATGGCCTATATCGACAGCAAGAACATCGCCTACCTGTCGACCGGGCGCCTGCCCAAGCTGGCTCCCGAAACGGACCCGGCGCTGCCGACCTACGGGACGGGGCCGTACGACTGGCAGGGCTTCCTTTCGCTCGAAGAACACCCCCACGTGGTCCAGGCCTCCAATCAGGAGCTGCTGAACTGGAACAACAAGCCCGCTCCGGGCTGGGGGGCGGCATCCGACAACTACGACTACGGACCGGTGCAGCGCGTGCAGATGTACACGGGCTTCACGAACAAGGAGACCGAGGCGGGCGACGTCTCGATCATGAACAAGGCCGCCACGCAGGACCTGAGGGCGGTCAAGGTCTGGCCGGTGATCCAGCGTGTGCTGGAAGCCACCCCGACGCCCCCGGGTCTGGCGGCGGAAGCCGACAAGGTGATGAAGAAGTGGATCAAGAAGGGGGCCAGCCTGTACGGGGTCCCACAGCCCAAGGAACCGGGCGCGGCCGTGATGGACGCTATCTGGGCGCCGGTCGCCGAAGCCGTGATGAACCCGGTCCTGGGCGAAGTGCTGCCCGAATTCCGCTCGATCCACGGCATCGACAACGCGCCCAGCTCCCACGGCTCCTCGTTCGGCGGCGGCTGGTACGGCTACGTCTACAAGGATCTCCGGGCGGTGCTCGGCGAAGGCGTGGCCGAACCGTACAGCCGCAAATTCTGCGGCAACGGCAACCTGGAAACATGCAGCAAATCACTGTGGACGGCGATCCAGGGCGCCCTCATGGCCGAAGAAAAAGCCCAGGGGACATCGAAGGTCTCGAAGTGGAAAGCGCCGAAGGTGCAGATCGAATTCCCGCCGGGCATCCTTCCCTACACGATGCCCTGGACCAACCGGTCGACCTTTCAGCAGGTAATCGAATTCACCTCCCACCAGGAAGAAGACCTGGAAGGCCCGCTGGAATAGGACCTCGAGCCTGCGGCGGCCGCTCCCCACCGGGGGCGGTCGCAGCGCTCAGGCTGTGCCTGCGAGCTCGAAGCTCACGCCCGTGAGCTCCTCCGCCTGCTGCCACAGGCGGGCGGCCTTGTCGCGGTCCAGGGCAGAGCGGCTGGGAAAGACGATCTGCGGGTGGCCGCGGAACTCGCCGATCCCGTCCGGGCCGACGTAGGTGCCGCCCTCCAGCGAGGGCTCGGTGGCGGCGTACAGCGTCGGCAGGGCGCCCATCGCAGCGTCCTGGGCGACGAGCAGGTTGGTGGCGGCCATGAACCAGCGGTCCAGCAGCGGTGGGGCGGCGCTCTGGAGGTTGGTGGCCGCGTATCCGGGGTGGGCGGCGAGGCTCCTGATCGCCGAGCCGCTCTCGCGCAGGCGGTGGTCGAGCTCGAGCGCGAACATGAGGTCGGCGAGCTTGGACTGCGCGTAGGCGGTCCAGCGCATGTAGCGGCGGCGTGACTGCAGGTCCTCGAGGTTGATGCGCCCCATCTTGTGGGCGTTGCTGGAGAGCGTCACGACGCGGGTCCCCTCGCGATCGCGCATCCGCGGAAGCAGGCGGGCGGTGAGCGCGAAATGGCCCAGCAGGTTGGTCCCGATCTGCAGCTCGAAGCCGTCACTGGTCTCGCGCCGGGGCGGTGCCATCACGCCGGCGTTGTTGATCAGCAGGTCCACGGCGCCGTCGCGTGGCGCGAGTGCCTCGGCGAAGTCCTCCACGGAGGCGAGGCTGCCGAGGTCCAGTGCGGCCACCTCGACGTTCGA
>Ga0335085_10003923_pt1 | contig 25134 bp, 28 predicted proteins | sample Lox_Sample_45_FD_206712 | JGI IMG/M metagenome (GOLD analysis project Ga0335085, IMG submission 206712) | Soil microbial communities from Loxahatchee National Wildlife Refuge, Florida, United States - Lox_Sample_4.5 | ecosystem: Environmental > Terrestrial > Soil > Wetlands | place: USA...
TCTCGCGGGAAAAGATAATGAGTTGCTCTTAGAAAACTCTAGACAGTTGAATCAGTTAGTGAAATGCTCGGATCATGCCGAAGATCTGGACCAACTCGGGCGACTCCCACTTCCTTGAGCCGGCCGATCTGTGGGAGTCCCGGCTGCCCAGGCGGCTGGCCGACCTCACGCCAAAGGCGGAGAAGGACCCCGACGGCGAGTACGAGACCGTGCGGGTGGACGGGCAGACGTTCCGCCGCAAGCTGCCCACCTCCGCCGCGGTGAAGTTCCTTGAGGACACCCGCAAGGCCGAGGGCATCAGAGACGCCCGGCTGCGGCTTGGCGACCTCGACCACGAGGGCGTCTGGGGCGAGGTGATCTTCCCGTCGCTCGGCATGTGGGCGTCCACCTTCCGCACGCCGGAGCTGCTGAAGGCGTGCATGCGCGCAAGCAACGAGTGGGCGCTCGAAGAGATCGCGTCGGTATCCGACCGCTACGTCGTCACCGCCCAGGTCTCCACCCTCGCGGTCGGCGACGCCGTGGCGGAACTCGAATGGGCGGCGGGACAGGGTTTCAAGTCGGTGTTCCTGCCGACCAGGCCGCACCCGAGCGCCCCCGACTGGCACATGGCTGACTGGGAGCCATTCTGGCAGGCGGCCGAGCAGGTGGGCATGGTGCTCGCCATCCACATCGGCACCGACCCGGTCGACCTGACGTCAGGGAAGGTCGGCGTCGCCTACCGAGGCCCGGGCGGCGCGGTCATGAACTACACCGAGACCACGTTCTCCGGTCAGCGGTTCGCGATGAAGATGGTGGCATCGGGCGCGCTCGACCGGCACCCGGACCTGAAGGTGCTGATCTCCGAGGGCGGGGCCAGCTGGATCCCGTTCCTCGGCGACCGGATGCGGGAGGGCTACCGGCAGCATCACGCGGCGGTCCGGCCGAAGCTGTCGCGCGACCCCAAGGACATCCTGATGACGCAGGTGTACGCCTCGTTCCAGCACGACGAGTCGGCGGTCGCGGCTTTCGACGCGATGGGCTACAGGAACGTCATGTTCGGGTCGGACTACCCGCACATGGAGGGCACCTACGGCCACACCCAGGACACGCTGAAAGAACTGTTCGACGGCGTGTCCGACGAGACCCGGCTGCGGATTACCCAGGGCGCATTCGCCGAACTGTTCCCGCACGTGCCGCCGGCTCCCGCGGACGGGGCCTGACCGGTGGCGCGGGACACCGGGGTTCGCGACGTCGCCATCGCCGGCATCGGCGCGACGCCTTACTACAAGCGCGGCGAGACCGCCGGCCAGAGCATCACCCGGCTAGCGGGCGAGGCCATCCTGGCCGCCTGCGCGGACGCCGGCGTCTCGGTCACCGACGTCGACGGCCTGGCGTTCTACTCGCTCGCCAGGGCCGGGTACGGCGAGCAGATGGAAGCGGGCGAGCTGGTCGAGACCCTCGGGATGCGCGAGCTGAAGTTCTCGGCCGCGCTGACCGGGGGAGGCGGCGGCTCCGCGGGCGCGATCGGACTGGCCAGGGCCGCCATCGTGGCGGGCGACGCCTCGGTCGTGGTGACGGTGATGGCGCTGCAGCAGCAGACCCGGCTGGGCACCGTGGTCGCGACCAAGGCGGTCACCCCGGTCAGCTCCTTCGTGCAGCCGTCAGGCCTGGCCGGGCCCGGCCACCTGATGTCGCTGCTGACCCGCCGCCACATGTACCAGTACGGCACCACGCGCGACGCGTTCGCCGAGATCGCCATCTCCACCCGGCGGAACGCGCTCAGCCGGCCGAAGGCGCGCTACCGCGAGCCGCTGACTCGTGAGCAGTACTTCGCCGCGCGGATGATCGCCGACCCGCTCTGCCTGTACGACTTCTGCCTGGAGACCGAGGGCGCGGTCGCGATCGTCACCACCTCGATCGAGCGGGCCCGCGACCTGCGGCAGCCGCCGGTGCCCGTGGTCGCGGCCGCGCACGGCGGTACCCGTGAGTGGGGACGGGCGTTCTCCTGGTTCGGCATGCCGGACGACGAGACCTTCGCCTCGTCGGGCAACAAGCCCATCGCGGACCGGCTGTATGCGCGGGCCGGGATCACGGCCAAGGACATCGACGTGGCGCTGATCTACGACCACTTCACGCCGATGGTGCTCATGCAGCTCGAGGATTACGGCTTCTGCGAGAAGGGCGAGGGCGGCCCCTTCGTGCTCAGCGGCGCGATCAGGTACACACCGGAACGCAAGCCGGGCAGCATCGCGGTGAACACGCACGGCGGCCAGCTCTCCGAGGCCTACGTCATCGGCGCCACCCACATCATGGAGGGCGTCGAGCAGCTGCGCGGCACCGCCGTCAACCAGGTCGCCGGGGCCGAGCTTGCGCTGGTCACCGGCGGCCCCTCCGCCATCCCGAACAGCGGGCTGATCCTGGGACGTGACCGTTGAGCACACCAGCCCTGGCGACCGCCTTGCCGGCCGACGCGGTCAAGATCGTCACCGACCCGAGCACCGAGCCGTTCTGGCGAGCCGCCAGGGAACGCCGCCTGGTCGCCCCCAGCTGCGCGGACTGCGGCCGCTTCCGGCTGCCGCCGTCGCCGTTCTGCCCGCACTGCCAGTCGGCCGCGGTGGACTGGACCGAGCTGTCCGGCCGGGCCACCGTGTACACGTTCACGGTGGTGCGCGGGTTTCCCGGGCTGCCGGACATCACCCTGGTCCCTGCGGTCGTCGACCTGCCCGACGCGCCAGGAGCCCGGCTAGTCACCAACGTCATCGACGTGGACCCGGCCGACGTCTCGATCGGCACCCCGCTGACGGTTGACTTCCACCCGGTCTCCGGTGGCTGGCTGCTGCCCGTGTTCCGGGTGGCAGGCGACCGGCCCGCGAAAGACGAGACCGCGAAGGAGCGGCAGCTGTGAGCGGCGGGGACGGGGAAGGCCCGCTCGATGAGAAGCCGTCGGAGTTTCTGGCCAGCATCGGCATCACCGGCGGCGAGCACGACGGGCAGGCGATCGTCCCCGAGGGCGACCACTACAAGTGCTGGTGCTCGTGCGGTGCATGGCTGGTCGAGGCGCAGACCGAGGAGGAGGGGCTGCACCTTGCCCGCCTCCACACCGGCAGCGTGCCGGCCTGAAAAAGGGGGAGTCCGATGCCTGCCCACCCGCGCATCTCCGTCAGCGCGATGAGCTCCGTCCGCTGGTGCTTCGAGGAGGACCAGGCCCTGTGGCGGGATCTCGGCCTCGGCTGGGCCGGCTTGATCGGGGCCAAGCTGGGCGACGGGATCGAGGCCGGCATCGCCGCCCTGGCGGAGGCGGGCATCCGGGTCTCCACCGTGATCGTGCCCCGGTTCGACCTGGGCGCCCCCGCCAGCTGGGCCGCGACGCACGCGGTGCACCGCCGGTGGATCGACGCGGCGCCGCGGCGATGCTGGCCGGCGCCGGACTGTAGCGACGAACCGACAAAAGGAGCCCGATGGCCCGGATGAGCAGGGCACTCGTAATGCCCGGTGACGGAACCTGGGAACTGCGCGAACTGCCGGTGCCCGACCCGCCGCCGGGCGGCGCGGTACTGCGGGTGGAAGCCGTCGGCATGTGCCACAGCGACGTCGACCACATGCACGGCATCGTGCACACCCCGTGGGGCGGCGCGTACCCGTCGATCGCCGGGCACGAGATCGTCGGGCGCATCCACGCCCTGGGCGACGGGACCGCCGCTCGCTGGGGCGTCGCGGAAGGACAGCGGGTCGCCGTCCGCGAGTCGGTGCCACTGCCCGGCGGCATCCGCGTCTACGGCCACGACTACGCCATCGACGAGCGGTCCGGGCTGTTCGGCGGGTTCGCCGACTACATGGAGCTGCTACCGGAAACCCTGGTCGAACCGCTCCCTAACGACATCCCCGCCGCCGAGCTCACCGTCTGGGAGCCGCTCGCCATCGCCGTCCGCTGGGCGACCGCGGTCAAGCCGGGCGACTCGGTGGCCATCCTTGGCCCCGGGCACCTGGGCCTCGCCTCGATCGTCGCCGCCCGGGCGGCCGGGGCGGAGCGCATCTTCATGACCGGCACGCCGGCCGACGCCATGCGGCTCGACGCGGCCCGCAAGCTAGGGGTGGAGGAGGCGATCGACATCGGCGCCGCCGATCCGGTCGAGCGGATCCGCGAGCTCACCGGCGACGGCGTCCAGGTAGTGATCGACGCCGCGTCCGGCTCCACCACCACCGTAACCCAGGGCATGCGGCTCGCCAGGCGCGGCGGCACGGTCGTGATCGGCGGCCTGAAGGACCGCAAGCCGGTCGAGGGCTTCATCAGCGACCTGATCCCCATGCGCCAGCTGCACCTGCACGCGGGCTTCCCCGGCGATCACGTCAAGACCTCGGTCGAGCTGATCAGGCAGGGCATGGTCCCCACCGCCGACCTCCTGGGCGAGGTCGTCACCGTCGACGGCTTCGGCGACGCGCTGCGCATGCTGTCGCGCCAGCTTCCCGGCCGCGACGCGATCCGGCTCTCCTTGCGAATGAGCTGACGCCGTGGAATCCACGGCGATCTGACAGGGTGGACAGCATGAGCGGTGAAGCTGACGACTACGACGAGTTCGGGATGCTCGGCGACAACGCCGCCGAGGCGGGCCTCGCGCTGACCGCCGTCCCGCCGGTCACCAGGAGGCACTTCACCCTGCCCGGCGGGCAGGCGATATCCGCCCTCGCCTGGGGCGATGCCGATGCCGAGCCGGAGCTGGTGCTGCTGCACGGCGGCGGGCAGAACGCGCACACCTGGGACACCCTCGCGATCGCGCTCGGCCGCCCGCTGCTCGCGGTCGACCTGCCAGGCCACGGGCACTCCGGCCGCCGCCCGGACCGCGACTACGGCCCCTGGCGCAACGCCGAGGCGGTCGCCGCCGTCATGGAACAGGCCGCGCCCGCCCCCCGCGCTGTGGTCGGCATGTCGCTTGGCGGGTCCACCCTCATCCGGCTCGCGGCCACCCGCCCCGGCCTGGTGCGCCGCGCGGTGATCGTCGACGTCACCCCCAACAGCGGCGTCCGGTCACGCGCCATGACGCAAGCCCAGCGTGGTGCGGTCGCCCTGGTCAGCGGGCCGCCCGTCTACGAGTCGTTTGAGGCGATGGCCGCCGCGGCGGTCGCCGCGAGTCCCGCCCGCTCCCGGTCGGCGGTTGAGCGCGGTGTGCGGCACAACGCCCGGCGGCTCCCTGACGGCCGCTGGACCTGGCGGTACGACCTGTTCGGCGACCGCCCGGCGTCGGTTGGCGACCACACCGGGCTGTGGGCGGACGTCTCCGCCATCACCGTCCCCGTCCTGCTGGTGCTCGGCGCCGACTCGCCGTTCACCGGCGCGGAGGACGTCGCCGAGTTCCGCCGGCGGCTCCCGGCCGCCCGGGTCGAGGTGGTGCCAGGCGCCGGGCACGCCATTCAGAGCGACCAGCCGCTCGCGCTTGCCCGGCTGATCGGCGATTTCATCGCCGTTGAATCAGATTACTAATCTTTATAAGCTACTCGTATGCTGCGCCCTGACGACCACGCCGACGTGGCACCGGACGCCGCCGCGGTGGTCGTCCCGGCCACCGGCCAGCGGATCTCCTACCGGACCATGGTCGACCAGTCCAGGCGGCTGGCGAACGTGCTGCGGTCCCGCGGGCTTGTGCCAGGCGACCACGTGGCGATCCTCATGACCAATGTGCCCGAGTACTTCGAGGTGGTGTGGGCGGCCCGCCGGGCGGGCTACTTCTACACCGCCATCAACTGGCACCTCACCCCAGGTGAGGTGCGCTACATGCTGGAGAACTCGGAGTCGAAGGCGCTGATCGTGTCGGCCGACCTGGCCGAGGTGGCCGGCCAGGCGGCGGCAGGCCTTCCCGGGCTCAGCCTGCGGCTGCTCGTCTGCCCAGCGCTGGCCAACACGGACCCGGCCCGTCCCGGCTGGGACGACTACGCGGCGACGGTCGGCGCGGCGGGAACCGTTCCGCTCGGCCCCGAGCTCGAGGGCCAGGCGATGCTCTACTCATCGGGGACCACCGGCCGGCCGAAGGGAATCGTCCACGCCAAGATCGACATCGCCCGGCGGTTCGGCGATGTCGAGGGCGACATCCTCTGGGTGAACCGCTACGGGCTCGGCCCGGACACCGTGACGCTGAACGTGGGCCCGCTCTACCACGCCGCGCCGCTGGTGTCGGCCATGTCGACCCACCGGTACGGCGGCACCGTGGTGCTGCCGGCGAAGTTTGACGCCGAGCAGACCCTCCAGGCGATCGAGCGGTACCGGGTGACCTACGCCCAGTTCGTCCCGACGATGTTCATCCGGCTGCTCCGGCTGCCCGCGGAGGTGCGCCGCCGGTACGACGTCAGCAGCCTGCGGGCGGTCGCGCACAGCGCGGCCCCGTGCCCGGTCGAGGTCAAGCGGCGGATGATCGAGTGGTTCGGCCCGGTCATCAGCGAGTACTACTCCGCCACCGAGGCGGCGGGCCACGTCTCCATCCGCAGCGAGGAATGGCTGGAGCACCCCGGCTCGGTCGGCCGGGTTGCCCCCGGCTCGGTGGCCATCACCGACGATGCCGGGCGGGAACTGGCCCCAGGCGAAGACGGCGTCATCTGGTTCACCCGCCCGGCCAACAAGTTCTCCTACCACGGTGACCCGGACAAGTCCGCCGCGATGTACAACGACAAGGGCTGGGCCAAGATGGGCGACATCGGCCACCTCGACTCCGCCGGGTACCTGTACATCACCGGCCGCTCCGACCACACGATCATCTCCGGCGGCGTCAACATCTACCCGCGGGAGATCGAGGACCTGCTGATCGAGCACCCGGCGGTCGACGACGTCGCGGTCATCGGCGTGCCCGACGAAGAGTACGGCGAGTCGGTGCAGGCGGTCGTCACGCTGCGCGACGGCTACAGGGGCGGCGATGTGCTCGAGCGCGACATCATCGACTGGACCCGGGCGCGTCTCGCGCACTACAAATGCCCCAAGTCGGTCATCTTCGTCGGCTCGCTGCCCCGCTCGGTGGCGGGCAAGATGATGAAGCACCGGCTGATCGAGCAGCTTAAGCAGGCCTCATGCACCTGACGCGACTCGCCCGCGAGTACGGCGGCAAGCCGGCCGTCATCATGGGCGGATCCGGCGCCCGGCTGTCCTACGCGGAGCTGGAACGGCAGTCCAACCAGATCGCTCAGCTATTCCGTGCCCGCGGCCTGCGCCCAGGCGACCACATCGCGGTCCTCATGGAGAACCGGCCCGAGTTCTTCCCCGTCGTGTGGGCGGCCCAGCGTTCCGGGCTGTTCTACACCCCGGTGAACTGGCACCTGTCCACGGCCGAGGCCGCCTACATCGTGGCCGACTGCGGTGCCCGCCTGCTTGTCGCCTCAACCGACCTGGAGGACCTGGCGGCCGCCGCCGCCGCGTCGGCGCCCGCGCTCGAGGGCCGGCTGAGCGTCGGTCCGCCAGTCCCCGGCGTGGAGTCGCTGGCGGACGCGGTCGCGTCGATGCCGGACACGCCGGTGCCTGACGAGCTTGAGGGCTACTACATGCTGTACTCGTCAGGCACCACCGGCCAGCCCAAGGGCATCCTGCCCGCGCTGACCGGCCAGCCCTTCGGCGCCGGCCTGAACATCGACTCCACCATGAAGAACTTCTTCGGATTCTCGCCCGGCACGGTGTTCCTCAGCACCGGGCCGCTCTACCACGGTGCGCCGATTGGCTGGTCGCTCGGGACGATCCGCAACGGGGGCACCGTGGTGGTGATGGAGCGCTTCGACGCGGTCCGCGCTCTTGAGCTGATCGAACAGCACCGGGTGACCCACGGCCAGTTCGTGGGCACCATGTTCGTCCGGATGCTGAAGCTCCCCGAGGCGCAGCGGTCCGCGTTCGACACCTCGAGCCTGCGGCTGGTCGTGCACAGCGCCGCGCCGGTCTCCGTCGAGGTCAAGGAACAGATGATCGCCTGGCTTGGGCCGATCCTGAGCGAGTTCTACGCGGGCAGCGAGGGCAACGGGTTCTGCCTGATCGAAAGTCCCGCGTGGCTGCTTCACCGGGGCTCGGTCGGCAAGCCCATCGTCGGTGAGGTGCACATCTGCTCCGACGACGGCGACGAACTGGCGTCCGGCGAGATCGGCACCATCTGGTTCAGCGGGACGCGGCGGTTCAGCTACCACAACGACCCGGCGAAAACGGCCGGCGTGTACAACGACAAGGGCTGGAGCACCCTCGGTGACATGGGCTCGGTCGATGCGGAGGGGTACCTGTACCTGGCGGACAGGCGCACCGACCTGATCCTGTCCGGCGGGGTGAACATCTACCCCCGGGAGATCGAGGACGCGCTCGCCCTCCACCCGGCCGTCTCCGACATCGTCGTGTTCGGCATCCCCGACGAGGAGATGGGGCAGCGGGTGCACGCGGTCGTCCAGCCCGCGGTCTCGGGAAGCGGCACCCCCGAACTGGCCGCCGAACTGATCGACTTCTGCCGTTCGCGGATCGCGCACTACAAGGCGCCACGCTCGGTCGCCTTCGAGGACGAGCTGCCACGGCTGCCGTCAGGAAAGATGCTGCGCCGGCTGCTGATGGACCGCTACCGCACGCATCCACCCTCCTGACCGGCGGTGCGGTGCGGTGTTGTCAGGTGACGACGCGACCGCCGTTGACACCGATTATCTGCCCGGTCACGTAGCTCGATGCCTCACTGCACAGGAATGCGCAGGCATTGGCGATGTCCTCGGGGATCCCGACGCGCCGCACAGGCAGCGTCGCCGCGAGCCTTTCCGCGCTCGCCTCGCTGATGTTCGCATCGGCCATGATCGTGCCCGTGATCGAGCCCGGCGGGATGGTGTTCACCGTGATGCCATGCGGGCCAAGCTCCTGGGCCAGCGTGCGGGTCAGGCTGATGACCGCGCCCTTAGACGAGGAATAGGTCGCCATCTTGCTCGAGCCGGTCTGCGCGCTCGAGGACGAGATGTTCACCACCCGGCCCCAGTGCGCCGCCTTCATGTCGGCCAAGGTCTCTTGCGTCACGATGATCGGCCCCAGGACGTTGACCTTGTAGACGAAGCTGAAGAGGTCCTCGGTGATGTCCTCGAACGGCGTGAAGTCGGTGACGCCGGCGTTGTTCACGACGATGGTGACCGGGCCGAAGGTGTCACGCAGCTTGGCCACCGCGGCCTTCACCTGGCCGCGATCGGACACGTCGGCACCAAGCGCGACGGCCTTGCCGCCATCCGCCTCGATCGCACCGATCGTATCGGCGCAGCGCCCCTCGTCGAGGTCGAGCACGCCGACCGCGATGCCTTCCTGAGCGAGCCGCCTGGAACAGGCCGCTCCAATGCCCGCCGCCGCGCCGGTAACGAGGGCAACTCTGCTGGTAGTCATTCGACCTTCAATCCGAGGGGGACCGCCCGTCCGGGCCGGTCCTGGCTGGGCGCAAACGGACGCTCCGGGTAGCTGCGCATTTCATATCTACCTCACACAGCGTCTCGCGTCCCATATGCCTCCCGCCCAGCGGCACGCGCCCGCAAGATCTCAGCCCTACAGTCCCTTTTCTGCGCGGACGCAGGCCAGCCACTCACGCTTGGCTTGGTGGCGGCAATCTGCGGTAGCCCTCAAGCGCGGCTCTAACGCGCGGTGCTAGCCAAACATCGAACTCATCCCCGACAGGTCTTTCTGCAGCGTCGGGGAACTATCCCTTGCCGAAACGTTCACGATGCTGTTCGTCCGCAGAGTGAACGTCTCGCCAGCTGGCGGCTTCGCGAGAAATCCGACAATTCGAACCCGGTCCCGAACGCCAGCCAAGGGTCGTCGTCCTCGAAGACGAGCCATGAGGAGATGCTTCCTGGTAGCGCCCGGGTCGGGTGGGAGCTGAGTCGTCCATCCTCCTGCCTCACGTCACACGCATGCTGGCATGCCTGGCGGGCAGTTGCCCTGGTGTGATGGGCTCAGTCTGCGAAAACCTCTGCGGCGCTGCTGGCGGTGATGGCTCGGTCGAACCAGCGGTCGAGTTGTGCGGAGTCGGTGCTGGAAGTGACCTGTTGCCGCTGCCCGTCAGTCGGGGCGAGGCCACGCGCGTCCAGGAGCTTGAGTACAGCCTCGGCCTTGCCCTCGGCCTTGCCCCTGGCTTCGCCTTCGGCGATGCCCTGGTCGTGGATCCGCTCGATGAAGGTCTTCTCGTAATCGGCCGTGGTCATCATCGCCTCCAGGATCTGCCGTGCGGCGTCGGACGCTAGTTTCAGGATAATGGTCGTCATGCGGAGCCGGTCGGCATCGGTGAGGGCAGGGCTGGCGATGGCGTCAAGCACCCGGTGGGCGCCGGACTCGGACTCCATGTCGATGCCGCCCATGCTCGCGGCGAAGACGGGATGTGAACGCAAAGAGTTGCCATTCGCAATGGACTCCAGAGCCGCTGGGATCAGTGGACGGCTGCGGGGACCATGAACCCGTTCGGAATCCTCCTGCTGTTTCCGACGGTCTAGCCGCTCGCCTCCGGCTTGCGGGTGGCGCGCAGCACGTCCTTGCGTACCTTGCCTGACGGAGTGCGTGGCAGTTCATCCACCAGCATGACTACCTCGGGTGTTTTCTGCCGCGCCACCCCGGCCACGGCGAAGTGCGCCATGGCCTCGTCAACGTCGAATGAGAACCCCGGGCGGGCGACGACCACCGCGCAGACCCGCTCGCCGAGCGCCGGGTCAGGCACCGGGATCACCGCCACGTCCGCGACCGCGGGGTGGGTGATCAGCAGGTCCTCGACCTCTTTGGATGAGATGTTCTCCCCGCCGCGGATGATGATGTCCTTGAGCCGGTCGGTGACCGTCAGGTGCCCGGCTCCGTCGATCCGCCCGAGGTCCCCGGTGCGGAACCACCCGCCGGGCAGGAACGCGGCCGCGTTCAGCGCCTGGTCGGTGTACCCGGTGAACAGCTCGGGGCCACGGGTGACGATCTCGCCCTGCTGCCCGTCGGGCACGTCGCGGCCCTCGACGTCGACCAGGCGGACCTGGTTGCCGGCGAGCAGCCGGCCGTCGGTCTCGGCCCGCGGGCCGAGCGGGTCATCGATGGTGCCCGCGGTCACCGTCGGGTGCTCGCTGCTGCCGTAGGAGCGGAACGCGGTGATTCCCGCGGCGTCCGCGCGCCGGACCAGGCTCGGCGGGACCGGCGCCGCGCCGGTGAGGAACTCGCGCAGCGTGCCGAGGGTGGCGGCGCCGCCGGCTTGCCTGTCGAGCAGGCCGGACAGCTGGACCGGCGCACCGCCGCAGGACGTGACCGCGTGCCGGTCGATCAGCTCGGCGGCCAGGGCGGCATCCCACGCCTGCATGATCACCGTTGGCGTGCCGAGCAGCAAGATCCGCAGCAGGCTGAGCAGCCCGGCCATGTGACCGGGCGGGAAGAGCCCCAGGTGCCTGGCGCCGGGCCCGTTGAGCGTGTACACCCGGGAGGTCGCCTCGGCCAGCAGGGTCCGGTGCGAATGCTGCACGCCCTTGGGCTCGGCCGTGGTGCCCGAGGTGTACATGAGCACGGCGCGGTCATCGGGGCCTGGATGCGGCTGCCGGTACGTGCCGCCAGGGGAGGCGAGCAGCCCGGCGTAGCCAATCGCACCGTGGCCGGGGGCGTCATCGCCCGCCACGACCGCGAACTTCAGCGCGGGCAGCCGGGACAGCCCGCCGAGCACGACGTCGGCGTGCGGGCGGCCGCGGTGCTCGCGGGGCAGGATGACCGCGGCAGCGCCAGGCCGGCGCAGCAGCAGGTCCATCTCCCGGGGGCCGTAGATCATCACCACCGGCAGCAGGACGGCTCCGCACAGGGCGACGGCCGCCTGGATCACCGCTCCCTCGTAGGAGCCTGGCAGCTGGACCGCGACCACGTCGCCGCGGCCGATGCCGCGGGCCTGCAGCGCCCCCGCGGCCTTCTCCGCGTCGCTCACCAGGGCGCCGAGCGTCGTGGCGCGCTCGCCGTCGGCGGCCGCGAACACCAGCGGGCAGCCGTCGTGGGCGGCGGCGCCGGCCTGGATGTGCGCGGCGAGCGTCGGCGAGTCCACCGCTAGTCCGCCTGATCCCCGGGCACCGCGCCAGCCGGCGGCCGCGTGCGGCCCTTGAACGCCTCGAGCATGGACCGGTGCTCGTCGGAGGTGAGCAGGATGGTGTTCGCGTAGCGGTCGAAGTCGCGGGCGGTGCCGCGGTCCACGCTAGCGGCGATGTCGACCGCGGTCTTGGTGACCCCGGCCGCCTCGCTGGGCAGCGCCGCGAGCTTGCGCGCGAACGCGGTCACCCGCTCGCCGAACGACTCGGCCGGGTACACGGCGTGGACCAGTCCCATCGTGAGCGCGAGCTCCGCCGAGACCTCCTCGCCGAACGCCAGCCACTTGCCCCAGTGCGGCCCGACCAGCCGGGTCACCCGGCTGATGCCGCCTGACCCGGGTATCACGGCCAGGTTGGGCAGTTCCGGCAGGGCGAAGCTCGCGCCCTCCGCGGCCAGCCGGAAGTCGCAGGAGGCGCCGATCTCCAGGCCGACCCCGAGGCAGCGCGCGTGCACGGCGATCACCGAGGGCTTCTCGATGGCCTCGAGTTCGTCCATCAGCAGGTGAAAGCTGCGGTAGCCGCGGCGCAGCCGCCGGGGGCTGAAGCTGCCGTCCGGCGCGTACCCGCGCCGCCCGCCCGCGCCGCTGTCGCGCAGGTCGATGCCCGCGGTGAAGTAACGGCCCTCGGCGGCGATCACCAGCACCTTGAGGTCGTCGCGGTCGCCCAGGTCGTCGACGGCGGCCCGCAGGCCGTCGATCATCGCCGGGGAGACCGCGTTGAGCTTGCCGTCCCTGGTGAAGGTGATGGTGAGTACGCCGTTGTCCTCGGACCGGCGGAAGTCGGTCTGCTCCGTCATTGGCCTGATGTCTCCTTTCGACTGGCTGCGGTCACCCGGCCGTCTGGCGGGGTGATCAGCCCGAATCCGAACGAGTAGGGCGTGCTCGATGCCACCGCGACCGGGCCGTCGACCTGGCCGGCGCGGCGCAGCCGGTCAAAGCCCACGATTATGTCGGCGGGACCAATATGCCCGACGTCATGACCGGAGACCACCACCGCGGACGGCGGCAGGCCGGTCAGCCGGGTCAGCATCCGCACGGTGCCCGGGGTGATCTGGTTGCAGATGAGGCGGGACGGGACGACGCCGAACCGCTTGGTGAGCGCGGACAGCGCCGCCTCGTAGCAGTCCCGGTAGCGGTCGCGCACCTCCTGGCGCGGGCTTGAGCTGAGCGTCCTGGTGGCAGCGCCGACGCCGGGCGGTGCGGCAGGGAAGCGGGTGCCGCCGTACTTGATCAGCACCCGGCCGTTCATCTCCGGCGCGGAGACGAACTCCGCCCCCTGGTAGACCGCCAGCGCGAGGTCGCCGGTGCCGAGACCGACGACCAGCGCGCCGGCACCATCAGAATGCGCCCACAGCGTCATCGTGCCTGGCGCCGACCGGTCGACGGTGTAGGCCCAGCGCTCGGCGGTCACGATCGCGGCGTAGCCGCCGCCGGCCACGGTCAGCCAGCCGTGCGCGACGTTGAGCGCGGCGAGCGTGCCGAGGCAGCCGAGCGTCAGGTCGATGCCGAGCACCGACGGCCCGGTCCCGGCCGCCTGCATGATCTCGGTGCTGAGCGACCAGGACGGCAGGTAATCGCGTGACATGCCGGCCGACACGACGATCGCCAGGTCGGCCGGGCCGATCCCGGCGTCGTCGAGGGCTGCCCGCAGCGCGGCCGCGCCCATCGTGCTCGGGTGCTCGTCATCGCGGGCGACGCAGACGTGGTCCCAGCCGCGAAACTCCGTCGTGTCGGCGCCGGCCGACTCGCACACCGCGCGGGTGTCGGCCGCAGGCGGTATGTCCAGCCCGACCCCGAGGATGTCAAGCCCGGCCGTCATGAGTCGCCGCTAGGGACCAGTCCGCGGAGCAGCCGCCCGGCCGCGTCCGCGAGCGTGACCGCCCGCGCCATCAGTTCCTCCTCGTTCACGTTCTGGATGGGGTGCGGCAGCACGATGGCCGGCAGCGGCCGGTCAGCGCTCTCGTAAGCCATCGCCCGGCGGAGTTGTTCCGCGAATGGTTCTGTCAGCACGGCGAAGGCCGCCGCTCCCCGCTTCTGCAGCAGGATCGAGTCGAGCGAACTGCTCGACGAGCAGCTGCCTCAATCGGAGACGCCGGCCAGGATCAGCCCGCCGGTCGCGGTGAGGTCGGCGAGCATCCCCTCCTCCATCGGGCGTCCCGCCGACGGCTTGCGGCGGATCTGCTCCTCGACGTCGATGCCCCGCGTCCGCAGCACCTGCTGGGTCATCCGCAAGATGGCCAGTGAGTTGGGCTTGCGGTTGTCGACTAGCACTACCCGCGGGCGGGCGGGCGCGATGGCGACAGTGAACGGTTCGGGCCGCGGCCGCGGTATCGGGTCCACCAGAAGCTCGCAGCTCACGTCGCCGCAGCTGGCGATCTGCCGGGCGGGCAGCGCGCGGTCGGTTTCCTCCATGGTCAGCCTCCTGATGGTCACGATGATGCTGATAATCCCGATGATTCAGGGGCCGGCTGGTCCCCGACGGGCAGGCAGACGTAGGCCCGGCTGCCAACCCAGCGGGGAATGACAGCGGAGAACTTGCCGCCAGCGGCGCCGCTCTCGATGAAGTGCAGGTCGCCGGGCGATCCGACGGGGGAGCGGTCCGTCCCGGGCACGACCTTGCTTGCCCGGCGCGGTGAGCGCGGGATGCGGCCGATCCTGGCGAGTTCGTCGGTCGGCCTGACGGCATGCTCGTAGAGGAACTGGCGAGCCTGCTCCCGGCTGAATTCGGCGGCGATGAGGTCCATGTGCTCCGGGCCGATGACGATCAGGTACCCGCCGGTGTGCCAGTAGAAGTTGGTCGTCCCCTCGTTCGCGAGGGTGGCCGCGATCGTCTCGAGCACCGCCTCGCCGGTCTCGGCGTAGTGGTTGTTGACGCTCTGCGGTCCCTCGGTGGACACCACCGTCACCGCCGAGACCGACGCGGGCAGCCCGAACTGGGTGTGGAACGGGGCCCAGACCGTGTCGGGATGCTCGGCGACGCAGAACCCGAGCCGGCCGGGATGGCCCATGGTGCCGTGGGACTCGAGCGAACCCCCACCGCGTCCGCAGAAGTAGCGGACCATCTGCGCGAACCGGCCGACGGTGGCGTTGGCCCTGTTGTTGGCTCCCAGGCAGTTGGCCACGTGCGAGGCGTGCACCTCGATGGACTGCTCCGGCAGGCTGCCCACTACCTCGGTGTAGCCCCAGCCCATGGCGGCGAGCATGTCCTCCACCAGCGAGCCGTAGGGCGGGATGACCGGCAGCCCGTCCGACCAGCCGCCCGCCATGCACCGCTCGATGTCGTCGTAGACATCCAGGCCCACCGCTGCCGCTCCTAAATCGCCCACTTATTGTAAACAACTAACTAAAAATGTTAGCGTCGGACACGTGCCCCGGGCAAGCATCGGGCAAGCATCGGGCCAGTACGGAGCGGAGCGAGGCCGCAGTGAACGACAATCACCTGCAGATGCTGGCCAGCCCGCGCTGGGCCGAGGTGCTGCGAACGCATGTGCTGCCCTGGCTGGAATCGGTTGGCGAGCTTGGCGACGACGTGCTTGAGATCGGCCCGGGACCGGGCCTGACCACCGACCTGCTGCTCACGATGACGACCCGGATCACGGCGGTGGAGGTCGATGCCGGGCTGGCCGCGCAACTCGCCCGCCGCCTCGCGGGCAGCAACGTCGAGGTCATCAACACCAGTGCGGAGCGAACGGGACTGGCGGCGGACCGGTTCTCCGCCGCCGCCTGCTTCGCCGTCCTCCACCACACCGAAACGGCCGCCGTCCAGGACCGCGTCTTCGCCGAGTTGCTGCGGGTGCTGCGTCCCGGCGGAATCCTGGTCGGGTCGGAGGGCTATGACAACGAGCGGACCCGGCAGGCGCACGCCGGAGACCAGTTCGTGCCGGTTGACCCGGACGGGCTGCCGCGGCGGCTGAGCGCTATCGGTTTCACAGAAATCGCCGTGGAACACGGTGAATTCGACTTCCGCTTCCACGCCCGCAAACGCTTGTTGGACAATTGTTGTACAGTCATCTCATGAGCGTTGGATTCCGCGCCACAGAAGAAGATCTCCGGGTCATCGATGCCAACCGCCGCGAGGATGAGACGACCAGCGATGTTATCCGGCGTGCGCTGCGCCTGCTTGACCGTGAGGCATGGGAGGCGCGCGCCCGCGAGGACATGCACCGGCTCCGGAGCGAGGACTTGTCCGCCGGGCCGGACGAGTGGGAGTACGACACCAGCGGCAACATCCAGATCACCGGCACCAACCTCACGGTTCCGGCGAGGCTGCAGGACCAGCCTTGATCCGCGGTGCCGTCTACCCGGTCGATCTGGGCGACGCCAAGGGCGGGCATGAGCAACGGGGCCGACGGCTCGGCCTTGTCATGAGCATCGGGCAGAACGCCTGGTCCACGGTCACGATCATCCCCGCATCGACCAGCGCCCAGGCGTCTGTCTTCCGCCCGGAGGCAATCATCGCCGGCCGGTCGACCAGGATCCTGATCGACCGGATCCGCACTATTGATGTTTCCTACGTCACGGGCGAGCTCGTGGACTACCTTGCCCGCGGCGACATGGCGGAGGTTGACCATACCCTTTCACGCTACCTGGGCCTGATCCGCTGAGTGCATTTCGTCAGCGGCCGGTCCAGCGGGGCGGGCGCTTCTCGAAGAAGGCGGTGACACCTTCCCTGAGGTCGTCGCTGGCCATGACGCGCTCGACCGCCTCGGCGGTCGCCGCCCAGCCCGCGGCGTCGTCCGCCTCGTGCTGCGCGGCGAGCGCGGTGAGGCTCGCGGAAACCGAGACGGGGGAGGAGGCGCAGATGTCTCCGGCCAGCTCAAGCGCCACCGTCAGCGCCTGGCCGGGGTCGGTGACCCGGTTGACGAAGCCGATCTGGTAGGCGCGCTCGGCCTCAAGCACCGCCCCGGTGATCAGCAGTTCCCTGGCCACGTTGAGCGGCAGGGCGCGCATGGCGCGGAACAGGGCCCCGGACGAGGCGACCACCCCTCGCCTGCTTTCCGGAAGCGCGAAGCGCGCGGTGCGCGCGGCCACAACGAGGTCGCAGGCGAGCGCGATCTCGAAGCCCCCGCCGAACGCCGGGCCCTCAACCGCGGCGATCAGCGGCTTGGCCCGGCGGCGCCTGATCATGCCGTACTCGCCGCCGCGCTCGGTGCGCCCGCTGCCGTCCTTCAGGTCGGTGCCGGCCGAGAACACCGTCGCCGTGCCGGTGATGACGCCTGCCCACAGCTCGTCATCGTCGTCGAGCAGGTTGAGCGCCTCGTCGATGCCGAGCGTCATCGCCTGGTCGATCGCGTTGCGCTTCGCCTCGCGCTCCATGCGGATCACCAGGATGTGACCGCGCCGCTCGTGATGGACGCACGGGCCGGCCTGGCCGCCGTCGCCGGAAGCAGGCGTAGGCAATGGATCATTCCCAGGGGTCATTGGGCCCCACCGGAAGCTGGCCGGACCTGGCGACGGTTACGTGTCGTCACCGCCGCCCGCCGCTGCTCGAGGTCCGCCAGCTCGGGCCGCTGCCGCGCCGAAGCCGACTGCTCGGCCGCGAGTGCCGCGTCGATGGTGCCCGCGGTCCCGCTGACGTAGACGCCCTTCAGCGCGCGCATTGTCTCCGCCGGGACCTCGGCGACCATGCCGGCCAGCTCGACGGCCCGGTCAAGCAGGCGGTCGTGCGCCACCACTTCGGTCACCAGTCCGATGCGCAGGGCGCGGTCGGCGTCGATCACCTCGCCGGTGTAGGACATCCGGCGGGCCCACCCAGAGCCGACAAGCGGCGGCAGCCGGGCAGTCAGCCCGCCGCCAGGCAGGATGCCCACCCGCGCGTGCGTATCGGCGAACACCGCGCGCTCGGAGGCGATGAGGAAATCGCACCCGAGCGCGAGCTCAAGCCCGCCGGTGAACGTCGCGCCGTTGACCGCACCGATGACCGGCGTCGCCATGCGGGCGACCTGGGGGATGCACGGCTGCGCCCGGTGCTTGTCGAAATACGCCTCGCCGTCCCGGGCCGCCTCCTTGAGGTCGATCCCGGCGCAGAACGCCGGGTCCGTGCCCGTCAGCACCACAGCGGCGACACCAGGCTCCGCGTCCGCCGCGACCAGGGCCTGGTACAGCGCACTGATCAGCGCGCCGTCGAGCGCGTTGCGCGCCTCCGGCCGGTTCAGCGTCAGCACGCGCACGCCTGCGACGTCGTCGACGATCACCCGCGGGCTCATGAACGGGCCGTGAAAAGCGTCAGGCGAACAGGTCGACGACCGGCTTGGTCTTCAGGTCGTCCTTCAGCAGGTACTGGGCGGCGCCCTCCATGTGCGACCGCCAGTGCTTCTCCGCCCCGGCCGCGTTCCCCGCCTTGACCAGGCTGATGAGCTTCACGTAGGACCTGATGGCTCGCTGGAAGCGCTCGTCGGTGTCATTGTCGTCGCGCTGCGCGATCTTGGTGCGCAGGTGGGTGGCGACGATGTCCTGCAGCACGGCTCCTTGGATGGCCATGGTCTTGTTGCCGCAGCCCTCCAGGATCAGCTCGTGGAAGCGGTAGGTGAGGCTGGCCCAGATGTACGGGTCGGGGATGAACGGCTTCCGCGCGGCGACCTCGGCCTTGAGCGCCTCCACCACCTGGTTGAGCTTCTCGATGTCCTCATCGGTGCGGTGCAGCGCCAGCAGCCGGGCGCACGGCGGCTCGGAGATCATCCGGGCCTCGTAGACGTCGTTAATGGTGGCGCCCTGCATCTGCAGCAGCAGCCCAACGTAGCGCGCGGCGACGGAGGCGTCCGGAGCGACCACGCGCGCACCGCCGCGGCTGCCGCGCCGCACGCTGATCAGCGTCTCCGCCTCCAGGATGCGGAACGCCTCGCGCAGGGTCGGCCGTGACACGCCGAACTGCTCCATGAGCTGGCTCTCGGCAGGCAGGGTCTCGCCCGGGCGCAGTTCACCGCGGACGATCTGGCGCCGTAGGTGGGTGGCGATCAGCTCACCCGTCTTGGGAGCACGGACGACCGTGCCGATCTGGGCGGCTGAGCTGCTAACCGTAGTCACGCCATAATCCTATCTGTCACATAACTTAAAGAGCGAACCCATCCAATTAATTACGCGCACATGTCGCCGAGAGCATTGCTATTTGGCTCCCTTGGGAGTGAAGCGCAGGGCGCCGTCCAGGCGGATCGTCTCGCCGTTGAGGTACACGTTCTCGGCGATCTGCTGCGCCAGCTGAGCGTATTCCTCCGCCCGGCCCATGCGTTTGGGAAAGGGAACCGCCGCGCCCCAGTAGGCGTCAAGCTGTTCCGGGTCGGCGTCGCCGAAGGCGGGCGTTAGGAAGGTGCCAGGCGCTATCGTCACCACCCGGATGCCGAGCGGAGCGAGGTCACGGGCGAGCGGCAGCGTCATCGAGACGATGCCGCCCTTGGCCGCGGCGTAGGCGGCCTGGCCGATGGTGCCGTCCCAGGCGGCGATCGACGCGGTGTTGATGATGACGCCGCGCTCGCCGTGCTCGAGCGGCTCGGTGGCGGCGATGGCGGCCGCGGCCAGCCGGTCGATGTTGTAGGTGGCCGCGAGGAAGATGTCGAGCACCTTGGTGAACGACCCCTGCGGGGCCGGCCGGCTCTCCTTGTCCAGCGTCCGCGGCCCGCCGCCGCCGCCGTGCGCGACGACGGTGATCCGCAGCGGGCCGAGCTGCGCGGCCGCGTCGATGGCCTGCCGCACGCTGTCTTCGTCGGTCACGTCGGTCCGCACGAACACAGCACCGTCGCCCAGGGCGTCCGCCACGGCCTTGCCCTTGGCCTCGTCAAGGTCGCTGACCACGACCCGGGCGCCGGCCGCGTGCAGCCGCCGGGCGGTCGCGGCGCCGAAACCTCCGCCGCCGCCGGCGATGAGCGCCACTGCTCCGTTGATGTCCATCGTTCGCCTTTCCACCGAGGGTCAACCGAGTGCCAACCGAAGGTCAACCGAGCCCAGACCCGGCGATTGCTCCCGTCCGGGAGCTGTCATAGTTAGCTAATTGCACTATACTAACCTGCTGTGAGAGACCACGCGAGGGGCAGTCGATGAGCGCCGGCGACGCCGCGGAACACGACGAGCTGCGCCAGGTCGTCCGCGATTTCCTCCGCGAGAGGTCGCCCAGCAGCGAGGTGCGCCGCCTGATGGACGCGGGCCAGCTGGATCCGGCGCAGAGCCGCGACGAACGGGTGTGGGCGCTGCTCGCCGGGCAGCTCGGGCTGACCGGGATCGTCGTGCCTGACCAGTACGGCGGCGCAGGCTACGGCCCGGTCGAGCTCGGGATCGTGCTCGAAGAGATGGGCGGCGCCCTCCTGGTGGCGCCCTACTTCGCCACCGTCGCCCTGGCAGGCCAGGCGCTGACCGCCTCGGGTGACGACGAGTCGATGGCGCGGTGGCTGCCAGGCATCGCCGACGGCTCGCTCACCGCCACCCTCGCGGTCGCCGAGGAGTCCGGATCGTGGGACCTGGCAGAGGTAGCCACGAGCGCGCGGCCGATGGGCGACGGCTGGGCCCTCACCGGCACCAAGCTGTTCGTCATCGACGGGCACACCGCGGACCTGCTGCTGGTGGTCGCGAACGCCCCCGACGGGCCCGGGGTGTTCGCGGTCGAACGCAGTGTTGACGGGAACAAGGCGGCGGGCCTGGAATCGGCGCGGCTTGACACCCTGGACCCGACGCGCGCCCTCGCCTCAGTCACCCTGCGCGGCACGCCCGCCGTCCGGGTCGGCGCCGGCCAGGATACCGCGGTCTGGCTGTCGGAAGTGCGGGACCTGGCACTGGCCGCGCTGGCGGCCGAGCAGCTCGGCGGCGCCGCTCGCTGCCTGGACATGGCGGTCGGCTACGCCAAGGTCCGCGAGCAGTTCGGGCGGCCGATCGGCTCGTTCCAGGCCATCAAGCACAAGTGCGCGAACCTGCTGCTCGAAGTCGAGTGCGGCAGGTCGGCGGTGCACCACGCGCGCGAGGCGCTCGCCGGCGCGCAGCCGGACGGGCCGCTCGCCGCCGTGCTCGCCTACGCCTACTGCTCGGGGGCCTTCACCCGTGCCGCCAAGGAGTGCATCCAGATCCATGGCGGCATCGGCTACACCTGGGAGCACGACGCCCACCTGTACCTGCGCCGGGCGAAGTCGTCTGAGCTGCTGTTCGGGCCACCCGCCAGGCAGCGGGTGCGGCTTGCCGAGCTGGCCGGGATCTAGAGTGCGCATGACCGGACAGTGGATACAGAACGGGTGCATGCTCCGACCAGAAGGACACCGATGACACTGGAGCGCGAAGAGGCCGTATCGGCCGCCGAGCCGGACGAAGTCTTCCGTGACCGGCTGCGTGCGTTCTTCGCCGCGCATCATCCCGGCCGGCCGCCGAAAGACCCGCGCGAGCGCCTTGCCTGGACCAGGGCATGGCTGGCAACCCTGTTCGACGCCGGGTACGCCGGGCCGAGCTGGCCGCGCGAGTTCGGCGGCATGGAGCTGTCGTTCGCGCACCAGCTGATCTACCACGAGGAAGCCGCACGCGCCCGGGTGCCGGGACCGCTCGGCACCGGACTCAACATCGCCGCGCCGACCATCATCAAGTACGGCACCCAGGAGCAGAAGGAACGGTGGCTTGCTCCGATGCTCCGGTCCGACGTGATCTGGGCACAGGGCTACTCGGAACCGGAGGCCGGCTCTGACCTGCCGAGCCTGCGCACGACCGCGCGCCGTGACGGCGACGAGTACATCGTCAACGGGCAGAAGGTGTGGACGTCGCACGCGGCCGACGCCGACGTCTTCTTCTCCCTGGTCCGCACGGGGACAAGGGAGAGCAGGCAAAAGGGCATCACCTACCTCGTCATCGACGCGCACGCGCCAGGAGTCCAGGTGCGGCCGCTGCGGGACCTGACCGGGGGACACCTGTTCGCCGAGGTGTTCTTCGACGACGTGCGGGTTCCTGTCGCGAACCGGATCGGTGCGGAGAACGACGGCTGGCGGCTCGCGAGGACCAGCCTCGGGCACGAGCGGGCAGCCGGCGCGCTGAACCAGGCGGCCATGTACCGGCGGGTGCTGACCGAACTCGAAGAGCTCGCCCGCGAACGCGGCCAGCTGTCAGATCCGCTGGTCCGCGACCGCTTCACCGACCTGGAGATCCGGGTAAGGATCATTCGCTACAACGCCGAGCGGACGATCGGCGGTATTCTCGCCCGCGGCGACGCGGGGGCGACGTCGTCGGTATCCCGGCTGCTCATCACCGCGTTCGAGCAGGACATCCACGAGTTCGCTGTTGACCTGCTCGGCCCGGCCGGGCTGCTCGGGAAGTCCGCACCGCAGGCGGTGCAGCGGTCCCGCTGGCTGACCGGTTTCCTGCGCACGCGTGCCTCCACCATCGGCGCGGGGACCAGGGAGATCCAGCTGAATACGGTCGCCGAGCAGTTGCTCGGGCTGCCGCACGACCCCGGCATGCCGCCCCGCTGAACCCCGCTTGCCGACCCACCCAACCCAGGAGAACCCATGCGGCTTGACTACAGCCAAGAACTGGAGGATTACCGGGCCGAGGTCCGGGCCTTCATCGCGCGGCACGGGCCGGGACCGCGCAAGCACGTCGGAGTGCGGGCACCCGACCCCGGGCAGGTTCCCGCGCTGCGCGCCTGGGTCGCCCGCCTCTACGCCGCGGGGTATCTCGGGCAGACATGGCCGGCCGAGTACGGCGGCCGTCCCGGTGCCACCATCGAGCACGCGTTCATCGTCGCCGAGGAGATCGCCCGCGCACGGACGTGGGGCGAGATCGGCGCCGGCGCGCTCGCGGCGGGAGCCATCCTGGCCTTCGGCAGCGAAAAGCAACGCCAGCGTTACCTGCCGGGGATCCGCTCCGGCGAGGACCTGTGGTGCCAGCTCTTCAGCGAGCCGGGCGCGGGCAGCGACCTCGCCAGCCTGAAGACCCGGGCGGTACGCGACGGTGACCATTTCGTCGTCACCGGCCAGAAGGTGTGGACCACCAACGGCCACCACGCCGATCTCGGCTACCTGCTCGCGCGCACCAACCCCGACGTCGCCAAGCAGGCCGGCATCACCGCCTTCGCCCTCGACATGCGGACGGCGGGCGTCGACGTCCGCCCGCTGCGCGAGATCACCGGAACCAGCGACTTCAACGAGGTCTTCCTCGACAACGTGCGCATCCCGGCCAGCCAGGTGATCGGCCAGGTGGACGACGGCTGGCGGGTCGCCAACGCCAGCCTCGGCCATGAGCGCAGCGGCGTCGGTGCCCGCGCGGTGGAGCTCTACGCTCAGCTCGACGATCTGGTGGAACTCGCACGCCGCACCACCACCGCGGCCGGACAGCCCGCCATCGCCGATGGCGCCACCCGGCAGCGGATCGGCCGGCTCGCCGCCCTCACGCACGTCACCGACGTGATGAGCAAGTCCGTGCAGTCCAGGATCGCCAACGGCACAGAAGACGCCGCCGACGGCCCGCTCACCAAGGTCTTCTTCAGCGAGGTCAACCTGGCCATGACGGAGTTCGGCGTCGCCCTGCAGGGAGTCGGCGGCATGGCGGTGGAAGGCGACGAGCGGGCCTACGACGACGGCTGGTGGCAGGACGCCTGGCTGTACGCCCGCGCCTGGACGATCGCGGGCGGCGCCAATGAGGTGCTCAAGACGGTGGTCGCCGAGCGCGCTCTCGGCCTGGCACGGGACAAGCGTTGACCGCTCAGCGACAAGAGACGGGGGGCCGGCGCTACGGCCTGCCCTGGCGCGGAGCGGACGTGGCCGGCGCCGCCGAGGCGGCCGGCGTCACCGCGTTCTGCAGCGGCGAGTTCGTCGACCACGAGGCGTACTCGACCCTCGCCGAGATGGCGCTGCACACCGAGCGGGCCCTGGTTGGCCCGGGCATCGCCTACGCGTTCGCCCGCACCCCGTACGCGCACGCGGCGGCCGTCCGCGGCGCCTGGCGGCACGCGCCCGGCCGCGTCTTCCTCGGCCTCGGCTCCGGTGCTTACAAGATCAACCGCGACTGGTTCGGCGTACCGGCCGACCGGCCGGTGGCCCGCATGGCCGACCTGGTCGGCGCCATCCGCGCCTGGCTGCACGCCGAGAACGGGCAGCGCGTCCGCTACGACGGCGAGTTCTATCGCGTCGACGCCGTGGTCGGCGCGCCGGTGCTCGGCCGCATCGACGCCCCGATCCTGCTCGGCGCGTTCAACAAGCTGATGGCGGGCGCCGCCGGGCGGACGGCCGACGGGATCATCGCCCACGGCCTGTTCACCAGGACCTGGTGGGACGACGTGGTCCGGCCCGCGGTTGCCAAGGGGGCCGCTGCGGCGGAGCACGAAACCGTTCCGCTCGAACATGGCTGGGTCATCACCGCCATCGACGACGAGGATCCGGAGCGGGCGGTGCTTGACGCCCGCCGGATGATCGCCTTCTACCTCACCGTGAAGACCTACGATCCCTACGTGGAACACCACGGCTGGACCGCGCAGACCGCCGCGATCCGCGAAGCGTTCGCCGCGCGCGACACCGACGCCATGGCACGGGCGGTCACCGACGACATGCTCGAGGCGATCGCCGTGTGCGGCAGCACCGCCGACGGCCGGGCCGCGCTGGCCCGCCGCGGCGACTCGCTGCCGCGCGACGTCGCCTACCTGGCCCCGCCGTCCTTCATGGTCAGCGAGCGCCGTGGCAAGCGCTACGCGCTCGCCAGCCTCGCATTGCTTGAGGAAGCACAGCTTGACGGGACACCGCTTGACGGAGCACCGCTGGAAGGAACGCCGTGAAGTTCACCGTCGACTACCCCATCGTCAATGTCGGCTACGACCCCGCCCTGGTCACCGCGGCCGGGCTGACCACGGTCGCCCAGGCTGCGGAGAAGTACGGCTACGACGCGATCTCGTTCAGCGAGCACCCCGCACCGTCGAGCAAATGGCTCAACGCGGGCGGTCACGAGTCGCTCGACCAGACCTCTGCCCTCGCGTTCTGCGCCGCCGTCACCAGCCGGGTCCGGCTGATGACCTATCTGCTCGTGCTGCCCTACCACAACCCGTTCCTGGCGGCCAAGGCACTGAGCACGGTCGACCTGCTGTCCGGCGGGCGCCTGACGGTGGTCGCGGGGACCGGCTACCTGCGCTCGGAGTTCCTCGCGCTCAACGTCGACATGGACAAGCGCAACG
>Ga0335085_10003924_pt1 | contig 25133 bp, 27 predicted proteins | sample Lox_Sample_45_FD_206712 | JGI IMG/M metagenome (GOLD analysis project Ga0335085, IMG submission 206712) | Soil microbial communities from Loxahatchee National Wildlife Refuge, Florida, United States - Lox_Sample_4.5 | ecosystem: Environmental > Terrestrial > Soil > Wetlands | place: USA...
TAAGCTCTACGGTCCCGATGCGCGGCTGATCGAGCGCATCGCATGCTGATCGACTATTGGCTCTATCAGGGCGCGCACGCAATCTACTGCGTGCGCGCTCCGGTCGGTGCCAGCGACGAGCAGATCCGCGCCGAGGCGCTGCGCCAGCACGCGCTCATGCCGCTGCGCGACCTCGACCAGGCGCCGCTCGATTTCACCGCCCTGCTGCGCACGGCGAGCGTGCACCGCGAGTAGGGGGTCTCGCGCCCGCGGCCTGGCGTTCCCTCCCGGCCGCGCCATATCCTGCTCGAGAGGAACAGCAGGAACCATGCAGCAGGCATGACCACCCCGCCGCCGATGGCCTGGCCCGACGTGAAGCTCTGGCGCAAGACGGCGCGTGCCCGGCTGATCGGCGCGCGCGTCGCCTTGCCGCCGTCCCTGCGCGCGGCCTGGACCGCCGATCTCATCGCCCACCTGCGACGGGCGCTGCTCGGCGTGCCGCCGCCCGTCAGCGTCTATTGGCCGTTCAAGGGCGAGCCGGACCTGCGCCCGCTGATGCGCGAGCTCGACGCTTCCGGCGTCGCCGTCGCGCTGCCCGTCGCCATCCGCCTGGGCGAGCCCCTGACCTTCCGCCCCTGGCGCCGCGGCGCGCCGATGGAGCGCGGCATCTGGGACATACCGGTGCCTGCGACCGCAGCGGAGATCGTGCCGCGCACGGTGATCGCGCCGCTCGTCGGCTTCGACGGCGGTAACTACCGCCTAGGCTATGGCGGCGGCTTCTTCGATCGCACCCTGGCGAAGCTGGGCCCGGCCACGCAGGCGATCGGCGTCGGCTTCTCCCCGTTCGCGCTGCCGACGATCCATCCGCAGCCGCACGACCTGCCGATGGCGCGCATCGTCACGGAGGCCGCGCCGCTCGACTTGGCCGGCGGCGCGTCGCCGGTCTGCTATCTCGACGAGGCCGATCCCGGATACCGCGGCTTCCTCGCCGACGCCGAGCTCGCGGCGGCGCTGCGGCCGCTCGCCGCAACCTTGCCGCCGGAGCGCCTGCCGCTGCTCGATTTCGTGCTGTGGCGCCTGGCTGCCGGCGCCGAACGTCCTGTTGCAGACCCTGCCGCCGGCGCGCGCAACGATCTTTCCCAGATCCTGCCGCGCATTCGCGACGACGCCATCCACCGCGCCGTCCAGGTGCTGCGCGCCGTGATCGAGAACGGCGCCGGCTAGGTCCCCGGAATCGCGGAACGCTGACGCGACCTAGCTCCGGGATTCCTCCCCCTACTGCGTGGGGAGGAGATCTGATGAGTCATCGTTCTCTGCCGTTGGGTACGAGGCCAAACCGCGCCGCGACCGAACGCCTCACGGCGCATTCCGATTCGTTTTTCTTCGTTTTTCGCCCGGCGGCGGGGTTGTCCCGATGGCAACGCCGCCTACATGCCCGGCATGAGCCGGTGTCGCATCTCGGCGTGCGCTGCACCGGCCGACGAAGCCAAATCGCAAACACCGACGCGAAGGGAGCTCGCTTCATGTCGCAGCTGGCATCGCTCTTGCCTGTCTCTCCCGGCATCCTCCACGCCGTGCGCAAGCTGCTGGAGTACGCGCCCGCGTCCGAGTCCGACGCCCGCCGGCTCTGCGCCCGGCTGTGGCCGAAGATGGACGCCGACGCGATCCAGACCGTCGTCGTCTACTGGCACATCCAGGCCGAGCCCGAGAGCACGCCCAGCTCCGCCGTGCTCGTGACCGAGGGCCGGCTAAGCCCCATCGGGGAAGATTCGAGAGAGTCGGCCTGACGCCCGCCGCCTTTTGCACGCATCCCGCGTCCTCTCTCGAAGACGTCACGCCGCCGTCACATCGGGCTGCCAGCGATCTGTAGGTCATGGTAACCTCAGACGCACAGGCCTCATCGACGCGGCCTGCCGCGGGACGACGTCGTCAAAGGGGGCCTGCGCGCCGATGAACAAGCCTGCCACCATTGTCCAGCGGCGGCTCGCGGCCATCGTCAGCGCCGATGTGGCCGGCTACACCCGCTTGATGAACAGGGATGAGGCCGGCACGCTTCGCCTGCTCGGCTCCCATCGGGAGGTGGCAGACCGCCTGATCGCGCAGCATGGCGGCCGTATCGCCAACACCGCCGGCGACAGCATCCTGGCCGAGTTCCCGAGCGCGGTCGATGCGCTCCAGTGCGCGCTCGGCATCCAGGAACGAACCGCCGCGGTGAACGACGAGGTGCCGGAAGAGCGCCGCGTCAGCTTCCGCATCGGCGTGCATGTCGGCGAGGCGATGGTGAGGAGCGGCGACCTCTTCGGCGATGCCGTGAACGTCGCCGCCCGCATGCAGGGCCTGGCGCCGCCGGGATCGGTGTGCCTGTCAGGTGCGGCCTATGAATACGTACGCACGGCGCTACCTTTGGACTTCGAGGATATCGGCGCCCAGCGCATCAAGAATATCGAGGCGCCGATCCGCGCCTATTTGGCGCGTCCGTCTGGCGGGCCGCTGTCGCGGGCCCTGCCGCCGGTTCATCGCCGCGTCGAAGCGCACCTGGCGCGGCGCTTCCACGCGCTCTGCCACGCCGCAATGGTGGAGGTGGTAGGCCCGGAGGATCTGGAGCCGGTGGAGTTTGCCGCCATCGCATCGATCCACGATGCCCCCGGTATCGACCAGGGCCAGCTGGCCGAGCGGATGGGGATGGACCTTGCGACCGCCCGGCGGGTCGTCAAGCGCCTGGAGCATCGGGGCTTCGTCGAGCGCTCGCCGAAGGCGGGCGGCGGACGCTCGCAGGCGTTTGGCCCCACGCCGGCGGGCGCCGAAATTCTTCAGCGCCTGCGCCCGCCCATCCGCGCCGCCCAGGACCGGATCATGGCCCCGCTCTCGGACCGCGAGCGGGAGGTGCTCATCGATCTCCTGGCGCGGGTGATCAAGGCGGGTGACGTCAAAGGCGGCGGCGGGAGTGACTGACGGAAATACGGTGACGCCGCATTGAATTAGCCGATCCGCGCAATGCCGGTCGTCCCTTCTCTGCCTTGCGCCTCACGCTTCCTTCAGTGAGCTGCGGATGCCTTCCTCCCACTGCTCCACCATGCGCTCGCCGATCTCGGCGAACGCCGGGCGCTCTCTCGCGTACGCCCGGATTTCGCCCATCGTCTCCGCCATCGCATCGGCGATCCGCGCGAGAATGTCGCGAACGCGGGCGGGCGCGCTGGTCAAACGCGTCTCGCCAAGTCGGCGCAGGCGCCGCGCGTCCGGCCAGCGGGTCGTGCCATCGAGCGTGAGTGCCATGTTGTCTTGCGGAAGGTAGATGGATGTCGTCACGAGGTCGTAGACCGGCGCCAGCCGGGCCTGCGCCAGCACGTGCTCATACACGATGGCGAAATTCTTGAGATGGGCATCGCCATTCCTGAGCGCGCAGTTGAGGGCGACAAGCGTGAACAGCTTCTCGTTCTCCGCCGGCAGGTCGGCGGCGTCGACGTAGTCCGCGAGCCGCTTGATGACGGTGGTCTCATAGCTGCCGCGATATTTCTCTTCCGTCCGTCGCGCATTCAGCACGCAGAAATCCTCGACGCCGCGATAGCTGCCGTCCGCCTGCAAGTCGAAGCGATCGATCACGAGCGCTGCGCCGTCGTCGGCGAGCCGGAACGGCGGCACCTCGAGCCCGCAGCGTTGCGCGGCCTTGAGGCAGAAGAACTCATTGGCTGCCAGTTCCGGATAGTCGGAGCGGTCCCAGAACTTCACGATGTGTGTTGCTCCGCGGAAGTTGCGGGCGAAGCCGCCTCCGTTCCTGCCGAACACCTGCGCCGCCGGTTCGTCGCGGATGAGCACCTTCGGTTGTACGCCGCTGATGCCGGAAAAGGCGGCGAACTTCTCGATCAGATGGCGAAAGAGATCGTCCTCCCGGCGTGCGGCCAGGATCTCATCGACCGATTGAAAGGGCACGCCCTCATCGAGGCGGTCGTGCCGGCCGGAATAGCGCAGCCGCCCGATCTGGGAGCGACCGACGATCGCCAGCAGATCGAACTCATCGAAGCTTCCCGTCGCCTTGGCGAAGGCCAGCCGCAGGCGCTCGCGCAGCGCGCCCTCCGGCAGGTTCATCTCGAAGATCGGCGCCAACCCGAAGTCGATGTCCCACGAGGCGAGCCGCACCGGCATGGTGACGGAGACTGCCCGCTCGGGCGCGACGTCCGGAAGGTAGGCGAAGCTGCTGCCGCGCCGGCCATGACGATCCAGCAGCCCGGCCTCAAGGCCGTCGGCCCAGATCTTCATCATGGGCGGCCTCTTCCAACAGTTCCTCCAGGGTCGGCCGTCGGCGTGTCGCCTCGCCCAACCGGACCTCGAGACCGATGGCAGCGAGAATGCGCGATACCTTCGCGAAGCCCAGCTCTGCCAGCCGCCCATTCTCCAGCGCGTCCAAGGTGGCGCGGCTCACGCCAGCCTTCCCGGCGACGTCGCTCTGCCGCAAGCGCAGCGCCTTGCGGCGCTTGGCAACTTCCGTCCCTATTGTCTCCAGGTTCAGCATCATTTGCAGAGTATATCAGGCAATCGATAGCCAATTTAGGCAGCGCCTAGCATACTCATCATAAATTGCGAGAGATGCCCCGGTCAATAGGCAAATTATGATTCATAGCTAGTTTGCCTAGCATACAGTGCATATCGCATACTCGGGGCAGAGAGGATTAGGTGTCGGCAGCACCGCTCAGAACCCGCCCTCGCCCTCAGCTCGCGCCTCCGCCATCAGCCACCGCCGGAACGCCTCCGTAGCCGGCTTCGCCGCCGCCCCCTCCGGGCAAACCAAATAGTACGCCGGCCGCAGCCGCAGCCTCACCTCGAACGGTGCCGCCAGCCGACCTGTGGCCAAGTCGGCGCGCGCCAGCGGCTCCAGCGTCAGCGCCACGCCCTGGCCCTCGGCGGCGGCGTCGAGTGCCAGGGCGGCCTGGTTGAAACGCGGGCCGCGGGCGGCGTCGATGCCGTCCACGCCGGCGGCCGCCAGCCAGGCGCGCCACTCCGGCCGCCCGGCATAGTCGGTGTCGTCATGCAACAGGGTGTGGTGGCGCAGGTCGTCGGGCCGGCGAAGCGGCCGCCTCCCCTTGAGCAGGCGCGGGCTGCACAGCGGCAGCGCCGAAACATCCATCAGCTTCTCCACCCGGCAGCCGGGCCAGTCGCCTTCGCCGAAGCGGATCGCGAGATCGGCATCCTCCTCGCGGAAGCCGTCGTTCGCCGGCGTCGGCGCCGGGCCCTCGTCGATCAGTGCCGCCATCGCCGAGAGGCGGATATCGAGGCCCGGGTTCAGGGCGGCATAGCCACTCAGCCGCGGCACCAGCCATTTGGCGGCCAGCGAGGGCGGCGCCGAGATGCGCAATGCCTGCGGCCGGTCGTCGTCCGCGCGCATCTGCTGCACCGCCTCGGCCAGGCGGCCGAAGCCGTCGCGCAAGAGCGGCAGGGCCGCCTGGCCGGCGTCCGATAGCCGGATCGTCCGGCTCTGCCGGAGAAACAGCTGCACGCCCAGATAGTCCTCCAGGTTCTTGATCTGGTGGCTGATGGCAGCCGGGCTGACGTTCAGCTCGTTGGCGGCCTTGCGGAAGCTGGCGTGCCGGGCTGCGGCCTCGAAGGCCTTCAGGGCATTGAGGGGCGGCAAGCGCTCGGCCATCACGCACCTCCTGGCAGTTTAGAATTCCTCAACAGACCGATGACATAATCTCGTTTGTTGCATTGCACAATAGACCCCATCTTGAAGACAGGGCAAGGGGCTGTTCAAGAATATCCTACGAATCAAGGAGTTGATAGAATGTCATTGATGTCGCGTCTGCTCACCTGGATCGAACGTTCGCGCCTGCGGAAGGACCTGCTGAGCCTCGATCCGCGCCTCGTCGCGGACGCCGGGTTCTCGCGTGAGCTGCTGGAGGCCGGCATCCGCGCCTGGCCGTGGCGGACCCCCGCCGAGCCGGCGGTGTCCATGTTCGCCCGCCCCCTGAGCGAGGCCGAATACCGCGTCGCCGTGGCCGAGCTCGAGTCCTACACCGACGCCGACCTGCAGGACCTTGGCCTCAGCCGCGGCGCCATTCCCGAGGCGGTCCGCCATGGCCGTCCCGGATTCCCCGAAGATCAGCGCCGGGCCGCCTGACCCCCTATTGTGTGAGGTGACTGCCCATGTCCCCCTACACCGCCGAAGAAGCCGAATGGCTCTCGATGCACGCCGGTTCCTCCTACTGGCTGCTCAGCCACGCTGACGTCGAAGCGCCCGTCCCGGCCAACGACAACGACGGCACGCCTCCGAGCGACCGCCACTCCGCCGGCTGAGGGCCCAAGGGCGACAGGGATTCCCGTCTGCTTCCGAGGAGCCGCTTGCCAACGGGCGTCGGTTGTTGCTATAATGTTCCAGGCCAGTTGTGAAGGCCTAGCCTTCGACGACCGGTTGGTCTTTGACATCGTGTATCGGAGCGTAGCGTCGGCGCGGGCGATGAGCGGTCTGCCCAGTCCGACGTCATGGGATTTTGTACGTCTCGCGGTCGCCCTCCGCTGGGCATGGGGTCCTTCGCTCCTTTCTCCACTGGCCTGCCCCACGGGGTGGCCAAGGCGGCAGCCCGGCTCTAAGGTGCGCCGACGGTCGCGCGACCGGCATCCCGCTCCATCTCGGCAGTGGAACCCATGGCCAAGAACAAGAAGCTGCTCATCCTCGCCGGCGACGGCATCGGCCCGGAGGTCATGCGCCAGGTCGCCCGTGTCCTCGACTGGTTTGCCAAGCGGCGCGCCCTCTCCTTCGAGGTGCAGGAGGGCCTGGTCGGCGGCTGCTCCATCGACAAGCACGGCGTCCCCATCACCGACGCGACGATGGCCGACGCCATGGCGGCCGACGCCGTCCTGCTCGGCGCCGTCGGCGGCCCCAAGTGGGACAACCTGCCCTTCGAGAAGAAGCCCGAGCGCGGCCTCCTCCGCCTACGCAAGGACATGGAGCTGTTTGCCAACCTCCGCCCCGCCCTGGTGTTCGACGCCCTGGTCGACGCCTCCAGCCTGAAGCCTGAGCTGGTCCGCGGCCTCGACCTCATGATCGTGCGCGAGCTCACCGGCGGCGTCTACTTCGGCAGCCCGCGCGGCATCGAGACCCTGCCCGACGGCACCCGCCGCGGCATCAACACGCAGGTCTACACGACGCCCGAGATCATCCGCGTCGCCCGCGTCGCCTTCGAGCTGGCCCGGCAGCGCCGCAAGAAGGTGTGCTCGGTCGAGAAGGCCAACGTGATGGAGAGCGGCGTGCTTTGGCGCGAAGAGGTGACCAAGCTGCACGCCGCCGAATACCAGGACGTCGAGCTCAGCCACATGTACGCCGACAACTGCGCCATGCAGCTGGTGCGCCAGCCCAAGCAGTTCGACGTCATCGTTACCGACAACCTCTTCGGCGACCTGCTGTCGGACTGCGCAGCCATGCTGACCGGGTCCCTCGGCATGCTGCCCTCGGCCTCGCTCGGCGCCGTCGACGCGACCGGCCGCCGCCGCGCCCTCTACGAGCCGGTGCACGGCTCGGCCCCCGACATCGCCGGCAAGGACCTCGCCAACCCGCTCGCCACCCTGCTCAGCCTCTCCATGATGCTGCGCTACTCCTTCGGGCTCGCCGAGGATGCCGGCCTGATCGACAAGGCCGCCCAGACCGTGCTCGCCGCCGGCATCCGCACCGGCGACATCGCCACCGCCGGCACCACCAAGGTCTCCACGACCGGTATGGGCGACGCCGTGCTGAAGGAGCTGGACCGGCTGGCAGGTGTCTAAAATTTGACACAAGTGCTGCCGGCAGCGGTCCCCGGTCTGTGATATAAAGGGTGATCCGGCCGTTGGGTTCGGCGCGGAAGCCGTTGCGCTAAGGGGGCAAAAACGGCGATTGTTCCGCGGCTACGGCCGGCAAGGGATGAGATCCGATGAGCTACCTGTCTCGATTGGCCCTGGCGCTCGCCTGCAGCGCCGTGCTGCTTGCCCAGGCCGGGGGCGCACAGGCCTGTTCCTGCCCGAAAGAGCAGTTGATCAAGAAGTACGGCACGGTGTCGCAGCTGCAGCATCCGCAGCCGCCACTGCCGCCGCCGTTGCCGCCGTCGAAGGCAAGGGCAGTAGCGCCAAGCAACGGCTAGCGGGCATCGTCAACCGTTCGTGAACCGGCTAGCGCTCGACTCGCTGGCTGCGAATCGATAGTATGGGCCATTCTTGCGAGGACGGAGGTCGCCCATGACCAAGGTGTTTGCCTCGTTGTTCGTTCTGGCCATTGTCGCGGCGTCGCTGCCGGCGAGGGCCTGCCCCTTTAGCGATGAGAAGACGGCACAGACGACGCCCGTCGTGACATCCGACGCAACCGGCACGGCGCCGATGACACCAGTGCCGCCGCCGGAGACCACGACGCCGACCACGACCAAGACGGCGCCGAAAACGGGCGGATAAATCGAATCTGCGCTCTGGGTACCGAAAGGGGCCGCCTGGAGCGGCCCTTTCTGTTGTTGAGCGAAAGCAGGAGCTGACGATGGGTTACAAGGTGGCGGTGATCGGGGCGACCGGCAATGTCGGCCGCGAGATGTTGCAGACCCTGGCCGACCGCGAGTTCCCGGTCGACGACGTGATCGCGCTGGCCTCGGAGCGTTCGATCGGCCGCGAGGTCTCCTTCGGCGAGGACAAGGTGCTGAAGGTCCAGGATCTCGCGAAGTTCGACTTCAAGGGCGTGGACATCGCGCTCTCCTCGCCGGGCGCCAAGGTCTCGGCCGTGCACAGCCCGCGCGCCGCCGCCGCCGGCTGCGTCGTTATCGACAACACCTCGCACTTCCGCATGGATCCGGACGTGCCGCTGGTAGTGCCGGAAGTGAACGCCAAGGCGATCGCCGGCTACGCGAAGAAGAACATCATCGCCAACCCCAACTGCTCGACCATCCAGATGGTGGTGGCGCTGAAGCCGCTGCACGACTTCGCCAAGATCAAGCGCGTCGTCGTCGCCACCTACCAGTCGGTCTCTGGCGCCGGCAAGGAGGGCATGGACGAGCTGTTCGAGCAGACCCGCGGCATCTACATGAACGCCACGCCCGAGCGGAAGAAGTTCACCAAGCAGATCGCCTTCAACGTCATCCCCCACATCGACGTCTTCATGGAGGACGGCTTCACGAAGGAGGAGTGGAAGATGCAGGTCGAGACCCGCAAGATCCTCGACCCCGACATCGCCGTCACCGCCACCTGCGTGCGCGTGCCCGTCTTCATCGGCCATTCCGAGGCGGTGACTGTGGAGTTCGAGAATCCCATCACCGTCGAGCAGGCGCGCGAAGCCCTGCGCAAGGCGCCGGGCGTCTCGCTCGTCGACTTCCGCCAGGACGAAGGCTACGTCACGCCGGTCGAATGCGCCGGCGAGGATGCCGTCTATGTCAGCCGCATCCGCAAGGACCCCACCGTGACCAACGGCCTGTCCTTCTGGGTCGTCTCGGACAACCTGCGCAAGGGTGCCGCCCTCAATGCCGTGCAGATCGCCGAGCGCCTGGTGCAGGGCTACCTCACGGACGCGCGTCCCGCGGGCGAGCGCAAGCGGGCGTAGCGTCAGCGAATCCGGCGCGGGCGGAAGAGCGGCTCGCGCAGAACGAAGCTGTCCTGGGCGGCGATGATCTGGAGCTCGGCCTGGCCGGTGCTGGCCGCGAGCACCAGATGGATGGCCGAGACCGAGCGGGCAAGCGCATCCTCGATGCTGCGCGACGTCAGGTAGTAGCCGAGGAAGAGCGCGGCGAAGCAGTCGCCGGCGCCGTGCGGCGGCCCGGCGTGATAGGGCGCATCGATCAGCCAGGCGGCATCGGCGCCGGCCGCCAGAACCTCGATGCGGCCCTCCGGCCGGTCAGCGCGCAGCAGGCTGGTGAGCACCACGACAGCGCCGGCGCGCATGCGTCGCTGCAGCTGATCGGTCGCCGCCAGCGCTCGGTCCAGCCGCTCGGTCGAGCCGCCCGTCAGGAACTCCAGCTCGAAGGCGTTGGGGAAGCAGAGGTCCGCGGCCGGCAGCAGCTGCTCGCCGAAGATGGCGGGAACGTCCGGCTTCACGAACAGCCCGACACCGCGGTCGCCCATCACGGGATCGCAGGCGTAGAGCGCGCGTGGGTTGGCCGCGCGCACGCGGGCGACGGCGTCGAGCACGACCGCCCCGTTGCCCTTGTCGCCGAGATAGCCCGAGAGCACGGCGTCGCAGCGCTTGAGCGCGCCCAGCTGGTCGAGGCCGTCGACGATCTCCGCCACCTCCTCCGGGGCGCGCGTGCGCCCGCGCCAGGTCGGGTAACCCAGATGGTTGGAAAAGGCCACCGTGTGGATCGGCCAGACGTCGTGGCCGAGCCGCTGCAACGGAAACACGGCGGCGGAGTTGCCGACATGGCCGTAGGCGACATGGGACTGGATGGAGAGGATATTCACGATGGCGGGCGTGTACCTTGCGCGCCGTTATCGCCCGCTGATGCCGCAATGTCCAGCCGACCCGATGCCGCCGGCGCGGCGGCTTGCCACCGATCGTCGTCGCTCTATAGTCGCGGGCGCCGTGCAACCGATGTCAGGACCGCGATGCCGCACAGTCCCGATCCCAGCCACGCCGCGAAAGCCAGCCCCGGCAACTTCTTCGAGGACTTCCGCCTCGGCCAGGAGATCCGGCACGCGACGCCGCGCACGGTGACCGCGGGCGATGCCGCGCTCTATATCGGCCTCACCGGCAGCCGCTTCGCCCTCCATTCCTCGGACGAATTCGCGCGCGCTCTCGGCCTCGAGCGGGCGCCGATCGACGACCTGCTGGTCTTCCACATCGTGTTCGGCAGGACCGTGCCGGACGTCTCGCTCAACGCCATCGCCAACCTGGGCTATGCCAACGGCCGCTTCGGCGCGCCGGTCTATGCGGGCGATACGCTCAGCACGCGCTCGACCGTGATCGGACTGAAGGAGAACTCGAACGGCGAGACCGGCGTCGTCTATGTCCACTCGATCGGCACCAACCAGCACGGCGCGGTCGTGCTCGACTATGTGCGCTGGGTGATGGTGCGCAAGCGCAACCGCAATGCGCCGCCGCCGGAGGCGGTTGTGCCGAACCTGCCGGCGCGCGTCTCGGCCGCCGAACTGACGATCCCGGCGACGCTGGATCTCCATGCCTACGACTTCGGCGCGGCCGGTTCGCCGCACCGCTGGGGCGACTATCATGCCGGCGAGCGCATCGACCACGGCGACGGCATGACCATCGAGGAGTCCTGCCACATGACGGCGACGCGCCTCTATCAGAACACGGCGCGCGTGCACTTCAATCAGCATGCCGAGAAGGACGGCCGCTTCGGCCGCCGCATCGTCTATGGCGGCCACATCATCAGCCTGGCGCGCGCGCTCTCGTTCAACGGCCTGGGCAACGCCTTCCGCATCGCCGCCATCAATGGCGGCCGGCACGTGGCGCCCTCCTTCGCCGGCGACACCATCTATGCCTGGACCGAGGTGAAGGAGAAGGTGGCGCTGGCCGAGCGCGCCGACGTCGGCGCGCTGCATCTGCGGACGATCGCGACCAAGGATCAGCCTTGCGCCGACTTCCCGGATGCCGGCCCCGACGGCAAGCCCCACCCGGCCGTGGTTCTGGATCTTGACTACTGGGTAATGATCCCGCGCTAGCCTCCCCGACGGCGATCGAGACTCGGGGGCTCCATGGCCACACCGCAGAATCCGCTCACCGACTTATCGGGGAGGGCCGGCAGGTTCCCTGTCGGAGTGGCCGGTCTGTTTGCCGTCATCGGCCTCGCGCTGCTGGGCGGCGGGGTCTACAGCGCCCTTGAGACGCGGCACGACATTGCCGTCGGTGTGACGGCCGGTGGGACTGTCACGGATCTGGTCGCCGGATCCGATTCCGACGGCGACACCGTCTACTATCCCCACGTGCGGTTCGTGACGGAGTCGGGAGACGCAATCGAATTCACCAGTTCGATCGGCGCCAGACCTCCGGATTTCGACGTCGGGGAGTCCGTATCGGTCCTCTACGATCCTGCCTTCCCGGGGAACGCGCGCATCGACAGCTTCTTCCAACTCTGGTTCTCGACCCTGATCTTCGCCGGCATGGGGGTGGTTTTCGCAGCCATAGGAGGCGCGGGGCTGATGGTTCGCGCCCGGGCGAAGGTCCGCCCTGAGGCCGGGCCAATGCAGCCGCCATCTGCTCATTTGCTGGCGGACCGCCCGACTGCCGGCGTCGTCCATCGCCGGCAACGTGATTGAGCGGGGAACGGAGACGGTACGTATGGGATGCGGTCCAGGGCATCCCGCCGCAATAGGTTGCGGCGTTAACACTTTCTTCATCAAAATGTAGTTGATTCGTTAAGGATATCCTGATAATGAGAGAGGCGTCAGGTGCGAGGGAGCCGAAGATCCTTCGCAACGCGCCCCTGCAGGAGCGCTCCTGACGCCTCTCGGAGCCGGCAGGCTCCGATACGCACAAACGGCGGGACTTCAATCCAACCCGTCGTAGCGGACTCTGGCGAATCCTCAACTCCGTCGGCTGGATCGGCTCCCTCACGGGAGCCCTAGCCCTTGTAAGCGGTCTGCCTCTTTCAACCGACCCGCCGGCGGCGCCCCGACTCACACCCCGGATCGCTCCGGGACGGAGCCCAAACGCTCCTTTCGGCCAACGAGACGCCCGAAGGCTGACCCGTCGCCTGTCCGATCCGCCGCACTGCGCAGGGAAGAGGGCGGATCGACCGGAAGGCAAGTCGTCACGAAAGACGCCTGACCCCCCACCTCGGCCGTTTACCGGACGGGCGAACCCGCACGGGAGGCGACCGACGCCGGACGATTGGCGCCCCCTGCGGGAGGCAATCGCCCGCGGACTGTCCGCAGCAGCCTCAGCGACCTCCGCTCTCGCGGAGTCCCCTTGGATGCACCGAAGTCCAGCCAAGAGAACCGAAGCACTCGACAATCCGACGCTTACGCGTACCAGGGCCACCTTGGAAGAACTCGATTTCGCCTGCAATAAGAAAGTTAAGCAGCTGCGAAAATTTCTGTGAGTAAATTTGGCGACGGCACACAATCGCTGCACACATTATCCCCAGTTCGGTCCACAGTCGGCATGGCGTGCGCAGTGACCTTCACTTGAAAAGGCGAACGTAGATTGCAGGTTGCGCAGCTACGTTCATCGAAGGTCGCAGATCGCGCTTCGCTGTCACTGCTGCCGCACGCGGCGGAAATGCTGCGCTGCGAAGGCGGCGTTGACTTGGCGGCGGCGCGCCGTCTAAATGCACGGCGCCTGCACTGATCGGGTCGGACTCGGGGACTTGACCATGTCGTCGCCTCAGCGGCCGCTGTCACCGCATCTGCAGATCTATCGCTGGCAGCTCACGTCGGTGATGTCGATCCTGCACCGCATCACCGGAGTGGCACTCGCGGTCGGTACGCTGCTGCTGGTCTATTGGCTCGTCGCAACGGCCGCCGGACCGGCGGCGTTCGCGACGGCGCACGAATTCATCGGCTCGATCCTCGGGCGACTGCTGTTGTTCGGCTGGACGGTGGCGCTCTTCTATCATCTCGCCAACGGCATCCGGCATCTGCTGTGGGACGCGGGGCGCGGCTTCGAGCTGCGGACCGCCTACGCCTCCGGCTGGACCGTCGTCATCGTGACTGCGGCGCTTTCGCTGATCGCCTGGATCGCCGCCTATGCCTCGCGGGGAGGCGGGATGTGAGCGGCGGCGACCGCAGCTTCCGCACCGAGCTCGGCCGCGTGCGCGGCCTCGGCGCCGCCAAGGAGGGCGTGCATCACTGGTGGATGCAGCGCGTCTCGGCGATCGGGCTGCTGCCGCTCGTCCTCTGGTTCGTGATCGCGCTCATCGACCATACCGCCGCCGACTACGCGGCCACGCGCGCCTGGCTCGCCTCGCCCCTCACCTTCGGGCTCATGGTGCTGCTGATCGGGGCGACCTTCTATCATGCGCAACTCGGCCTGCAGGTCGTGATCGAGGACTATATTCATGGTGAGGGCGGAAAGATCGCACTCGTCCTGCTGACGAAGCTCGCCAGCCTGGTGCTGGCCCTGGCCGCAGTCGTCGCGCTCCTGGTCATCGCGTTCGGGCATTAGGCAAGGGCATGGCGGACAAGAAGGGCAACGGCGCAGGCGCTCCGGCGATCAACGGCCAAGCCTATCCGATCGTCGACCATACCTATGACGTGGTCGTCGTCGGCGCCGGCGGCTCCGGCTTGCGCGCCACCTTCGGCATGGCCGAGAAGGGGCTGCGCACCGCCTGCATCACCAAGGTGTTTCCGACGCGCAGCCACACCGTAGCGGCGCAAGGCGGCATCAGCGCCGCGCTGGGCAACATGGGCGAGGACGACTGGCGCTGGCACATGTACGACACGGTCAAGGGCTCGGACTGGCTCGGCGACCAGGACGCGATCGAGTACATGGTGCGCGAGGCCATCCCCGCGATCATCGAGCTCGAGCATTACGGCGTGCCCTTCAGCCGCACCGAGGAGGGCAAAATCTACCAGCGCCCCTTCGGCGGCATGACCACGAAGTTCGGCGAGGGCATCGCGCAGCGCACGTGCGCCGCCGCCGACCGCACCGGCCATGCCATGCTGCACACGCTCTACCAGCAGGCCCTGAAGCATTCGGCGGAGTTCTTCGTCGAGTATTTCGCCCTCGATCTCATCACCGACGAGGGCGGTGTGCGCGGCGTGCTGGCCTGGAACCTGGACGACGGCACCATCCACCGCTTCCGCGCCAAGATGACGGTACTCGCCACCGGCGGCTATGGGCGCACTTATTTCTCCTGCACCTCCGCCCATACCTGCACGGGCGACGGCAACGCCATGGTGCTGCGCGCCGGCCTGCCGCTGCAGGACATGGAGTTCATCCAGTTCCATCCGACCGGCATTTACGGCGCCGGCTGCCTGATCACCGAGGGCGCGCGCGGCGAGGGCGGCTATCTGACCAACTCCGAGGGCGAGCGCTTCATGGAGCGCTATGCGCCGCATGCCAAGGACCTGGCCTCGCGCGACGTGGTCAGCCGCTCCATGACGATCGAGATCCGCGAAGGCCGCGGCGTCGGCCCGAACAAGGACCATATCTTTCTCCATCTCGAGCATCTCGACCCGAAGATCCTGCATGAGCGGCTGCCCGGCATCTCCGAGACGGCGCGCATCTTCTCCGGTGTCGATGTCACGCGCGCGCCGATCCCGGTGCTGCCGACCTGCCACTACAACATGGGCGGCATCCCCACGAACTATCGCGGCGAGGCCCTGACCAAGCTGAACGGCGACCCCGACACCGTCGTGCCCGGGCTGATGGCGATCGGCGAGGCGGCCTGCGTCAGCGTGCACGGCGCCAACAGACTTGGCTCCAATTCGCTGCTCGATCTGGTCGTGTTCGGCCGGGCTGCGGCGCGGCGCTGCGCCGAGATCATCAGGCCGGGCGAGAGTCAGGCGCCGCTGCCCGCCGACGCCGGCGACGCGGCGCTGGCGCGCTTCGATCGCCTGCGCCACGCCAAGGGCGGTACGCCGACGGCGGCGCTGCGGCTGGAGATGCAGAAGACCATGCAGTCGAACTGTGCCGTCTTCCGCACCGCCTCGATCCTGCAGGAGGGTGTGGACAAGCTCCGCAAGTGCTGGGACGGGCGCGCCGACCTTGCGGTGAGCGACCGCTCCCTGATCTGGAACAGCGACCTCGTGGAGACGCTCGAGCTCGACAACCTGCTCTATCAGGCCGTCGTCTCCATAAATTCAGCCCTCAACCGCACGGAAAGCCGTGGCGCGCATGCGCGCGAGGACCATCCCGAGCGCGACGACGCCAACTGGCTGAAGCATACGATCGTCTGGTGCGGCGAGGACGGCAAGCCGCGCATCGACTATCGGCCCGTGCATCTGCAGCCGCTCAGCAACGACGTGCAGGGCTTCCCGCCGAAGGCGCGGGTGTATTGACGATGATCGTGGTTTGCGAAGATGTCAGCGTAGGGGAGACCGGCAGGTCGCCCGCCGTGATCCAAGCGCGATCGATGGCCCCTCCGCGCGACCGTTCGGGCGACCTGCCGGTCGCCCGAACGTCACATGAGCGCGGGCGATAAATGGCCGAATTCACGCTTCCCGCCAATTCGAAGGTGCGCGAGGGCAAGCGCTTTGCCGGGAAGAGCGGTGCCAAGACGCCGAGGGCGTTCAAGGTTTATCGCTGGAATCCCGATGACGGCGAGAACCCGCGGCTCGATACCTACGAGATCGATCTCGCAGACTGTGGGCCGATGGTCCTGGACGCGCTCATCAAGATCAAGAACGAGGTCGATGCGACGCTCACCTTCCGGCGCTCCTGCCGCGAGGGGGTGTGCGGCTCCTGCGCCATGAACATCGACGGCGCCAACACGCTCGCCTGCACGAAGTACATCTCTGACGTGAAGGGCGACGTGAAGATCTATCCGCTGCCCCACATGCCCGTGGTGAAGGATCTGGTGCCGGACCTGACGCGGCCCTATGCGCAGTACGCCTCGATCGAGCCCTGGCTCAAGACCCGCACGCCGGCACCCGAGCGCGAGCGGCCGCAGTCGCCGGGGGAGCGCGCCAGGCTCGACGGCCTCTGGGAATGCATACTCTGCTTCTGCTGTACCACCAGCTGCCCCAGCTACTGGTGGAGCGGCGACCGCTATCTCGGGCCCGCGATCCTCCTGCAGGCCTATCGCTGGATCGCCGACAGCCGCGACGAGGCCACCGGCGAGCGGCTCGACGATCTCGAGGACCCGTTCCGCCTCTATCGCTGCCACACCATCATGAACTGCACCCGGACCTGTCCGAAGAGCCTCAATCCCGCCAAAGCCATTGCCGAAATAAAGAAGCTGATGGTAGCGCGGCGCTGAATCGCCCGTCATACTCGGCCGCCGATTCGGCCACCGTCTTCCCTGCGCGGCCCATCCCGGGCCGCCCGTCAACCGGAGTCATGCGATGCGTCTGCCCTACGTCTCCCTGCTGATCGTCGGCCTTGCCCTCCTGCCGGCTTGTTCCAAGCAGGGCGTGGACGTGGAGAAGGTTAAGAAGGACTTTACCGCCGAGATGGACGCGCTGGGCGGCGCCGGCGCGCAGAAATATCTCGGCTATGACGGCGTCGACGCCGTGGCCGACGGCGACAAGGCCAAGGTCACGATCAAGGGCGTTAAGTTCCTCATCCCGGGCGCCGATCCCCTCGTGATCGGCGATATCGAGATGCATGCCGTCCCCAAGGGCGACGACCAGTACGAGATCAGCGACGGCAAAGTCCCGAACAAGCTCACCTTCAAAGGACCGAAGGGCGAGTTCGTCATCGATATCGGCTCGCAATCCTGGGGCGGTGTGCTGTCGACCAAGTATCACGCCTTCCTGTCGTCCGACAGCAAGATCGGCGGCATCAAGGTGAGCGGCCCGGCGCTCGAAGGCACGGTGGTCGACCTGGCCGAGGTTGCGATGAAGCAGACGAGCGAGGACAAGGGCAACGGCGTGTTCGATCAGACGACGACGGGAACGCTGAAGACCCTGGCCATCACCAGCCCGGAGGGGTCCGGCGTCTTCGATAGCGGCGATTTCAAATCCGATGTGAAGGGCGCCAAGCTGGCGGACCTGCGCGCTCTCGGCGCGGACTGGCAGGCGCTATTTATGGGCATCGGCGAGGGCAAGCCTGCGGACCCCGCACTGGTCACGCGCCTCAAGGGCTATGCGGGCGCGATCGCCGGCCTAGCGACCCACACGGACCTGGCGGGCATGAAGGTTAAGGACGCCACGGGCGCCGACATGTTCAGCGCCGACCACCTGGTGATAGACGGTGGCGGCACGGGCTGGGACCAGCCGAAGGGCGGTCTGAGCTTCAACCTGAGCATGCTCGGGCTCAAGGTGCCGGCCGCCGATCTCAACCCGGACGTCGCCAAGAACAAGCAGTTCATCCCGACGCAGGTGAAGTTCGGCTATGCGCTCGACGATCTGCCGATCAAGGAGCTGTGGTCGGCATGGCTGGATGTGGTGGCGAGCGGTGCCATGCAGCCGGGCAACGAGGCGGCCTCCGAGCAGGCCGGCGAGGCCTTCGGCCTGCAGATCATCCAGCTCGCGCACCAGGCGGGCAGCGCGTTCCGGCTGACCAGTCTCGAACTGGAGGCGCCCGCCGCCCGGCTCAAGATGGACGGCAGCATCAAGGGCGACGCCACCTCTCCCATGGGCATGACCGGCTCCGCCAATGTCGAGGTGGCCGGGCTCGATGCGATCGCCGACGCGGCCAAGCAGTCGATGCCGCCGGAAGATGCGGCCGGCGCCAGCGGCGTGTTCGACGTGGTGCGCGGCTTCAGCAATCGCGAGACGACCTCGGATAACAAGGTGGTCGATCACTACGCCGTCGTGCTCGGACCGGACGGCAAGATGACGATCAACAACAAGCCGTTCGACCTGTTCGGCGCGATGACAGGCCAGCCTCAGCCTCAGCCGCAGCAGTAGCGGGTTTCGTGCAGGGGCGACCGGCAGGTCGCCCGCGCCGCGTACGCGCGCGCGGCGAAGAGACGGGCGACCTGCCGGTCGCCCCTACGCCAAGGGATTCTGCCGAACTATGGCCGCATTTGTCTGGTCGAGTGCCGATTGCTTGCAACCATAAGCGAGGCGCTCGATGCGGCGAATCGGGTTACTGCTGCCAATGGTCATGGTCGTGGCGGCGACGGCAACGGCAACGGTCGCCGGTGCGAGCGATCGCACAGCAGGGATCCAGGCGGACGTGGAGCGGGCGCTGGCGCGCTTGGCGCGCCTCGATCCGGCGCGCGAGCTGAGCTATGGAGCGGTCGAGGTCGTGCCTGACGGCGGCGCCTATGGCGTCACCGTGGCCGACGTGGCGCTGAAGCTCGCCCCCGGCGATCCCGGCCTGCTCGATGTCGGCATCGTGAGCTTCCGACTCTCGCCGGTCGACGGCGACGTCTATCGCGTCGACCGGATCGTCACGGCGCCGGCCTTCGAGCATCGCGGCGCCGACGGCGGCGCGGACGGCAGCTGGCGGTTGGCGCCGCGCCGGCTCGAAGGCCTGTGGTCGCGCCGGCAGGTCGGCTTCCTGCGGCGCGGAGCCGCCGTTGACGTCAATCTCGATGTCACCGGCCTCGATCAGGCCGTCAACGCCGTCACCGCGGCCGCGCAGTCCGGTGCCAGCATGGGCTGGGTCCAGCTGATGCTGCTGCGCGGGCTGGCCCATCGCGAGACCGCGCCCGACGGCGCCGTCGTCGACCGCTACGACATCGAGGCGACGGCGGATGGCCCGCTGATCGTGAACGGACGGTCGTTCGAGGTCTCGGCCGCCGCCCTCGCGATGCCCTAGCGACCGCGAACGTCGAGGCTGAGTGACGGCCGTCACAGGCCGGGCGCAGGGATTCCGTTAGCTTGGCCGTGCTACGCTATTCTTCGCCGGGCGCGGCAGCCCCGTGGGGCGGCGGCCGGCACCATCCACAGAGGGGACCATTCGATGCGTAAGATGGGGTGGCTTTTCGGCGCGGCCCTGCTCGTTGCCGCGAGCGTGCCTGCTTTGGCGCAGGACCAGGCAGCGCAGATCAAGCAAGACGTGGAGGACTTCCTCAAGCCGCTGGCAGGAGCCGGCGCGGCCGGCGAGGAGGCCATGCTGAGTCACGGCGCTATCGATGTGGCGGCCGCCGGCGGCGCTTATGTCGTGACGATTCCCGATCTGCAGTGGCTGCCCGACACCAGCGGCCATTTCGAGATCGGCACCGTCAGCTTTAGCCTGACGCCGGAGGGTGCCGACCTCTATCACATCGCCGATGTGAAGATCCCGGCGGAGATCCCCCACAAGACGGCGGACGGCGGCACGGACGGGAGCATATGGCTGCCGTCGCAGCAGTTCACGGGCGTGTGGTCGCGCCCGCTGCAGACCTTCATGCAGCTCGACGCCGACCTGCGCGACGTCAAGGTGGTCGACACGACCGACAATTTCACGCTCGCGCTCGGTGAGATCGCCGCCAAGGTCGCCAGCACCGACAAAGGCAACGGCCGCTGGGACCAGGACGGCACGCTGCACCTGTCTGCCCTGAACGTCAGCTCGCCCGAGGGATTGGTCACGCTCGGCTCGCTCGACGCCGCCTCGAACACGCGCGACTACAACGCGAAGGGTTGGTCGGCGGTGCGCGACCGCATGGAGGCGATGACCGAGAGCGCGGAGGGCGGCGCCCCGACGCCGGCGGCCTTGCCCGACCCGCAGCTGGCAGCGGCGCTGCGCGCCGCCAGTCCGCTCTTCGCCAGCTCGGACACCACGATCACTGCGGGCGCATTCAGCCTGCGTGACGCCGCGGGGGCGGAGGAATTCACCCTGCCGACGAGCGCTCTCAGCTTCGGCGCCGAGGGCTTCGACCAGGCGGTCGGGCGGCTCACGCTCGCGCTCAGCCACACCGGCCTGGCCGTCGGTGATATTCCGCCGGTGGACCAGGACCTGTTGCCGCGCGACCTCGCCATCAATATCGCGCTCGAGAACCTGCCGGTGCAGGAGCTGTGGAAAGGCGCCGTCGACACGCTGTCCTCCGCCGACATGTCGACCGATCAGGGCACGGGCATGGCCATGATGATGTTCATGCAGCTGCTGCAGCAATCGCTGGTCGCCGGCAAGGCGCATATCAACGTGACGGACTCCCACCTGGCGCTGGCGCTGGCGCGCGCGCAGCTCGGCGGGGTCATCGAGGCCTCGGCGGAATCGATGTTCGGCGGGGTCGGCAAGATGACGGTCGACGTCACCGGCCTCGATCCGCTGATCGACGCGGTGATCGCACACGGCGGCGGGCCGCAGAGTGAGGAGGCCGCGGGGCTGCAGATGGCGCGCGGCTTCAGCAACCGGCAGACGGGCACCGACGGCACCGTGACCGATCACTACGACATCGAACTCACGCCGCAGGGCCAGGTGCTGGTGAACGGCAAGGAGTTCAGCTTCATGGGACCGAGCACCAGCGAAGCGCCGCCCGACAGCGGCATGGGCCCCGACGCCGGGGCGCCGCCGGCCGACGGGACGACCGGCGACGCTCCGCCGCCGCCGGCGACCGACGGCAGCGACGGCGATACGAGCAACGGCAACTCCGGCGATACGACCGGCAGCGGGAACTGACTCGGTCCGACGACGACGGCCGCCGCGCGCAGCGTCTGCGCCGGCGGCCGGTCTGAATTCAGCAGCGCACTCTCACTCGAAGGCGATGTCCTCGACGATCTCGTGCGTCACGCCGAGCGCGTCGATCACCAGTGTCATGCGGGCGCTCACGCTCTTGCGGCCCTTGAGCTTGCCGGAATCGATTCCGGTGCGCACGGCCATCTCGATCTCGCGCTGCGAAGTGACGCCCACGCGCTTCAGGAACTTGCGGATCTCCATGTTGAGCACGTCTTCGTTCATCGCTTCCTCGCGGGTTGCTGACGGATCGCGGGCAGTATGACACGGCACCGCGGGGTGCCACGACCGTGAAGTTGCTTGTTGTCGGATCGACTCGAACGCGAGTAAGTTGAGGCAGCGACAACGACGGTGCGCGGCGTGGGGATTGATCGATCGCATCCGATTCGTCCAGTCGACATGGCGATGGCATCGACGGCCGCGGCAATGAGCGATCCGGCGGCGGTGGCTCTCGGCCCGCTCGCGCTCTATCGGGCGCGCCGTCACGCCGGTCAGCTCGCTGCCGATCCGGCGCAGGAGCTCGCGGCGGAGAAGCTGCAGAGCCTGCATCATGCGCTGCTACACTATCAGCCCGTGTCGGGCCGCGCCGGCTGGCGCGAGCGGCTGGGACTGGCGCGGCAGCGCGAAGAGCCGCCGCAAGGGCTCTACATCTTCGGCGGCGTCGGGCGCGGCAAATCGATGCTGATGGACCTGTTTTTCGCGAGCGCGCCGGTCGCGAGGAAGCGGCGCGTGCACTTCCACGAGTTCATGCTGGAGGTCCATGACAGCCTGCACCGCCAGCGCCAGGAACGCGCGAACGACGGCGACGTGCTGGCGCCGCTGGCCGAGCGCATCGCCGGCGAGGCTTGGCTGCTGTGCTTCGACGAGTTCCATGTCAGCAACATCGCGGATGCCATGCTGCTCGGTCGGCTGTTCGCGGCGCTGTTCGACCTCGGGGTCGTCATGATCGCGACCTCGAACACGGCACCCGACGATCTCTACCGGGGCGGGCTGCAGCGCGAGCGCTTCCTGCCCTTCATCGACCTGCTTAAGGAGCGGCTGGACATCCTCGAGCTCGACGGGGTGATCGACTATCGTCGGAACCGCATCCAGGGCATGACGGTCTATCACCAGCCGCTCGGTGTCCCCGCCGACACGGCACTCGCCGACGCCTTCGCGCAGCTGACCGATGGCGCCTCCGGGAGCGCGACGACTCTCATTGCGCAGGGACGGCCGCTGACGGTGCCGCAGGCGGCCAAGGGCGTCGCGCGATTCCGATTCGCCGATCTGTGCGAGCGCCCGCTGGGCGCCGCCGACTACATCGCGATCGCCACCCACTTCCACACCGTCATCATCGCCGACATCCCCGCGATGACGCCGGAGCAGCGCAACGAAGCGCGCCGCTTCATGACGCTGATCGATGCGCTCTATGAGCATAAAACCAATCTGATCTGCGCGGCCGCTGACGCGCCGGACCGGCTCTATGCCGCTGGCGATGGTGCGCAGGATTTCAAGCGCACGGCCTCGCGCTTGGCCGAAATGCAGTCGGCCGCGTATCTGGCGCGGCCGCACCTGACGTGAGAACTAACCTGAATGCGACAGTTACGCTTGATATTGTTGTCAAAAGAGCGTAATACCACCAGACCTAGTACCCTGTCCGAGTCCGCGCTTACGCAATGTCAGGGGTGGTTTGCCGGAAGGCGCGCGACGAATGGGAACTTCAGATGGCGCGTAAGAAGATCGCTCTGATCGGCGCAGGACAAATCGGCGGCACGCTGGCACTGCTCGTCGGCCTCAAGCATCTCGGCGATATCGTGCTGTTCGACATCATCGAAGGCACGCCGCAAGGCAAGGCGCTCGACATCGTGCAGGCCGGATCGGTCGAGGATTTCGATGCGCACATCCTCGGCACCAACAACTACGACGACATCAAGGGCGCCGATGTCGTCATCGTGACCGCCGGCGTGCCGCGCAAGCCCGGCATGAGCCGCGACGATCTCCTCGGCATAAACGCGAAGGTCGTGCGCGACGTCGGCGCCGCCATCAAGAAGAACTGCCCGAAGGCCTTCGTCATCGTCATCACCAACCCGCTCGACGCCATGGTGTGGGTGATGCGCGAGGCTTGCGGCCTGCCGCACAACATGGTCGTGGGCATGGCCGGCGTGCTCGACAGCGCGCGCTTCCGCACCTTCCTCGCGCAGGAGTTCAAGGTCTCCGTCGAGGACGTGACGGCCTTCGTGCTCGGCGGTCACGGCGACACCATGGTGCCGCTGGTGCGCTACTCGACGGTGGCGGGCATCCCGCTCCCGGACCTCATCAAGATGGGCTGGACGACGAAGGAACGACTCGACGCGATCGTGCAACGCACGCGCGACGGCGGCGCCGAGATCGTCGGCCTGCTGAAGACCGGCTCGGCGTTCTACGCGCCGGCCTCCTCGGCCATCCAGATGGCCGAGTCATTTCTCTTGGACAAGAAACGCGTGCTTCCCTGCGCCGCCCATCTCAAGGGCGAGTACGGGGTGAAGGATCTCTACGTCGGTGTACCGGTCGTCCTCGGAGCCGGCGGCGTGGAGAAGGTGGTCGAGATCGAGCTGGACGCGTCTGAAAAGGCGATGTTCGACAAATCGGTCTCGGCCGTAAGGGGCCTCATCGATGTGGTGAGGAACTTGTAGAGAGGAGAGCTTGATGAAGAAGACTCGTAGGACCACCAAGGCTGCGGCCAAGAAGGCGACCAAGAAGGCGGCGCCGAAGAAGAAGGCCGCAAAGAAGAAGGCCAAGAAGAAGTAGCTCCGTACCGGAGTAGTTTCTGACGGCCTGCGGCGGCGGTTACCCGACGTACTCACGGAATTGAGGGGGCTTCTTGCACCGCCCTCCGAAGCTGGTAGATTAGCGCCGCGCTTCGGCGGGGCGCGCCGGGTACCGCCGCCACTCGCATAATCTTGCGGCAGGTCGATGAACATACACGAGTATCAGGCCAAGGGCCTGATGGCCAAATTCGGTGTCGCCGTCCCGCGCGGCGCCGTTGCCTATAGCGCAGAAGAGGCCGAAGCGGCCGCCCGCACCCTCGGGGGGTCGGTGTGGGCCGTGAAGGCGCAGATCCATGCCGGCGGCCGCGGCAAGGCCGGCGGCGTCAAGATCGCCAAATCCGCCGCCGAAGTGCGCGACCTCGCCGGCAAGATGATCGGCATGACCCTGGTCACCAAGCAGACCGGGCCGGCGGGCAAGGAAGTGAAGCGCGTCTACGTCGAGACCGGCTGCGACATCAAGCGTGAGCTCTATCTGGGCATGCTGATCGACCGCGCCACCGCGCGGGTCACGGTCATGGCCTCGGCCGAGGGCGGCGTCGACATCGAGGAGGTGGCCGCCACCCATCCCGAGAAGATCATCAAGGTCGCCATCGATCCCGCGACCGGGCTCATGCCGCACCATGCCCGCCGCATCGCCTACGGCCTCGGTCTCGAGGGCGCCCAGGTGGGATCGGCGGTGAAGTTCATGACCGCCATGTACAAGGCCTTCCTCGAGCTCGACGCCAGCGTGGTCGAGATCAACCCGCTGATCGTCACCGGCAGCGGCGAGGTGCTGGCGCTCGACGCCAAGATGAACTTCGACGACAACGGCCTGTTCCGCCAGAAGGAGGTCGCGGATCTGCGCGACGAGGACGAGGAGGATCCGGCCGAGGTCGAGGCCGGCAAGCACGGCCTCAACTACATCAAGCTCGACGGCAGCATCGGCTGCATGGTCAACGGTGCCGGCTTGGCGATGGCGACCATGGACATCATCAAGCTCTATGGCGGCGCGCCCGCGAACTTCCTTGACGTCGGCGGCGGCGCCACCAAGGAGCGCGTGACCGCCGCCTTCAAGATCATCCTGTCCGACCCCAACGTCGAGGGCATCCTGGTGAACATCTTCGGCGGCATCATGCGCTGCGACGTCATCGCCGAGGGCGTGATCGCGGCGGCGCGCGAGATCAGCCTGCAGGTGCCGCTGGTCGTCCGGCTCGAGGGCACGAACGTCGAGCTCGGCAAGAAGATCCTGCGCGAATCCAACCTTCCCATCCTGTCGGCGGAGAATCTCG
>Ga0335085_10003925_pt1 | contig 25119 bp, 24 predicted proteins | sample Lox_Sample_45_FD_206712 | JGI IMG/M metagenome (GOLD analysis project Ga0335085, IMG submission 206712) | Soil microbial communities from Loxahatchee National Wildlife Refuge, Florida, United States - Lox_Sample_4.5 | ecosystem: Environmental > Terrestrial > Soil > Wetlands | place: USA...
CTGGCTGGACAGCGACGGCACTGTGCACTATTCGGATCGGCCACCAACACCGTCAGCAAAGGATATTCAGGAAAAAACACTGGGTGCCAATGTGATTAAAGGTAACCCATCGTACCAGATGGAACAAGCTACTAAGAATTTTCCCGTAATGCTTTATGTCACAGATTGCGGGGCTGATTGCAGTAAGGCGCGGCGCCTGTTGCATGAGCGCCGCGTGCTGTATAGCGAAAAAAACCCAACCAAGCAGCGCGAAACTGCGGACGCTTTAAAAAAAATCGCCGCAGATCTCCTGGTCCCGGTACCGGTAGTGGACAATTCGCAGACTCTTAAAGGCTTCGACGAAAATGCCTGGAATAACGCTCTGGATGCCGTCGGCTACCCCAAAATTCCTGTTCCCGCCCCCGCGCCATCCGCGGCGGCAACAAAATTCGCCGCGACAATACTCGTACCACCAAGCATGTCGGCCACTCCTGCCGCGACAAAATCAAATTACTCGTTTTAATGCGGCTTGCGGCCTGGAACGTCAACTCACTTAAGATCCGACTGCCGCAAGTCGTGGGCTGGCTTTCGGCCAATCAGCCCGACGTGCTGTGTCTGCAGGAAACCAAGGTCGAAGACGACATGTTCCCGTTGGCAGAAATCGAATTGGCGGGATATTGCGCCGTATTTTCGGGCCAAAAAACCTACAACGGTGTCGCAATCCTAAGCAAACAGCAAGCAAAGGAGGCCACCCGCGAAATACCTGAGTTCAATGACACACAGCGGCGCGTGCTCGCCGCCACGATTGAAAATATGCGGGTGATTTGCGTTTACGCGCCGAATGGTCAAAGCGTCGATTCGGATAAGTACCGCTACAAACTGGAATGGTTTGCGGCGGTCAACAAATGGCTAAAAGCCGAACTCGCGCAATATCCGAAACTCGCCGTACTGGGCGATCTGAACGTCGCGCCGGAAGATCGGGATGTCCATGACCCACAAGCCTGGGAAGGGAATGTTTTGGTCAGTCCTAAGGAACGGCAGGCTTTCGGCGAAATGCTCAAGCTGGGCTTGAAAGATAGTTTCCGCCTTTTTGAGCAACCGGAGAACTCGTTTAGCTGGTGGGATTACCGGCTGAGCGCCTTCCGGCGTAATTTGGGGTTGCGCATCGATCATATTCTGCTGAGTAGCGCATTGGCCCCGTGCTGCAAATCAAGCACGATCGACACCGGGCCGCGGCGAGCTGAGCGCCCCTCCGACCACGCGCCGGTAGTCGCGGAAATTCAAGCGGGTCCTTAATCGGCCTTTTCAGGCCGGTCTTCGAGCCCGAGTTCCTGGATCTTGCGGGTCAAGGTATTGCGGCCCAGCCCGAGCAGGCTCGCCGCCTCGATGCGCCGTCCGCCGGTATGCGCGAGCGCCCTGCTAATCAACGCTTTTTCAAACTGGCGGGTAAGCTCGCTCATGATTCCCTGCTCGCCGCGGCCAAGCGCCCGCTCGACTTCGATCTGCAGCGCATTGAGCCAATCCGTAGCTTGGGCCGGGGCCTCAGCGCGCAAATCTGGAGGCAGGTCCCGGATTTCAATATCTTGGCCGGGTGCCATTACGGTCAGCCAGTGGCACAGATTTTCCAGTTGCCGCACGTTTCCCGGAAATTCCTGCAAAGAAAGATATTTAGTGGCGGCATTTGACAAGTGTTTCGTTTCCACTCCCAGCTCTTTTGCAGTTTTCTGCAGAAAATGTTTGGCCAACAGAGGAATGTCCTCGCGGCGCTCGCGCAACGGCGGCAGGCGCAGCCTGATCACGTTAATGCGGTGAAACAGGTCTTCGCGAAACAACCCCTGTTTGATCTTTAGTTCCAGATCCTGATGCGTGGCGGCGATGACGCGAACATTGGTGTTTATCGGCTGGTGGCCTCCAACACGATAGAACTGGCTTTCCGACAGCACGCGCAGCAAACGGGTCTGCAAGTCAGGCGGCATATCGCCGATTTCGTCTAGAAACAGCGTACCGCCTTCAGCCTGCTCAAAGCGTCCGCGCCGCATGCTTTGTGCCCCGGTAAAAGCGCCTCGCTCATGCCCGAAGAGTTCCGACTCGAGCAAGTCCTTGGGAATGGCTGCAGTGTTGATGGCGATAAACGGCTGGGTGCCGCGCGGACTGTGGCGATGTAGCGCGCGGGCGACGAGTTCTTTGCCGGTCCCTGACTCGCCAGTGATTAATACCGTGGCCTGCGACTGGCTGAGCCTGCCGATGGTGCGAAATACCTCCTGCATGGAGGGCGCCTGCCCGAGGATTTCCGGCGCAGACGTGTCAGATTCGAATTTATCCTCTCCGCGCAGACTTTGGTGCATCGCGCGCCGTATCAGCTCCACGGCGTGGTCCACGTCAAAAGGCTTGGCGAGGTATTCAAAAGCGCCACCCCGGAATGCCGCCACCGCGTTTTCCAGATCCGAATAAGCGGTCATGATGATGACCGGAACCTGCGGACACCGCTCTTTGAGGGTCTGCAGCAGCTCCAAGCCGGACCGACCTGGCATGCGGATGTCGGTCACCACCACCTGGGGCGGAGCTGCCGGTACTGCGGCCATCGCCTCCGGCGCTGCGGCAAAAGTTTTGAATGCGATGCCTTCGCGTGTCAGCGCCTTTTCAAACACCCAACGGATGGAACGGTCGTCATCGATAATCCAAACAGGTCTCATCAGCCGGGTTCCGTATGCGCGGGACTGTCTTCAGCGAGCGGCAGGAGCAAGGTGAAGCAGGTGCGCCCCGGCCGGCTCTCGCAGTCGATAATACCACGGTGCTGGTTAATGAAAGTCTGAGCGATCGTGAGACCCATACCGCTGCCGCCTTCCCTGCCAGATACCAGCGGGTAAAAAATCCTTTCGCGAATGGCCTCGGGTACGCCCGGGCCATTGTCGCTGATCTGCACCATTAGCGCGTGGCGGTAACGTTTCTTCGCCAGCGTTATCTGTCGCACAACACGGGTGCGCAGCGTAATTTTGCCTTTGCCCTCGAGAGCCTGCGCAGCATTGCGCATGATATTCAATGTGGCTTGAGTCAGGTCCTCTCGGTCGCCGGTGAGCGTTGGCAGGCTGCTGTCATAATCTCGCTCGATTTCAATACCCTGCGGAAATTCGGCAAGCAGCAGCGTTTTCACCTGTTCCAGGACTTCATGAATATTAACCTCGGCAAGTTGCGGCAAGCGATGTGGTGCGAGCAGGCGGTCCATGAGGGTTTGCAGGCGATCGGCTTCCTTGATAATGACCTGGGTGTATTCAAACAGTCCGGGCCGCTCAAGCTCACGTTCGAGCAATTGCGCCGCGCCGCGGATACCGCCTAGCGGATTCTTAATCTCATGTGCCAGGTTGAGAAGCAGCTCGCGATTTGCCTGTTGCTGATCCAACATGCGCTCCTCCTTGGCAATTTTCAACTGCTTGTCCATTTGCCTGAATTCGAGCAGCACGCGCGCATCCCTTGTTTCCAGCGGAGTTACTGCGCAGCTTAATTGCAATTCGGTGCGGCCGATTGCGGCGAGCCGCAGGTCGTGTTCGATGTAACTGCAGCTATTCACAAGCGCGTAATTCACCGCAGTCGTTAAAGTGCCTGCATTGGCAAATATGTCGCTCAACGATCGGCGGGTCATGCTCCTGGTGCTCAGCTCGAACAGATTCTCAGCCGCGGGATTGGCATATATCATGAGCAAATCGTGGTCGAGGAGAATCACCGCAGCGGCAAGTAACTCAAGGCCTTGAAATGCAGCAGGTATCATGCGGTGGAGGATAAGTCAGCGAGGAGTTCCGGTGATGCAGGCGCGGCCAGACCGCGGCGGGCGGTAGCGGAATGAGTTGGGGCTGCAGCGCCTGGTCGCACCCAACGCGCAAGTTTCATTGCAGGCATGGAATGCGCTGGATGGCGTTCCAGGCTTTTGCCAAATTGCCTATTTTAATCCCGCGAGTTCCTCTTTTAGCGCATCGACATTCTTCTGGTGCTCGGCAACCGCGTCCTTAAATGGTTGCACACGGTCCAGAAATTTCTGGTAGTTGCGCTCGCTGCCCAGACGGGTCGATTCGGCTTCGGCGAGCGCTTTCTTGGCTTCCTCCAGCTGCGCCATTTCCTGGGACAATTCATTTTCTAGAATCTCGCGGCGCGTATCATCGCGGCTTTTTTGTGTCTCAGCGTCAACTCGGGGGAAGTTGCTGGGAGTCTCGGTATTGCCACTGCCCGAAGGCACGGTATTCAGCGGCTCAAGATTCAGCTTTTGCCCGCCTTTGATTGGAACGTTGGAATAGGTGACCCGGCCGTCTGCATCCACTTTCTTGTAGATGTCAGCCTCGGCATACACAAACCCAAGCATCAGCACCACCGCCAGTACAACTCTCATGACCCCGCCGCTCTTACGGCTGATTGAGGACTACCCCAATTTCGACTCCCTTGGCGCGTTCCCACCATACACCGGTTGAAGTGTAAGCCATGGCGGGATAATTTTCAATGCAATCAACGCGCCACGTCACGTGTTGCTGGGCCAAGAAAACGGGGCTGATATCAACGCGCCCTTATCTTTTTGTCAGCGAGCTTAGAGAAGCGGCAACCCGTCGAGCGCCGCTAGAGCGAGGCGCGAGGCTGGACCAAGAGCGGACTATACAAGTAAGTAAATGAGCATCTTGGGCCGGACTCGCAACAAAGCAATAGCGAGCACAAACGTCGAGTGCGCTTACAGGCCGTAGTACATGTCGAACTCAACCGGGTGCGTCGTCATGCGGAAGCGTGTCACCTCCTCCATTTTGAGCGTGACATACGCGTCGAGCATGTCGTTCGAGAATACACCGCCGCGCGTCAAGAAATCGCGGTCCTTGTTGAGACAATCCAGCGCTTCATCAAGCGATGCACAAGGATGAGTGATCTTTTTCATTTCCTCGGGGGGCAGGTCGTAGAGGTTCTTGTCGATTGGATCGCCGGGGTGAATCTTTTTCTGGATGCCGTCCAGTCCGGCCAACATCATGGCGCTAAACGCCAAATAAGGATTGGTTGTCGGATCGGGAAAGCGCACTTCGATGCGCCGCGCTTTCGGATTCGGAACCAGCGGCACGCGCACCGCCGCGGAACGGTTGCGTGAGGAATAAGCCAGATTGATCGGCGCTTCGAATCCCGGGACCAGCCGCTTGTAGGAATTGGTGCCTGGGTTGGTAATCGCATTTAGTGCCCTGGCATGCTTGATGATGCCACCGATGTAATAAAGCGCCAGTTCCGAAAGTCCGGCATAACCGTTGCCGATGAAAAGGTTCTTGCCATCCTTCGCCAAAGATTGGTGTACGTGCATCCCGGAACCGTTGTCGCCCACAATGGGTTTGGGCATGAATGTCGCAGTTTTGCCGTAGGAGTGGGCAACATTCCAGACCGTGTATTTGAGTATTTGCATCCAATCAGCACGCTTTACCAAGGGCTGATATTTGGTCCCCATTTCGTTTTGTCCAGCGGCGGCCACTTCGTGGTGGTGCACCTCGCACTCCACACCTTGTTCTTCCAGCGCAAGCACCATGGCATTGCGGATATCATGCAGACTGTCGGTCGGCGGTACTGGAAAGTAGCCGCCCTTTATCGGAGCACGGTGTCCCGTGTTTCCGCCTTCAAACTCCTCGCCAGAAGACCACGGCGCTTCCTCAGATTTGATTTTAACGAAACAGCCGGACATGTCCACGTTCCAGGTCACTGAATCAAAGATAAAGAATTCAGGCTCGGGACCGAAGTAGGCGGTGTCAGCGATACCCGTCGACTTGAGATAGGCCTCGGCGCGCTTGGCAATCGAACGGGGGTCGCGGTCGTAGCCTTTGCCCTCCGCAGGCTCGATCACGTCGCAGGTGATGTTGAGAACCGCCTCGTCAGTGAATGGATCCATGCGCGCAGTCTCGGGATCAGGCATAAGTACCATGTCGGAGGATTCAATGCTTCTCCACCCGGCAATAGACGAACCGTCGAAATAATGACCGTCGGTAAACTTGAGCTCGGTAAAAGCCTTCACCGGCACCGTGACATGTTGTTCCTTGCCGCGCGTGTCCGTAAAGCGCAGATCCACAAACTTGACCTCTTTTTCCTTGATTATTTTGAATACATCAGCGGGCGACGCCATATTTTTCTCCTCAGATTGAAAATGCAGGGTAGTTTTAACCAGGGATATCGGTAGACAGCGTTTAGCATTAAGCGTGCCATTACCGATGATGTCTAAGGTATTGTGCCACAAATCGTTCCGCGTTGAATAGCGCAATAAAATGCACCAAACCGGGACAAAAAAACTGCGATCGCACCATTACTGTGCCAATTATTAAGCATCATTCATCTCCGTGAATGAAATCAGCGAAATGGCAAGGAATTGTTGGATTGCGGATATAATGGTTCTAATGCTCGTTGAATGATTCGGTTCTCCCATGGGAAAAGTTGATGAGATACTCAAGGCGGCGAAAGAGCGCGCGACAGAAATGAATTTGCCCTACGCGGGCGCGCTCCTTCCGAAGGAAGCGTACCTGCTCATGACCGAAGCACCAAATGCCAAACTGGTTGACGTGCGCTCGCGCGCCGAATGGGATTGGGTCGGGCGCGTGCCTGGTAGCGTGGAGATCGAATTGCTCGCTTACCCCGGATCGCAACCCAACCCGAACTTTCTCAACCAGCTTAAACAACAGGTCAAGCCGGATTCGCTGGTGATGTTTATCTGCAGAAGCGGGCAACGCTCGCACAACGCCGCAATAGTGGCGACGCAGACCGGATACGAAAGTTGCTTTAACGTGCTCGAAGGTTTTGAAGGAGCCAAGGACAGCGCACAACACCGTAATACGATTGGCGGCTGGCGCGTGGCCGGATTGCCGTGGGTGCAAAATTAAGTTGGGCGGCAATGACCAGCGCGGGCGATTTATATCTTCTCGTTCGCGGGCAGCATTGACCTCGCGCTTAGCTTCAGTCCGGTTACTAATCCTGCCAACGCCGTCGTCGCCGCGGCGGAAACGAACACCGGTGTCGCCGAAAAATGTTCGACCATGACACCGCCCGCTGCGGTACCGGCGCTGATGCCGACAAGCAAGCATGTCGCCATCCAGGTAAAGCTTTCAGCGATCATCGCGCGCGATGCCAGCCTTGAGATCAACGTTGACGTTGCCGCCAACACCACCGACATCGGAGCACAGCCGATCACAGCAATTACCGCGAACGCGTACAGATTATTTACCGGAATCACCATTAAAATACCTCCGGCCATGGCCGCAAGTGCCAGCAGCAACTGCCGGGTCACTGGAGCGGTCCAATTGTGGCTGCCATAGACGAAAACGCCAAGCGCGCTGCCTACGCTTGCCAAGCCCAATATTGTGCCCGCCGCTGCGGGCGTGCCCCGGTAGGTCGCAAAGCCCGTAACCCCGACCTCGAACAACCCGAATGCCGCTGAATACAGACATGTGGCCATGAACAAAGCCAGCAGCCTCGGATTATGCAGCGGGCCGAGCAGGTCGCGACTTGAACCGGGCCCGTGCAGCGTCCAGAATTTGATCGCCCGCGAGCGCAAGAAGACAATGCTGCCCAGCGCAGCGCACCCCGCTGCAAACAATACGGCACCCTGAGTTAAGTGCGCTGCCACAAAGACGGCAACCAAGTTTGGGCCGAGGATAAATATCGTCTCGATCAATGCCGAGTCCAGCGAATAAGCGGCTTGCACTAGGTTCTCGTCTTTGAGTAACTGCGGATAAAGCGCGCGCATACATACCGTAATCGGCGGCATGGCCGCGCCCGCAACAACTGAACACGCCGCGACCCATAATGAGGGCGCGGATTGAGCAACGAGCAGCACCAGCGCAATGAGCGCGACCGGATACGTCACCGCGCTCACGCTTAATACCGGCTTCGGCCCCAAGCGGTCAATCAAGCGGCCAAGAATTGGTGCGAGCAGCCCCAGTCCCAGAACATAAAGCGCGCTTATCATTCCCGCCAAAGCAAACGAGCGCGTTTTTGACTGAATGAAAAGGAGAAGCGCCAGACCGGTAATGCTCATGGGCATCCGCCCGATTATTGAGGATAAAATCGCATCGCCAACGTAGTGCGCGCGAACAAGCTGTTGATAGCGCTGCAGTGAAATCATGGTTTATTGCACCAACGGCCGCGCCGGGCCTTTACCAAATGATGGAGTTTAGCAAAGGTTGCCGAAACAAGATTCCGGCGCACCCATTCTTTGGTAGAATTCTCTCAAGACCGCTTGTCACAATGCCCGCGACAATAACAGCACGTCACGGCGCGGGCAGATGCGGGCTTTCTTGGACGAGATCATTACGCCAGGTACCGTATTCGAAGATAAGGTGCCTGGCAATTCACCACGGTAATACGACAAACAGGAGGATCTATGCAAAGTCAGCGCAGAAAGTTTCTCAAAGGCGCCGCCGTTTCCGGCGCCGGCGCCGCGATCGCCGGTTTTCCGATGATCGCGCGAGCAGAATCAAGCAAGACATTCAGCTGGCGCATGACCACTGCGTGGCCCGTGGGTTTGCCGTTTTACCAGAGCGGCCCGGGAAGCGCCGAATCCTTTGCTGAAAAATGCGATCAGATGTCCAATGGGCGGCTGAAGATTAAAGTCTTCGCCGCAGGGGAACTACTCCCCGCGTTTGGCGGCTTCGATGCCTGCTCGGCGGGCAACGTGGAAATGAATCACGCCGCGTCCTACTACTGGTCGGGAAAGACCTTCGCAGCCCAGTACTTCACCACCGTTCCTTTCGGGATGGAATACCTGGGCCACTACTCCTGGCTTTATTACGGCGGCGGGATGGACCTGTGGCGCGAGGTCTACAAGCCCTTCCACCTGGTCCCCTTCCCGGCCAACTGCTCGGGCGTACAAATGACCGGCTGGTTCCGCAAGCCGCTGCACAGTCTCGCCGACCTCAAGGGGTTAAAGATGCGCGAGGTTGGGATCGCAGCGAAAATCTACGCGCAGCTCGGGGTGGCCGTCAGCTCGCTGCCGGGCGGCGAAATCTTTCCTGCGCTCGAGCGCGGCGTGATCGACGCCGCGGAGTGGGTCGGTCCGTTTCTCGACAAGCGGCTCGGCCTGCAAAACGCCGCCAAGTACTACTACACCACCGGCTGGCACGAGCCCTCGACTACCGGCGAGATCACGGTCAACGAAATGGCGTGGAACTCGCTGCCCAAGGATCTCCAGGCGATGATCGCGCAGGCCGCGGCGGCTACCAGCATCGAGGGCATCATGTACCTCGAGTCGCAAAACATGGCGGCGCTCGAGGACCTGAGGACCAACTACGGCGTGATGACCGCGCCGCTGCCGGATGAGATCATCAAGGGCCTCAAGACGGCAACCTTCGATACGCTGGCGAGCTACGTGGCTAAGGACCCCTTGGTCAAAAAAGTGCACGAGTCGTATTTCGGCTACAAGAAAGTCCACGACAAGTGGTCGGCCATCAGTGAGACAGAGTACCTGACGCACGTGCAGCCGGTCTGACGATCGATTCGAGCGTCGCGTAGCCGTTCCGCGCTGACGATTGGGCGCGCGACCGTCACCCGATTATTGTGTCTGTCGCACTCTAGCAAGGAGCGAAGATGGATGGCCTTCTGTTGCGCCTGTCCCGCGTGATTAGCGCGTTGATCGACCGCATCGGGCGCGTTGTCTCGTGGATGGTGCTCGGCCTGGTGCTGCTGATCGCCGCCGAGGTTCTGATGCGCTACGGCTTCGACGAAAGCAGCATTGCAGCCCAGGAACTGGAATGGTGGGGCCTCGCCATTATTTCGCTGCTCGGAGTCTCCTTTACCCTAAAGGAGGGCGAGCACGTTCGGGTCGACGTCCTTTATCAGTACTACAGCGAGAACGCCCGACTGTGGTTCGACTTCCTGGTTGCGCTGTTAGTGATGTTTCCCATCTCCCTTTACCTGTCGTATCTGTCGCTGCAGTTCGTGGGACAGAGCTATGCCGACCATGAAGTTTCGCAGAGTCCCGGAGGGCTCCCGTACGTTTGGGTCCTGAAGTCCTTCGTTCCGCTAGGACTCCTGCTGCTGGGTCTCCAGAGTCTTGCCTTAGCCATGGAGAAGGCGGCGATGATCCTGCGCAAGAGCAGACGAGCCAACGATGGCCAATGAGATCCTGGCAGGGCTCGAGGTTTTCGCCTTTGTGGCACTGCTCCTGGCCGGCGTGCCGGTAGGGTTTGCCATCGCTGCAGCAGGAATCTTGTTCGGATTCCTGGGGTTTGGCCACAACCTGTTCAGCCTCGTGCCGCTGCAGATCTACGGGATGGCGACCAACTACACGCTGCTGGCCGTCCCGCTGTTCGTCTTCATGGGCGTACTGCTGGAGAAATCGCGGATCGCCGAGGAGATGTTGGATGTCATGGGTCTTATGGCCGGGAAAGTCCCGGGCGGGATGGCGATCGGCATCATCATCGTCGGCATCCTGATGGGAGCCGCAACGGGCATCGTCGGAGCGACGGTGGTGACGGTCAGCCTGCTCTCGCTTCCGACGCTGCTCAAGCGCGGCTACAACAAGGGCTTGGCCTGCGGCACTATCTGCGCATCCGGAACCCTGGGTCAAATCATTCCACCCAGTCTAATTCTCATCCTGCTCGCGGACTTGGTGGGGGAGTCTATCGGCACGTTGTTCGCAGCCGCTCTGATTCCTGGAATCATGCTCGGGGGCCTGTATATCGTTTACATCCTGATTCTTGCCAGAATCAAGCCGAGCCTGGCTCCGCCTATCCCGCATGAGGAGCGTTCCCGGGTCACGCGGCGCGCGCTCGCCAAGCGCGCGGTCAAGGGCGTAGCACCGCCGATTCTGCTCATTATTGCAGTGCTCGGATCCATCATGGGCGGGATTGCAGCACCCACAGAGGCCGCGTCGATGGGGGCTCTGGGCGCACTGCTCATCGTGTCGTTCGCGCGCAGGTTCAACTTGAGGATTCTCAGGGAAACCATGAAAAGCACGCTCAACGTGAACGCCATGATCATGCTGATCCTGTTCGGCTCGCGGACGTTCAGTGTGACCTTCCGCGGGCTCAACGGCGACGACCTGATCGACCGGCTACTGAGTTCGATTCCAGGCGGGTATTGGGGAACCCTCATTTTCCTGATGGGAGTCCTGTTTCTTCTCGGCTTTTTTATGGAATGGATCGAGATCTGCTATATTGTTCTGCCGCTGTTTCTGCCGTTCTTTTTGCACCAGCACACCAACATGGTGTGGTTGGCAACAGTGATCTGCGTCAACCTGCAGACCTCCTTCTTAACGCCTCCGTTCGGCTGGGCACTGTTCTTCATCAAAGGCGTCGCGCCGCCGGGGGTGACGACCGGCGACATCTATCGGGGCGTCATCCAGTTTATCGTGGTGCAGCTCATCGGTCTCGCGTTGGTGATAGCTTTCCCCCAAATTTCGCTGTGGCTGCCCACGGCGATCGGCTGGATCAAGTAGCGTGAAATAACGTGGTTCTCGATTGTGGAGCGGGGCCGCGCAGCTTGGGCGCAGTCGCCGTATTCTAGCTGGCGGACCAGTTTACCAGGCCGGTGTACGAAGTCGCCAATACCGCCAAGCCAAATGCGATGCGGTACCACGCAAAGGCGCTGAAGTCGTGACTGCTGATGTAACGCAAAAGACCGCGCACCGCGTAAAACGCACTCACGAACGATGCTGCGAAACCCACCGCGAACATCCCGTAATCGCCGCCGTTGAGCAAATGCCGGTGTTCATATAGTTCGTAAAACGTCGCGGCGAACATCACGGGAATAGCGAGGAAAAATGAGAACTCGGTTGCCGCGCGGCGCGACAGGCCGAAAAACAAACCCCCGATGATGGTGGCGCCCGAGCGAGAGGTGCCGGGAATCAGTGCCAAACATTGAGCGAGGCCGACCTTAAGAGCATCCTGCCAGCGCATCTCGTCCACGATCTGAATCCTGATCCGGTGTTTCCTGCGCTCGGCCCAAAGAATCAGCACCCCGCCTATGATAAATGCCAGCGCCACGGGCACGGCGTGAAATAAATACTTCTTGATAACCTTAATGAAAAGCAGGCCCAGAATTGCCGCGGGCAGGAAAGCCACAAAAAGATTCAGCAAAAAGCGCTGTGCGTCTGCTCGTGTCGAAAGTCCGCGCGCAACCTCGATGAGTTTCACGCGGTATTCCCAACACACTGCGAGTATTGCCGCAAGCTGGATGGCGATTTCAAATACCTTGCCTTTTTCGTCGTTGAAATTGAGCAGTTCGCCGGCGAGTATCAAGTGGCCGGTGCTTGAAACCGGCAGGAATTCAGTCACGCCCTCGATCACGCCGAGAATAAATGCTTTCAGAAGCAGCAGATCCATATGTCGGCTGAGTAAGTAGGCTGCGCGAGTTTAGCCTTGCTGCGCTCTATAAACAAGCGCGCCAGCAATCGAACGTGATTTTATTTAATTAGCAGTTCGCCGCACGCGCGCGATAACAAACGGCCGGTTAAAGCGCCGAGAATAAATTGACAATGGCCGCGCTACTGCTTCAATTCCACGTGCGTCAGCTCACTTCGGTATTCCCTAAGCTTTACCTTGATCCGGTTGGCATTCTCGGTTCCCATTCGGATCATAATCTTTTGGCCTGCGGAAAGCGCTTCCAAATTCGGGTCTGCGTACTGATAGAGCACGCCCGGTTGGACCAGCTTCACCGGCCCTTTGACCTCAGGCGTGGCAAGCAGGTTGTCGATAGCCTCAATCAAACGGTCATTGAAATTCCCTTTTGGATATCCGAGGTCCCGGTACGCCTGTTGGAACAACGGATAAAAATGGACGTAGACTGCGACCGCCTTTTTGACGCTCACAGCCTCCGCCGACCGGACGTAAGGCGCATAGCGTGAGTAGTTCCTGGGGCTGATAACCGGATTTTCGTCCTCGCCGGTTACGCGAAATCTTCCGGCGACCGGCTTAACTGGAATAAACCGTTGCGACACTTTTTGTCGCGGCAGATTATCAACCGTGACGACAATGCGGCGGATGATCTCGTCCAAGTAAAAGTATTTTGCAAACGCGCGCTTTCCAAACAGGTCTTCGAGCGCTTCCCGCATCGCTGCGTCGCTTTCGCCAAGCGTAGGCAAAGGTTTCTCTTTTTCAGTTTCAGGTACCGGGTACTGAATCTTTGGTGCAGGCTGAGTTTCCGGAACCGGTTTGGTTTCAACGGGTGCTGGCGGTTGCTGTACCGGTTGAGGTTGAGGCTGCGGCGCAGGCGCTTCCCTAAACCAGTGATAGTAAACGATAGCCGCAGCGCCAATGAGCGCCACGATGATAATTACCCACTTTATTGGATTTTTCACGGCCTAGACTCCGCGCTGGATACGTTTGCTAAGAGTTTACCGCGCGCCGCATTGTTCCGCGAGATGTAAATTTTCAACCCCGGTGCTTTTAAAACCGAGTGTATGAATTAAAAAATTGGCCCAACAGCGGCCCCAACAATAGTTGACATTACAATACTTGACTTGACAATAGTTGCTTAGGCAATTAATATCTCGCTATCATATTTGTGAATCGGGGGTGCCCAACATGGCGGCGGTCTATGATCCGAAAAATTACGACGTGCAGCAGAGCATCCCTTACCTGATGGGCCGAGTACGGATGTCGCTGCACGACACGCTTGATAAAGAACTGGCCCAGTTTGACCTCACTGCTGCGCAATATCTCGTCCTGCTGTTCCTTGCCAATGGCATGGCCTCGACTGCATCGAATATCTGCGACATCTTGAGGCAGGACCCCGGCGCCATGACGCGCATGCTGGACCGGCTGGAAAGCAAGGGCTTCGTGCGCCGAACGCCCGATCCGGACGATCGGCGCACCGCCCGGCTGGAATTGACGCCGGAAGGCAAGGCGGCCTACCCAAAAATTCTTGCCGCCGGTGTTGGCGTGTTGAACCGCATTCTTCGCGGCTTCAGCAAAGGGGAAATACGCCAGATGGAAGATTTTTTGAAGCGCATGCTGGCGAATGTCTAGAATTTTCGAAGAGGGGCGCCTCATGAATAATTCGCATGTAATTCCCCGAACCCACCTGCAAAAAGAACCGGCGGGGCAAGGCAACCGCGGCAAATCCATTTTCGTTGTCCTAGTTGCCGCCTTGTGTGCGACCGGCTGCGCGAGCATGCACAATCTCAAGCCGCAAGCGCGGCTGGGTGATATCGACGACCTCGCAAGCGCAAAGTCGCTGCGGGGCGTCCCGCGGTCTGAATCGGCGTGGCCCACAACCGACTGGTGGACGCGCTTCAACGATCCGCAACTTGACCGACTCGTGCAAGAAGCGCTTTCCGGCAATCCTTCGTTGAAAGCCGCGCAGGCGCGCGTGCGCAAGGCTCTGGCTTTGGCCGGCGTTGCGGGCGCGGCGCGCTTTCCGCAAATCGAAGGCCGGGGAACGATTTCGGAGCAGCGCTTTTCGGAACGGGGCGTAGTGCCCCCGCCGTTCGCCGGACACTGGAGCTCGGAGAACCGGCTGGCGGTGAATTTGAGCTACGACCTTGACTTCTGGGGCCGCAACCGCTCTGCCTATGAAAGCGCGCTCGACCAGGCAAAAGCCGCGGCAGTCGACGCCTACGCCGCACGGCTGTTTATATCCGCGAGCGTCGCCCATGCCTACGTCGAGCTGCAGCACGCATATAATCAGCTCGATGTTGCTAACGAGACGCTTAAGCAGCGCCAGCATATTCTGGATCTGACGCGGGACCGCGTTGCCGCCGGGCTTGACACCCGGCTCGAGCTCAAGCAGGCGGAGTCCGCGCTGCCGGCGACACGCGAGCAAATCGCCGCACTCAATGAAACCATCCAGCTCACCCAGAACCAGCTGGCGGCGCTGCTCGGGCAAGGTCCCGACCGCGGCCTCGTTATCGCGCGCCCGCAGCCGCAGGAGCTGGGCGCGGTGGCGCTGCCCACGAATCTGCCCGCTGATCTGATTGGACGCCGGCCCGATGTGATTGCCCAGCGCTGGCGCGTGCAAGCATCGAGCAAGGATATCGATGTCGCGAAAGCCGAGTTTTATCCGAACATCAACCTCACGGCGTTCGTCGGGCTGGAGAGTCTCGGCTTGGGGAAATTCCTTGAAACCAGCAGCGGAGTCGTCGGTGTCGGCCCGGCAGTGAGCCTGCCGATTTTTACCGGCGGGCGGCTGACCTCCAATCTATCTGAGAAGAACGCTGATTTTGACATCGCGGTTGAGCAATATAACGAGACGCTGGTGAACGCCCTGCGCGAAGTCGTCGACCAGCTTGATTCGTTTCGCTCCGTGGACGAACAGCGCCAACAGCTGCAGATCGCTTTGAGCGCCGCGCAGGACGCCTACGACCTGTCGCTGCTGCGCTACCAGGGCGGCGTGGGCAACTATCTGCAGGTGCTCTCGGCCGAATCCCAGGTTCTGGCACAGAAAGGCCTTGCCACGGATCTCAACGCGCGCGAACTCGATCTCTCGATCAACCTGATTCGCGCGCTGGGCGGAGGCTACGACGTCCGAGCCTCCGCGCCTACTCTTGGCTCGCTCAAATAAGCGAAGGTGCTCTCATGGAGAATCAGCCTACTGACGCCAAACAACCGCAAACGCCCGCACCCCCGGCGCCTGCGCCGGGCAATGGCAAGCGCAAAAAGCTTCTTGCCCTGGTAATCGGCGTATTTGCTTTAGCCGGCATCGGATACGGGGTTTATTGGTTCCTGGTTGCGCGCTATGTCGAATATACCGATGATGCCTACGTCAACGGCAACGTGGTGCAGATCACGCCGCAAGTTTCCGGCACCGTCATCGCCATCGACGCCGACGATACGAGTTTCGTCAAAACCGGCCAGATGCTGGTGCAGCTTGATCCGGCGGATGCCAAAGTCGCGCTCGACGAGGCGGATGCGCATCTGGCGAAGACGGTGCGCCAGGTCCGCAACCTGTTCGCGACCAGCGCGCAGTACGATGCCGATATTGCATCGCGCGCAGCCGATCTGGCCAAGGCCCGCGCCGATCTGGCGCGCCGCGAACAGCTGGCAAGTTCGGGAGCGGTATCGACCGAAGACATCGGCCACGCGCGCGATGCGGTAAAGGCCGCGCAAGCCGATCTGGAAGCGGCGCGGCAAAAGCTTGCCGCAAGCCGCGCCCTGGTCGACCGCACCACCATCGAGGACCACCCCGATGTGCAAAACGCCGCTGCGCAGGTGCGCCAGGCCTATCTGGATTATGCGCGCACCACGCTCCCCGCTCCGGTATCGGGTTTCGTTGCCAAGCGCACCGTGCAGCTGGGCCAGCGCGTGAGCAAAGGCGAGCCGTTGATGGCGGTGGTTCCGCTGAATGAGGTCTGGGTGGACGCCAACTTCAAGGAAAACCAGCTGACGAACATGCGCGTCGGGCAAAAAGTGGATCTCACCGCCGACCTCTACGGCGGCAAAGTCGTCTACCACGGCAAAATCGTGGGCTTCGGCGCGGGCACGGGCGGCGCCTTTGCGCTGCTGCCTGCGCAAAACGCCAGCGGCAACTGGATCAAGATCGTGCAGCGCTTGCCTGTGCGCATTGCGCTCGATCCTCAGGAACTCGCCGCGCACCCGCTGCAAATCGGATTGTCGATGCTGGTGAATGTCGACACGCACAATCGCACAGGCGCGCGCCTGCCGCAACTTGCCCAGAACACGCCGAGTTATGCGACCGACGTATTCCAGTCGCAGGATGCCGGCGCCGATGCGCGCGCAAAATCGATTATCGGAGCTAACGAAGGCGAAACGGCACGATCCGCCCGCGACATCGATCACGGGAGCGGCGGGAATCGGAGTCGCCTGGTGGGAGTTGATGGCGCGAAGCCACGCCCCACAGCGCCCGAAGGGTTTTAATACCATTTCGCGAGAACGCAGTTATGGCCGCCGCATCGAGTACCGCTGACGTTCCAGCCGCAAGACCGGCCACGGCTGTTGCTGCGCCGCTTCAGGGCGGCGCGCTTGTATTGGGCAGCCTCGCGCTGGCGCTCGCGACTTTCATGAATGTGCTCGACACCTCGATCGCCAACGTATCGCTGCCCACGATTGCAGGCGACCTCGGAGTTTCGGCGGAGCAAGGCACCTGGATCATTACCTCGTTCGCCGTGGCCAACGCAATCTCGCTGCCGCTCACCGGTTGGCTTTCGCAGCGTTATGGGCAGGTACGTCTTTTCACGGCGTCGGTGGTGCTGTTTGTGATTGCCTCTTTTTTATGCGGTTTCGCGCCTTCGATGGGGTTGCTGATTTTTTTCCGGGTGATTCAGGGCGCGGTGGCGGGACCGATGATCCCGCTATCCCAGTCGTTGCTGCTCTCGAGTTATCCCAAGCAAAAAGCGGGCACTGCCCTTGCAATGTGGTCCATCACCACGCTGGTGGCGCCGGGGGTAGGGCCGCTGCTTGGCGGCTGGATCACGGATGATTATTCTTGGCCGTGGATTTTCTACATCAACGTGCCCATCGGCATCGCCGCTGCGGCGGTGACGTGGGTCATTTACAGCAAGCGCGAGACGGCCACGCGCAAGCTTCCGATCGACACCGTCGGGCTGGGGCTGCTCATAATCTGGGTGGGCGCGCTGCAGGTCATGCTCGACAAGGGCAAGGACCTCGACTGGTTTAATTCGACGTTCATCACAGCGCTCGCTATCACGACCATCGTAGGCTTTGCGCTGTTTCTGGTATGGGAACTCACCGAACAGCATCCTATCGTGCACCTGCGGCTGTTCAAGGTGCGCAATTTTTGGACCGGCACGCTCGCGGTTTCGCTCGGCTACGGCACTTTCTTCGGTAATATCGTGCTGCTTCCCCTGTGGCTGCAGAAATACATGGGCTACACCGCGACGCTTGCCGGCGTGACACTGGCGCCGGTTGCGCTGTTTGCCGTCGTGCTGTCGCCTGTGGTCGGCAAAACTATCGATCGCGTCGACGCGCGCATTTTTGCAACCGCGTCCTTCGTGGTGTTCGCCGTAATGATGTTCATGCGTTCGCACTTTAACACCCAGGCCGACCTCTACACGATACTGATGCCGACCATCGTGCAAGGCGTGGCGGTCGCTATTTTTTTTATTCCGCTGATCACGATTTCCCTTGCAGGCGTGCCCCCGGATCAGATTGCCGCAGCGACCGGTTTGAGCAATTTCGCGCGCGTGTTGGCAGGCTCATTTGGCACGTCGATTGTGACCACCCTGTGGGATGACCGCGCGAAACTCCATCACTCGCACCTTGTCGAGTACATTACGACCTACAGCCCGGTTTCCACGCAGTCGTTTGCAAACCTTCAGGCCTTGGGCCTGAATACCGGGCAAAGCCATGCCATGGTGAATCGCGTGATCGATCAGCAGGCATTCCTGCTTTCGGCAATCGACATTTTCTACGCATCGGCCATTCTGTTTCTGCTTTTGATTCCGGTCATCTGGCTCGCGAAACCCTGCAAAGGCACTCCAGACAGTGCCGGCGGCGGCGGCTCTTCATTCCGATGTTGACGTCAAATCCGGCTTGCTTTCATTAATTCGTTGAAAGACACAAACCACATGAGGCTCTACTACTATCCGGACGCATCCTCGATGGCCCCGCACAGAGTGCTGCGCGAGGCGGGCTGCAAATTCGACCTGGATAAGGCGGACTTCGCCACGATGAAAACCGTGAACGGAGAACATTTCCGGAAAATCCATGCGAAATGACCAGTCGCGAATTTCTATACCACTTCATCTGACGGTTTTTGGGACACTTTTGTACTAATTTTCGAATTGGCGAGCGTTGCAAGGCATTGATTGACAATATTCCCCGATGCTATGTTCCAGACAGGGTGCCAGTGGCCGTGAGTTCGAATCGCACCGTCCCAACCAGCAATATCAATGGCTCGTTTGTGGACTTCGCGGGCTATTTTTACTGTGCGGACACAGCCAGGGATACAAAACATTCGGCGCTCGATCAATAATCATCACGCTGGTCCGACGGCCTTGAAGCCCAAGACGTCGTTCTTTCACCGTGGCAACTCGGGTTACAATTTCGTTAGGGCTCGCCGCCTTTACTACCCGTCATCATGATTACCTCCCCGTCGCTTCGCTACGTAGCTATTCCGGATAGAGAAGGACGGGTTGAACTTACCGGCGCATGGAATTTGGCGGCTTTGGGGAAGCAGATTAATTTGCTTCGCTCCCAGCTCGCAACCTACGCTGCCAATCAGGGCTTGCACTGGGATTTGAAGGGCGTCGATTCTCTGGACACTGTGGGCGCAGCTTTGCTCTGGCAGGCCTGGGGTGAGCGTCGAGTGAAAAATCTCAGCTTGCGGCCCGAGCATGATGCGCTTTTTGTTGGCCTTGGCTCTACGGGTGAACACGTGTCACCCGGCGCACGATATGACTGGACTGTGCCTGTCGTGACCATAGGAGAATCCGTCCTTGCCTTTCTCAGTTACCTCTATGCTGCGGTTCAGCTTTTCGGCCAACTCGCACTCGACGCGGCCTATTTATTGGCGCGTCCATCGCGCGCACCCTGGCGGGAAATCTCGACGAACATTTACCGGGCCGGTGCGCAAGCGTTGCCGATTACCGCATTGTTGGGATTTCTCATCGGGGTAGTAATCGGTTATTTGTCGGCGGAACAACTGCGGATATTTGGAGCCGGCGTTTACATTATTAATATTCTGGGCATCAGCATTATTCGGGAACTGGGTCCGGTGCTTTGTGCAATTCTGGTGGCAGGCCGCTCCGGTTCCGCGATGACTGCTCAGCTGGGTGTTATGAAGATTACACAGGAATTGGATGCACTGTCTGTCATGGGCATTTCACACACCACGCGACTGATTTTGCCCAAAGTGGTTGCGCTTGCTGTGTCTTTGCCTTTACTTGTTCTCTGGACCGATGCGGCCGCGCTGCTTGGCGGCATGGTTTCAGCCGGGTTCGAGCTGGATATCAGTTACCGGTTCTTTCTAACGCGCTTGCCGGATGTTGTGCCCATCGCCAATCTCTGGCTGGGGTTCAGTAAGGCTGTGGTGTTCGGTCTTCTGATCGGAATCATCGCCTGCCAGTTCGGTCTAAGAATTCACCGTGACACGTCCAGCTTGGCCATCGGCACCACCACCTCAGTGGTTACATCGATTACGATTGTCATCGTCACAGATTCTATATTCGCAGTCCTGTTCTCCCACGTGGGGCTCCGATGATGAACGAAGAATGTGTTATCGAGGTGGAAGGATTATGGACCCGCTTCGGCGAGACCGTGATACACCGCGACATTAATCTATGCGTCCACCGCGGCGAAGTGCTTGCGCTGGTGGGCGGATCGGGCAGCGGCAAGACCACATTGCTGAGGCAAATGCTCGGATTGGAAAAACCGGCCCGTGGGACAGTCTGCCTGTTCTGTCAAGCGTTGCGGTCATGCGGTCCGGACGCTATGCGGCAAATGCATAACCGCTGTGGTGTGTTGTTTCAGGACGGCGCGCTGTTCACTGCGCTTACTGTTTATGACAACGTCGCCTTGCCCCTTCGTGAACTCGGGCTGCTGGACGAAGCCGTCATCAATAGTCTGGTTATGGTAAAACTGGACCTGGTTGAAATCGCTGCGGCCGATGCTGAGAAATTCCCCGCTGAACTTTCAGGCGGCATGGTAAAACGCGTCGCGCTGGCCCGTGCAATCGCCCTCGATCCTGAATTGCTGTTTCTGGATGAACCGACGGCGGGATTGGATCCCGAACGCAGCGAAAGTTTTGTGAAATTGATTAAGATGCTGCGCAGTCAACTTCACCTGACCGTAGTAATGGCGACTCACGACCTGAATTCGGTCGTCGAACTCAGCGACAGAGTTGCTGTATTGACGGACCAACGTCTGGTCGCCGTTGCTCCACTCAAGGAACTTATAAAGCTGGATGATCCCTTTATTCGGAGTTTCTTTCTGGGTGAGCGGGGGCGCTGTGCACTTACCGGGATGGAAAACGCTCGCCTGAGCGCTTAAGTCGCTGCGCTGTGAGAACTCTTGTTACTTAAAGGAGGCGCAACAATGGAAAATCGCGCGTATGCCCTGGCGGCGGGTATCTTTGTGCTTGTGCTTTGTGCTGCGCTTGCCGCCGCGATATTCTGGTTTAAGGGGATTTCTACGGTCCCGGTGAATGCCTACTTGGTCGTTTCCAGATCATCGGTCTCGGGTCTCAATCCACAGGCACCGGTTCGTTTTCGCGGTGTGACGGTGGGCAAAGTTGATACGATAGGCTTCGATCCGAGCAATTCACAGAACATTTTAATCCGCATACTTGTCGACCACACCGCTCCCATTACTAAGGGAACTTATGCGCAGCTCGCTCCCCAAGGCGTTACCGGGCTTTCCTACGTTCAGCTTGACGACAAGGGTCTGCGGCGCGAGACCCTGAATACCGATTTCGAGCATCCGGCTCGAATTGAAATGCGCCCTTCGGTTCTTGACAAACTAAGCACCGAAGGCCAGGACCTGATTGTCGCGGCGAACGAGACCGCCACGCGGGTAAATGCGCTTCTCAATGATGAAACACAGGCGCATTTGCGGCGCACGCTTGCTAACCTTGATACCGCCTCCGCCCGTATTGCATCGATCGCGAGCGAGCTGGAACCGACCTTAAGGACGCTGCCGGCGCTTTCCAGTAAAACCAACCAGGTGCTTACTGACGCGGATGAATTTTTGCTCAATCTGGACCGACTGTCGACGCAAACTCAGGCACACCTGAATGCTCTCGATGTGGTGGCCCAAAATGCAGAAGAAATCGGCTCAAAGGGCAAGGCGGTGGGCGATGCATTGATTGACGATACCCTGCCGAAATTATCGGATTTGATTGGAAACCTTTCCAACACCTCGCGCACTCTAAATGGGCTGCTGGCGGATATCCGCGAACGGCCGCAAAGTCTCGTGTTCGGGCCAGCCGTGCCTGAACCCGGTCCCGGAGAGAAGGGTTTCTCACCCGAAGGTAGAAATCAGTGAGGAGATTGGCTGGGGTCCTGGCGTTATCGGCGTTTCTCGCCGGCTGTATATCCGCGCCGCAGTCTCGAGGGCCCGCCGCGGTCTATGATTTGGGCCCGCTGCCTATCCATGAAAATTCAAAATGCATCAATGCCACCCTGCTCATTCCCAATATTGCGGCACCGTCGTGGCTCGATTCTCCGGATATTACTTATCGTTTGGATTACGACAATAAAACCCGTCATCATGCCTACGCAGACAGCCGCTGGGTCGCCGCGCCAGCAGCGTTGCTCAGTCAACGACTCAGGCAGCGCATTGCCGCGGCCAATGAAAAAGGAGTGCTTGACAGCCGCGACGGCGCGCAGGCGGATTATCTGGTCCGCATGGAGTTACAGGAATTCACTCAGGTGTTTTACTCGGAGAAATGCAGCTACGTGGCAATCGGGCTGCGCGCAAGCGTGATTCGGCTCCCTGATCGTAAGCTCATTGCGCAGCGGAGCTTTCTCCTCAGGCGTGAGGCCCCAAGCCCAAATGCCGAAGGCGCAGTCAAAGGTTTGGTTGACGCCAGCGATAGTCTCATCAGCGAATTGATCGACTGGGTTTCGCGAAATCTGGCCACCCAAAATTAGGCGGTTCGCCCCGATTTTCTAACATGGGCGCACACTATTCGTTTTCAAAGGCCCCGTGTCTTGTGACCCGAATGGCGAAGGCAGCGCAGCGGATGGTGACTTTACTATTGGCGACGCAGAAGAAAGCCACCAAAGAAAAACGCGACCCCGGTTCGCCGACTTCGTCTTCGCTCTTCAGCCAAAACTGGCGCTGCGCAACTCGCGCTTCGCGCTCAGATAAGTCTGGCTTCACTCTGCACGGTTAGGCCTGGTCACTTCGCGGCTCATTGTGGATAGCAAAAGCCAAACCCAATAAAAAAACTATTAGCTGCATTCATCTAGAAGCAAAAATTTGACGCCCAGTTTTTGAAATTGTCTGATCCCGGCCAAAGCAATGCCACTGCACTAGCGTAGGGCGCAAGTGTAGCTGATTGATCCATGTTGGTGCATTCGAATTAAATAAATTCCATGTAAAACAATCGAATCGTACTAGGCCTAAATTTTGCTGGACCTTACCACGAATTGAATCGTGCATTTGTACTAGAGGAGTGCGTCGCGCTTCAGGAAACATAGCCAGCAAGGAGGAAAAAATCATGAAACGGTTCGTAGTTTCCACGTTGCTTCTTCTGTTCAGCATTTTAAATCTCACCGTCCTACCACTCGCGTTTGCCGATACGCAACCCACTACGCCGGCTCCAGCAGCAGCGGCAGCCGCGCCGGCTGCTCCTCCAGGGGAGTATGTGTCAGCTCCAGCGTGGTTGAATACAGGCAACAATGCGTGGCAGCTTGCAGCCGCAACCTTCGTAGGCTTACAGAGCGTACCGGGCCTGATGCTCATCTATGCAGGGTTGGTCAAAAAGAAATGGGCAATCAACAGTGCGTTCATGGCGTTTTATGCTTTTGCCGCAACCCTGGTGGTGTGGGCGCTCTTTGCTTACAACATGGCCTTTGGCCCACAATGGTTCCCGTTCCTCGGGCACCCTGGACCCGCAATCGCGGCGGGTTTTGAGTTAGGGCAGGCGAGTGTCCCGGCGGCGGCGTCCGGGATGCCGGATCTCACCTTTCCCATGGCGACGTTGATGTTCTTCCAGTTCGTCTTTGCCGCAATCACGGTCATCATCCTGGGAGGCTCACTGATCGGGCGCATGAATTTTAAAGCATGGATAATCTTCGTCCCTCTTTGGATAACGTGCATCTACACCGTCGGGGCGTTTAGCCTATGGGGCGGCGGCTGGCTCGCTAGCTTGGGGGCACTCGACTTCTCGGGCGGCTATGTGATCCACCTTGCTGCCGGCGTCTCAGGCTTTGTGGCCGCAGCGGTGATTGGTCCGCGGTTACAGCGTGACAGAGAAACATTTGCGCCCAACAACCTGCTGATCGCTATGGCTGGCGCGGGCATCCTGTGGTTGGGGTGGAATGGCTTTAATGGGGGTGACCCGTACTTCGCAAACGCCAACGCAGGGGGCGCCGTCTTCAACACGAATCTTTGCACCGCGGTCGCTTTGCTGACATGGACGGTCATGGACTCAATGGCGTACGGCAAGCCGTCGATAACCGGGGCGATCAATGGCATGATTGCCGGCCTCGTTGGAATTACGCCGGCGGCTGGGTATGTCAATGGGTGGGGCGCAATCATTATCGGCGTCGTTGTCGGTATCATTCCCTGGTTTAGCATGAACAAGTTTCAGAAGACAAAGTTCATGTCCAAAGCAGACGATACATTGAGCGTGTTCTCCACACACGGTGTGGCGGGCCTTTGTGGCGGCCTTTTGACAGGTATTCTGGCTAATCCGGATATGCTTGTTTACCTTGGCACCGGCGCGAAGGCACCCGGTGTCAATGCTACCGGCTGGTTTTACGGCAATTTCCCGCAACTGATACTGCAAGGGGAGGCCGCGCTGTTCATCATCGTACTCAACGCCGTTGGCACCTATATTCTGCTCAAGCTCATTTCTCTGGTGGTTCCGCTACGTATGAATGACAAGCAGTTGGAAGAGGGCGATTTTGAGGTACACGGCGAACAGGCGTATCCGTCGATTTGAACAGATTACCCGTGTCGCACACAACAACGAGAGGACGCCACTAATTGTCGGATAGCTACCCTTAAACCATGGTTCTGGAAATCGGCGGGAATGCGCTGGGCCCGCCGATTCCCAATAGTCTTTGTTGTTTAGGCTCTCCATAGTTTAGTGGGGACGTAAACGCCCCCGGAATGGTGAAGTGCTATAAAACGGATCAGCGGAATGTAACGCAATTTGCAGCGAGACGTTCGTTATGATCAGTTACCGCGGAGCTCGCGTAACAAATGTTTTGGCGGCATTCTTAGCCCGGCTATTGCTGTTGTGCTCGGACGCGCATGCAGATGCCTCAGAAGCAGTCCTGCGTTGCACAAATCCGGTTAGTGGTGCCACTTGGGACATGCCGATAGACTTTGAAAACAACACGGCAAATTCATTTCCCGCCACATTTACAGATAATAGTATTGATTGGCATGACGTGTCGCACGGCGGGCACTATTCTTTTGATCGGGTCTCTGGCGGCTTAACTGTCATCTACGCATCAAGCATGGGCGGTTTCTCGCTGAAACTTACGTGTCGTCTTACCGAATGACATTTATGACTTCAGCATTGAAGCCGGGCTCCCATGTTACGAACGATGTGAGCCTGTGGGAA
>Ga0335085_10003926_pt1 | contig 25110 bp, 24 predicted proteins | sample Lox_Sample_45_FD_206712 | JGI IMG/M metagenome (GOLD analysis project Ga0335085, IMG submission 206712) | Soil microbial communities from Loxahatchee National Wildlife Refuge, Florida, United States - Lox_Sample_4.5 | ecosystem: Environmental > Terrestrial > Soil > Wetlands | place: USA...
AACAGGAAGGGCGAGCGCAGCAGGAGCAAAAGACCGGGCAATAAAATCGTGCCGACTGGATCGACGTGGGTCAGCGGATTGAAGCTGACACGGCCGAGCCGCCAGGCCGTATCGTCGCCGAGCAGATGCGCGACATAGCCGTGCGCCGCCTCGTGGAAGGTGACGGCGATGATCACCGGGATGACCCAGATCGTCGCCATATAAATGATTTGCGCAGCCACCAAGCAACCCTCTGATGATGATCATCCGTTCAAGAGTGCGACAAATTGTACGGCACGAGTGTTACATCGTGTCAGCCGGCGTCTTTTTTCGACCATTACCTAAAATTAATTCGCTCGCCACGAACACGTAAGGTGTCAGCGCCATTTTAGGCTCAGGTGCCGCTTCGGCACGATCCATTACCGGAGATTTCGTTATGACTGACAGCCCCCCTTCCGCACCCCGCAAGGTCCTGACGCCCCGCCGCCTGACGCTGCTTGCTTCCGCCGCCGGGCTCGGCGTGGCCATGCTGGCCGCCGGGCCCGGCGGTTACTTGCCGTTGAGCCTACCATCGGCCTCCTTCGCGCAGGCGGCCGATGCCGTGCTGCCGCATCCCGCAAGCTTTGCCGATCTGGTCGCCAAGGTAAAACCCGCGGTGATTTCGGTACAGGTCAAGATCGAAGAATCGGCGAAGCCCGCACGCATGGATGATCAAGACATCAGCCCGTTCGAGCCCGGCTCGCCGATGCAGAGATTCTTCAAGCAGTTCGGCTTTCCAAACATGCCGAACGGCATGATGCAACGTCCGCAGATCATCACCGGCGAAGGTTCCGGCTTCTTCATCTCGCCGGACGGCTACGCGGTGACGAACTACCATGTGGTCGACCACGCGAAATCGGTCCAGGTGACGACCGATAACGGCTCAATTTACACGGCCAAGGTTATCGGAATCGACCAAAAGACCGATCTCGCCCTGATCAAGGTCGACGGCAAGAACGACTTCCCCTACGTCAAATTCGCGGAACACACCCCGCGCATCGGCGACTGGGTAGTCGCCGTCGGCAATCCGTTCGGCCTCGGCGGAACCGTGACTGCCGGCATCGTTTCGGCACGCGGCCGCGACATCGGCGCCGGTCCGTACGATGATTACATTCAGATAGATGCGCCCATCAACAAGGGCAACTCCGGCGGGCCGGCCTTCGACGTCGACGGCGACGTGATCGGCGTCAACACCGCGATCTACTCGCCTTCCGGCGGTTCTGTCGGCATCGGCTTCGACATTCCGGCGGCAACCGCGAAACTGGTCGTTGCCCAGCTCAAAGAGCACGGCCACGTGACGCGCGGCTGGCTCGGCGTGCAGATTCAGCCGGTCACGCCCGCAATCGCCGATAGCCTCGGCTTGAAGAAGGCCGCGGGCGCGATCGTCGATGAAGCGCAGCCGGACAGCCCGGCAGCCAAAGCCGGTATTGAGGTCGGCGACATCATCACGGCAGCGAACGGTACGCCGATCAAGGATGGCCGCGAGCTTGCCAGGAAGATCGCCGAACTGGCGCCGAACTCGGCGGTGAAGCTTGACCTCATGCACAAAGGCGAGCCCAAGACCGTAATGGTAACGCTCGGCCAAATGCCGACCGAGCAGCAGGCGAGCGCCGGAGCAGCGGCGGCACCGGCCAGTGACACCCGGCTTGGCCTGTCCGTCGAGCCTGCGGCTGATGTCGCCGGCGCCGGCGACAAAGGCGTCGTCGTCACGGCCGTGGATCCGGACGGCCCCGCCGCGCAACAAGGCATCAAGTCCGGTGACATCATTCTCGACGTCGGCGGCAAGCCGGTCGCGAATGCCGGGGACGTGCGCAAGGCGATGGCTGAAGCCAAGGCCAAGGGCAAGCACGACGTGCTCATGCGGATAAAGACCGCCAAAGCCACGCTGTTCGTGGCCGTCCCCTTCGGCAAAGCCTGAGCAAACCTCTCTACCCGCGGTCGCCAATGGCGATCCGCTTGCGGCGATCGCGGGATACGGAAGTCTTTGTGGCAGGCGTTGCAACTCGGCATTGCCAGCGCGCCGCAGCAATAATCATTCCGCCTAAAACATGAGCAGTGACGGGGCTGCATCGCCTGTAACACTACTGCCATGCCGGTTTCATTTGGCGCGAAGATTGCTACACCAGGCATAGGCGCCATTGACGGCATGCATTTTCAGTACGGAATCCGGTGGCCGGGGCTTAAAATGTTCGATGAGATGCGGGGCAGCGAAGGCTCGGTCCGGCCGGCCTACGCCGAACTGGCACATTGGCTTGACCAGATTGCTCCCGACGTGCTCGATTTTCGCCGTCGCGAGGCGGAGTTGTTCTTTCGCCGCATCGGCATCACCTTTGCGGTCTATGGCGATCCCGAGGCGCAAGAGCGTCTTATCCCCTTCGACGTCATTCCTCGCATCCTCTCCAAGGCCGAATGGCAAGTCCTCCAGCGCGGCCTCGAGCAGCGCGTCAAAGCGCTCAACGCTTACGTCAAAGACGTTTACGGCCGCCGCGAAATCCTGAAGGCCGGTATCGTCCCCGAAGATCTGGTCTTCCGCAACCCGGTGTTTCGCCCGGAGATGAACGGGCAAAAGGTGCCGCACGACATCTACGTCCATGTCGCGGGCATCGACATCATTCGGGTCGATGCCGAGAGCTTCTACGTGCTCGAGGACAATGCGCGCACGCCTTCGGGCGTCTCCTACATGCTGGAGAACCGCGAGATCATGCTGCGGCTTTTCCCCGAACTGTTCTCGCGCTACCGCGTCGCTCCGGTGGAGAACTATCCGGACGAACTTCTGGCGACGCTCAAGTCGATCGCACCGCCGACGGCTTCCGCCGAGCCGACTGTGGTGTTGCTGACGCCTGGGGTCTACAATTCCGCCTACTACGAACACTCGTTCTTGGCCGACAAACTCGGCGTCGAACTGGTCGAAGGCCGTGACCTCGTCGCCAAGGGCGACATCGTCTACATGCGCACGACCGAAGGCCTCAAACGCGTCGACGTTATCTATCGCCGCATCGGCGACGACTTTCTCGACCCGCTGGTGTTTCGCCCCGACAGCGCGCTCGGCGTGCCCGGCCTGATGTCGGCTTATCAGGCCGGCAACGTCACGCTGGCCAACGCCGTCGGCACCGGCATCGCCGACGACAAGGCCGTCTACAGCTACATGCCCGATATTGTGAAATTCTATCTCGGCGAGGAGCCGTTGCTGAAGAACGTGCCGACCTGGCGGTGCCGGGAAAGCGATCATCTCGCCTTTGTGCTCGAGCACATCGAGGAACTCGTCATCAAGGAGGTCCACGGCTCCGGCGGCTACGGCATGCTGATCGGCCCAAAGGCGGACAAGGCCGCGATCGCGGCGTTCCGCGTCAAGCTCAAGTCGGATCCGAAAAACTTCATCGCCCAGCCGACACTGGCGCTCTCGACCTGCCCGACCTGTGTCGAGGAAGGCATCGCACCGCGCCATGTGGATCTGCGCCCCTTCGTGCTGTCAGGCCGCGATCGCGTCCGCATCGTGCCCGGCGGATTGACGCGGGTTGCGCTGAAGAAAGGTTCGCTCGTAGTCAATTCGAGCCAGGGTGGCGGCACCAAGGACACCTGGGTCCTGGCCGGATGAAGCGGACTTAGCCGATGCTGTCGCGTACAGCCGACAACCTCTATTGGCTCGCACGCTACGTGGAACGCGCGGAATATCTGGCGCGCATCCTCGACACCGCGTACCGCCTCTCGGCGTTGCCGTTGAACGACGTCGGCGCCTCGAACGAATGGGAATCCGCCGTCGCCACCGCCGGCTGCGCCGGCGCCTTCTTTGCCGCCTATGCGGAGGCGAACGAGGAGACCGTCACCGAATTCCTGGCTTTCTCGCCCAGCAATCCCTCCTCGATCCGCAATTGCATCGAGACTGCGCGTCTGAACGCTCGCTCCGTGCGCACCGCGCTCACCATCGAGATGTGGGACACCATCAACGGCGCCTGGCTTGAGCTCAAGAAGTGGGGCAATGGCCCGCGCTCGCGCGAGGAATTCGCGCGCTTTCTGCGCTGGGTGCAGGAATCCTCGCTGCGTTTCGACGGCTCGGCCTACCGCACCATGCTGCGCAACGACGCCTATTGGTTCTCCCGCCTCGGCGTCTACATCGAACGCGCCGACAACACCGCGCGCATCCTCGACGTCAAATATCACCTGCTGCTGCCCGCGCACGAAAAAATCGGCGGGCCGCTCGACTACTTCCAATGGGCGGCAATCTTGCGTTCGGTATCCGCGCTGACCGCCTATCACTGGGTCTATCGCGAGAACGTCAAACCTTGGCTGGTCGCCGATCTCCTCATGCTCAAGGACGAGATGCCGCGCTCGCTCGCCAGCTGTTATGAGAATCTGGTGCAGAACCTGGATCGGATCGCCAACGCCTACGGCCGGCAGGGCAACGCCCAGCGGCAGGCGCGGGCGGTCCGCGCCCGGCTGCAAAACAGCCGCATCGAGCAGATCTTCCAGACCGGATTGCACGAGTTCATCGACGATTTCGTTGAAGACAACAACCGACTCGGCACTTCCATCGCCCAGCAGTATCTGATGTAGGCGGATCACGGGTCAGTGGTCGGGATTCCTGGGATCGGAAGTTCGGGACAACAGCGCCTGGCGTCGTTTATTCTCGGCTCAGCGAATCCCTGATGTCTGACACTGGATTGCCGGTCAACATGCGTCTGTGCATCGCCCACAGCATCGACCATCGCTACGACCCGCCAGCCGCGGGCGTGATCCAGATACTGCGGCTCACCCCGCGCAACCACGACGGCCAATACGTGGTCACCTGGCGCATCGACGTCTCCGTCGATACGCGGCTTAATGCGCATGAGGACGCCTTCGGCAACCTGACGCATGTCTACACCGTCGACGGCCCGCTCGAGGCCTTGAGCATCCGCGTCGATGGCGAGGTCGATACCCAGAACACCGACGGCCTGGTTCGCGGCACCCTGGAGCGCTTCCCGCCGAGCCTGTTCCTGCGCGACACCCCGCTGACCGAGGCCGACGAACGCCTGCGCGACTTTGCCGAGGACATTCGCGCGGCAAGCGGCGGCGATGTTCTCGGCCAACTGCATACGCTGATGCGGCGCCTGCGCGCCGAGATGCAAGGCGACGGCGATCCTCGGCATACCGAAGCCGCCACCGCCAAGGAGGTCTTCGCCCGCAAGCGCGGCATAGCGCGAGACCTGACGCACATCTTCATCGGCGCGGCGCACAGCCTCGCGATTCCGGCTCGCTATATCGCCGGCTATGCTTGCGCCGCGGGCGCGGTCGAGCAGGCCACCGGTCACGCCTGGGCGGAAGCGTTCGTGCCCGATCTCGGTTGGGTCGCGTTCGACCCGGCAAACTGCGTCTGCCCGGCTGATTCCTACGTTCGCGTCGCCGTCGGGCTCGATGCCTTGGGCGCCATGCCAGTGCGCGGCACGCGCTATGGGACCGGCAACGAGACGCTTGCCGTGGCGATCAGGGTCGATCAATAGCGGGCGCCAATCCGGCCTGCGGAACGCGGACGAATGGTATAAGGATTGCGGCTGGGACCGGCGGATCAATGACCTATTGCTGCGGAATTCTCGTGCGCGAGGGGCTCGTGATGTTCGCCGACACGCGCACCAATGCCGGCGTCGATAACATCGCAACCTTCCGCAAGCTGCACGTTTTCACCGATCCGGGAAAGCGTATCATGGCGGTGGCTTCGGCAGGGAACCTGTCGATCAGCCAATCGGTCGTGAGCATCCTTACCGAAGGCTACGAGAACCCCGAGACCGGCGAGCGCGAAACGCTGATGAACGCGCCGACAATGTTCCAGGCAGCGCAGCGCGTCGGACAGGTCATCCGCACCATCCACGCCACCGAAGGCAAGGAGCTCGAATCCTCGGACGTGACGTTCGACGTGTCGTTCCTGTTCGGCGGTCAGATCGCCGGCGAACGTATGCGGCTGTTTATGGTCTATGCCGCCGGCAATTTCATCGAGTGCACCAGCGATACGCCGTATCTGCAGATCGGCGAGCACAAATACGGCAAGCCCGTGCTCGACCGCGCGGTGTCGTACGGCATGGACCTCTACGACGCGCTCAAGGTGGGCCTGATTTCCATCGACTCGACCATGCGCTCCAATCTGAGCGTCGGCATGCCGATCGATCTTCTGGTCGTACGGCGCGACAGCTGCGATGCGGAGTTGATCTACCGCATCGAACCGGGGGAGCCTTATTTCAGCGATCTGCGCGAACGCTGGTCGGCGGCCCTGCGCGCTGCCCATATTGCCATCCCGCGCCCGCCTTATACCAACCGCCGGTAGACACCACGGCGAGATTTACCGGCCGTTAACCGTCGCGGCGAATTTCGGCCCGCCGACCGTGGCAACGATTCTTGCAGTCAGACCGCAAGCGAATGGCAATCTTTTTCGCCCTATGGTCGAGGCGAACAAGAACACCGCCACGGGTGGGAGTGTGATCGCTGCGGCGCGGCCGGACATCGCCGAGGATCATGAGCGGCCGCGTTCCGATAAAGCGCGCCTGCGCTTCGTCGCGCCAGTCGGCGTCATCGTCGCGGTCGCAATCGTTTGCATTGTGGTTGCGGTTTTGACCTCGGCCAAGCGGGCTGACGAGGTTTCGCTCACCCGCGAGCGGGAGCTTGTGCAGGAGGCGATCACCGACCGGGCCGCGCGAGTCCTGCGGCAGGTCGAGAGCGTCGCTGCGACCACGAGCGCCATCAGATCGATCCGCGGCAATTACGATGCGCAGTGGGTGGACCACCGCGTCGGCAATTGGTTGCAAACCTTCTTCGACCACGATCTCGTCGTGGTCGTCGATGCATTCGATCGGGTCGAATACGCGCGGTCCGGCAGCGGCGAAGCGCCTGACGCCGTCGATTGGCCGATGGAGTTTGCTACCATTCTCGACCTGATGCGCGGACGGCACAGCGGCCCGCTGCGCCGCGCCGTTCCCGTTGTCGCTGCACATGACCCGCTGCGGCCCGGCCGTTTCGCCGCCCTCATTCAGCGCGTCAGGAACCGGCCGGCAATAGTTGCAGCGGTCGCGGTGGGGAGTGCAGGCGATCTTGCCGCCGGCAACCCGGGCGCCCCGATCATCGTTGCCGTCAAATACATCGACGACGTCATGCTCCGCGAGATCGGAAGCCGGCTGCAACTCCCCGCCCTGCGCAATGTCGACGGTTCGGTACGCACCGACGAACCGCAGGCGGTCGCCATTGCCGACATGCAGGGCAATCCGATCATCCGCCTCGCCTGGATGCCGACCAGGCCCGGCGACCAGATCGTCTGGCGGGTGCTTCCCTTCTTCGGCGTCGCGCTCGGGGGATTCGCGCTCCTTCTCGGCCTGATGATGCGCCACATCCGGCGCACCGCCCAAACCATCGAGGCCGGCGAAACGCAGCTGCGGCATCTCGCCTTGCATGATCCGGTCTGCGGCCTGCCCAACCGCATCTTTTTCGGCGAAAGGCTCGAGACGGTGATCGCCGATGTACGCCGCGGCGGTCCCTCGGCGGCCGTGTTCTATATCGATCTCGATCATTTCAAGGACGTCAACGACACGCTTGGCCATCACGTCGGTGACGAGCTTATTCTCAACGTCACGCAGCGTCTCAGCCGCGTCATGCGCGGTGACGATCTCGTCGCCCGCCTCGGCGGCGACGAATTCGCCATCATCACGACGTGCGCCTCGGATTCCTATTCGCTGCAGGCGATCGCCGGCCGGATCATCTCCGCCGTCTGCGCGCCTTATTCGATCAACGATCATAACATCATGATCGGCGCCTCGATCGGCATTGCCGTCATCGACCGCCGCGCCGCCGATGCCGGCGATATTCTGCGCTATGCCGACATGGCGCTCTACCGCGCCAAGAACGAAGGCCGCAACCGCGCCTGCATCTACGATGCGGTCATGGATGCCGACCTGTCGCAGCGCAAGCTCCTCGAAGGCGATCTGCGGCACGCGATCAACAACGACGGATTGAAGGCCGCCTATCAACCGATCGTCAATGCCAGCGGCGAGCAAATGGTCGGCGTCGAAGCGCTGGCGCGCTGGACCCATCCGACCGCCGGCGTGATCTCCCCGACGGAGTTCATCCCGATTGCCGAGCATGCCGGCCTGATCGTCGAGCTCGGCGAGTGGATGCTGCGTCGCGCCTGCCTTGACGGCAGGGATTGGCCCAGTCTCACAGTCGCGGTCAACGTCTCGCCGCTGCAATTCCGCCGTTCGGATTTCGTCGACCTGGTCGAACGCATCCTCAAGGAAACTGACTTCGACCCCAACCGCCTGGAACTGGAGCTGACCGAAAGCACGCTCCTTGGCAACCTGGAAACCGCCGAACTGTCGATGCTGCGGCTCAAAGCCATCGGCGTGCGATTCGCGCTCGACGATTTCGGCACCGGCTATTCGAGCCTGCTCTACCTGCGGCGCTTTCCGTTCGACAAACTCAAGATCGATTCGAGCTTCGTGCGCAGCATCGAGACCGCGCCCGACGCCGCCGCCATCGTGCACGCCGTCGTCAGCCTCGGCCGCGGCCTCGGCATGCGGGTGACGGCCGAAGGCGTCGAGAACGCCGAGCAGCATTTGTTCCTGCGCGCCGCCGGCGTGCACTCGATGCAGGGCTACCGGTTCGGCCGCCCCGGGCCCGCCGCCGACGTTGCGGCGCGGCTTGCCTCACCCGACGACTACCGCGTCGGCAATCCCGATCAGGAAATCGCGCTCGCCAGCTGAGTTGGCCGCTCTCCGCCCTCTCCCCGCAAGCGGGGAGAGGTGTTATGCCGTCTCCCCGAGAGCGAAAGGAGACGCCGATGGCCGCCCAGAAGATCGCACTGGTAACCGGCGCCGGCAGCGGCGTCGGCCAGGCCGCGGCGCTGGCGCTGTCGCGCCAAGGCTATGCGGTGGTGCTTGCCGGCCGCCGCGCCGACAAGCTCGAAGCCGTGGCGAAGGAAGCGAGCGGAACCACGCTCGTGGTGCCGACCGACGTCACCGAGCCGGCCTCGATTCGCGCGCTGTTCGCCAAGACCAAAGAAGCCTTCGGCCGCCTTGACCTCCTCTTCAACAACGCGGGCGTCAGCATGCGCGGCACGCCGCTGGAAGACATACCGCTCGAGCGCTGGCTCGCCGTGGTCGCCACCAATCTGACCGGCGTGTTTGTCTGCACCCAGGAAGCCGTCAAGATCATGAAGGCGCAAAATCCCCGCGGCGGCCGCATCATCAACAATGGCTCGATCTCGGCACACGCCCCGCGGCCCGGTACCGCGGCCTATACGGCGACCAAACACGCCGTCACCGGCCTGACCAAACAGACCTCGCTCGATTGCCGCGGCTACGACATTTGCTGCGGGCAGATCGATATCGGCAACGCCGCCACCCCGCTCACCGAAAAGATGGTTTCCGGCATGCCGCAGGCGGACGGCCGCGTCATGCCGGAGGCGCGCATGAACGTCGAGGATGTGGCCCGCGCCGTCGTCTACATGGCAAGCCTGCCGCTCGACGCCAACGTTCTGTTCATGACCGTAATGGCCAATAAGATGCCGTTCGTCGGGCGGGGATAGGCGCAACGCATGCTCGCTGACTGGCACGAATTTTATATTTTGCTCGGCACGGCGGCGGCCGCCCTGGTCGCGCTTCTCTTCGTCGCCGCCTCGATCGGCGCCGGCTATCTCAGCGCCGCGCCCGGCAGTCCCACGCACACCTACACGAGCCCGGTCGTTTTTCATTACACCTACGTCTTGTTTTTGAGCCTCGTGGCGCTCATGCCGGTCAATACGGACTGGTCGCTCGGAGCGACTATCGGAATAAGCGCCGCGATAGCGCTCGGCTTTTCCTGTTTCATCTTCGCCCGCGTGATGCGCAGTTCGTCGGTCGATCTCGACGATCGGCTCGGCTATGGCGCAAGCCCGCTTGCCGCCTATGCGGCCGCGCTCGCCGCCGCCATATTCATGTTCGAACACTCCGCCGTCGGCCCGCCGCTTCTCGCCGGCGCGCTGATCCTTCTGCTCGTCATCAATATCCGCAACGCCTGGGATCTGACGGTCTTCTTCGCCCAGCGCCGCACGGACGGCACGCCGCCGCCGGCGGCTACTTGACCGCCGTCACCGTGATCTTGCTGCCGGCCCTGACCTTGGCGAGCATCTTCACGTCGCCGAGCGCCGTCGCCCAGATGTTGCACGGACTGGCAAGCCGCGTCTCGTCGCCTTGCGAGATCGGCGTGCGGCCAAAACCGATCGCGATGGCATGACCGTCCGGCCAGTAGGCGATTTCGCCGGGCGTGACGATGGCGCGCGCGTGCTTCTCGCGCGCGGCCTCGACCGGAATCTCGAAATAGACTTCCTCGCCCCAGGTCAGCGCCGACGCCGCGATCGGCAGCGCCGCGGCGATCGCCTTTGCGGTCGGCGTATCGAGCAGCTCGGCATCGAGTGTGACCGAGCCGAAATCGAAATGGATGCGCATGATCGTCTCCTGATCGGCTTCAGGGGAGCGGCGAAACGTCTTTCCATTCTCGTTGTGGCGAGGCGCCCGCGGGCGATGCAATTTCAGAACCTCGCCGCCGCGCCGGCTGTCAATGGAAAAACGACGAGGTCGCGGCAGCGAAACGCCGCGCCGCCTCAGTCGATCCGCTCCACCACGGCGAGGCGCCTGACCTCGCCACTCAAATAAGCGCGCAGGAACGCGGCATAGTTCCGGAACGATACGCAGCCATTGGACTGGCCGTTGGTGCCGAGCATGAAGGTGTGGGCGAGAAGACCGGTGCGGCCGAAGACTTTGGCTTCGTCGACCGGAATAAGGCGCAGTGCCTGCACGCCGTGGAACAGGCTTTCGCGCGGCTTGAGGTCATAGAGCGTGGCCGGCGTCGCGCCGCGCATTCGGATGTCGGTGTGGTGCGGATCGTCCATCCACGGGCCGAAACCGGAATGAGCCTCCAGTGCGGTGCCGTCCGGCAGGTAGACCGTGTGCGCAGAAATGTCGTAGACCGCGGTGAAGCGGTCGTAGCCGCCCGAAGTCATACCCAAGTCGCCGAGGCCGTCATTGGGCGCTGCATAAGCCAGCGTCAGCGAAGACGGCCTGCCGAATAGCTTTTCGAAGAACGTCGATGCGCGCGCTGCGCGAATGGCGTCCGCGCCATCGCTGAGCGACGCCGCCGGGGCTTGCGGCAGGCGGATCTTCGAAGCGACAACCTTGGCTCTTGCGGTCGCACGTGTTGATGCGGTTACCGGCGCATCGTCCGCCTCGATCGGCGCACCTTTGGCAAACATCTCGGCGGGAAAGCCCAAATAGCCGGAATCAAAGAGCGCGTCGTAGAGGCTGCCTGCGCGCGACCGCCTTATCGAGGCGCTCAAGGCCGCCGACAGTTTCGCATAAGCCTCGGCAAAGGCCTCCCGCCCCGCCACCGGAGCCGGCGCCGTCTTGGATTCGGCGGCGACACGCTGATCGGTCGGCAGCCCGCCCGCAATATTGGTCCAAATCGTGAAGGCGCAGGCAACCGCGATGCCGCCAAGCGCCATGCCCGCAAACCGCGTTTGCACGCCGGCTTTGCTTGATGAATTTGCCTGACCGAATCGGCCAGCGTCGCCACGCCACGCGATATAAGACGCCATTCCCCCGAATGCTTCCCCAAAAAACCGAACACCCAGCCGACCGTTACAAGCACATTAAGGCAGCATTTGTATTAATTCCGGGCTAAAAGCGAAAACTTTCGCGGAAAACGTAACGTTAAAACTGCGCGCCGGACAAAAATGGGGCGTCATCGACCGTGCAAAACATGCAGTCGGCAGCCGGAATCGTCGCCATCATCGTTTTTGCCTGGCTGATCAGCGAGAACCGACGGGCGGTGTCGCTGCGGCAAGCCGCACTTGGTCTTGCCGTCACGTTTCTGCTTGCGGTCCTTCTGCTCAAGGTGCCGCAGGTCAAGCTCGCGTTCGTGTGGATCAACGAAGCGGTGACCGCGATCGCAGCGGCGACCAAGGCCGGCACCGCGTTCGTGTTCGGTTATGTCGGCGGCGGAGCTTTGCCGTTCCAGCCGCGACAGCCGGGCGCCGACTTTATTCTCGCTTTCCAGGCGCTGCCGGTCGTGCTGGTGATGAGCGTGCTCTCTTCCCTTTTGTTCTATTGGGGCATCATGCCGCCGATCGTGCGCGGATTCTCCTGGGCCCTCGAGCGCACACTCAGCGTCGGCGGCGCCGTCGGCTTGTCGACGGCCGCGAACATTTTCGTCGGCCAGGTCGAGGCACCGCTCTTTATCCGGCCCTATTTGGCGAAGCTCTCGCGCAGTGAGATGTTCGTAGTGATGACCGGCGGCATGGCCGGGATCGCTGGCACGGTGTTCGTGCTCTATGCAACAATCCTCGCCGCCGCCATTCCCGACGCGGCCGGCCATATCGTGGTCTGCTCGGTGCTCGGCGCGCCGGCGGCGATTTTGATCAGCCTGATCATGGTGCCCGATTCGAGCGACCGGCGGACCGGCGGCAAGCTCGGCGATATCGAACATGGCGCGGTAAGCGCCATGGACGCGGTCGTCAAGGGCACGGGCGCCGGCCTCGAACTCCTGCTCAACATCGTCGCCATGCTGATTGTTTTCATCGCGCTCGTGCATCTTGCCAACGCCATTCTCGGGCTGCTTCCGGACCTTGCCGGCGCGCCGATGACGCTGCAGCGGATCCTCGGCTGGGTCATGGCGCCGGTGTGTTGGCTGATGGGTATTCCCTGGTCGCAGGCCGTCACCGCCGGCGGACTGATGGGTATCAAAACCATCCTCAATGAGCTCGTGGCCTATCTGCAGCTTGCCGGGCTGCCGGCTGGAACGCTCGAGCCGCGCTCGCGGCTCATCATGCTCTATGCGATGTGCGGGTTTGCCAATTTCGGCTCGCTCGGCATCATGATTGCCGGACTCGCCACCATGTGCCCGGAGAAGCGCGACGAAGTGGTCTCGCTCGGATTGAAGTCGATCGTTTCCGGAACGCTGACGACGTGTTTGCTCGGAGCGATCGTCGGGGTGCTGACGCCGTAGTAGACCCCCTCCTGACGCGCACGGCGCTCAATGCAGCCGAAACTCGCCGTCGACGGCCTTGATCTCGGCTGGTTTGATCAAGCGGGCATGCGCCACGGTGACGGAGTGCAGGGGCCCTTCCAGCTTCTCGAGCCAGAAGTTCAGGAATTTGTTCAATTCAGGAAACTCGGGGCAGAGATCGTAATTCTGCCAGACATAGGTCTGCAGCAGCCAGGGATGATCCGGCCGCCGATAAACGATATTCGCGGTGGTTAATCCGTACCCTTCGACCTGCCGGCGAAAGTCTTGTGAAACCATCGTGCGTCTCCGTCATTGCCGAAGAACAGTTTCTGAGACTCGCCGTCCATTGCAAGCCTAAAAAATCAAGAAGCTGTTTAATTTCAAGGCACTAGCAGCATTCCGGCGGACCTGCTAACAGCCAAGAACACACCCGCCACTTTGGCCCTTGAACCTGGGTGATGAGACGTTTCCGGCTCTGTTGTTCCTGCCGAGCGGTCGTTGCCGCAGCCGGCAAGCCAACAGTCGCCAGGGCGTTAACCACACCGACTGGGCTTGTTGGCAATCTCGGCGAATGAGTGCTAGAAATTCTTGCGGCGCCCCTTGCGGGCAAAAACCCACCTCCCTATGTCGCGCCAAGCGGTCGCTACCGACCGAAGGGACCGCGTCAGACCACAAACCTCAGCTTGTTCAATATCTTAAGGAGGATACCATGAAGTTCCGTCCGCTTCACGACCGTGTCGTCGTCAAGCGCATCGAGGCCGAAGAAAAATCGGCCGGCGGCATCATCATCCCGGACACCGCCAAGGAGAAGCCCTCCCAGGGCGAAGTGATCGCCGTTGGTCCGGGCGGCCGCGATGAGGCCGGCAAGCTCATTCCGATCGACATCAGGGTCGGCGACCGCGTGCTGTTCGGCAAATGGTCGGGCACCGAGGTCAAGATCGACGGCCAGGAACTCCTCATCATGAAGGAGTCCGACATCATGGGCGTGATCGACGAGTCGGCCGCCAAGAAGAAGGCCGCGTAGCCCCCAATTCCTCATCCTGAGGCGGCCGCTTAAGCGGCCCTCGAAGGATGAGGCCGAAGAACCACGGGCCTGCATCCTTCGAGGCGCCTTCGGCGCTCCTCAGGATGAGGACCAAACGAAACAGGAGTGAATTTCTATGGCTGCCAAGGAAGTAAAATTCTCGGTCGAGGCGCGCGACAAGATGCTGCGCGGCGTCGACATTCTCGCCAATGCCGTGAGGGTGACGCTCGGCCCCAAGGGCCGCAACGTCGTGCTCGACAAGTCGTTCGGCGCGCCGCGCATCACCAAGGACGGCGTCACCGTCGCCAAGGAGATCGAGCTTGAGGACAAGTTCGAGAACATGGGCGCGCAGATGGTGCGCGAGGTCGCATCCAAGACCTCCGACATCGCCGGCGACGGCACCACGACGGCGACCGTGCTCGCCGCCGCCATCGTCAAGGAAGGCGCCAAGGCGGTTGCCGCCGGAATGAACCCGATGGACCTCAAGCGCGGCATCGACCTCGCGGTCGAGAACGTGGTCGAGGAACTGAAGAAGAACTCCAAGAAGGTCACGTCGAACGATGAGATCGCCCAGGTCGGCACCATTTCGGCCAACGGCGACCAGGAGATCGGCCGCTTCCTCGCCGAGGCGATGAAGAAGGTCGGCAACGAAGGCGTCATCACGGTCGAAGAGGCCAAGAGCCTGGAGACCGAGCTCGACGTGGTCGAAGGCATGCAGTTCGACCGCGGCTACATCTCGCCCTACTTCATCACCAACGCCGACAAGATGCGGGTGGAGATGGAGGATCCCTACATCCTCATCAACGAGAAGAAGCTTTCCGCCCTCAACGAGCTGCTGCCGCTGCTCGAAGCCGTGGTGCAGACCGGCAAGCCGCTGCTCATCGTCGCCGAGGACGTCGAGGGCGAGGCGCTGGCCACGCTCGTCGTCAACAAGCTGCGCGGCGGTCTGAAGGTGGCCGCGGTGAAGGCGCCGGGCTTCGGCGATCGCCGCAAGGCCATGCTGCAGGACATCGCCGTCCTCACCGGCGGCCAGGCGATCAGCGAGGACCTCGGCATCAAGCTCGAGAACGTCACGCTCGCCATGCTCGGCAAAGCCAAGAAGGTGATGATCGACAAGGAGAACACCACGATCGTCAACGGCGCCGGTAAGAAGAAGGACATCGAGGACCGCATCGCCCAGATCAAGGCGCAGATCGAGGAGACCACCTCCGACTACGACCGCGAGAAGCTGCAGGAACGGCTTGCCAAGCTCGCCGGCGGCGTCGCGGTGATCCGCGTCGGCGGCGCCACCGAGGTCGAGGTGAAGGAGCGCAAGGATCGCGTCGACGACGCGATGCATGCCACCCGCGCTGCGGTCGAAGAAGGCATCCTGCCGGGCGGCGGCGTCGCGCTGCTCCGCGCCACCGAAGCGCTGAAGAAGGTGCGCACCCACAACGAGGACCAGAAGCACGGCGTCGACATCGTGCGCAAGGCGCTGTCGGCTCCGGCGCGGCAGATCGCCGTCAACGCCGGTGAAGACGGCTCCGTCATCGTCGGCAAGATCCTGGAGAAGGATCAATACGGCTTCGGCTTCGACGCCCAAGGCGGCGAATACGTCGACATGGTGAAGAAGGGCATCATCGACCCGACCAAGGTCGTGCGCCAGGCGTTGCAGGGCGCTTCCTCGGTCGCCGGCTTGCTCATCACCACCGAGGCGATGGTCGCCGAATTGCCGAAGAAGAAGGAAATGCCGGCCATGCCTCCGGGCGGCGGCGGGATGGATTTCTAAGTCCACGTCTCAGGCGACGTGAAAGTGCGAAGGCCCGGGACAAAATCCCGGGCCTTTTGCTTTGCGTTTGCATCGACCTGGCCGCAAGCCGGGTCACGGCGGATCGAGCGGAGAACCGATTGGGCCGGCCAAGCGGTAAATGCCGTACTCGTCGATGACAATGCCGTGCCGCGACCGCGTCAGCGTCGTTACCGGCTCCACCGTGGCGAAGCGCCGGCGAAGCGATGGGATCGGGTCGCATGGCCGCGTACACACGTACATGATCGTGCCGCGAAACAGCGCAGGATCCGGGGGCGGCGCGTTGACATAACGGATGCGCGCGTTGATCTGCTCGACTGGCGGTCGTGACGGAAGATAGAACGCAAGCCATCCGTTCAGGCCGTGATCCGTGGTCAGGACGATCGGCGCGCCGAGCCGTTTGCGCACGGCATCCATTTCGGCGCCGAGTTCCTTCCATCCGACGGCGAGCGCGTGCGCCGTCGGATCGATGGGGCCGAGCGGAATGATGCCGAACAGGGCCTGCAGGTAAATGAACCCCGCGATGCCGAGACCCACCGGTACGGCAAGCCGTGCCGACCACGACGCAACGGCTGCCCAGACGCCGTGCCATTTCATCCGTTCAGCGGCGAGCGCAGCGGCAATGACGAACGGCACGAAGATCGGCTCGGGCCAATTGCCCTCGACGCGGTCGTGCAGCGAGTGCCAGATGAAATAAAGAACGATCGGCCACACCATCGCGTTGATGAGGGCCCGGGCGCCGAAGCTGCCGCCATCGCCGCTCAGGAGCCGAAACAGACCCATGGAGCCGAGAATGAAGATCGGCGGCGTCGCCATGCCGGCCTGCGTGGCGAGGAATTCGCCGAGATATTTGAAGCTCCAGTCGTGAATGAGCAGTCGATCGTATTGGCGGTGGACCGACGACCAGCCGTGATGCGCATTCCACATGAGCGTCGGCGCGAACATGGCAAGCGCTATCAGAGCGGCGAGCCAGGGCCACGGCGTCGCCAGCCATTTGCGCAAATCCGGCACCAGCAACAACCAGACGAGAATGCTCCCGGCAAAAAAGATCGTGGTGTATTTGGACAGCATGGCGACGCCGAACGCCGCGCCGACGGCAAGCCACCATACCGCGCGCCCCGTCTCCAGGAGCTTAGCCAGGGTCAGCAGCAAGAGCGCCGTCGCCGCGACCAGCGGGCCATCGGGTGTGGCGATGATCGAGCCGGCGGCGACGACGAGCGTCAAGTTGAAGTATAGGGCCGCGGTCGCGGCGATCTTGCCGTCTTTGAACAGGATCGCTGCCGAGCGCCAGATTGCCCAGCTCGCCGGCAGGGGCAGCAACACGCCGAGGGCGCGCACGCCGAATTCGTTGTCGCCGAACAGCATCGTACCGAGCCGCACGAGAATCGGCGCCAACGGCGGATGATCGAAATAGCCGGCGGCGATGTGTCTCGAATAGACCCAGTAGACGCTTTCTTCAAAACTTAACGGCGCCAGGGCCGCACAGAGCAGCCGCACGCCGGCGAGAACGACAATGGCGGCGATGACCGCAGATTGGTAGCGCCGCTCAGGCATGATCACGGCACCGAGCGCAGTCAAATCGAGTTCCTTCTCTGGCGCGAGGGCGGCGCGTGCGGGGAGCGGAGGGACGCCAGGGGCGTGCTTCTTAGCAGTCCTCGCCCACGGGGCGCAATGAAGCCTGGCAAGAACACGATTCCAAGGCGATTGAAAAGTCGGGGGCAACCCTGTAAACGAGCGCAAGCTTTAACGAAATCGTGCACGCGCGGCGGCAAATTTCGGTGGCTCGATGGACTTGCGCATCAAGCTTTTCCAAGACGGCGCCGAATTGCAGGCGATGATCGAGGCGCGCCGCAGCGGGCTGGTCGACGGATTCACCACCAATCCGAGTTTGATGCGCAAAGCCGGCGTATCGGATTACAAGGGATTTGCCCACAAGGCGATCGCCGCGATACCGGATCTGCCGATTTCCTTCGAAGTGTTTTCCGACGACTTTGACACGATGGAGCGCGAAGCGCGCGAGATCGCAAGCTGGGGCGGAGACACCTACATCAAGATTCCGATCACCAATACCAAAGGCGAACCGGCGGCGCCGCTGGTCCGCAAACTTGCCGCCGAAGGCTTCTCGCTGAACGTTACGGCGGTCTTCACGCTCGATCAGGTCGAGACCGTGGTGTCGGCCGCCGCTCGCGACGCGCGCTTGATCGTATCGGTCTTTGCCGGCCGTATCGCCGATACCGGCGTCGACCCGGTGCCGATCATGCGCAAGGCCGCCGCCATGCTGCAAGGCCTGCCCAAGGCCGAGCTCCTATGGGCGAGCCCGCGCGAGGTGCTCAACGTGGTGCAGGCGCGGGACTGCGGCTGCCACATCATCACGGTTCCCCCCGATCTGGTGGCCAAAGTGCCGCTCATCGGCAAGGACCTCCACGAATACTCGCTGCAGACCGTCAAGACGTTCCACGAAGATGCCCGCGCAGCTGGATACAAGCTTGTCTGATCGGAGCGCCGGCGCCTGCGACGGCGAACCGCCGATCATTTCGGTGGTCGTGCCCGTTTACAAGGAAGAGAACAACATCCGGCCGTTTCTGGCGCGAACCGTGCCGGTGCTCGAGCGGATCGGTTCCTACGAGATCATCTTCGCGCTCGATCCGTCCCCCGACGGCACCGAGCGCGCGATCCGCGACGAGATCGCGCGCAACCGCAATATCGGATTGATCGTGTTCAGCCGGCGGTTCGGCCAGCCCGCTGCGACCATGGCCGGCATCCTCAATTGCCGCGGGCAGTGGTGCGTCATCATCGACGTCGACCTGCAGGATCCGCCGGAGATGATCGAGACCCTCTGGAAAAAGGCCGAGGAGGGGTTCGACGTGGTGACCGCACGGCGGGCGACACGCGAAGGCGAGACCTTTGTCAAGAACACCGTCGCCCGGCTCGGCTATCGGCTGATCAACCACATCTCCGAGGTGCCGATCCCGCGCGACACCGGCGATTTTCGCATCATGAACCGCCGTGTGGTCGAGGAATTGCGCGGCTTGAGCGAAATGCACGGCTTTTTGCGCGGCCTCGTCGGGCTGGTCGGTTTCCGCCAGACCGAGGTTCTCTACCGGCGCGCGGCGCGGCACGCCGGCGCGGGCAACTACAATCGCTATTTCGGCTCCCTGAAAATCGCCTTCAACGGCATTTTCGGATTTTCCACATTCCCCCTGCAGATCATGATGTGGACCGGCTTCGCCCTGGCAGTCGCCAGCGTGTTCGCCATCATCGTCGTGCTTGCATTGAAGATCGTCCACGGCAACGAGTACCCAATGGGTACGCCAACGATCACCGTCCTGGTGCTGTTCATCGGCGGCGTCCAGCTCGCCGCCGTAGGCGTGCTCGGCGAATATATCGGCCGCATCTACGACGAAGTGCGGCGGCGGCCGCCATACATCATCGACCAGGCGGTCAACTTGGAAGTGCGCGACCCGCGGGGGCCGAAGTCAGGCATGCGATCTGCGCGCAGCCTTTCGGATATGGCTTGAGGGGCCTTCGCGGGCCGTTGCAAAGAGGTGCCGAGGAACAGGCGGGCATGGGGTTGGGCAAGCTATGGACCGAGATCGGTCGAATTTTTCGCTTCGGCCTCATTGGGCTCGCCGCGACGGCCGTCTATGCGGTTGTGGCCGCGGCCGGCAATGAAATCTTCCTCGTTCCTGCCATAGCGGCTTCGATCATCGGCCAAGCTGCGGCCACCTCGGTGTCCTACTTCGGGCATTCTTCATTCTCGTTTCAGGTCAAGACCAGCCATCGCGATTTTCTTTGGCGTTTCCTCGTCATTTCGGCGTTGACCTTCGGTCTCAACATCATCGTGACCTGGCTGATAGTCGACGTCGCCAAGCTGTCGCCGCGCATCGCGATTGCGGTCGTCACCGTTCTCGTCCCGTTGGTCAATTACCTCTGCAATCGCTTTTGGGTTTTCCGGCGCGGGCTGACGCAAGCAAGCGAAGATGTGGAGCAACCTCCGATCGTTTTCGGGGCGAGAGGGCAGTCGTGACGGTGCCGCCTGAATACGGCACCGCTTTCGTCACCGGCGCGGCGGGCTTCATCGGCAGCAATCTGGTCGATCGCCTGCTCGAGGCGGGCGTTCGCGTCGTCGCCTACGACAACCTTTCCACCGGCCAGCCTCAATTCCTCGCCGACGCCGAGCGCCAACCCGGGTTCAGCTTTATCGAGGGCGATGTGCTCGACGCCGACAAGCTTGCCCGGGCGATGGCCGGCGCCGCGATCGTCTTCCACCTTGCCGCCAATGCCGACGTGCGCTTCGGCTTGCAGCATCCGCGGCGCGACCTCGAACAGAACACGATCGCAACCTTCAACGTGCTCGAAGCGATGCGGGCGACCGGCATCGGCACCATCGCCTTCGCCTCGACCGGATCGATCTACGGCGAAAGCGCTGTCGTGCCGACCCCAGAGGATGCGCCGTTTCCGGTCCAGACCTCGCTCTACGGCGCGTCCAAGCTCGCCGGCGAAGGCCTGATCGCCGCCTATTGTGAAGGCCACGGAATGCGCGGCCTCATCTTTCGCTTCGTGTCCATCCTCGGCGAGCGCTACAGCCACGGTCACGTCTTCGACTTCTACCAGCAGCTCCTGGCCGATCCGACGCGGCTGCGCGTTCTCGGTGACGGCCATCAGCGCAAATCGTATCTCTACGTGCACGATTGCATCGACGCCATGTTCACCGCGCTCGCCCGCGCGGCGGGCCGCGTCAACATCTTCAATCTTGGCGTCGACAGCTATTGCGAGGTGCGCGATTCCATTGCCTGGATCAGCGCGCAGCTTGGCGTGTCGCCGCGGATCGAATATGGCGGCGGCGACCGTGGCTGGATCGGCGACAATCCGTTCATCTTCCTCGACACGCGCCGCATCCGCGCGCTGGGCTGGCAACCGAAGCTCGGCATCCGCGACGGCGTCGTTCGTACGCTCGAATGGCTACAGGCGAACCGCTGGATCTACGAACGGCGCGGATCGGTGGACAAAGCGCGCGAGGAGCTGAAGGGAGCCGTCGGTTGAGCGAGCCGGTTCTTACGGGGAAGGCCGCGATCGTGACCGGCGCCTCGCAAGGGCTCGGGCGCGAAATCGCGCGGCAGTTTCTCGCGGCCGGCGCCGACGTCGCCTTGTGCGCGCGTTCGGCGATCGATGTCGAGAGTGCGGCGGCCGCGCTGCGCGAAGAACATCCGCACCGCGACGTGGTCGCAGCACCGTGCGATATTTCCCGGACCGAGGAATTCGACCGGCTGTTCGATGCCGCCCTCACCGCCTTCGGCAAGATCGACATCATGGTCAACAACGCCGGCACGCTCGGCCCGATCGGACCGATCGACACGCTCGACTGGGCGGCGTGGCGACACGCGATTGCGGTCAATCTCGATGGCACGGTCTACGGCTGCCGCCGTGCGGTGCAGCATTTCAAGGCCACGCTTTCGAATGGCCGCCGCAAGATCATCAATTTATCGGGCGGCGGCGCCACGTCGCCGCAGCCGAACCTCAGCGCCTACGGCGCCTCCAAGGCCGGTCTCGTGCGTTTTACTGAAACGCTGGCGGAAGAAGTCAAAGCCTACGCAATCGACGTCAACGCGCTGGCCCCGGGCATGCTCAACACCCGCATGCTCAACGAACTCGTGGCCGCCGGGCCGGAGAAGATCGGCAAGCGCGACCACGAGCGCATCGTCCATTCGAAGGAGCATGACGGCGCCCAGATGACGCAAGCCGGCGAGCTTGCGGTGTTCCTCGCTTCGCCGGCCAGTGACGGCATCACCGGCAAGCTCGTCAGCGCGCGCTGGGATAATTGGGAAGCCTGGCCCGCCCATGTCGACGAACTGCGCGGCACCGACCTCTACACGCTGCGGCGCATTATCGGCCGCGACCGCGGCACCGGCTGGGGCGATAAATGAGCGACGCCGAGCTTCGCATCGCGGTGGTCGGCTGCGGACTGATCGGCCGGCGGCGGGCGCTGGCGCTGAGCGGGGCCAGCCTTGCCGCGTGCGCGGATCCGGACTTCGCCAAAGCGCAATCGCTGGCACAAGCTACCGGGTGCGCGGCCTTTGCCGATTGGCGCGACATGCTCGACCGCGTCGCCTGCGACGCTATCATCATCGCCACGCCGCACCATTCGCTGGCGGAAATCGCGTTGGCGTGTGTCGAGCGCGGCCGCCACGTGCTGGTCGAGAAACCGGGCGCCCGGCGGCGCGCCGAACTCGCGCCGGTCGCGGCGGCGGCAGCGAAGAACGGCGCCGTCGTCCGGGTCGGCTTCAACCACCGCTATCATCGCGCCTTGCGCAAGGCGCGCGCCCTTGTCGACGACGGCGCGATCGGCCCGCTGATGTTCGTTCGCGGCCACTACGGCCACGGCGGCCGGCTCGGCTACGAGCGCGAGTGGCGCGCCGATCCGAAACTCTCCGGCGGCGGCGAACTGATCGACCAGGGGCCGCACCTCATCGATCTGGCGCGCTGGTTCCTCGGCGATCTGCCCATCGTTCACGGTTTCGCCGACACGCTGTTCTGGAAAATGCCGGTCGATGACAACGCCTTTATGCTTTTGCGCACGGCCGATCGCCGCACCGCGATCCTGCAGGTGAGCTGCACCGAATGGAAGAACACATTCTCGTTTCAGATCTACGGCCAGACCGGCAAGATCGACATCAACGGGCTCGGCGGCAGCTATGGTGTCGAGCGCGTTGCATTCTATCATATGAAGCCGGAAATGGGCCCGCCGGAGACGACGATCTGGGAGTATCCCATGGCTGACGATTCCTGGACCGTCGAATTCGCCGAATTCGCCGATGATATCCGGTTGCGGCGCACGCCAGCGGCGGGTTTGAGCGAGGCGATGGCCGTCCTCGACACCGTGGAAACGATCTACAGGGCGTCAGGGCATGATCATAGTTCGTAGTCCGCTCCGCATCACGCTCGGCGGCGGGGGAACGGACCTGCCGTCATACTACGGCAGCTACGGCGGCTTTCTGATCGCGGCGGCGATCGACAAGTTCGTCTATGTCACGGTAATCAAGCCGTTCACTCCGGGTATCTACCTCAAATACTCCAAGATCGAACATGTCGAGGCCGTCGACGACGTTCAGCACCCGATTGTCCGGGAATCCCTCAAGCAATTCGATCTCGGCCCGCCGCAGATCGAGATCACGACGCTCGCCGATATTCCGGCCGGCACCGGACTGGGCTCGTCGAGCAGCTTCACCACAGCGTTGTTGCGGGCGCTTCATGCCCATGCACGCAGCATCGTTCATCCGCGCGACCTCGCCGAACAGGCCTGTCACATCGAAATCGAACGGCTGGGCGAACCGATCGGCAAGCAGGATCAGTACATCGCCGCGTTCGGCGGCGTAACCTGCATGACCTTCCATAAGGATGGCACGGTCGACGCCATCCCGCTCGCCATCGACGAGGAGACGCTCTACAAGCTGGAGGACAATTTGTTGCTGTTCTTTACCGGCTTCTCCCGTTCGGCCTCGAGCGTCCTCAAGGATCAGGACCAGCGCACGAAGAGCAACGACTCATCCATGGTCGAGAGCCTGCACGCGGTCAAGGAACTCGGCCTGCGCAGCAAGGCCGCCTTGCAGGCCAAGGACCTCATTGGCTTTGGCAAGCTGATGCACGAGCAGTGGGAGAACAAGCGCAAACGCTCGGGCGGAACCTCCAATGCCCAGATCGATTCCTGGTACCAGATCGCTAGAAACAACAGCGCCGTGGGCGGCAAGCTCATCGGCGCCGGCGGCGGCGGCTTCCTGATGTTTTATGCCGAGGACAAGGCTCGCCTGCGCCAAGCCATGGGCGAGGCCGGCTTGACCGAGGTGCGCTTCCGCTTCGACTTCGAAGGCACAAAGATCATCGCCCAATGACGACGTTGCCGGTCGCCATTCTTGCGGGTGGCGTCGCCACGCGGTTGCGCCCGCTGACCGAAACGCTGCCGAAATCGCTCGTCGAGGTCGCCGGCGAGCCGTTCATCACCCATCAGCTTCGGCTGCTGCGCCGCGAGGGCATCCGCGACGTGGTGCTTTGCGTGGGCCATCTTGGCGATCAGATCGAAGCCTGCGTCGGCGACGGCCGGCGGTTTGGGCTGAACGCCGCCTATTCCTTCGACGGCGAAAGGCTGATGGGTACCGGCGGCGCGCTGCGCCGGGCGTTGCCGCTCCTTGGCGACGCTTTTTTCGTCCTCTACGGTGACAGCTATCTCGACATTGCATTGGCCCCGATCGAACTCGCCTTCCGTCGCCAGCACCTGCCAGCGCTGATGACGGTCTTCCGCAACGAGGGGCGCTGGGATACCAGCAACGTGGTGTTCGACGGCGTCCGTGTCATTTGCCACGACAAGCGCGCGCCTCGTCCGGACATGCGCTATATCGACTACGGGCTCGGGATTCTCACGGCGGAGATTCTGCGGCGGGAAAGCGCCGAGCAGCCGTTCGATCTGTCCGATGTCTACGCCGCGCTGGCGGCCTCCGGCCGCCTCGCCGGCTATGAGGCGACCCGGCGGTTTTACGAGATCGGCACGCCAGGCGGACTAGCCGAAACCGATCGATACTTGCGAGGGGCCACCATGCAGGTCAGCGAGCACACAAAAAACTATTACGAGGAGGTCGCCGCGGTGGCCGAGGGCATCGACCAGGTGGCGGTCGAGCGCATGATCGACATCCTCGCCGACATGCGAGCGCGCGGCGGCCGTTTGTTCATTGTCGGGGTCGGTGGCGGCGCCGGACATGCCAGCCATGCGGTCAACGACTTCCGCAAGATCTGCGGCCTTGAAGCCTACACGCCGACCGACAACGTTTCGGAGCTGACGGCGCGCATCAATGACGACGGCTGGCCGACCGCCTTCGCCAATTGGCTGCGTGGCAGCCGCATCAGGCCCGAGGACGTGTTGATGGTCTTCTCCGTCGGCGGCGGCAACGAGAAGCAGAATATCTCCGCCAATATCGTCGAAGCGCTCAAGCTTGCAAAGTCGGTCGGGGCGCGCGTCATCGGCGTCGTCGGCCGCGACGGCGGCTATACCCGCGAAGTGGCGGACGCCTGCGTCGTGGTGCCGACGGTCAATCCCGCGAACGTCACGCCGCACACGGAGGCATTCCAGGCGGTGGTGTGGCACGGCATGGTCAGCCACCCGAAGCTTTTGCAAAATCAGATGAAGTGGGAATCGACGATGGCGCATCCGGCGGCAACGAGCTGAGCGATCACCCTTGGCGAGTTCGCGATCTGCACGAAAGCCGATGGCGGCAAGAATACGATTGCAAAAATTAAGGAGGCCCGA
>Ga0335085_10003927_pt1 | contig 25108 bp, 25 predicted proteins | sample Lox_Sample_45_FD_206712 | JGI IMG/M metagenome (GOLD analysis project Ga0335085, IMG submission 206712) | Soil microbial communities from Loxahatchee National Wildlife Refuge, Florida, United States - Lox_Sample_4.5 | ecosystem: Environmental > Terrestrial > Soil > Wetlands | place: USA...
AGGCACGCCCGCGATTAGGACGACGAGCGAATAGAGGGCAGGTTTCAATGTCATTCGATGACTCCGCTATCGGCAGCCATTATATTGCATCGGCCGGGAAGGGAAGCGGGCGCAGAGGCGAGAGCGCGCTCAGAAACGAGCAGAGAAGCCTCGGCTTCGCGTCCCTCTTCCCTTTTGAGCTCGACTCACTGCGGCGTGCGCCTCGAAGAGCCTCGCCGTCGAGCGCCACCACGACCGCGCCAACCCGCGACCCTGGTCGCCAAGAGTCGCCCCGGCCGTTCGTCGCGCAGCGAAGGGCAAGGCTTTGAGGCCAAGTGGGGATGCCTCAGGCGCGGAGAGGACCTGAAAAAGAAACCCGCGGCAGTAAGAGCCGCGGGTTGGAGTTGCAGGTGAGGAGAGAAGCTCAGTTGTGGTTACGGCGTTTGCGACGGATGACACCCAAAGCCACGAGGCCGCCGCCTACCAGCAGGTAGGCGCCCGGTTCGGGAGCGTCTGCTTGCAGGATCGAGAGGTCGTTATCTTCGACCGCCAGAGGGAAGGTGACCTCGGCATTCGGTCCCAGATCCACGCCGACAAAGCCAACCAGGTAGTTGATCCCCAGGATCGGCCCGGGGATCGTGACGTACGTCCAGAAGGGCGTGCCGGACAGCAGCGGAGGGCCCAGGCTGCCGACCAGCGGAGTGACCAGATTGAACGACCCGGGTCCCGGCAATCCTCCCCAGCCGCCATTGAAGAAGTCCATTTCGCCCTGGGCATCGGCGCCGACAAACGGCTGATTATTATCGTTCAGGAACTGGCCGAAGATGCCCACGCCGGCATTGGTGCCGAGTGACGGGTCGAAAGTGTCGCTGACGAACGCCATCACCACATTTACCGGATTGGCCCCGGCGTTGTCGATCGTCATCGTGATGTTCTCCAGCGCCGACGTCGTGCAATTGACGCCGAGGCAGCCGGCCAGCGCGTCTGTGGAGGTGAAGGTGATGCTGCCGTTCATGTTGACGGCACCGACCTGCTGGTTGAAGTTGCTGTTTTCGTTACAATTGCCGTTCACGCCGCAGGTCGTATCGTTGCCTGTGTTAAACGGGACGGCGCCCACAAGATCGGGGGCAATGGGGATCAGCGGCCCGGGTATGTTACCGAGCGGAGTGACGCTGTAAGCGATGATTCCAGCGTGCGCGGCGCTGGACATGAGCAGTAAACCACCTGAGTACATCAACTTCCGGAGTATAGAAGGTATCCCTGGGCTCGACATGTAGTAATTTTCTGCACAAAAAGTACTAGTAATCAATTGTCCGCCTAGGTAGTAAGTCCTACAGCAGTACTAGTACCCAGGTCTGAGTGTCAACTCCGGACTGGCGACGGTCGGGGCAAACAACATCGGATAGCTGCGGAGATTCAGGTAGTCCTGCCACTCATCGCGATAGTGGCTGGAAAGGATGTGCCCGGATTGTCCGGTCATGACGTTGAGCAGCGAGCGGTTCCAGTCGCCGAGGTCGGCATTCATGCGCATGGAAGGGGCCAGCGTCCGGGTGGTTTGGCGGACGGTGGTGTTCCAGCCGTTCATCGGTGTGGGGGCTATATCGAAATACTTCCCGACCAGCGGCACCTGGTGGGTGACGGGGTGCGGGATGCCGATCTTCATGAACTCGCCATACTGCCAGCGCTGCACATCGCGACCTTGCATGCGGCGGCCTTCTTCCAGGGCATCGATCAGTGCCCGGAGCAGCATCTCATCGTAACTTTCGAACCAGCCAGCGGGGCGCTCGCGCAGGATTTTTTCGACCACGGACTGGGCAAGCTTGTAGTTGTAAGCCAGCCCCTGGCCCGGGGCGGCGCATTCCACAATGGCTTGGCGGACCTGCTGATACGCCAAAGCCATGATTAATGGCGCGGAGAATCGGTGGTCCATCTGGCCGTTCCAGGCGCGCAGGAGGGCCACGGCCGGATCCAGCGACGGATTATGCGCCTGCCGGCGGTCACAGGCCGCCACTAGTTCGCCAGCGAGGAATCTGCCGAAGCTCGAGTAGACGTCGCCCTGGACGGAAAGCAGGTCGGCGGCCTTCCAGCCCTCGCGCGCCTCGAGACGGCGCCGGATCTGAATGGAACGGTCAGGCGGGGCGAAATCGCCGTTCACCGGGTAGGGAAAGTCAGCCGGGAAGGGATTCTGGTTGGCGCTGACGATAATGCCGTTCGGGGGATTAAAGAAAGACGGCAACTCTTCGAACGGGATGAAGCCGTCCCATTCGAATTTGCCGGAAGCGCCGTCCACCGGGACGTCACCGCGGTAACCGGTGCGTTTGGGCAACTTGCCCGCGGCATGGTAGCCGATATTGCCGTCGACATCGGCGTAGATAAAATTCGAGCCGGGCCCGGGAAAACGGGCGAGGGCGGCGTTGAAGTCCTGCCAGTTCTGAGCACGGTCTATGTCCAGAATCGGGTACTGGATGATGCCGTGGACGGCCAAGGTCCAACGAAGCGCAAACCGGGCGCCGTTTTCGGTGAGAAAAACGGGTCCATGCCGGGTGACCCAGATGGCCAGTTCAGAGGACGGGCCGCCTTTTACCCGGATGATTTCGCGCTCCAACCGGGCCTGGAATGGCTGGCCCTGGAACATGTAGCGGCCGGTCTGTTCGTCGAGTTGCTCCTGGTAGAGGTCCTGGACATCGAACTGGAGGTTGGTGATGCCCCAGGCAATCCGCCGATTGTGGCCCACCACGACACCCGGCACGCCCGGCAGGGAGACGCCTGCGACATCCAGGCCCGGTGCGATCAGGTGGATCATGTACCAGATGCCGGGCAGCGAGTACTCCAGGTGCATGTCATTGGAAAGAAGCGGCTTTCCAGACGCCGTATGGCTGCCAGCAAGCGCCCAGCCATTGGAACCGGGGCTGGGTTCCCAGCCGGCGCGTGCGGGAAAGAGATACTCCACCTTGGCCGGATCGCCCGACGCCAGCATGTTGCGCTTGAGAATCTCGTCGCGCCAGGTGGTGGAGAGGTCGCGGAACATGTAGATGCAGACCAGCACGGAATCGATGACACTCCAGGGGCGAGGCTGGTAATTGAGCAGGGTGAATTCAATGGGGAGCGCGTTACGGTGCGACTCGATGAACCCGTTGACGCCGCGGGCGTAGGCGGCCATGGCAGCGCGGTCGGCAGCGGGCAGCGTGGTATAGGCGTCTTCGGCGACCCGGCGCAGAAGCAGGCGGCGGGATTCGCGGTCGGTATCGAGCGTGGAGGGTCCGATCACCTCGGAAAGTTCGCCCGCGGTGAAGCGGCGCAACATGTCCATTTGCCAGAGGCGTTCCTGGGCGGTGAGGTAGCCCTGGGCGACCAGCGCATCATCGAGGCTGGCAGCCTGGACTTGCGGAACGCCGCGCGGGTCGAAGGCTACCGATACGGGCGCTGCGACGGGCGCGTCGATAGTGCCGGAGTGCTGCGGCAGGGGCCGCCAGACGAACCAGTAGACCGCTCCCAACACGAGCACGAACAGCACAGCGATGGCATAGTTGACGACCCGCAGGAGGCGCTGGAACATCGGTGAACGGTAAGTTCAATGATAGCTGGAAACAGGCTGGGTTACGGCTTGAAGCGTAGGGTGATGCGGCTGTCCTTGGGCCCGTAGAGGATGCCGAGGTCCTTCATCTTCTGCTTTTCCATGGGGAAGTAAAGCAAGCCGGAGACGGGCTGATCGGTCTTCTTTTCAGGGAGAATCTTGCTGTCAAGCAGCTTTTTCAGAGGACTTTCCTTGTCCTCGGTCTTGACCGTGGAACCGGTGGGTCCAGGATCGTTGGGCATACCCGGGCTGCCCATCATGATAGGACCGCCGGCGGACCAGCCCCCCTTTTTCTTGGGCGGTTCTTCACCTTGGACGACCAGGGCGGTCTGGCCGGCGATCTGGTTGCCGACGAAGGGCTGGGCCCGTTCGCCGTCCTTATCGGTGTGGAGGACGAAATCATCGCGTAGAACGTTGACCTGCTTGCCGTACTTGGGAGTCAGCTTTATTTCAGCGACGATATAATGTCCGCCGAGATCGTTGCCGATTAATTCCTTGACGGCTTCGCCGTCGATGTAGAGCGTGGCTTCCAAGCTGAGGTCGTCATTTTCCCCATGGGCGGTGGCGACATTCTTTTTGGTGGCCGCGGAAAGGAAAACCGGGAAAAGCAGCCAAAGAGCCAGACAGCGAACAGCCATGGGCGAGTACCTCTTCTGAGTCGATTATACCGTCCACCGCTGTTACAATGGAGCTTTCGCACGCCATCTCAGGAGTAACCATCCCACATGGACGATAGAGAGCGCACGCGCGCTTTAGACCTCGCTCTGAGCCAGATTGAGAAGCAATTCGGCAAGGGCTCGATCCTGCGCCTCGGATCGAAGGACGCCATTGTACCGGTTTCGGTGATTTCGACGGGATCGATTTCCCTCGACAACGCATTGGGTGTAGGCGGTTTCCCTCGCGGACGCATTTGCGAGATTTTCGGGCCGGAATCATCCGGTAAGACGACCATCGCGCTGCAAGCGATCGCGGAGGCCCAGAAGAAGGGCGGCATGGCGGCGTTCATCGACGTGGAACATGCGCTCGATCCGATTTACGCCAAGAAACTGGGGGTGGATATCGACAACCTGCTGGTATCGCAGCCGGACTATGGGGAGCAGGCTCTGGAAATTACCGGCGCATTGATCGCCTCCGGGCAGATCGACGTGCTGGTAGTGGACTCGGTGGCGGCGCTGGTTCCCAAAGCCGAGCTCGAAGGCGAGATGGGCGATAGCCACATGGGCGTGCAGGCGCGGCTGATGTCGCAGGCGCTGCGCAAACTCACCGGCGTGGTGTCGAAGTCGCGGACGTGCCTGATCTTCATCAACCAGATCCGCGAGAAGATTGGTGTGATGTTCGGCAACCCGGAGACTACCACAGGCGGACGGGCGTTGAAATTCTATTCGTCGGTGCGGCTGGACATCCGGCGCATTGCGGCCATCAAGGACGGTGAAGCAGTAGTCGGCAACCGCACTAAGGTCAAAGTGGTAAAAAATAAGGTCGCGGCTCCGTTCCGCGAAGCCGAGTTCGACATCGTCTACGGCGAAGGTGTTTCCAAAGAAGGCGACCTGATCGACCTCGGTGTGGCGCAGAACCTGATCGAGAAGAGCGGCTCGTGGTTCAGTTACAAGGGCGAGCGCATCGGCCAGGGCCGGGAGAATGCCCGCCAGTTTCTGAAGGACAATGCGGACATCCGGCAGACCATCGACACGGAACTGCGTAAGACTCTCGGACTGGTGAAGCCGGAAGCGGCCTCTCCGCCGGCGGATGGAGCGCCTCCGGCTGCCAGTGCGCCTCCCAAACCGGCTGCGGCACGCCGATAATCCTTCGGCGGGAGCGGCTTCCCGCCGGTTCTGAATGAGCGAAGAACACCGCCAGCGGACCATCCGGCAGAAACTCGCCGCGATGGAGTCGCAGGCCGTGTGTCCGGCCATCGGCACCGGCGTCGCGTCGCTCGACGCGGTGCTGGGCGATGGCGGACTGCCGCGCGGCCGGATTGTTGAGTGGTTCGGTCCTCCTTCGTGCGGTAAAACTACGCTGGCGCTGCAAGTGGTAAGTCATGCGCAGCAGCGCGGCTCCATCGCGGCCTGGATTGACGCCGACCGCACTTTCGATGCGGGCTACGCTACCGCGTTGGGGGTGGCGCTGGAACGATTGCCGGTGGCCCGCCCGGAATCGGCGGAAGAGGCGCTGGCGATAGTCCGGCAGCTTCTCGAATCGGGGGCGGTGGACCTGGTGGTGGTGGATTCGGCCGCGGCTCTGACGCCGAGCCTGGAATTGAACTCCGGCGTCACTGACGACTTTTCGGGTCTGCAGGCGCGCGTGCTGGCGTCCGGGCTGCGGCGGATGGGTTGCGGGCTACGGCGCAGTGGGGCGGCAGCTTTGTTCCTCAATCAGACGCGTGGACGTCCGGATGCGGCGGAAGTAGAGTCCAGTGCGGGCGGACCGTCGCTGAAGCTGTACGCACCGCTGCGGCTGGCGTTTCTCCCGGAGCAGGGGCGCCGACTGCGCCTTCGGACGCTGAAAAATCACGCGGCGGCTGCCCTCCGGGAGGCCGTTCTGGAGTGGCGCGAGGGTGGCGGACTCGCCGATCCCCTGTAAAATCGGCCCCTCGGAGGCACCTGATGCAAAAAAACAGCGGAAAACCGGCCTCTTTTGCGCTGAATCGCTTTACATCCCCAGGCCCTTCCCGTATGATTGATATCGATTCGACACGTGTTTCGCGAAAAAACATGAGTCGTTAAAAATGTTCGATGGAGTGGCCGGCCGGCCACGGCAAGAACGGGAGAATCGAAAAGGAGAATTATGGCGAATCAGAGAATGACCCAGACGCAACTGGTCAAATCGCTGGCAGAGTCCTGCGAGGTCAACAACAAGGTGGCCCGCGGCATGCTGGATTGCCTGGCCTCGATGGCGATCAGCGAAGTGAAGAAGAACGGCATGTTCGTACTGCCCGGAATCGGGCGGTTGGTGCGGGTGGACCGGAAGGCTCGGGTTGGGCGCAATCCCGCCACCGGCGAGTCGATCAAGATCCCCGCCAAAAAGGTGGTGAAGTTCCGGGTGGCGAAGGCCGCCAAGGACGCCATCGTGCCGCCGAAGAAGAAATAGGGCAGCGGAAAAACACAAAACCCCGCGGCGCCTGACCGGGCCGCGGGGTTTTTTATTGGATCTTTGAAGCCGAGCCGAAACCGCCCCAACTTGCGGGGGGCTTCGTGAAGCCTATGCCTCTTTCTTCTTCGTCTCGTCGTCTTCCTTCATTGCTGTCTTGAAGTTGCGGATCCCTTCACCTAGACCCTTTCCCAGCTCACCGACCTTCTTACCGCCGAACAGCAAAACGGCAACAATACAGATGACCACGAGCTCGGGAAAGCCTAAACCGCCAAGACCGGCAGTCTGTATGACAGGCTCCATTGCGGCCTCCTTAATGGATATCAGTCCTATTGTAGCGGATTGGCGGCTGGGGCGGTCAAGCCGGGTTTTGGTGGAACCGCCGGTCAAGGCGGAACAGGTCCTGCGGCATTCCGGAATAGGCGTGAGGAGGATAATCGCAGCGAAGGGGAAGGACGTCATCGCGCGGGCGATGGGTGGCGGCTTGGCGGTCAAGCCGGGGTTAGTGGAAGAGCCAGCGGAGGCGGATCAGGTCCTGCTGCATGCCGAAGGACATCGGCGTGAGGAGGACGATCGCGGCGAACCACGTGGTGGCGAGCGAGATCATCACGCTTGCGATGCGACTGCGTCCGGTCGCCAGCCGGAAAATCAAAGCGCCCACGAACGGAGCCACGGCGGTTGCGACCCGCATGTGTGGACTCAATTGCTCCAGCAGACCCCCAGGAAACACAACCCGAGTGTAGCCTTTCGATGTTCCCGCGAGTCAAGCTATCCTCGGTCGTAGGGCCGGGGTCTTCAGATGGTTAGTGGGGAAAGTTACAAGCGGGGCAAAGTCCGCGAAGGGGACCATTCCCGCCAGTGGCCATAAGTCAATCAGCGGCGCCACGACGGAGCGTCGGCGACCGCTGATGCCGAAGCTGGAAAGTTGCAGGTTGGGAAATGCCCGACGACCGCGAACACGGAGCGGTGAGTGGATTCCGGCCGACATCCAGCCTCGGTGGAAGCGCAAGCGACACTACTTGCCAAAGGTCGCCCCACGCCAGAGTGCCACAGGTATTTGAAACAGGCACGTCCTGCCGGGTCGAGAACTCCTCGCGTCAAGACGCACGTGAGGACCAGCGCCGCAATACCGTTCGAGAAATCGGCGGGTCTGCGCGAGCGAAGACAAGCGACTGCAGCCTAAGTGAACACTGTCCATGCACGCCTGACGTGCGGGCCGAGGCGGTCCGCGCGCCGAACGCAGGGCTGCAAATCCGGTAGAGGTTTAGAACCGGGTACGCGGCACTCGCTGTTGTCCTTCGATACGCCCGCGGTGCGGGATAATGGGGCCGAAGCGCCAATGGAGTTCAAGGACCAGGTTAAATCGTCGGCGGATATTGTCAGCGTCATCGGCGAGTATGTGCGGCTGAAGAAAGCAGGGATGCAGTCGTACAAGGGGCTTTGCCCATTCCATAGCGAGAAGACGCCTTCGTTCAATGTCCACGCGACGAAGCAGTTCTTCAAGTGCTTTTCGTGCGGAGTGGGAGGCGACGTCTTCGAGTTCCTGATGAAGATCGAAGGCATCGGCTTCTTTGAGGCGCTGAAGTCGCTGGCGGAGCGGTACGGCATCCCGATGCCCAAGCGGTCGCTGGTGGCGGACGAAGATTCCAAAATCCGCGCGGCACTGTTCCAAATGCAGGAACTGGCGGCAGCGCATTTCCGGGAGAATCTGCGGAGCAATGCCGGGGCGGAGGCGCGCGCGTACCTGGAGAAGCGCGGGTTGCGGCCGGAGACTATCGAGCAATTCGGTCTCGGCTATGCGGAGCGCTCGGGGAAGATGCTGCGGCTGCTCGAGCAGCACGGGTTCGACAAGGCGCTGGTGGAAACCTCGGGGCTGGTGCGCAAGCGCGAGGACGGCACGTTTTACGACTATTTCCGCAACCGGCTGATGTTTCCGATCCACAGCGAATCAGGGAAGGCCATCGCGTTCGCGGGGCGCGCGCTGGCCGCCGACGACAATCCCAAGTATCTGAATTCGCCGGAGACGAAGCTGTACCTGAAGAGCCACGTGCTGTACAACCTGCACCGCGCCAAGGAAGGCATTCGCAAAGAGGACCGCACGATTCTAGTGGAAGGCTACATGGATGCCATCGGGCTGACGGCGGCGGGATTTCATCCGGTAGTGGCGGTGTGCGGCACCAGCCTGACGCTGAACCAAGTGAGGATGCTGAAGCGCCACTCGCAGCGCATCGTGCTGAATTTCGATCCGGACGCGGCCGGCGCGAATGCCGCCGAGCGCTACATCAACCTGCTGATGGACGAGAGCATGCAGATCCGCATCATGGAGTTGGACGCGGATCTGGATCCGGACGAGTATTGCAAGGAGCGAGGGGCGGCGGCGTATCGCGAGCGGCTGGAGAAAGCCAAGGGCTACTTTTACTGGGTGGCGGACCGGGCGCGCGCGGCGCAGGACCCCAACGATCCGGATGCGCGAGTAGTGGTGCTGCGGCAACTTGTCCCACTGGTACGGCGGATTCCGGATAAGCTCGAGCGGATGCAGGCGGCGGAAGATCTGGCGGGGTACATCGGAGTGGAGCGGGGCGTGGTGCTGGACCAGTTCCGCAAGTCGGTGGCGACCCGGCAGGATGCGGTCATCGAGAGGCCGAAGGTGGTGCTGCGGGCCGATGAGAAGCTGCTGCTGTGCGCGCTTTTCAGTTCGCCTGAGATGGCCGGCGGCCTGGTGCCGGAGTTGAAGCTGATCGAGACGATCGGACGGCTGCCTTCGCGTAAGATTTTCCAAACCGTGTTTGCGATGGCTGATGGCGGCGCGGAACTGCGCTTCGAAGAAGTCCACGCACGGCTGGAGGAGGCGGATCAGAATCTGCTCGCGGAAGCCGTACTGGCGGACGATAAGGAAGTTACGAGGGAAGACGCCCTGGCGGCGATTGCCACCCTGCGGCAATCGGAGGAGGAGCGGCGTCGTTCGGAATTGAAAGCGCGCATCAAGGAGCAGGAACGGGCCGGCAACCAGCAGGAAGCGTTGCGGCTGATGATGGAGCTGCAGGGAATCGAACGCGCGGCGCGCCAACGGATCTAAGCGGCGGAACGATTGTAACAGGGGTTACAGAAGGCTTATTACCGAGCGCGCCGTGGTGTACAATGATCTGGATTATTCTCCGCTGGGAGTGACGGGGCTTCAGTGGCGATTGACGAAAAACTGGAAGGGCTGCAGCGGCTCGTACAGATGGGCAAGGAGAAGGGCTACGTTCTGTACGACGAAGTAAGCGACGTTCTGCCGGGTGACATGGCGGGCGGCGCGAGCCTCGACGAAGTGCTGTCAGGCCTGGACGTTGCCGGCATCGAAATCCTCGAAGAGCCCAAAGACTTCGAAAAGAAACTCGAAGAAGGCGAAGAGCCGATCGATATCGAGTTGCCCGCGGGCGTCGGCGAGAAGATCAACGATCCGGTGCGCATGTACCTGCGGGAGATGGGCACCGTGCCGCTGCTGACGCGCGACGGCGAAGTGGAGATCGCACGCCGAATCGAACGTGGACAACGCACCGTGCTGCGTTCACTTTCGCGGGCGCCGCTGGCGATTCAGGAAATCCTGGTGCTGGCCGAGGAAGTCGCCAATGACACGCTCTCGGCGCGCGACATCGTGCAGATCTCCGAGCCGATCCTGACCGATCAGATGGTGGAGGAAAAGAAGCAGGAGTTCTGCCGGTGCGCCGATGAAATAGCGCGTCACTACCGCAAGGCATTGCAATGCCGGCAGAAGCTGCTGGCGATTCCACGGGCCATGAAGCCGAAACAATACCGGCGGCAATTGTTCGAACTGGGGCGGCTGATGGTGCGGACGTCGCGGCTGGTGCGGACGCTGCGGCTGCAGACGCCGGTAATCCGGCACCTGATCGACGCGCTGCACGGGGCGGTGGAACAGTTGAAGCCGCTCGAACGCGAGATCGCGCAAGTGCAGAGAAAGCTGGAGGCGTGGCCCGGCGGGCGCGCCGAGGGCATCAAGGAACTGCGCAAGGAACAGCGCAGCGTGGCGCAGCGGCTGCAGCAACTCGAAGAGCAATACGGCGCGTCGGGCGCGGAGTTGCGGCGGACGCTCGAGATCATCACCAAGGCGCACCAGGAAGCCGAAGCGGCCAAGAAGGAGTTGATCGAGGCGAACCTGCGGCTGGTGGTGAGTATCGCCAAGCGCTACACCAATCGCGGGCTGCAATTCCTGGACCTGATCCAGGAAGGGAACATCGGGCTGATGAAGGCGGTGGATAAGTTCGAGTACCGCCGCGGTTATAAATTCTCCACTTATGCTACCTGGTGGGTGCGGCAGGCCATTACGCGGGCGATTGCCGACCAGGCGCGCACGATTCGCATCCCGGTTCACATGATCGAAACGATCAACAAGCTGGTGCGGACGTCGCGCGAGTTGGTGCGGGAGTTGGGCCGCGAACCGACCAACGAAGAACTGGCGAAACGCATGCAGTTGCCGGTATCGAAGGTGCGCAAGGTGCTGCGGGTGGCGCAGGAGCCCATCTCTCTCGAAACGCCGATTGGTGAGGAGGAGGAATCGCACCTAGGCGACTTTATCGTGGACCAGCACGGCATTTCGCCGTCCGATGCGGTGATCAATTTGAATCTGCGGGAGCAGACCGCGCAGGTGCTCAAAACCCTGACGCCCCGCGAAGAGAAGATCATCAAGATGCGGTTCGGCCTGGAAGACGGCAGCGAGCACACCCTCGAAGAAGTAGGGCAAAACTTCGCGGTGACGCGCGAGAGGATCCGGCAGATCGAGGCGAAGGCACTGCGCAAGTTGCGCCACCCGAGCCGGAGTCACCGGCTGCGCGCATTTCTGGAAAACGGCACGCGCGGCTGAGCGCGAAGGCCGATGGGCAAAACGCCGAACCCGCTCAAAGATCGCGCGGTCCTTTATTCCGCGCTGATCGGGCTTTTGTACGGGCTGTTTTGCCGATTCGCATTCAACTCCAATTCGACCGGCCGCCTGTTCAGTGTAATGACGATCGGCTTCCTGCTGGTGATGCCGATGGCGGCCGGATTCATCAGTGTATTCCTGGCGGTGCGCGCGGGGCGGGACGGTCCGGCGATTTGGGTGGTTCTGCCATCTCTGACGACCGCCGCTTTGATCTTCGGCTCCTATATTTTCTTCTGGGAAGGCATCATCTGCCTGACGATGTTTCTACCAGTGGCGCTGATTATGGGGGTGGTGGGAGGAGCGGCAGGTGCGTTCTTCGCGCGCCGGTTCCGCAGGACACCGCTGCTGTGCGTGGCAGTTCTACCGTTCGTGGTTGCGGCTGTGGAACAGTGGACCGGGCCGCGGTACGAAGTGCGCCAAGTGGAAACCAGCGTGGTGATACGTGCTGCCCCCGCCACGATCTGGCGGCAGATCGAGCGGGTGGCGCCGATCCGGCCGGAAGAGCAGCGCTTCTCGTGGAGCCAGAAGATCGGCTTCCCGCGGCCGATCGAGGCCACCTTATCGGGCGAGGGCGTGGGAGGGGTACGGCATGCCACCTTTGCCGGCGGGGTGCTGTTCGTCGAAACGGTGACCGTTTGGGAGCCACAGCGGCGCCTCGGATTCGATATCCGCGCGGACACCGCGGATATTCCGCCGCACACGCTCGACGAGCACGTAACGATTGGGGGGCCCTATTTCGATACGCTGCATGGCGAGTATTGGATTGATCCGCAACCGGACGGCAGTGCGGTTTTACATCTGGTGAGCAGGCACCGGCTGTCGACAACCTTCAACTTTTACGCTGGTATCTGGACGGACGCAATCATGCGGGACATCCAGGAGAACATTCTGTACGTCGTCCGCAACCGGTGCGAGAAAGCAGTCGGGCGGAGTCAATAACCGGAGAAGATTCCTCCTGGACCGGAACAGAAACGGGGACGTGTGCCGTCCCCGTTTCGTCTTCAATTTACGTTTACCAGCGCGGTTCGCGGCGCCCGCCGGGTCCGCCACCGCCGCCGGGACGACGTCCACCGCCACCTGGACGTCCGCCGCCACCGCCGCCGAAGCGGTTGCCACCGCCACCGCCGCCGAATCCGCGATCGGGCTTGGGCCGGGCCTCGTTCACATTGAGGGCCCGTCCATCCAGCGTGTAGCCATTGAGAGCCGAGATCGCCTGATCCGCTTCCGATTCGTTTTCCATTTCGACGAAGGCAAACCCGCGCGATCGGCCGGTGTCGCGATCCGTCATGATCCTGGCGCTGTTGACGGCGCCGTAACGTTCAAACAAGCTTCGGACAGATTCCTCAGTTGCATTGAAATCGAGGTTGCCCACGAAAATGTTTTTCACAACGTTCCTCCAAACAATTTGAAAGCGGGCTCATCGGGAGAAAACAGAAGCGGGTCGAAGGTGCAGTCGCTCAAGAAACTCTCAGCCAGATTCGCGGAAGCTATCAAACGCGCTCCAACTATAACACGGTGGAGTTTTGGGGGCAAACGGCATCCAAACGGAAAACGTGTGCGCGGAGACAAAAAGTACACTTCGAGAGGATTGAACTTACTGAAGTTAGAAGAACGGTTCGGGGCTGAAGCTGTAAATTGTAAACTCGGTGCGGAGACGTAGCGGGATAACTATTGGGGAAGCGCGCATCATTTGAGGTTTCGGTTCTGTTACAAGCGGGGAAGGGCGGGGGACGGTGGTGCGTCTAAGGGTCGTGAGCAACGGAGGAAGAATGAAGAAGAATTTGGAACCGCGGTTGGCTGGCGGCCCGGAAATGGGCCTTATGGCGGACTCCCCGCAGATGCGGGTATGTCGAGGATTCCCACAAAAGAGCCAAAAATGTCTGATTATCTCGGAAATCTTTCGCGGTATACTGTGGTTTCAAGAGGGACGGCAGGTATGAGAAAATACGGCAAATTCGCCGCTTTAATCGTGGTTGTGGTGGGGACTCTCGTCTGGCTGGCAGCCGCCGGCATGGGCGAAAACAAAACCTACTATAAGACGGTTGCCGAGCTCAATAAACTGGGTCCGGCGGCCGTGGGCCAGCGCACGCGGGTCGGCGGCGATATTGTGGCGGGGTCGATTCAGCGCGTGGGCAACCAGGTTCAGTTCGTCCTCAGCCAGGACAATCAGAACCTGAAAGTCGCCTACACGGGTACCGATCCGCTGCCGGACACCTTTAAGGACGGCGCCCAAGCACTGGCGGACGGCAAGCTGGACCGGGACGGGGTTTTCCGCGCGGGAAGAATTCAGGCCAAGTGCGCGTCCAAGTACGAGGCGAAGCCGGGACAACTGCCCGGCAAGTCCGCTCCCAACATCAACACCGGCAAGAGCATCTGAGCAATCAGTAGTCGAGAGGGGATATGGAGAATCTGGGTTCGTTGGCCATCCTGCTGGCCTTCTGCCTGGCTGTGTACGCCACCATCGCGTCAGTGGTCGGACGCCTTAAAGCCAAGCCTTTTCTGATCGTTAGCGGCTCCCGCGCGGTTTATGCGGTGTGGGCGCTGATCACGCTCGCGTCAGGCATCCTGGTTTACGCGCTGATGCACGGCGACTTCCGCTTCGCTTACGTGGCCGAGCATTCCAACAAGGCCATGCCCACCTTATACAAGTTTGCGGCGTGGTGGGGCGGGCAGGAAGGTTCGCTGCTGTTCTGGAGCTGGCTGCTGTCGACGTACGCGTCGGTGGTGGTTTTCACCAACCGCCGCAAGCACCGCGACATGATGCCGTGGGTGGTAAGCGTGCTGGCCACCATCCAGACCTTCTTCCTGGTGATGAACAACTTCGTCGCCAACGCCTTCCAGATGCTGGCCACCGACAAGCTGATCATCGCGGTGCCGGATGGCAACGGTCTCAGCCCGCTGTTGCAATATCCCGCGATGGCGATTCACCCTCCGATGCTGTACCTCGGGTATGTCGGCTTCGCGGTGCCGTTCGCGTTTGCCATGGGATCGCTGATTACGCGGCAGCCCGGCGACGGCTGGATCCACACCACCCGGCGTTGGACCCTGGTAACGTGGCTGTTTCAATCCATGGGCATCATGCTGGGCGCGGCGTGGGCTTACCACGTGCTCGGGTGGGGCGGCTACTGGGGCTGGGACCCGGTCGAAAACGCGTCGCTGCTGCCCTGGCTGAGCGGCACGGCGTTTCTGCATTCGGTCATGATGCAGGAGAAGAAGGGCATGATGAAGGTGTGGAATATGGTGCTGATCGCCACCACCTTCTTCTTATGCATCCTGGGCACGTTCATGACGCGCTCGGGCTTTGTCGAGTCGGTGCACGCTTTCGCGCGTTCGGATATCGGCAAGTACTTCGCCGGCTTCCTGGCGATCGGCATCGCGGCCACGATTTACCTGATCCTGGACCGGCTGAACTATCTGAAGAGCGAAGCGCAGCTCGAAAGCGTCATATCGCGCGAATCGAGCTTCCTGTTCAATAACCTGATCCTGCTGGCCAGTTGCTTCGCGGTGCTGTGGGGCACGCTGTTTCCGACGCTGTCCGAGACCTTCTCCGGCACGCGCATTTCGCTGGATGCCAACTGGTACAACCGGCTGATGGTGCCGATCGGGCTGTTCCTGCTGCTGCTGACGGGACTGGGTCCGCTGTTCGCCTGGCGCCGTACCTCGATCGAAAGCCTGCGCCGGAATTTTCAATGGCCGGGTATTGCGTCGCTGCTGCTGGTTGCGGGGCTGGCCGCCGCGGGTATGCGTAACTTCTACGCGCTGATCTCCTTCGGCTTCTGCCTGTTCGTGGCGCTGACGGTGCTGTTCGAGTTTTACAAGGGCGGCCGCTCGATCGCCGGCAAGAATCAGGTCAACCTGGTACAGGCGATGGTGGAACTGACGCATCGCAACACGCGGCGCTACGGCGGGTACCTGGTCCACATGGGCATTGTGCTGATGTTCATCGGCTTCACCGGGCATACCTTCAATCAGAACGAAGTCAAGGAACTCAACAAGGGCGACAGCATGCGCGTGGGCGCCTACACGCTGAAGATGGTGGACCTGCAGGAAGGCGAGAACGAAAACTACGCCTGGCATCGCGCCACCATGCAGGTTGCGAAGAACGGCGAGGTGCTAGGTACGCTCGAGCCGGAGAAGCGCTTTTATAAGGCCAGCCGGCAGGGCACTTCCGAAGTCGGCATCCGGCAGCGGCCCAACGAGGATCTGTACCTGAATTTCGGCGGAATGTCGGACGACAATCAGCGCGCCGTGATTCAGGCGTACGTCTTTCCGCTGGTGTCGTGGATTTGGATCGGGGGGCTGGTGCTGATCGGCGGAACGCTGATCTGCCTCGTCCCGAGCAAAGTGAAATTGCAATACGCCCGCACCGAAGTGGTGGGGTTCACGAAGAAACATGCAACGGTTCAGAATTAAAAACGACGTAGAGAGGCGGAGGCGCGCAGAAGCACGCCGAGAGGATACCCAGGCTTCTCCGCGTTTCCTCCACGTCGCCGCGTCTCCTCGTCGAGTGCTGCTGTTCGCGCTCATCGCTGTGGCGGCCCTGGCGCAGACCGCGTCGGAGAAGCCCAACGTGGATGTGCGGCGGGTTGGCGCGCGACTCGCGTGCAACTGCGGATGCAAAGACTCGGTGGCCACCTGCAGCATGCTCGAGTGCCATTTTTCCAAACCGGCCAAGGAGCGCATCGCCCAGATGCAGGCCGTCGGGTACTCCGACCAGCAGATCATCCAGGCTTTCGTGCGCGATTATGGCGCCGGGATTTTCCTGGCCGAACCGAACGCGTGGGGCTGGATCGTGCCTTACTTATCGGTGGGCGTGGGGCTGGTTATCGTCTGGCTATTTATCAAGAAGTACCGCAAGCCGAAGCCGATGGCCGAACTGGGGCCGCTGGAGTTGGATGACCCGGCGCTTGCCAAGTACAAGGAGCAGATCGACAAAGATCTTGCGAACCTCGAATGATCATTGTGATTACCTGCGCGGTTGCGATCGCTGTTATCGCATTTGTCCTGGGCGTGAGGCCTAAGGATCTGCCGGCGCCCGAACCGGAATCTCCGTTCCGCCATCTCGACGAACGCAAGGCTTCGATTTACGAGAATCTCCGCGACTTACAATTCGAATACCGCCTAGGTAAGTTGTCCGATGCGGATTATCAAGCGACCAAGACGGACTTACAGAAGGAACTGGCCGCGGTAATGGCTGAGGTGGATAAAGTGAAGGCAACCTTGGGACAGGGTGGTCCGCAACCGGTTGTTCAGACGGTGGTGGCGCCTTCCGTGAGCGGCCGCGCCGCTACCGCCGAGCGGGTGCCTGCCAGCTTCCGCTGTCCGCATTGCGGCGCGCGGTTCGAACGTGCCTTGAAGTTCTGCGGTGAGTGCGGCAAACCGATGAAGGAGGCCACCGCATGAAGCGGCTGGCCTTATTTCTCTGCGCCGCCAGCGCGTATGGAGCGATTACCGGCACGGTCGTCAACCGGTCCACCGGCAAGCCGCAGGCGGGGGCAACCGTGGTGCTGAATCTGCTTGCGCAGCAGGGAATCACCATGATCGACCAGGCTAAGAGCGATGCCCAGGGTAAGTTCACGATCAACCAGGATCCTCCGCCCGGCGGTCCTTCGCTGCTCCGCACGGCCTTCGACGGCGTCACTTACAATCACATGATGCCGCCAGGCTCGCCGACCACCGGAATTACCGTGGACGTATATAATGCCAGCGCTGATCCCGGGGCTGCCAAAGTATCCAAACACATGCTTCTGTTTGAGCCTGCCGGCGGCCAGATGGTAGTCAACGAGACTTATCTTTACACCAATACCGGCACCACGGCGTGGAACGATTCCGACAAAGGTACCCTGCACTTCTATCTGCCCACGAGTGCGGCGGGCAAGGTTCAAGTGAACGCTACGGCTCCGGGCGGTATGCCGATTCCGGCGGCGGTTGCCAAGAGTGGCAAGCCCGACATCTTTGGCGTGATCTTCGCCATTAAGCCCGGCGAGACTCGCTTCGACCTGACTTACACGGTTCCTTATAACCCGGGCGACGACTACAGCGGCAAGATAGTAACCAAGGACGACAACACTTATTTGATCGCGCCCAATGGTATTACTCTCGCCGGCGATCATCTGGGCGATCTGGGCGTCGAGCCGCGAACGCAGGCGCATATCTGGGGCCTGCAAGGGAACAGTTACAGCATCAAGCTCACCGGGACCGAAGCCGCTCCGCCGACGGCCGACGCCGCCCAGGGCGATTCTTCCGATAGCGGGCCGCAGATCGAGCAGATCATGCCCCGCCTGTATTCGAAATCCAAGCTGATTCTCGGGCTGGCATTCGGCATTCTGGCGATCGGATTCGCGCTGCTCTACAGGGCCCCGCAGGCGACGGCCTCGCCCGCCAAGGAGTCGAATGAGCGCGGTCGCGGTTGATGGTGTCTGGAAGTTCTATGGCGATTATCCCGCGCTGCGCGATGTGCGACTGACCGCCGAACCGGGCGCCTGCCTGGCGCTGATCGGCCGCAATGGCGCAGGCAAGACCACGCTGCTGCGGATTATCGCGGGATTCAGCCGGCCGGGACGCGGAGAGATCCGCATCTTCGGCAAGCAGCCTCGCGAGACCGCCACCCGCAGCAAGATGGGTTTTATCGGCCACGGTATTTCGGTTTACGACGAGCTGTCGGCGCTAGAGAATCTGACCCTGTTCGGCAAGTTGTACCGGCTTCCGGACCCGCACACGGCGGCGATGGAGTGGCTGGAACGTACGGGACTGGAACGCGTCCGCAATGGCCTGGTGCGGGAGTTCTCGCGCGGTATGCGGCAGCGCCTCGCGGTGGCGCGCGCGTTTCTGCACGATCCCGGCGTGCTGCTGCTGGACGAACCTTTCACGGCGCTCGACGATCGGGCCATCGCCGTGCTGCAGCGGCTTCTGCGCGAAGCTCTGGCGGCCGGCAAGACGATCGTCATGTCAACTCATCAGTTGCGGGAAGCCCTCGAGCTTGCTTCGCACGTCGCGCTGCTCACGCGCGGACAGGTCACCTTTCACGGCCCTTGCACGCCGGAAATGGTCTCCGACCCCGGTTACGTTTATGCGCGATATGGCGAGGCGGTATAAGTTCGAGTGTTGAGTTTCTTCCAGCAAGTCCTGGTGGTGATGGTGAAGGATTTGCGAGCCGAACTTCGCACCAAGGAAGCCGTCAACGCTTCGCTGGCGTTCGCCCTGGTGATTCTGCTGATGTTCAGCTTTGCTTTCGATCCGCTGGAGGAAACCACCCGCGAGATATCGGGCGGCTTGTTATGGATCGTGTTCGCCTTCGCGGGCACGCTGGTGCTGAATCGCAGCTTTGCCCGTGAGCAGCCCAACGATTGCCTGGACGCCATGATCGCCGCGCCAATTTCGGGTGCTGCACTCTTCTTGGGTAAGGCGCTGGCGAATTATGTATTAGTGCTGGCGGTGGAGTTAGTGGCGCTGCCGGTGTTCGGTATCTTCTACGGCGTCCACTGGACTGCGCAGTTCCCCCAGCTATTCATGGTGCTGCTTCTGGGCACCTGGGCCCTGACTGTGGTTGGTACGATCTTCAGCGCGTTGACCGTGAACATCCGGTTGCGCGAGGTGATGCTGCCGATGCTGACGTATCCGATTCTGGTGCCGGCGCTGATGGGCGCGATGCAATTGACGGCCGGACTGGTAACCGGCAAGCCGATTTCCGGCGACAGCTTTTCGTGGTTGAAGATGATCGTCGGGTTCGATGTGATTTTTACGGCCGTTTCCCTCGTCTTAGTGGAGACGGTGTTAGTAGGTTGACTTATGCGCGATAAATTACTGTTTGCTCTCGGACTGGCCGCCATGGCGCTGCTGGCCCGCAATACCCTGGCCGTGGCCGGCTATCCCAACGAAGCCAACCAGGGCGCGATTTTCAAGATTATCTTCTTCCATGTGCCGGTGGCCATGGCCGCGATGTTTTGCGCGGCGGTGTCCTTGATCGGCAGCGTGATGTTTCTGCTTACGCGCAATTTCAAGTACGATGCGCTGGCGGTTTCGGTTACCGAGGTCGGCCTCGCCTTCCTGGCGGCCAACCTCGTCACCGGGTCGATCTGGGGCCGCGTCATCTGGGGTATCTGGTGGACTTGGGATGCCCGCCTCACCTCGGCGCTGGTTTGCTGGCTGCTCTATGCGGGCTATCTCATGCTGCGCCACGCCATCGAAGAACCGACGCAACGCGCCACCTTCGCCGCGGTGTTTTCCATTTTCGCGTTCATCGATGTGCCGATCGTGATCTTCTCGATCAAATGGTGGCGCACGCAGCATCCTCAGCCGGTGTTCTGGGGTGGCGGCAGCATCCCGGCCGAGTGGTACATCACCGCTGTGTTGAACCTGCTCGCGATGGTGTTGTTGGGTATCGTGCTGACCGTTACTCGACTGCGCCAGGAAGAAGCCCAGCGCGAAATCGATTCTCTGCGCCGTACGGCGCACGCTTTCTAAGGAGCTTAGTATGTTGCAAGTATCCCCTGACGAAATCGTCCGCGAGGCGCAGCGCCTGCAGCGGAATTACGAGTTCTTGAGTTACGGACTGACCGCGGCCTGGCTCATTCTGGTAGGTTATGTGCTGATGATCGTGGGGCGGCACCGCAAGTTACAGCAGGAAATCGCCAGCCTGCGGGCGATGCTGGAAGATCGCGGGGCAACGACGCGGGTGTAAGGCTGGTGGGTGGCAAGGACCGCTCCCCCTTGGTCGCGGTTCGGTAACGCCTCACGTTCCGGAACGTTTGACAAGGGGGGCGCGACCGTCAGGGAGCGTTCGTCCGTTAATTAGCCGGGCCGCGCATCCAATCCTTCCAGACCGTCGCTGCTGCCGCGTCGGGCTGCTCCATCTTCCGGAACTTGTAAGTGCGTACGGGATTGGCAGTAAGTACGGCTTCGATCTCGCGGGACTTACTGCCGTTGACTAACTTCAACCGCAGGTGGTCGCCGGGCTTCCTGGCGGCCAGCGCCTCGCTCAGCACTCTTACCGACGCTTTCACGCCGTCCACCTCGGCCAGTTCGTCCCCTGCGCTGATGCCATCTTTGGCCGCGGGCGATTCGGGTTGTGCGCCGACCAGCAGCATCCTGCCATTCTCCACGTGGGTGTTGATGCCCAGGTAAGCTCCTTTGCCATCTGCCGATGTCGCATCCAGTGCCAGTCCGGCGTAAGCAAAGTAGCGGGCGTAGTCCGGTTCGCGGGTGGTCGAGGCGTAGGAGAAGACTTCTTCCAGGCTACCGCCCGCGGCCGCTTCGCATTCGGCGCGAAACTCCGCGTCGGTGAAGCCGCGACGTGCTTGCCGATAGTCCTTGCGGTAAAGCGCGCGCATGACATCGTCGAGCGAATGCCGATTGCCGCTGAGGTGCCGGATGGCCAAGTCCAGCATGGCGCCGAGCATCGCGCCGTTGTCGTAGTAGGAAATGGTGGTGTTGCGATCGTTCCCCACGCCCGACGTGCCCCAGGTGTTCCAACTCGATTCGGTGGCCGATTGGTAGTGCCGGCCCAGCGCGCTCTCGAACGTGCCCATCGAGGTTTGTAACTTATCCAGGTACTGCTCGGGGTTGATCAGGCCGGCACGTACCAGCAGAAGGTCCTGGTAGTAAACCGAAAGTCCCTCGGAGACCCACAGCATGTTGGTCAGGTTTTCGGTGTCGTAATCGAACGGGCCGAGCGCCAGCGGCCGGATGCGCTTCACGTTGAAGTTATGGAAATACTCGTGCGCAACATAGCTCAGCCAGCGGCGATAGCCGTTTTCGTTCGTCAGGCTGTTGCCGCTGAACGAGATCGACGCCGAATCAAGATGCTCGATGCCCCCGTTGCCCATGCCCATCATGAGGAAGGTGTAGTGGCGGTACGGGATATCGCCCATCATGCCGGTGGCCGCTTCCACCATGCGCTTGAGGTCGGCGAGCATCTTCGCGCGGTCCACCGAGTCCGGCACGTTTTCCAGAGCCACATAGTGCGGCACTCCGCGTAGATCGAACTGCCGCTGCTCCTGGTTGCCGAGCAGCGTCGGGCAATCGTAGAAGGTGTCGAAATCAGGGGCGGAAAAGGCCGTGCCCTGGCCGTCGAGTCCGCTGGCGATCGATTTCCAGCCCGCCGGCAACTGGAAGGTCACCTGCACCGGACGCTGTAACTGTCCGGCTAAGTGGAGATAGAATCCCGGCGGCGAAATGTACGCGCGGTTCTCGTCGAGATAGTTCTGCGCGCCGAAGCGGGTGAAGCCGTGAACATCGTAATCGAGAGTCACCGTGCTCGCGCCGTCCGTCACAACGCGCCATGTGTTCCATGTAGTCTTCTCGAATGCCAATTCGTGGCCCGCCGCGTCGCGTGCCCGCAGGTCCGTTACGTTCCGGGCGTAGTCGATGATGCGGTAATAACCGGGCGTCCACACCGGCATCTTGAAGTCCTGCGTCACGCCGGAGAGGCCGGTCACCCGCATGGTGATGTGAAAGATGTGGCTTGCTGGCTGCGGCATCGAGACAGTGAAGACCACCGGCGCGGCGGTTTGCGCGGAGATGCGCCATGCCGCCAGCCACAGCAGGAAGGCGACGGCAAGCTTCGGGCGTCGGAGCATGCCAGCCATTCTACCGGACGGCCGCAGCGGTCAGACTTCCAGCTCTTTACCCACGAAGTAGGAAAGATCGTTGGCCGAGAACTGCGACATCAAATGTGTGCCAGCCGGGACGCGGTCGAGCACCACTTCCAGCGGTTCGCCGTTCACCAGCGGCGCCGCCCGGAAGCCCAACGCTTGCGCCAGGGAACAGGCACAGGCCACCAGATCGTTTTGGTCGCCGCTGATCCCATCCGCGGTGTGGTGGTGCGCGGCAGTCTCCTGAAACTCGGCAGGCAGCCCGCAGGTACGCATCAACCATTCACCCGCTTCACAATGATCCATCGAGAATAGTGCCCGCTCGGCATCCATCAGGCACCCGTTCGTGCCGGAGATCCTCTCGAGTAGCTCGGCATAGGGCCGGCGATGAGCGGACAGCAACCCCAGGCGGCCGATATCGTGCATCAGCGCGACGGTGTAGGCGCGGTCGGGATGGGCGTGGTAATGCGGCGCCAGCCACGCGGCCAGCGCGGCCGAGGCCCGGCTGTGAATCCAGCAGTTCTCCACCGAAGTGTCTTCGTCCATGCTCCGGATCATGCCTTGCAAAGCGGTCCGCGCCACCAAGCGGCGCGTGCGGTCTGTGCCCAAAACCATCACCGCCTTGTGGACCGTATTCACGCGGCTATTCAACGCAAACGCTGCCGAATTCGAGATCGTCAGCACTTCGGCGCTGAAGCCCGGATCGGTGGCGACTAGGTCCGAGACTTCCAGGATGTCCGGCTCCTCCTTGGCGAGCAGCGACAACAGTTTAATAGCCACCGGGCGGAAGACCAGAATCTTGCAGAGGGTCTCGTCTCTGGAAGTGCGGCGAGCGACCTTCGCCTGCGGCATGGACTTCATGATTGTACATATCGGCAGCCGTCAAATTTTTCTGTAGACCTATTGCGCCAATATTACTTCTGATGTATCGTGTGATATATCATGCGCAAGCATTTTCGCTTCGGCGGCGGATCGCCCTGGGCAGCCTTTGCCTTCGGCGGCCGGCCGCGATTCTTCGAAGCCGGCGAGATCCGGCTGGCGATCCTCTCGTTGTTGGCCGAAGGTCCCAAGCACGGCTACCAGTTGATGAAGGAAATGAAGGAGCGCTCGGGCGGCGTCTACAGCGCCAGCGCGGGCAGCGTCTATCCCACGCTCCAGCAACTCGAGGACGAGGGCTTGATCACCGCCGAGATGCAGGGCGGCCGGCGCGTTTACAGCCTCACCGCCGAGGGCCGCGCGGAACTGGCCAAAGACCCCGACGCGGTGCGGCAGATCTGGGAGCGCGCCGAAGAGTGCGAGGACTTCGGCGACGTGGGACCCGAATCGCTGCTGCTCTACGGGCAGATTGGGATGCTGGCCCGCGCCAGCATCCGCGCGTCGCGGCACGGTTCGGCCCGTCAGGCGTTGCAGATCCTGGACCGCGCGCGCCGCGAACTGGACAAACTTTAGGAGATTGCCGCATGGGAATCGGGATACGCATCGAGAAATTGCGCAAGGTTTACGATTCGCCACCGCCATCGGCGGCGCGCGGCGCGGGCTTCTCGTTCGGGCCGCAGCGGTCCGCCGGACCCAAGGAAAAGAAGAAAAAATTCGAAGTGGTGGCGCTCGAAGATGTGTCGTTCGAAATCCGTCCCGGAGAAATCTTCGGCCTGCTGGGGCCCAACGGCGCGGGCAAGTCCACCACGATCGGTATCCTGACCACGCGTACGCGACCAACCAGTGGCCGCGCCTTTGTCGGCGAGCACGACGTCTGGCAGGAGCAGGTGAGCGCCAAGCGGCTGATCGGCGTGGTACCGCAGCGTCCCAACCTGGATTTCGCCCTCACCGCGCGTGAAATCCTGCTGTTCCACGGCGCCTACTTTTGCCAAAACGCGCGCGAGCGCACCAAGCGCGCCGATGAACTGCTGGAAAAATTCAAGCTGGTGGACCGCGCCGACCACATGGTGCGCGGCTTTTCGGGCGGCATGATGCAGCGCCTCTCAATTGCACGCGCCATGATGCACGATCCCGAAGTGCTGTTCCTCGATGAGCCTTCCGCAGGCCTCGACCCGCAAACGCGCCTGCTGCTCTGGGAAGTGATCCGCGACTATAACCGCGCCGGCAAAACCATCGTGCTCACGACGCATTACATGGATGAGGCGGATGCGCTGTGCGAACGCCTGGTGATCATCGACCACGGCCGCATCATCGCGCAGGGAACGCCGCAGGAGTTGAAGTCGTCGATCCCCGGGGGCTACCTGTTGCGCCTGCGCTTCGACCGCGTGCCCGAGCCACTGCTGGCCGGTCTGCGCGCGCTGCCGGGGGTGACGGAAGTCCGCGCGGCCGATGGTGTGGCGGCCGATGTCTACGCCGACCGCGGTGGTCCGCTGATCGCCGGCATTGCCGCCGCCGCACAGGAGTCCGGCGTCACGCTTTGCGACGTGCACATCGCCGAACCCAGCCTGGAAACGCTGTTCCTACACCACACTGGAAGGAGCTTACGCGATTGAACTGGAAAACATTTTTCGCCCTGCTTTCGCGCGACGGCCACGTGGCGCGGCGCAATCTGCTACCCATGCTGCTGCAGAATCTGCTGCAGCCGCTGCTGCTGACCTTTGTCTTCGGCCGCGTGCTGACCACCAGCGGGATGATGCAACAGGGCTTCAAAAACGTGCTGCTGCCCGGTGTGATGGGTATCAGCATGATCCTCTCCGGCGTGCAGGCAGTGGCCATGCCGGTGATCGCCGAGTTTCAATTCACGCGCGAGATAGAGGACCGCTTGCTGGCGCCCATTGGCACGGCCTGGCTCGGCATCGCCAAGATCGTCACGGGCATGGTCCAGGCGCTGGTGGCGGGCCTGGTGGTGATTCCCGCGGCGTGGCTGATGATGGGGTCGGACGTCAGCATCAACTTCAGCCATCCGATCGAGTTCGCGGCCATCTGCCTGCTGGTGGCGCTGTGTTCGTCGGCGGGCGGCCT
>Ga0335085_10003928_pt1 | contig 25091 bp, 26 predicted proteins | sample Lox_Sample_45_FD_206712 | JGI IMG/M metagenome (GOLD analysis project Ga0335085, IMG submission 206712) | Soil microbial communities from Loxahatchee National Wildlife Refuge, Florida, United States - Lox_Sample_4.5 | ecosystem: Environmental > Terrestrial > Soil > Wetlands | place: USA...
AAGGGGTGTTCCATGCGCCGAGTCGCGCTTGCCGCCGCGTTTTTTCTTTCGCTTACGCTGCCCGCGTTCGCCGCACCCGACGTCGCCGTCGCGCAAGGCGCGCTTTCCGGCACCGACGAAGACGGCATTTCCGTCTTCAAGGACATTCCCTTCGCCGCGCCGCCGGTCGGTGCGCTGCGCTGGCGCGCGCCCCAGCCTGCCGCCGACTGGCAGGGCGTGCGCGATGCGAGCAAGTTCGGCCCGGCCTGCATGCAGGACCCCGCCTATCCCATCAAGCCGCCGCAGCAGAGCGAGGATTGCCTCAGCGTTAACGTCTGGTCGCCCAAGCCCGACAAGGCGGTGAAGCTTCCGGTGATGGTATGGATCTATGGCGGGGCGTTCCGCATCGGCAGCGCCAACACCCCGCTCTATGACGGCACCGATCTCGCCAAGCACGGCGTGGTGGTGGTGACGTTCAACTACAGGCTCGGCTGGTTCGGCTTCTTCGCGCATCCCGCCCTCAAGACGGAGGACAGCGGCGAGACGAGCGGCAATTTCGGCCTCATGGATCAGATCGCCGCGCTCAAATGGGTGCGCGACAACATCGCCAATTTCGGCGGCGATTCGTCCAACGTCACCATCTTCGGCGAATCCGCCGGCGGCATGAGCGTGAACGACCTCATCGCCTCGCCGAAGGCGCGCGGATTGTTCGCCAAGGCGATCTCCGAATCCGGACTGGGCCTGAACGAGATGCCGATGCAGGACGAGGTCGCCTCCGCCGACACCGCCTTCGCCGCGCGCATGGGCATCACGGGCACCTCGTCGCGCACGCTGGCGGAATTGCGCCGGCTTCCGGCCGCCGAGATCGCGCGCGACGAGGCGCTGCAGGACAAGGCATCGAAAGACAACATCGACGAAGCATCGCCGATGGTGGACGGCACGATCGTCCCCGATCAGATCTCGGTCCTGTTCGCCAAGGGCGACATCGCGCATGTGCCCTACATCGCCGGCTCCAACAGCAACGAGGCCACGCTGATGGACGAGGTCCATCTCACGCCCGAGAGCATGATCGCCGCCCTCGGCGACAAGAGCGATTTCGTGCGCAAGGTCTACGAGCAGGACGGCCCGCTGACGGACAAGGAATTCGCGCGCCAGATTTTCGGCGATTCGCTTTTCGCCTCGGCCGCGCAGGGTCTGGCCGCCTTCGTCGCAAAGACGGGCGAGCCGGCCTACGCCTATCAATTCGCCTATATCGCCGATGCGCTGCGCTCCGAATTGAAGGGTGTGGGACATGCGGGCGAACTGGCTTATGTGTGGGGACTGCGCGGCCTCCGGAACGATCCTTATTTCGGCAAGATCGCGGCCGAAGCGAGCGACAAGGATCAGCGCATGGTGGCGCTGGTCCAGGACTATTGGACGAATTTCGCCAAATCCGGCGATCCCAATTTCGGCGAGGTGCCGGGCCAATCCAAGAACATCGTCATCGCCGTTGACAACAACGAAAACGTTCTTTGGAACGGGCACAAGCTGTCGCAGGGCGAGGCGGAGACGCGGCTCAAGGACATGCAGTCGAAGATTCCGGAATGGCCGGAGTTTTCGGCCGCGGCGCCGAAGACGCTGGTGTTCGACGACGAAACCAAGCCGATGGCGAATTTCCGCAAGGCCCAGATCGAATTGAGCTTCGCCGCCTGGGGCAAGCGTACGGGCCTGCCGCCGCCGTTCTGACGCTATGGCGCGGCCGCGTGGCCCGGATGTTTGCCCGCGCGCTGCGGCAGGATCAGCACCAAAAGCACGATCGCGACCGCGATGATCGCGGAGGCAACCGGGCGGCTGAAGGCGAGCCCGCCGTCGTGCAGCGGCTTGTCGAGGAAATCGCCCACGGTCGCGCCCAGCGGCCGCGTCAGAATGAACGCGGCCCAGAACAGCAGCACGTGCGAGACGCGCGTGAAATAATAGAGCGCCGCGACGGCCGCGATGGCCAGGGCGAAGACCAGCGCGCCGCCCGCGTAGCCCAGGCCCGTGTCATCGGCCATCCAATCGCCCAGCGCCGTGCCCAGCGTCTGCGAGAAGGTGATCGTGATCCAATAGAAGATCTCGACCTTCGGCGTCGCCACCGTCTGCACGTCGATGCTGCCCAGCGTCACGCGCCACAAGAACAGAGATGCCGCCACGCACAGCAACAGCAGGGCGCTTCCCCCGGCATAGCCGATGCCGAGCGAACGGTCCGAGAAATCGGCCAGGGTGGTGCCGACGGTCGTCGAGGCGACGATGGCGATCCAATAGATCCAGGCGTTGAATTTCCGTTCCATGATCTGTACGCCGACGGCGGCGACGAAGATCGCCAGGAAGATTCCGGTGCCGATCAGATAGCCGCCATTGCCGGGATGCGTATCGGCATGCAGCCACGTCATCGTCACGGTGTCGCCGCCGGTCTCGCCGAGCGTGGTGGCGAGAATCTTGACGATCCAGAATCCGAGCGTGACCGCGGGGACTTTGCTGAAGACCGGATGTTGGGATGTCTGCGCCATGGCGCCTTTCAATCCAACGCGTAAACCAGCGCCTTGAGATAGGCGGTTTCGGGCAGCATCGGACAAATCGGATGATCGGGGCCAGTGCCCGAATGCCGCAGCTGCGCCGCGCGCCGTCCCGCGCGCGCGATACCGGCGGCGCATTCGAAGGCGAAGCGGTCGGCCGGCATGTTGTGCGAGCACGAGGCGAGGAAGAGAAATCCGCTCTCGGCCGTGACCGAAGCCGCCAGCCTCGCGAGCTTGCGGTAGGCCTTGGCACCGGGCTCGAGATCCTTCTTCGCGCGCACGAAAGGCGGCGGGTCGGCAATCACGACGTCGAAGCGCTCGCCTTGCCCTGCCAGCCGCGCCAATTCCTCCATCGCGTCGGCCTTCACGAATTTGGCGGTCTTGCCGACGCCATTCGCCGCGGCAGCATCATTGGCCAGCGCCAGCGCCGCCGCGGATGAATCGATTCCCGTGGCTTCCGCCGCGCCCGCCTTTGCCGCGGCGACGGCAAAGCCGCCGGCGTAACAGAAGGCATCGAGCACGCTCTTGCCGCGCGCCAGCTTCGCCATGAAGGCGCGGTTGTCGCGCTGATCGTAATACCAGCCGGTCTTCTGCCCGCCTTGCGCGGCGGCGAAATAGCGCAGGCCATTCTCGTGCACCGCGATCGGCCCGTCGAATGAGCCTTTCGCCACGCGCACGCAAGCGTCCAGACCCTCCAGCGCGCGCGCCGGCGCGTCGTTCTTCAACAGCACGCGCGCGGGCGCCAAGAGGCCGTTCAATGCCGCAAGCAGCGGATCGATCAGCGCTTCCATTCCGGCCGTGCCGATCTGCACCACCAGCGTGTCGCCGAAGCGGTCGATGACGAGTCCGGGCAGGAAATCGCCCTCCGCATGCACCAGGCGATAATAGGGCTCGTCGTAGAACGCGCCGCGGCGGGCCAGCGCGCGCGCAAGATGCGTGGCGAAAAACGCCTCGCCGATGTCTGCGTCGGCCGCGGAATCGAGCAGCCGTATCGCGATCAGGCTCTTGGGATTGAAGGTCCCGGTCCCGAAGCAGCGCCCGTCATCGCCCATCGCGTTGACCAGCGTACCGGGGGCAAGCGCCTTGGTGCTCGCGTCCATCTGGATCTCGTTGGAGAAAATCCACGGTGCGCCGGCGCGCACGCGACGGCCTTCGTGCGGCTTCAGGCGGACGGTCGGGTTTGCGGCCATGGCGGTCTGCCGTAGCATGGCCCGGCTCGAAACCTAAGGGGAAAACCATGGCCCAGAATCCGGCCGCGAAATTCGTATCCATGCGCGGCAAGACGCCGGAAGAGGCGAAATTCTTCTGGACCGGCGGTCCGGTGGAAGTGGCGCCGAAGACCTATTTCGCTTCGCAATTCTCCGGCTGTACCGCCTTCGAGACGAACGAGGGCATCGTGCTGGTCGACACCGGCACGCGCCAATTCGCGCCGGTCATCGCAGGGATGCTGCGCCAAAAGACACATGCGCCGATCCACACCGCCATCTACACCCACGGCCATATCGACCACGCCTATGGCCTCGAAGCCTTTCTCGCGCCCGGGCAGGCGCGTCCGCGCGTCATCGCGCATCGCGCCATGCCGGCGCGCTTCGCGCGCTATCGCGCGACCGCCAGGCACAATGCCGCGCTCAATGCGCGCCAGTTCGGTGGCACCGTGGAGGCGGCATCGAACGACGCCTACAACGCCTTTGCGCTCGAGCCCGTGCCGCCCGACACGCTTTACGACGAGGCGATGACCATCACCGTCGGCGGCGAACAGTTCGAACTCCATCATTGCAAAGGCGAAACCGACGATCACACCTGGGTGTGGGCGCCCGAGCGCCGCGTGCTCTGCCCGGGCGATCTGTTCATCTGGGCGGTGCCGAACGACGGCAATCCGCAGAAGGTGCAGCGCTATCCCTGGGAGCGCGCCAAGGGCCTGCGTGCGATGGCGGAGAAGAAGCCTTATGCGCTTTGTCCCGGCCATGGCGGCCCGGTGGTCGGCGAGGAGGGCAAGATCGTCCGCATGCTGAGCGAGACCGCGGAATTGCTGGAGACCGTCACCGCGCGCACGCTGGCGGCGATGGAGAATGGCTCCCCGCCGCATGTCGACATCGTCACCGGCATCGCCCTGCCGAAATCGGATTCGCCCTGGCTGCAGCCGGTCTACGACGACACCGAATTCCTGGTGCGCAACGTCATCCGCTTCTATGGCGGCTGGTGGAGCGGCCGGCCGAGCGAACTCAAGCCTGCGCCGCGCGCGAGGCTCGCGTGCGAGATCGCGACACTTTCCGGCGGCGCCGTGAAGCTCGCGGAGCGGGCCGAAGCGCTCGCGAAAGCCGGCGAATACCGGCTCGCCTGCCACTTGGCCGATTTCGCGCTCGAGGCCGCGCCCAAGGACGAATCCGTGCAGGCGAGAGTTGCCGCGGTGTATGACGCGCGCGCGGAGAAGGAAGAGAGCCTGATGGCCATCAACATCTTCAACTCCGCCGCGGCCTACGCGAGGGCAGGAAGGCCGTTCGCATAGGCTCGCGCCACATTGCCGCCGCAATTTCCGCGCGCGCGCAGTTGTGACGGCGCGTGGGACCATTCGCCGCATCATTCGATCGTGCGCCGGTGTTAGAAGCCCGCGCCCCGTTTGCTGCTTGCGCGGGTGCGCCCCGATCCATCGCGTGCAAGGAGTAAGAGGCGGCCGCGCGCCGCCTGTCACGATCATGGACCTATCGCCGTTGATCAAGCCGCCCGAAGGCGCGGCGAGCGATACGCTCGTGCAAGTCTACGCCTATTGGCGCGGGCTCGCGGGCTCGCGCATCGGCCCTGCGCGCGCGGAGGTCGTGCCGCAAGGGCTGCGGTCGGCGATCGCGCGGGTGTGGATGATCGATGTGGTGGACGACGGCGAGGACTTCCGGTTCCGTTTCGCCGGCGACCGCATCATCGAATTCATGGGTCGCCGTTACGCGGGCGAACTTCTCTCGCGCTATCGCGGGCGCGCCTTCTTCGAGGGCATGCACGCGCTGCTTTCGGCCTGCGTGCGCGAGAAGCGCGCGATGGCGCTTGGGCCCATTCCGGCGATGCTGGAAGGCCGCGAATATCTGGAGATGGAAGTGCTCGCCATGCCACTATCCGAAGACGGCGAAAGCGTCGGCGTCGTCTTCGGCGCCATGGAAACCTGGCCGCTCGGCACGAACCGTCCCGCGCCCTCAGCTTGATTTCTTGAGCCGGACACCGCGACCGCCTTCGGTCGAGGCGCCGTCCTCGACGATCAACACAAGCCCGGCCGTGTCCAACGCGCCGATCAGCTTCATCAGCGAATCCACATTGCCCCGGATCACCCCCTCGCTCGCTTCCATGCGCTGGATGGTAGGCACGGAAAGGCCGGAAAGATCGGCCAGCTGGCGCTGATCGATGCCCAAGAGCGCGCGGGCGGCTTTGAGCTGGGCAGACGTGATCATGGATTAACCATCGCTATTACAGGCCTCCGCGCGCCTTATTAACATTCATGCATTGAATTTTAATCTCATACCACCATTGATGATGTATGATATATCATTATATAAGTTCCTGACGGCCCAAATCCCTCGACGGCGGTTCTTAGCGAATTGTCCTTGGGGGCGGAAGGCCGGGGGCAAATTTCGGGTGTGTCATGGCATCTCTGGCCGCCGTTCCGCTTCCGCTGCTCGCCGTTCTGGGCCTTCTCGTCGCGGGCGCGGTCGCGTTGGCAGTCCTGCGGCCGCGGCGCATCGCCGGTACCGCACTTCCGATCGGCGAAGCCGCGCACATGGCCTATGAGATCGCCCGCGCGCGGGGCTTGCCGATCGCCTATGTCGCCGAACACGCCAGCGGTGCCAGCGGTCCCGAGGCCTGGTTCCGGACCAACCTGCTGCAGGTCCTGCAGCGGAGCGAGAGCCGCAAGACGCTCATCGGCCGCGACGAACTCGCCCGCTATCTCGCTTGGATCGCCGCGGTGCAATAGGCCTCAGCGCAGCGTCACTTCGCTCATCCAACCGCGCGTCCAAAGATAATCGTACAGCGCCATCGTTTCGTAGTCGGCAAAATAACGGAAACGCGCATGCGCGGGCGCCGTCATGCCGGGCGGATAGCGGCCGTCGCGCAAGCGCCCGTCATGCACCAGCGCGAAGAACTGGCGCAAGGAATAGCGCTTGACGCCGTCGAGCCCCGGAACGCGCCCATCGTCGGAGCCTGCGAGATCGAGCCCGTGGCATTCCGAGCATGACGTGCGCGCGAGATAACGTCCGCCGCTCCAGCGTGGACCGAGATCCATCGACGATTCGTCCGACAGAGCGTCCACCGCCGCAGGCACGATCGTGCCGGCCCGGATGTCTTGGCGCGCGCTGCCGGCAAAGCGCGGCCGATTCAAAAATTGCGCGTCGCGCGGCAGCGAGTCGACAGTGGCGAGGATCGCGTCCATGTCGTCGCCGCTGAGATAGACGAAGCTCGCCGACGGCATCAGCCACAGGCTCGTGCCGTCGGGGTTTAGGCCGAAGCGCACCGCACGCGCGAAATCCTCGTCGCTGTAGTCCTTCGGCAGCGCGCGCAGGTCGGAGGCGAAGACGCCGGCGCCGCCGCGATAGACCATCCGCCCGCGGAGATCCGCGCCATGGCAGTCCGCGCAGCCGAAGATGCGGATGAGATGTGCGCCGCGCGCAAGCGTGGCCTTGGTTTCCACTGCATGCGGCGCCACGCTGCGCAGCGGGTAGTGCCCTTCGAGCAGCGCCTCGGTTTCCAGATAGCGCGCGACCGCCACGCAGACGAGCGCCGCAAGCGCCGCGGCCGCGGCCCATGCTCCCTTGCGCCAATTCCCCCTCAATGCCGAAACGCCCATCGCAGGCAACACTAGTGCGGATCATCGTGCGGTGGAATCGATGATCGGCTCGCGAATCCCTGTCTGGCGCAATTCCAGGCGGAGAACCGGCGTGCCCTGTTGCTGGAATTGCCCCGCACCGCGCCTTCGGCCGGGCAAGAGGCGCCGGCCGCGCTGGACAGCGCCTACGATCCGTGCCGCGCTGCCTCCCGCGCGTCCGATGCGGCCGCGCTTGCCGACAGGGGCGCAGGTCCGGCCAGGTTAGGCTTGTGTAATATTCACCGGCTCCCCTGCCTTCCTCCAAGAACAGTGCGAATAAAATTGTTACCAGCGGACCCCGTTTGCGGTCACTATTTTGAGTCTGTTTCCGATCTTGCGATCCGACAATCATCGGCCCTGAACCATCATTCCGATTCAGGGATTCGCCCATGGCTTCCGATTCCGCCGACTCGATGAAGCCGGCTCCCTTGAAGCTCACCAGTTCCATTGTCGCGGCCTATGTCAGCAACAATCCGCTTCCGGTGGGCGATCTTCCCAGCATGATCCGCAGCGTTCACGCCACGCTCGTCGGCCTCGAAGGCGCGCGTCCCGCGGAGCACGCCGCGCTGAAGCCCGCGGTCCCGATCAAGAAATCGGTGACCGACAATTACATCGTCTGCCTGGAAGACGGGCGCAGATTGAAAATGCTGAAGCGCTATCTGCGCTCGCGCTACAACATGAGCCCCGAGGATTATCGGATCAAATGGGGCTTGCCGGCGGACTATCCGATGGTGGCGCCGAACTACGCGGCGCTGCGCTCGGAGTTCGCCAAGAAGATCGGCCTCGGCAAGGCGCACAAGCCGGCTAGAGGCCGGCACCGCCGCTCCGCCGCGTAGCGGGTCCCTCAGGCCTCCGCCGCGAAGTCCTGCAATTCCACGCTGAGACCTTGGAGCTCCTGCGCCATCGCGCGCGCGAGCGCCTCTTTGATGTCGGCGACCTTGCGGGCCGAGCGCCGGTCGTTCTTGAGACGCAGATCGCGCTCCAGATCGTCAAGACCCCGTTCGAGCTGCAGCAGCGCCGCCACGATGCGGACGTTCATGATGCGCGCTCCGCCTTTGCGGAGGCGCGGGCCTCGGCTGCTAGCATGGCCGCGTCACCGGCCGCTCGGCCGAGCGCTCGAGGATTCCGGGATGGTCCCAATCGCCTTCCGGGCGGATGATCACCATTGGATCGGAGTGCAGCGAGAGACACTCGGAATGCGGCGCGACTTCCTTGCGCATCTCCGAATAATCGTGATCGGAGAACCGGATTTCGATGTTGCGCGGAATCTCCGTGTAGCCGGCCTTCTTCCAGAAGCTCTTGAGCCGCATCTGCGGCTGGGTGTAGAGCGTCTTGAATCCCTTGCGGCCCACCAGCTCCTCGACGAAGTCCAGGATCTTGAATTTCAGATCGCTGTCGCGGAACCGCTCCAGCACGCAGAAGCGCTCGAGCTTCGCGAAGTCCTGGAAGTAGCGGATGCGCGCGGTCCCGGCGGGTTCGCCATCGACGAAGCCCAAGAGGTGCGTGGCGCAGAAATCGTTGCCGTCGAACTCTTCGGCGTAAGGGCATTTCTGCTCGCCCATGAAGACCGCGGCGCGAATCGCGCGCACCTGTTCGAGCTGTTCGGCGGTCGTCACCGCGGTGACCCTGACGTAAGAAGAAGCGCGCTTCTCCGCCGCCTCGTCGACGGCCACCTTGAAGACGAAGAGGCCGCCCAGACGATCGTCCTCGGACGTCACCGGCTTGAAGCCCATGGCGCGGCCGGCCTTGCGGCCGCCTTCGGTGGCGAGTGTGGCGTAATGCGGCAGCCCGCTATAATGAGCCAGCGCCGGCGCCACGCCCATGCGGAACAATTCGGCTTTCTTTTCCGCGACTACGGCCCAGAGATAGATCGCGTCCGGCCTTTCGCCGGGATTGCAGAGATAGGACGGATCAGGATCGGTGCGCTTCAGCGTGCGGCGCAAGAGCGCCCTGTGGCCCTCGGCATTGAGCATCAGCTGCGCGTAATAGCCGGCCAGCCGGTGTGCGGTTCCATCGCCTTCGAACAATCCCCAAAAGGCGTCCTGATGGTGATCTCTGACGCGCCGCATGACCTCGGGCGCGGCGGCGTCTTGGGAGATGCGCGCATAGGTTAAAGCGCAGACTTCATCGATCCAATGCCCGGCGAGTCTGCCGAATGCTAGGTTTTCAGTCAGGGGTGTCAGGGACTGCCATTCTGCGATGCTGGCCTTGGTATAGGGCTGAAATTTTTCCGCATTCGACATTGCCTTCTCCACATGCATACTTTGCCTATTGGGCGACAGTCGTATTCGGGACATGGCGGCAATAGATTCAAAAGGCGTTCCGGGTGGTACGGAAATGTACCTGGATGGGGCACTTGCGGTTCCCCGCGGAACCGATTGGGATGACTTGCGCATCTTCGTGATCGTCGCGCGCGAAGGCAGCCTCGGGCGCGCCGCCAAGATGCTGGGTGTCGCCAAGCCGACCGTTCGCCGCCGCATCGACAATCTCGAAGCCTCGGTGGGCGCGCCGTTATTCGATCGACGCAAAACCGGTGTCGTCTTGACGGCGCAGGGACGCGAACTGGTGGATATGGCCGAAGAGATCGCGATGATGATCGGAAAGGCCTTCAAGCGCTCGCGCCTGCCCGACACAGACGTCGAGGGCGAATGCAAGGTCGTGATGAGCGACGGCCTCGCCACGGGCTGGTTCGTGCCGCATTTCCTGTCGGACTTCCGCGCCCGTCATCCACGCGTGATCCTGCGGCTTGCCGCCTCGCCCGACACCGACCGGATCGCCGTGCCGCCGTTCGACATCCAGGTGCGCTACGCGCCGGCGCATGACGAAGATCTCTTCACCGTGCGCATGGGGACGTTCCACTTCACCTATTTCGCCTCGCGCCAATATGTCGATCGCTTCGGCCTGCCGCGCAACCGCGACGAACTCGGCAATCACTGCCTCGCCGACGTCACCGCCACGTTCACCAGCGATTCGGGTTTGCTCTCGCAATATTCCAATGCCGCCGCATTGGGGCGCCCGGGCTTCCTCACCAACTCCGGCAACATCGTGCACGAGGCGGTGTCCGCCGGCGCGGTGATCGGCTTGCTGCCGACCTACACCTATCTCTGCGACCGCGATCTCATCCCCATCCTGCCGGACTATCATGCCGAGGTGGGCCTGTTCCTTTACTTCAGCGGCGCGGCGTCAAAGAAGGCGGCGACGCGCGCGATGATCGACTATCTGCGCGGCGTCGTGTTCGACAAGCGCGGCATGCCCTGGTTCGCGGACAGCTACGCTGCACCGGAACATGGCTGGCACGAATTGTTCGCGGATCTGCGCGCGCAATCGCCCGCCGCGCACGCCATCCCTATGCTCGCCCTGGAAAAGCCCGTGTCCTGAGGCGGGCATGCCCCGCGCTCGCGCTTTTCCGACGATGCGCGTGAAACTGGTGCCGCCTGGGTGACTCGAACACCCGACCCACGCATTACGAATGCGTTGCTCTACCGGCTGAGCTAAGGCGGCCCATTGAGGCGAAGGCCCGTTTGGGGTGCGGGAAACTAGGCCAAGGCCGTGGCCCTCCGCAACAATCCAAATCGATATTCCGTTTGCGCCCGCGCGCATAAGCGCGTACACGCGCCCACCCCTGCCGCCAGACCGGCGGGCGGCCGCCGCATCAAGGATCCGGAACGTTGAAAATTCCCGTCCATCCCGAGGGTTGGCCCTTCATCGGCATCGCCGTCGGGGTCAGTCTGTTCGTGGCGCTGCTGGCGGGCTGGTGGGGGCTTGCGCTGCTGCCGGTAACCCTGTGGGTGGCGGCCTTCTTCCGCGACCCGGAGCGAACCCCACCCTCCGGCCAAAACCTGGTGATTTCGCCGGCGGATGGCCGGGTCCTGCCCATCGTCGAGGCCGAGCCACCCCCGGAACTCGGCCTTCTCCGCGGCCCGCGGCCCCGGATTGCCATCTTCATGAATGTCTTCGACGTGCATGTGAACCGAATTCCGTGTCACGGGACTGTCATGGCTCTTGCTTACCGGCCCGGCAAATTCTTCAATGCGAGCTTGGACAAGGCGAGCGTGGGCAACGAGCGCCAGTCGATTGGCCTCAAGATTGCGACGCCGGCCGGCGAGGCGACGCTGGTGGTGGTGCAGATCGCGGGTCTGATCGCGCGGCGCATCGTCTGCGGGCTCGGCCTCGGCCAGGCGGTCGCGCAAGGCGAGCGCTTCGGCATGATCCGGTTCGGCAGCCGGGTCGAAGTGTACCTGCCTTCCGGCACCGCGGTGCGCGTGAAGGCGGGCGACAAGGTGAAGGCGGGCGAAACGGTGCTCGCCGAATTCGGGGCGTAAAGGCGAAGGGTGGCGGCGATGCGCAAGTTCAGGCCCGAGAATTTCGGTTCGAATTTCGGTGCGAGATTGCGCCTTCGGCGCGCGGCCATCGCCGCGCGCGAAGACGAGACTCTCGGCCGTTTCCTGCCGAGCGGGCTTACGCTTCTGGGCTTGTGCTCCGGTGCCACCGCGATTCCGTTCGCATTGTCGTCCAATTGGCGCGCCGCCGTGGTGGCGATCGTGATCGCGGCGCTGTTCGACACGCTGGACGGCAAAATCGCGCGCCTTCTGGGCGCGGATTCCAAATTCGGCGCGCAGCTCGATTCGCTTGCCGATCTGGTCAGCTTCGGCATCGCGCCGGCGGTGCTGGTCTATATGTGGTCGCTGTACAAGGCCGGCGGCGCAGGCTGGACGCTGGTGCTGATCTTCTGCGTCTGCTCGGCGATCCGGCTAGCGCGCTTCAACATCGAAAGCGACGTAGCGGAAGAACCGTCCAGCCACTTCACCGGCGTGCCCACGCCGGCGGCGGCATGCCTGATCCTTCTGCCGCTGATCCTGAGCTTCCAGTTCACCGTCGATACCGGCTTCCGCGATCCGGCAGTCGGCGGCGCGGCCATCGCCATCGTGTCGCTCGCCATGGTCAGCCGCCTGCCCACGCCGTCGCTCAAGAACCTCCATGTGCCGCGGCAATTGCGCGGACCGCTGCTCGGATTTGCGGCGCTGCTGCTGGCTTCGGCGGTGCTGTGGCCATGGTCGACGCTGAGCGCCAGCCTCATCGCCTATGTGCTGACGATCCCGGTCAGCCTGTTGCGCAGCGCCGAGCGCAAGCGCCGCGCGCGCAATCCGGACGAGCCGGAGCTGTAATCCCCATTCCTCCCTCCGAAGGGGGCGAGTCGGTGTGATGCACCGGGTGGGATCACGCCATTGCCCGTCCTCGGCCATGGCGTCATGCTGACGGCGATACGCAATTCGAGCCATCCATGCTGAGCAAAGCCGACGATTACCCCGTGCATCAGACGCCCGAGCCGGTCGCCTATGCGGGCACCGACCGGAATTTCTACGACCGCTATTTCTTCAACGGCTACACGCCGGACGGCAGTCTGTTTTTCGCCTGCGCGCTCGGCGTCTATCCGCATCTGAACGTGATGGACGCGGCGTTCTCGGTCATTCGAGACGGCGTGCAGCACAATCTGCGCGCGTCCAAGCTCCTCGCCATGGAGCGCATGGACACAAGCGTCGGCCCCATCGCGGTCGCAGTGATCGAGCCGTTGAGGAAGCTTCGCGTGCGCGTGGCCGACAACGAACACGGCATCGCCGCCGATCTCGTCTTCACCGCGCGCGCCAGGGCGGTCGAGGAGCCGCGCTTCACCTTCCGCCAGGGCCCGCGCACCGTCATGGACTACACGCGGCTGACGCAGAACGGATCGTATGAGGGTTTCATTGCCCTCGACGGCGCGCGCATCGCCATCGGCGCTGACGTTCTGGGCACGCGCGACCGTTCCTGGGGCGTGCGGCCCATCGGGCTTTCGGATCCGCAAGCGCCGGCGCCGCCCAGGCCGCCGCAATTCTATTGGCTCTGGGCGCCGCTCAATTTCGAAGACAGATTCATGCTTTACCACATCAACGCGGACGCGAGCGGCAAGCCGTGGAACACGGCCTCCGTCATCGGCGAGTTGGGCGATGCGGAGCCGGTGCACATGACATCCTGCCGTTCCACGCTCGCGTTCAAATCCGGCACGCGGCACGCGAAGTCCGCCGCAATCGCGGCGGCCGATGCGGCCGGCCGGGAATGGCGCGCGACGCTCACGCCCAGGTTCAACTTCTCTATGTCCGGCATCGGCTACATGCATCCCGAATGGGGCCACGGCCAGTACAAGGGTGAGCTCGCGGTCGGTTACGACAGCTTTGCTCTTGCGGGCATGAACGAAAACGATCCCCGCTTCCTGCACGTGCAGGCATTCTGCGACGCCGTGCTCGAAGGCCCGGACGGCGCACGCAACGGCCGCGGCGTGCTCGAGCAGCTCATCATCGGTCCGCACGCGCCCTCCGGCTTCAAAGAGTTTTTGGACCCCGCGCCATGAACCTCGAGGAAAAGCTCGCGGCTTATCTGGCGAAGGCGCTGGAGGCGGGCGACCTCAGCGTCGAATCGCTCTCGCGCATCCCCGGCGGCGCGAGCCGCGAGACCTATCGCTTCCGTGCGCTCTATACGAAGAACGGCGTTCGGATCGAGCACAAGCTGATCCTGCGGCGCGATCCGCCGGCCAGCCTGATCGACACCGACCGCGCCACGGAATTCCGCGCCTATCGCGCTGCGCACGCCTTGGGCCTGCCGGTGCCCGAACCGCTGGTCTTGGAAGAGAAGGGCGACGCGCTGGAACGGCCGTTTTTCGTGATGGAAGAGATCGCGGGCTGCCAGGTCGCCAACATCCTTCTTCCCGATCCCTATGGCGCGCACGCCGGAAGGATCGGCGAGCAGTTCTTTCGCACGCTCGGCACGCTCGCGCGCGCCGACGCCGATGCGATAGGGCTTGGCGCGTTCGACGGCTGCAAAGACGTGCGCGATTGTTGGCGGCACGAGCTTTCCCGCTGGCAGCGCGAAATCGATCAGGACGAGCGCGAGCCGCAGCCCATCGTGCGCGCGGCGCTGCGCTGGCTCGCCAAACATCCGCCGCCGCCGGCCCAGAAGATTGCGCTCGTGCACGGCGATTACCGCAGCGGCAATTTCCTTTATGACGGCGACGGCAACATCCGCGGCATCCTCGATTGGGAGATGGCGCATCTGGGCGATCCGCTGGAAGACCTTGCCTGGGCGCTCGATCCGTTGTGGAGCCACGGCGATCCGGCGCGTCCCGCCGGCACGATCCCGCGCGACGCGGCAATCGCCATCTGGCGGCGCGCGAGCGGACTGGATTTCGATGAGGCCGCCTTCCGCTGGTGGGAAATCTTCGCAAGCCTGAAGGGCGCCGCCATCTGGATATCGGCGGCGCGCGAATATGCCGAGGGCCGCAATCCCGATCCGGTCAACGCCTTTTCGGGTCTCTATTGCCTGGCCTTCCACAACAAGGTGCTGGCGGAGCGGCTGGCGGTGGCCGCATGAAACCCGAAATCGACCAGATCCTCGTCACCTCCGCGCTGCAATTGCTGAGCGACCTCGTGCCGCGCCTGCCGGAGCAGCATCTGCAAGGGGAAGCTTCGCTCATCGCCTTCATGCTGCTTCTGTCGGCCAACGAATATGGCCGCGCCGCGGAGATCCGCGCCGCCGAGAACGCGGATATGCGCGCGCTCTTTGCCGCGCTCGCGCCGAAAGTGCGCGGCGAGGATTTGCGGCGCGAGTTGCAGGCGGCTGTATCCGGAGAGGACGGATCGCTTGCCATCGCCGCCTTGAACGAATCCAACTATGCGCTGCGCCGATTCCTGATCCGCCTGCACGAGCATGTCGAAGACGATCCGATCGCGAACGCCGAGATCTGGTCGCTGCTCAAGACGATAGCCGAGCGCCGCTTCCTTGCGCCGCCGAGATTCTAGAGAAGAGGCCGATCGCGCCGGCTGGGGAACGGCATCGCGAGCGCCAGGCGCGCCGATATCGAGGCCTGCGCGGCGAGAAATTTCGTTTCCCGAAAATCGCCAGATTTTCCTTGCACCGTGAGGTAGTGCCTCAGTTTGAAATTTAGCGGGTAAAGTCGATTCCGTAATTGGCTGCGATGACAAACAGGGCGTAGCCAAGCACGCCTAATGCCAACGCGGCGATGATAAATAGGCCCATTCGCTTCATGTCGTGACGGCCTTCTTATACGGCCCGCGCTTCTTAGGCGGGTTTGCTTCATCCATCATATTGTAAAGGTCTTCCATAGACCACAAGCGATCCGCGACGCCTGCTTGCATGGCGGGAGAGACGCGAAGCGACTTGTGGATGCGGCAAAAATTGTAATGGTAGAAATACAGCGCCAGCGCGTAGCAGTGGTTATCGAATTTCTTGCTGAAAGCATTGGTTAGGCGGGTGAAGCGACGCGGGCGGAACAAAACAAAAAACCGTTCCCGCTGAACGCCCGTATCAGGTCTTGCGCGACCCGCAAACGCAAAATTTCTACGATGCCTTCGCCCGCGGATGGGCCCTGGCATAGACCTCGGCCAACCGCGAGGTTTCGACTTCGGTATAAGTCTGAGTGGTGGACAGCGAGGCGTGCCCCAACAATTCCTGCACCGCGCGCAGGTCGCCGCCGCCGGCCAGAAGATGCGTGGCGAAGGAGTGGCGCAGGGCATGCGGCGTTGCCGTTTCCGGCAGGCCCAATTGGCCGCGCAGATTCTGCATCAGGGCCTGCGCCTCGCGCGCGCCCATCGGCTTGCCGCGGCGCGACAGGAACAACGGCGCATCGCGCGCCGCGGAGAAAGGAACGAGGCGCGCATATGCATCGATCGCCTCCCGCACCGCGGGCAGCACCGGAACGCTCCGTTCCTTGCGGCCCTTGCCGACGATGGCGAGCGTCGCGCCGAGCGGCGCATCGCCGCGCCGCAAGCTCAAGGCTTCCGAGATGCGCAGGCCCACGCCATAGAGCAGCGACAGCAGCGCCACATTGCGCGCGACGATCCATTCATCGCCGGGCTTGGCGAATTCGCCGGCCACGGCGAGCGCGCGCGCCGCATCGGTCTCGCTCAAGGGGCGGGGCAGGGTGCGCGGGATCTTGGGGCTCTTCACCGCGCGTGCCGCGGCGTTGTCGAGAACGCCTTCGCGCGCCAAATGGCGGAAGAAGCTGCGCACCGCGGCGAGCGCGCGTTGCACGCCGCGCGGGCCCAAGCCTTCTGCGCGCCTGAGCGTGATGAAGCCGCGGATGTCGGCCGGTTTCAGTTTGGCAAGGCTCGTCTCGGTCACCCGGCCGCCGAGATGACCCCGCAGAAAGGCGATGAACCGCGATACGTCGTCGCCATAGGCGCGCAGCGTGTGCGCGCTCGCGCGGCGCTCATGGGCGAGCGCAGCGAGCCAATCGGCCTTCAGCTCTTCGGCAGATCGAGCCATGCCCGGATCGTGCGCTCGAGCGCGCGGGCGAAGAAGGAAAGATCGGCGGCATTGTCTTCGCCGTCGAAGCGGCCTTCGGCATAAGAGCCCAGCACGAACAAGGCCGCCGGTGCCTCACGCCCGATGCGCAGGCGGAACAATGCCAGGCTTCTGCAATCGCCGCCCTGCGCGCCGAGCAGCAATTCGCCGCCGCCTGAAAGGATCGCGCCGGTGCCGTCGCTGCCGAGAAGCGCGTTCGCCGTGCCGGGCTGGATCAGGCGCACGCCCTTGGTGCCGGTGGGCGCGGTGCCGTCCGCGCTCTCCACGCACAAGGCCGCGCGATCCGCGCCCAATGCCGCCGCCGCCCCGGTCGCCACCGCGATGGCTTCCTCGAAGGTGCGCGCGTCGAGCAATTCCAACAGCAGCCGCTTGATGCCGTCATGACGGAGCGCCGTGCGGTCGCGGGTGGATTTGAGGCCGTCGCGCTCGGCCTTCAGCGCCGCGTTCTCGCTCGACAGCCGCTCGATGACGAAGCGCTGCAGGTCGCGCACCTCGTGGGCATCGAAGCGCTCGGGCAGGAGCAGCGCCAGAAGCTCGCCGTCGCGCGCCAGCCGTGTCCGGTTCATGCGGACATAGGCCTTCACCGCCTCCGCGGCGGCGAGCGCCGGATCGAGCGCCGGATCCCTGGCAACGGCGGAGTCGCTCATGCGAGCATTGACCAAAGAGAATCGCGAGCGAAAGTGTAGCGATGAAGGCCGCTCCCTTGAAGCCCGGTATGGCGGCTCGGCCACAGGCAAGCCGGATCGGCGTGCTTCTGCCGCTGCCCTTGCCGGGACCTTACGACTATGTACTGCGCACCGGGGTGGATGCGCCGCGCGGAACCTTGGTTACCGCGCCGCTCGGCCCGCGCGAGGCGTTGGGCTGCGTGTGGGGGGCGGGCGTTGGCGCCGTCGACGCGGCGAAGCTGAAAGAGGCGGTGCCGCTCGAAGGGGCCCCGCGCCTGCCGCCCACGCTTTGCGACTTCATCGATTGGGTCGCGGATTACACGCTCACGCCGCCCGGCATGGTGCTGGCGATGGCGTTGCGCTCGCGTGCGGCGTTCGAGCCAGAAGGGGCGCGCACCGCTTATGTGAAAGGCGACACGACGCCCACGCGGCTCACCCCGGCGCGGGCGCGCGTCCTGGGTGTGGCGGAAGATGGCCTCGCGCGCAGCGTCACCGCGCTCGCCGAGGAAGCGAATGCCTCGCCCGCGGTAGTGCGCGGCCTGATCGCGGCCGGCGCGTTGAAGGACGTGGCATTGCCGGAGTTCGATCTCGTTCCGCGTCCCGATCCGGATTTCGCGGCGGTGCCATTGAACGCCGAGCAGGAATCGGCCGCGCAGGCGATAAAGCAGGATATCGACGCGCAGCACTTCTCCGTCTCGCTGCTCGACGGCGTGACGGGTTCGGGCAAGACCGAGACCTATTTCGATGCGCTGGCCGAGGCGGTGCGGTGCGGGCGGCAGGTCCTGATCCTGCTGCCGGAGATCGCGCTGACGGTGCAGTTCCTGGATCGCTTCGCCGCGCGTTTCGGCTGCCGCCCGGCCGAGTGGCATTCGGATCTGTCGCAGAAGGAGCGGCGCCGGGTCTATCGCGCGGTTATGAAGGGCGAGGCGCGCGTGGTGGTCGGCGCGCGCTCGGCGCTGTTCCTGCCGTTTCCGGCGCTCGGCCTCATCGTCGTCGATGAAGAGCACGAGCAGGCCTACAAGCAGGAAGACGGCGTCATCTACCACGCGCGCGACATGGCGGTGGTGCGCGGCCGCATCGAGAATTGCCCGGTGGTGCTGGCGTCGGCCACGCCATCGCTCGAGACCTACGTCAATGCCGCGAGCGGCCGCTACCAATGGCTGAAGCTTTCGCGCCGCCACGGCGCCGCGATCCTGCCGGAGGTGAAACTGATCGACCTCAGGCATGCGCGCGCGGAGCCGGGCACCTGGCTGTCGCAGCCCTTGCGCGAGGCGCTGCAATCGACGCTCGATGCCGGCGAACAAGTATTGTTGTTCTTGAATCGTCGCGGCTATGCCCCACTCACCTTGTGCGAGCAATGCGGGCACAAGATGACGTGCAAGCAGTGTTCGTCCTGGCTGGTCGAGCACCGCTATCACCGGCGCCTGATGTGCCACCATTGCGGCTATTCGGAAGCCACGCCGCGCACCTGCCCGCAATGCGGCGCAGAGAATTCGCTGATCGCCTGCGGGCCGGGCGTGGAGCGGGTGGCGGAGGAATTCGCGAGCGCGTTTCCTGCTGCGCGCTTCGCCATCGCCTCGTCCGACACGATGCACGGGCCGCTCGAGACGCAAGCGGCGATCCGCGCCATGGGTAAGCACGAGATCGACGTCGTGATCGGCACCCAGATCGTGGCCAAGGGCCATCACTTCCCCCAGCTCACGCTGGTGGGCGTGGTCGACGCGGATTTGGGCGGTTCCGACGGCGATTTGCGCGCACGCGAGCGCACTTTCCAATTGCTGCATCAAGTGTCGGGCCGCGCTGGCCGCGCCGAAAAGCCGGGTCTCGTGCTGGTCCAGACGCGCAATCCGGACGACGCGGTGATGCAGGCGCTGGCCTCCGGCGACCGCGATACGTTCTACGCGCAGGAGGCGGAATATCGCCGGCGCGCGGGCGCGCCGCCCTTCGGCCGCCTTGCCGCGATCATCCTCTCGAGTCACGACGGCGAAGCGGTGCAGGAGATCGGGCGGCTGCTTGCGAAGGCGGCGCCGAAAGCCAAGGGCGTAAAGGTGTGGGGACCGACGCCGGCCTTCTATCGTCTGCTGCGTGGACAGACGCGCGAAAGGCTTTTGGTGCAGGCCGAAAAAAGCGTGGATATTCAGGCCTATTTGCGTGCCTGGCTCGCGCGGACGAAAACCCCCAATGGCGTGCGCGTGGTGGCCGACATCGATCCGGTGAGCTTCTTCTGACGTTCCTCCCCTGTTTTGCGGCGACGGCGCGGCGACTTGAATGTCAACCGCCGCACGTGTAGAAGCGCGCCATGTTGAACGCGCGCCGCCTTACCGCCCGATCATCGAGCCGCTCTTCCTGAATCGGAAGGGCGTGGGCCCGGTTGCGCGTTTTATTCAAGCCAGATCAGACGATGCAGCAAGGCTGTTCACGGCCCTTCCGGCAATGTGGAAGGTAGCTCCGTGTGGGACGGAAACTGGCTTCGAACACCAGGCCATCGGCAACGATGAGGGTTCAACTCCTTTACCTTCCGCCAATCCTCCCTGTCGCCGTAGCCAAACAGGCTATAGCGGCATTTTGTCGAACGGAATCGCTTAAGCCGGAATTGTCATTCCCGCGAAGGCGGGAATCCAGAGACCTTCCAAATGGATGAATGGATGCCCGCTTGCGCGGGCATGACACGTCTTGATGAGGTTCACGGCAATACCGCTCTAGGCGAGCGTCCGTATCGCTGGGTGCGTCGCCGTCGACATCGACCCAATTTCGAAGCAGTTGGCCTATTTTGCGCTGGTGTGTGTATGACGCCTAACTGGTGGGCGCAGCGGAAAATATGAAATGCCGATGTATCCATGGTCGCCTTTCCAGGCGCCGTGAAATTCACATCCGATAGGAATCTCTTTGTCGTAGTATTCGGAGACCAATTCCCTAGCGGTGTCGGCATCCACATAGCCGACGTGATAGCTTCGTGGACTTCCCAGGCCGAAAAGGCTTCTACGATCCGAGAAGCCTATAATCTTAATTGCATTGCGATCATATTGATTGTCAGGTTCGCGCTCGAAGCGAAGGCCGCAAATCTTCCCTCGCGTCGAGCACCAGAGAGCATCCGCAAAGAAGGCGACAGCGGCCGCCTTGTGATGAGCAATACCGGCCACTTCAATATCGCGCGGTGTTGCTTGCGCCCATTCACCAGGCGGAAATCTGTAACCATCTCCATCGACTCGATCGTACAAATATCACCTCATTGAAACTCCCGCACATCCGCCAGATGGCCCGCGATCGCGGCGGCGGCGGCCATGGCGGGAGACACCAGATGAGTGCGCCCGCCGCGTCCCTGGCGACCCTCGAAATTGCGGTTGGAGGTGGAGGCGCAGCGCTCTCCCGGTTCGAGCTTGTCGGCGTTCATGGCGAGGCACATGGAGCAGCCCGGATCGCGCCACTCGAAACCGGCGTCGATGAAGATCCTGTCGAGGCCTTCTTCTTCCGCCTGATGCTTCACCAATCCCGATCCCGGCACGATCATCGCGCCGACATGGGATGCCACCTTTCGTCCTTTCGCAACCGCTGCGGCCGCGCGCATGTCTTCGATGCGGCCGTTGGTGCAGGAGCCGATGAACACGCGGTCGATCTTCACCGCGGCGAGCGGCGTGCCCGGCTTCAAGTCCATATAGGCCAGCGCGCGCGCGATGCCTTCGCGCTTGTTCGCGTCGGCGACCGCTTCGGGATCGGGCACCGCGCCGGTGATCGGCAGCGCCTGTTCCGGCGAGGTGCCCCAGGTCACCATGGGCGCGATGTTGCGTGCGTCCATCGCGATTTCGGTGTCGAATACGGCATCGCCGTCGGACTTCAGCGTGCGCCAATAGTGCAGGGCGCTCTCGAAAGCCGCACCCTTGGGCGCGCGCGGGCGGCCCGCGACATAGGCAAAAGTCGTCTCATCAGGCGCCACAAGGCCGGCGCGCGCGCCGCCTTCGATGGTCATGTTGCAGAGGGTCATGCGCCCTTCCATCGAAAGCGCGGCGACCGCGGCACCCGCATATTCGATGACATGGCCGGTGCCCCCGGCCGTGCCGATGCGCGCGATCAGTGCCAGCGCCATGTCCTTGGCGGTGACGCCGAGCGCCAACGCGCCGTTCACGCTCACGCGCATGTTCTGCGATTTCGCGATCAAGAGCGTCTGGGTCGCCAGCACATGTTCCACGTCGGAGGTGCCGATGCCGAAGGCGAGCGCCCCGAACGCGCCATGGGTGGAAGTGTGGCTGTCGCCGCAGACGATGGTGGTGCCCGGCAGCGTGAATCCCTGTTCCGGCCCCACGATGTGCACGATGCCCTGGCGGATGTCGGGCAGCGGCAGATACTCGATGCCGAATTCGCGCGCGTTCGCTTCCAACATTGCCACCTGCACGCGCGATTCCGGGTCCGAATTGCCCATGTGCCGCTCGGTGGTGGGCACGTTGTGGTCCGGCACGGCCAGGGTCTGATCCGGGCGCCGCACCTTGCGGCCGGCGGTCCTCAAGCCTTCGAAGGCCTGGGGGCTCGTGACTTCATGCACCAGATGGCGGTCGATGTAGAGCACCGCTGCCTCGCCCGGCGCCTGATGCACCAGATGCGCGTCCCAGATTTTGTCGTACAGCGTCTTACCCATGCTCCTTACCCAGCACGGCGGCGGCCTGCCGCGCAAGAGGGTTGCGGCTGGGGGTAGCGCCGCGCAAGGCCGTTGCGGCCGCTGTGCCGCGGTCAGCCATTCCTTAAGGCCTTGTTATGGGCCCGACGGATATCTTTCGGGCGTAGTCTTGCGGGGCGCTGAATTGCGCGCGAAAGCCTGTGAACCGCAGCAGCGGAAGACGTCGCTGCTGTACCGGTACAGCAGCGATTTGGGGCAACTCATTCCGCGCCGACGCTCCGAACTGGCGCTGAAGGCGGCCGCCATGGAATCCGCGCTCGCCTCCCGCGCCAAGTCCGAATTTCTGGCCAATATGAGTCACGAGCTGCGCACGCCGCTGAACGCCATCATCGGCTTCTCCGACCTGATCGAGCGCGACGTGCCCGACGGTGGGCGGGTGGGCGAATATGCCGGCCACATCCACCGCGCCGGCCAGCATCTGCTCGGCATCATCTCCGACATTCTCGACATCTCGAAGATCGAGAGCGGTTCCTTCGAGCTCAATTACGACCGTCACCCCACCTCCGAGATCGTGGAGGCGAGCGTCGCCCTGATCCAGCCGCGGTTGGATTCAAAGAAGCAGAATCTGGAAGTGAAGGTGCCGAAAGATCTGCCGGACGTGATGGCCGATGCCAGGCGCATCAAGCAGGTGCTGCTCAATCTGTTGAGCAACGCCAACAAGTTCACCCCCGATGGCGGCAAGATCACGCTGATCGCGGCGGCGGAGCGTTCGGGCGCCATCACCTTCGCCGTCGGCGATACCGGCATCGGCATGACGCCGGATCAGGTCCAGCATGCACTGAAACCTTTCGCGCAGGTCGATTCCGGCTATGCACGGCTGCAGGAAGGCACCGGTCTGGGACTGCCGCTCGCCAAGGCGCTGGTGGAACAGCACGGCGGACGCTTCGTGATCCACAGCGCGCCGGGCGCCGGGACCACCGTTGCCTTCACGCTTCCCAACCCCTCCTCCAAGGATGTCCTGTCATGAGTGCGGTTCCAGCAGGATCGAGCAGCACCTTCCGTCCGCGCGCGCCCGAGCCGGAAGCGCAATCCGCGCCGGCGCGTCTGGCGCATGTGGTGTCGGTCTCCGGCGCCCAGGCCGTTGCGGTGATGGAACGGCCTGCCGGCAGCACGAGCAAGGCCACCGATCCGCGCGTGGAGATCGGCGCCATGATGATGATCCCAACCACGCGTTCCACGGTGTTGGGGCTCGTCTCCGCCGTCAGCGTGCCGATGCCCGACGTCGCCGCCGGCAAGGAGGAGATTCATCTCGTCGAACTCAATCTGGCGGGCGAGCTCGTCACCGATTCCGCCCAGAAACCGCCGGCGTTCCGGCGCGGGGTCTCGAGCCTGCCCTCGATCGGCGATCCGGTCTATCTCGCCGACAAGCAGGCCCTGACGCTCGCCTACGCCCCGCCCAGCTCCGCCACCATTGAGGTGGGTTCGCTCTACCAGAACGCGTCGGTGCCGGCGCGGCTTCTGGTCGACGACCTGTTCGGCAAGCATTTCATCATCGTCGGCACGACCGGCTGCGGAAAATCCTCGGCGCTTACCTGCATCCTGCAAGGCCTGCTGCCGGATTACGGCGAGGCCCGAATCGTCATCCTCGACATCCACAACGAATATGCGGCGGCCTTCGGCGACAAGGCGGAATCGATCGAGACGAGCAATCTCAATCTGCCGTTCTGGCTGCTCAACTTCCAGGAATTGACGGCGGCTTTCACCTCGAACGACAGCACGCACGACGCCGAAGTCGAGATCCTGAGCGAGGCGGTGTTGTCGGCCAAGCGCCGCTATTCGGAATCGCCTTCGGGGCGTCTGCGGCGCAGCTCGGTCGAAAGCCAGAGCGTGACCATCGATGCGCCGGTGCCGTTCCGCCTTTCGGACGTGGTCGCCTATATCGACGAACATCTCGGCCGCCTCGACCGCACGGTCTCGACCTTGCCTTGCCGCCGACTGAAAAACCGCATCGACACGCTGGTCAGCGATCCGCGCTACAGTTTCATGTTCGGCAGCCTTATGATCGAAGACACCATGGCCGACGTGCTGGGCCGCCTGTTCCGCGTACCGGTGGAAGGCAAGCCCGTGACGGTCTTGAACCTCGCTGCGGTGCCGGCGGAAATTCTCGACGTGGTGATCTCCGTCGCTTCGCGCCTGGCTTTCGACCTTGCGGTGTGGAGCGATGCGCGGCTTCCCGTGCTGATCGTGTGCGAAGAGGCGCACCGCTATGCACCCGCCGAGATCTCCGACAAGTTCCTTCCCACGCGCCAGGCGCTGTCGCGCATTGCCAAGGAAGGCCGCAAATACGGCGTCTCGCTGGCGTTGGTCACGCAGCGTCCGTCCGAGCTCGATCCCACCATCCTGTCGCAATGCTCGACCGCCATCGCCATGCGGCTTTCGACCGAGCGCGACCAGACCGTGGTGCGCGCCAATACCCATGAAGGGGCGCTCGATCTGCTGGACTTCCTGCCGCTGTTGGGCGACCGCGAGGCCATCGTGCTCGGCCAGGGCGTGATCATGCCCATGCGCATCCGCTTCCGCGATCTCGATCCCAGCAAGAAGGCGCAAACGCACCACACCGGCTTCTCCAAGGCCTGGAAGCGCTCGGACATCGACAAGGACGTGCTTGAGGAAGTGGTCCGCCGCTGGCGCTCGCCGGGCAAGGCCAAGAGCGCCTAACCGCCCTTGGTCAGATACAGCACGAACATGATGACGATGATGGCGATGAGCTGCGCCAGGATGCGGTAGCGCATCAATCGGTTCGACCAGTCGCGCGCGAGATCGCCGCCTTTCCACAGCGTGTAGATGCCGGCCGCCAGGATGAGCGCGACGGCGATGACAGCGATGGCGACGATGACGGCTCCCATGGCGACTGTATGAAGGCCGGCCCCGGTTTTCGCAAGCCGCGCTACGTCGCCTCGCACCAGCCGCCGCGGCGGCCGCCACTATAGGGCCGCGCGTAGCCTTTTCGGATCATCGCGGTTCCCACATCGCCGCCGGCATCCCGCACCACGGCATCCACGCGCCCGCCATATTTGTCGTAGCGCACCTGGCTCAGCTGCACTTGCCCATCGCCG
>Ga0335085_10003929_pt1 | contig 25089 bp, 25 predicted proteins | sample Lox_Sample_45_FD_206712 | JGI IMG/M metagenome (GOLD analysis project Ga0335085, IMG submission 206712) | Soil microbial communities from Loxahatchee National Wildlife Refuge, Florida, United States - Lox_Sample_4.5 | ecosystem: Environmental > Terrestrial > Soil > Wetlands | place: USA...
GGCTGGGCCGAGGCCACGCCGGCTAGCGTTCCGGGGGCCAGCGTTCCGGCGGCGAGCAACAGGACGGTCAATAGTGCGGTCAAGTGGGTACGCAATAGTTTCATGACCTCAAAGACGCGCACCCCACCTGGCCGGTTGCGGACTCCCGCGGGAAAAACGGGCCGCGGTAAAACCGTTACTTTACCGGTGCCCGCGGGGTGATGATGAGGCCGTGGGCGAAGGCGGCGGCGCCGATCCGGGCCCGGTCACGATGCTGTACCTGTGCATGGAGGTGGCCGGCTGCCCCACGGTGTGCCGGCACTGCTGGGCCCAGGGCACCGGCTACGGGACAATGCCGCTGGCCGACATCGCGTGGGTGCTGGAGCGGGCGCACCGGTTCTGCGCCGCCCGCGGGGTCGGATTCGACGCCTACCCGATGCACGAGGTGGCCGCCCATCCGGACGCGGCCCGGCTGTTCGGCCTGTTCAACTCGCACAGCGGCACCGCGCCGCGGACCGCGGGGACCATGTTCGAGCCGCTCACCACCACCGGCGTGCCGCTGGCGACGCGGGGCCGTGCTACGACACCACGGCCTACCTGCCGACGCCGCGGTCCCGGCGGAACGAGCGGCTGCGCCCGGACCTCCCCGCCCTGGCCCCGGCCGCGGCCCGGCTGGAGCCCCTGGTCAACCCCATCAACCGGGCCCAGTGGACGCACCTGGAGGCCAGGACCGAGGCCGCCTACGTCCGGCGGGCCCTGGCCGGGGACTGGCCCGCGATCCCGGACCCGGCGCCCGGGGAGCTCGCGCTGGTGTGCCGGCCGAACCTCGACGTCTACTCGGGCCTGGCCGGCCTGTACCGGGTCCGGCACGGCAACCTGCGCGCGGACGGCGTCGCCGCCGTCCTCGGCCGGGCCCTCGCGCACGGCCGCCAGCGCGACTGGGAGCTGTGGTTCGGACCCGGCCCGCTGCCCGCCCCCGACGAACTCGCCGCCCGCTACGGCGACCCGGCCGGGCTAGGCGTCCACCCGGGCCCGGAGTCGGTCAGGTACCTGTGGCTCGACCGCTGGCTCGGCCTCCGGTCCGTGCCCGGCGTCGGCCGCCGGGCTGGGCTGGGCGCGGAACGGCGCGATTAGGGCTGGCCAGATGTAGCGGCGGTTGCGGGCCAGCGCGACCAGGGCGATGGCCGCGTAGATGGCGACCAGGATGTACCGGCCGGCCTGGCCCGGCACCGCGTACTGCACGGCGAACAGGCCGAGCAGGGTGAACGCCAGCCAGCGCGGGAACCGCAGGGTCAGCAGCACGGCCACCCCGAGCAGCGTCTGCGTGGCGGTCAGCAGGAACTCCTCCACCTGCCGGGGGTCGAGCGGGAGCGCCGTCCCGCCGCCGCCCGCCAGGTAGGCCAGCGGCAGGCTGCCGACCAGCAGGGTCCACTGGTTGACCTTGCTGGAGATCAGGGTGCCGATGGCGTCGGAGCCCTTGCCGTGCACCGCGAACAGGATGGCCACGATGAACTCGGGCGCCTCCGAGGCCAGCGGGGCGACCCACTGCACCAGGAGGAACTTGCTGATCCCGAGCTGGGTCCCGGTGTGAATGAGCGAGTTGGCGAACGGCTCGGCCGAGGCCAGGATCACGGCCGCGGCGAACACGAACATCCCGGTCACCAGCAGGCGGCGGCCCCGGGCGGGCAGCCCGCCGATCCGGGCGGCCGCCCCGACCAGGTCCGGCTCGGACGCCTCGGCCCGCGAGGCCTTCCACAGGTAGAAGACGAAGAAGCCGAGCAGCGCGAAGCCGAGGATCAGGTTGAGCTCGCCCGACAGCGGGATCAGGAACCCGACGATCGAGGCGATGAGCAGGAACCCGAGCTCGGTCCGGTACTCCGACTGGAGCACCAGTTCCCTGGCGCCCTGCCGGAAACTCCGCCCGGACCGGCGGGACGCCACCCACAGGGAGGTGATCACCACCACCGGCCAGCCCAGGCCGAGCAGCAGCCGGTTGGACCCGGTCATGTTGGCCGCCGCGTACTGCACGTAGTCCGGGTTGTGGCCGGCCGTGTAGGAGAAGTACAGGTCCACCGCGTACTCGGGCAGCACCGCGATGACGGCCAGGATGGCGATGGCCAGCGGTCCGGAGATGTCCATCCGGGCGGCCTCGGCGGCCCAGGCCAGCAGGAAGGAGGCGGCCACCACGGCCGCGCCGAACGTCACGAGGCTCAGCGGCGCCGCGACGTGCACGCCGCTCAGGCGCAGGAACAAGGCGGGAATGGTCAGCACGAGGCATAGCGCGAGCGGTCGCGCCAGCTTGGCAGACATGACAACCCTCCGGAACGGACGCGCTGCCCGGACCGGAAGACCAGGGGTACCCCGGCCAGGCAAACTCAGCTGGCCGAAGGTCTCGCCCACCCAACGCCGAGCCTTCAGCACTGGGCCCTGCCACCGGAGGACGTCTGAGTCCTCAGCATGTCGACGACAGGTCGCGGGACTACTCCCCTTCAGACATCCCAAGTCTAGCTAACATTTTGTTGATTACGCAAATGACAAGGCATATCGTGAGACGGATCACCTCGTACCGGCGATGCAGACTTGGATCATGCTGAACGCGCCCGAACCGGCTAGCCCAGAGCCGACCCCCACCGAGCCCAGCCCAGCTGAGCCGACCCAGCTTCAGCTGCGTTCGGCCGCGGCGACGTTCGCCTTGCTCGGCAGCGCGCCCCGGCTGCACCTGGCCTGGCTGATGGCGCACGAGACGTCCGACGTCGGCACCCTGGCCCGGCGGGTCGGGCTGAGCATCCCCACCACCAGCCAGCACCTGGCCAAGCTGCGGCTGGCCGGGATCGTGTCGGCCCGGCGCGAGGGGCGCCACACCTACTACACGATCGAGGACCCGCACGTCCTGACCATGCTCGACCAGATCTTCGGCCACATCGCGCCGGACGGCACGCTGGCGCCGGACCCGAAGTAACCCGGGTGTAGCTCTGCTACGTCCTCCGCCCCGCGCCAGCCAGGGTGCGCGTCCCGCCAGACCCGGGTCAACGTGACATCGTCCCGGTGATAGGGACGCGTAGTTCATTAACCCGCAGGCTTGCTCACAGTCCGTTTTGTCCGGTTCGCATCCATGATCAGCGGCTTTTGCCCGGTTGCTGCGCGGCGGGACGGGTCAGCACGGTGCGGCGCGGCCGGGCGCTGGCACTGCCGCCGCCCCGCTGAGTCGCACCAGCAGCCACACCGGTCCCGTGACACGGGACGATCGAACGTCATGGGCGAAAACACCCCTATCAGGGGGTTTTCGGCCCACGATGACGGGAGGGCCCGGGCGGGCAGCCACAGGAAGCGACTCTTTTAACCCCAGACGGGGTCCGAGGCGGATCCTCGCCTCGACGGCGTAACGCGCGCCAGCCGCCAGGACTCCTCACTCCGAAAGAGCTACACCTAATGACCTTCAATGGTGGCGGTTGCGGTCATTCCCGGGTCCCGGTTGCCGCACCGGCCCCGGTGACCCCGCCAGTCACCCGCCCGGGTCTGCGGTAACGACATCAGTGCCACATTCATGTCGTAATAGCGACATGAATGTCACATTCATGTCGTAATGGGAGGTGTGCCGGGCCGGGGAGGCGGCATCAGGAGGCACCGGGGCACCACCTGTCCCGCACCCGGGGTGCTGCCCGAAGGGACATGAGCGGCCAGCCACGTCCCGCACCTCCGCCGTTGAAGATCCCTAGGTAATCCTCAGTAGCGCAGGTCGGCTAGGACCCCGTAGTGGTCGGAGAGCTGCGGCTCGCCCGCGGGCCTGACGCCCAGCCGCTCGCACCGCACCGGGTGCCCGCTGCCGCCGCGCCGGGGCCAGGCGGACAGCACGTAGTCCATCCGCCGGTCCGGGTACAGCGCCACCGCGGCCAGCGGGTTGGCGTTGGACCAGGTGTGCCCGGGCGTGCCGTCGCCGGCGATCTCCCAGGCGTCGTAGAAGACCAGTCCGGGCCCGGCCGTGGCGGCCCGGCCGGTAAGCATCCGCAGCTCGTCGGAGTCCGGCCCGGCGTTGAAGTCGCCGCACACCACGGTGGGATAGCGGCGCCGGGTCCGCTCGGCGACGAACCCGGCCAGCTGGCGCACCTGGGCCTGCCGGGCCGCGCTCGCGTCCAGCCGGTAGTCGAGCACCACGACGAACACCTGGATCGGCCCGCGCTCGCCGTCGACCAGGGCGAACAGCGCGGACCCGCCGCCAGCCGGGTCACCGTCGCCCGGCAGCGCGCGGTGCTCGTGCGCGGTCACCGGCCAGCGCGACGCCAGCCCAAGCCCGGACACCCAGCCCTCCTGCGGCCAGGAGCCGGCGAACACGCTGTGCTCGAAGCCGAGCCGCCGGGCGAACTGCCCGGGCTGGTCGGCGTCGCCCGCCGACCAGCCCTCCACCAGGCAGACCACGTCCGGCACGGCCTCGGCCAGGGTCTCCTCGATGCCGGCCTGCCGCTCGGTCCACTGGCCGAACCGCCCCCAGACATTCCAGGTCACGATCCGTACCGTCGTCTCCGTCACCGGCCCGTAGGGTGCGTACTGGTCGAAGCTCACCGCACCAGTGTGGCCCTCAGTTCACTACCGCGGGGAACGCGGCCGGGCTCCGGTGCCCGGCCCGGTCCACCGCCCGCAGCCCGAACTGGACGTTGTCCTTTGAGATGTTCAGGGTGACGGTGGTCACGTTGCCGACGCTGATCGCGCTGGTCCAGTTGGCCGCCGTGGTCTCCCGCATCACCACCTCGTACCCGGCCAGGTTCGGTTCGGGATTGGCGTCCCCGGACAGAGTGGTGAGGTTGGTACCGGGGAAGCCGGCCGGCGGCGCGGTGTGGATCTGCAGGTTCTTGGGGGTGGCCGGGTTGGTCGCCAGCGCCGGTCCACGATGGCCTGAGCCAGCGGGTAGATGGCGGTCACGGCCGCGGCGGGCAGCGGCTCCGGGTAGCCGATCGCGATGCCGAGGTCCCAGGCGTGCACCACCAGGTCCAGCGTCATCTCTTCCAGGTACTCCACCGCCGGGACCCAGCCCCGGGTGATCTCCACCGAACCGGACAGCGCGCCGCCGGCCCTGAACGCCGCCGCGGACCGGGCGGCCGCCTCGTCCCACGCGGGAACCAGGGAGGTCCCGTCCCGGCCTGGCGGCTTCCACCTGGCCGCCACCGCGGCCCCGGCGGCCATCATTTCCAGGCCGTCGAGCAGCGGCCCGGCCCAGCGGTGCTCCTCGACCAGGTGCCCGGTGAGGTCGGCCACGGTCCACTCCGCGTCCGGGGTGCCCAGCTGCCACTGGCCGTCGCCGACGGCGTGGACGCGCGCGGTGAACGCCGCCTGCGCGGCGAGGAACGTCTCGGTCAGGTCGTCCATGCTCTCACCATGTCACGCCCGTACCGGCCGCCTCAGCTCAGGGCGAGGACGACGGCGTGCAGGATCAGCCCCACGCTCGCGCCCACCACCGTGCCGTTGATGCGGATGAACTGCAGGTCCCGGCCGAGCAGCAGCTCCAGCTGGCTGGAGGTCTCGGCGGCGTCCCAGCGCTCGATGGTCCCGGTGACCAGGCCGGCCAGGTCGTCGTGGAAGTGACCAGCGACGGCCCTGGCGCCCGACTCGACCATGCGCTCGAGCCCTTCGTGCAGGCGCTCGTCCGACTCCAGCCGCCGCCCGGCCGCCATCAGCACGCCGGCCAGCCGGCGGCGCAGCTCGGACGCCGGGTCGGCCGCCTGGGCCCGGACGGCCTCCTTGATCTTCAGCCAGATGCTCGAGGACCAGTCCCGCAGCAGCGTGCTGCCCAGCAGGTCGCGCTTGAGCCGCTCGCCGCGCTCGCGCAGCTCCGGGTCCGTCTCGAGGCGGCCGGGCAGCCCGGCGATCCACGCGTCGAACTGCCGCCTGGTCGCGTCCTCGGGATCGGCGGCCATCGACACCAGCCGCTCGCGCAGCCGGCTGTACATGCGGTCGAAGACCCGCCGGTACAGCGCGTCGGGCACCCAGCGGGGCGCCTCGCCCGCGAACAGCTGGCGCAGCTCGAGGTAGTGGTCGCCGAGGTACCGGTCGGCGCCGTTCACGATGGTGTTGAACAGGTCGGCGTGATGGCCGCCGGCGATGACGACCCGCAGCACCCGCCCGGCCAGCGGCGCGACCTCGACCGAGTCGACCGCCCGGGTCAGCTCGGCGGTCAGCATCTGCTGGACGTCCTCGTCGCGCAGCGCCTCGGCCACCGTGACCGCGAGGCCCGCGGCATGGCCGGCCAACCGGTCGGCATTGGCCTGGCCCGACAGCCAGGCGGCCAGCCGGGTCACGAGGCGGGCGCCGTGAATCCGTTCGGCCAGGACATCGCCGTTCAGGAAGTTCTCCACGACGAAGTCGCCCAGGGTGGCGGCGAACTGGTCCTTGCGCTCGACGATCAGCGCGGTGTGCGGTATCGGCAGGCCGAGCGGATGGCGGAACAGGGCGGTCACCGCGAACCAGTCCGCGATGCCGCCGACCATGGCCGCCTCGGCGCCGGCCTGCACGTAGCCGAGCAGGGTCCCGTCCGCGCCGGCCGCGGTCACCGCCACGAACAGCGCCGTCACCGCGGCCAGCAGCGCGGTGGCCCGGCGGCGGGCGGCCGCCAGGCGGCGGACGCGCACCTCGACGGGCTCGTACTCGGGCGCGGCCACCCGCCCGGCGGGCGTCGGCACGGCAGGTTCCATCGGCGCTCCCCCGATTTTCAGTGGCCCGGTCTTCGGCGAGTGAGCCCCAGTCTGGCAGTCCCTGGTCGCCTGGTCCCCGCCGACGGCCGTCGTGACCGCCCGTGCCCCGGATCGGGACATTCGCCACCGGAGCCCGACATTGACTTAGGTAAGCCTTACCTAATCTAATTGGGACATGGACTTCGACGTACTGCCCGGGCCGTCCCTTCCCGAGCTGGCCAGAACCGCGCTCGCCCGGGCGGCCGCCGCGACCGTCAGCGACGCCGTTCCCGGTTTCCCGGCTGGCCGGCCGGTCGCCCCCGGGCAGGTTCCCGTCCGGCTGACCGGGACGTCCCAGTGGCTGACCAGGGACCGCGCGGCCGGGATCACCGCGTGCGTGGTGGCCGTGCAGTCGGTCGAGTTCACCGGCCCCGGCTGCCCCCGGGTGCCGCTGGAGAAATACCAGGCCGCAGGCCGACTGGGTCATCCCGCGCGGCCTGGACCGGTACGGCCTCCAACTCCTGGTGCTCACCACCGACGGGACCGCGGCCGTCAGGCTCGCCTTCCCCGGCGGCCCGGTGACCTCGCTCGATGAAGTCCCCGCCTCCATCCGCACCGCGCTCACCTGCCGCTGCCAGGCCGAGGCCGAGGCCGAGCATCAGCACCTGCACGGTCCGGTCAGCGAGCAAGACCATTAATAACGAACGGGGTCATGTTCCCCGTCAGGTGCCCGGCGTCAAGCCCTTGAACAGTTCGGCGTAGTCGTAGGCGGCCAGCGGGTTGGCCCGGATCCGTTCGTCGATCATGGTGGCGTCCTGGCCGACGAGGATCCGCCAGGTGCCCGCGCGCACCCCGTCGAGGATGTCGGCCGCCGCCTGGGCGGCGGTGAGCGGCGCCTTGTCCCGGAAATCGCTGGCCATCTGGATCAGCCACTGCCGCTTGTCCTCGGCCGAGGGGTTCTCCGGCAGCAAGCCCGCGCCGATAAGACCAGCCTGCGCGTCGTCGGGGATCATCTCGTTCAGCTGGTCGTCGGTCAGCTGCTCCGGATCCCGCCCGTGGGCGAGGAAGCTGTTCCTGACGATGTCGGTGCCCACGTGCCCCGGCATCACGACGGCCACCCGAACCTGCGGTGCGTTGGTCCGCAGGTCCTCTATCAGCGCCTCGGTGAACCCCCGCACCGCGAACTTGGCCGTGCAGTAGGAGTGGTTCGGCATGCCCGGTCCGAGCGACGCCCACAAGCCGTTCACGCTGCTGGTGTTGACCAGCACGCCGTCGCCGCTGGCGATCAGCAGCGGCAGGAACGCGCGGGCGCAGTAGTACACGCCCCAGAAGTCGACGGCGAACGTGCGCTCCCACTCCTTGCGGTCGTCCTTGACGAAGCTGCCGGCCCCGCCGACCCCCGCGTTGCTGAACACCAGGTCGACGTGCTCGCGGCCGTGCTGCGCGAGCAGCTCGTCGCGGAATCGCAGCACCTGCGCCTCGTCGGAGACGTCGCAGGCGTGGCTGGTCACCAGGACCCCGGGCGCGGCGTCCGCCCGGGCCAGCTCAGCCGTTTCCGCCACCGCGTCCGGATGCCAGTCGCAGGCGGCGACCGAACTGCCCTGCGCCGCCAGCTGGCGGACCAGTTCGCGGCCCATGCCGGACCCGCCGCCGGTGACCACGGCCAGCTTTCCGCTGAAGGATTCCATCCGAGCTCCTCCCGTCGGAACCAACGCTAGACGGCCGGAGCGGCCGGGTCGAGTACGGCCGGGGCAGCCGGGTCGAGTTCGGCCGCGATCTCGGCGATACGGGCCCGGAGCCACGCGTGCGCCGGGTCCGCGGTGTGCCGGGGATGCCACCACAGCATCTCGGTGATCCCGGGCAGCGGGAGTGGCGGCTCGAGGAACCGGACATCGGCGGTCCGCCGCAGGTGGCCGGCCGCGCGCTCGGGCACCACGGCCACCAGGTCGGTGCCCTGGAGCAGGAACGGGGCGAGCAGGAAGCTCTCCACGGTGAACTCGATCCGGCGGGCGAGCCCGGCCTGGGCCAGGTAGGTGTCGACGATCGAGGCCGGGTGCCCGCGCACGACCGAGTAGACCAGGTGGCCGAGGCGCAGGTACGTCTCCATCGTCATCTCGTCGCCGACCTCGGCGGTCCCGGCCCAGACGCAGCAGACCCACCGGTCGGCGAACAGCCGCAGGCTGGGCAGCGTGACGCCCGGCATGATCTCCGCGGGCTCGATGACCAGGTCGGCCCCGCCGTCCCGAAGCAGCCGGACGGCGTCGGCCACCCGGGGCAGCACCTGGATGGTCAGGCCGGGAGCGGCGGCGGCCAGCCGCCGGACCAGCGGTCCGATCAGCATCAGCAGGCTGTAGTCCGAGCAGCTCACCGTGAACGTGGCCCGGTCGCGGGCCGGGTCGAAGCCCGGCCGCCCGGCCAGCGCCTGCTGGATGAGGCCGAGCGCCTCCCTGACCGGCTCGCGCAGCGCCTCGCCGCGCGGTGTCGGCACCAGCGCCATGCCCTCGCGGACCAGCAGCGGGTCGCCGAAGAGCTTGCGCAGCCGGGCGAGCGTGTTGCTCATCCCCGGCTGGCTAAGCCCGACCCGTTCCGCGGCCCGGGTGACGCTCCGCTCGGCGAGCAGCGCGTCGAGCGCGACGAGCAGGTTCAGGTCCACGCCGGCCAGGCTCATGCTCCCTTTTAGCAGCATCTATTGACGTAAGCAATGTTCTGCATTCACAACCTCCGATTGCCGAATTTCCAGCGTCCTGCCTAGCATCGAGCCATCTTCGAAAGAGGTCGGCGATGGACCCCGGAACCAGCGAGGACGTGCCCGTCCTGATCGTGGGCGGCAGCCTGGTTGGCCTGTCGGCGGCGCTGTTCCTGCGCCAGCACGGCGTCGGCGTGCTGGCGGTCGAGCGGCACGCGGGCACGGCCATCCACTCCCGGGCCGGCCACTTCCACCTGCGCACGGTGGAGATCCTGCGCGCGGCGGGCCTCGAGGAGGCCGTCCAGCGCACGTCGCGGGAGCAGTACCCGCCGGACGGCGGGATCAACAACGTGGAGTCCCTGGCGGGCCGGGAGATCGCGAACTACTTCCCGAACCTCAACGCCGGCATCGACGAGTTCAGCCCCACGGTCCGGCTGTTCATCAACCAGGACGCGCTCGAGCCGATCATCAGGGCGCGGGCCACCGAACTCGGCGCCCGGCTGCGCTACGGCACCGAGTGCACCGCGCTGGAGCAGGACGCGGACGGCGTCACCGCGGTCCTTCGCGACCTGGCCAGCGGGACGCAGAGCACGGTGCGGGCCCGGTACGTCGTCGCCGCCGACGGGAACCGCAGCCCGGTCAGGGACCGGCTCGGCATCGGCATGAGCGGCCACGGCCAGCTCTCGCACAGCATCACCATCTACTTCCGCGCGCTGACCGACCTCGGACCGCTACTCAAGGACCGCAACCAGGGCGTCCACTACGTGACGAACCCGCTGCTGCGCGGGTTCTTCCGGCTCGACCGCAGCGGCAACGCCGGCTTCCTGGTGGTCAACCTGGTCGGCGACACCTCGCGCCCGGAGATCGTGGCCGCCTTCCCCGACGCCCCGTGGGCCCGGGTGGCGGAGGGGATCACCGAGCAGCGGGCCACCGAACTACTCCGGGCCGCCATCGGCATCCCCGACGTCGACGTGGTCATCGAGAACATCGCGACCTGGCGGGCCGAGGCGAACTGCGCGGACCGGTTCCGCGCCGGGCGGGTGTTCCTGGCCGGCGACGCCGCGCACGTGGTCCCGCCGAACGGCGGGTACGGCGGCAACACCGGCGTGCAGGACGCGCACAACCTGGCCTGGAAGCTGGCGCTCACCCTGGCCGGGACGGCCGGTCCCGGGCTGCTCGACAGCTATGACACCGAACGGCGCCCGGTCGGGGAGCTCACCGTCGAGCAGGCCTTCACCAGGTACGTCACCCGGGTCGCGCCCTACCTGGGGACCGAGGACACCCAGCCGCTGGTGGACGACTTCTCGATGGAGATCGGGTACCGCTACAACTCCGCCGCCGTCGTGCTCGAGCCGGGCCCGCACCCGCTGCACGAGCATCCCCGCGACGCGAAGGGCCGGCCGGGGTCCCGCGCGCCGCACGTCTTCCTCGGCCGCGACGGTAGCCGGGTGTCGACGCTGGACCTGTTCGGCGGCAACTTCGTGCTGCTGGCCGGGCCTGACGGCGCGGCCTGGCGGGACGCCGCGCTGGCCGCGGCCGGCTCGCTCGGGATCACCCTGGATGCCTACGTGGCTGGCGGCCCGGGCCTGTCCGATCCGGACGGCTGCTTCCCGGCGGCGTACGGGATCTCGCCGTCAGGCGCGGTGCTGGTGCGCCCCGACGGCTTCAGCGGGTGGCGCGCCGCCCGCCTCGCGGATGACCCGGAGCAGCGGCTCCAGGCGGCGCTCAGGGCCCTGCTGGGCCGCGACGACGGCACCCCGTAAATCGCGACCGCGAAAGAAGGTCCCCTCATGGCAGACGTGTATCGCGCGGACATCGTGGGCTCGCTGCTGCGCCCGCAGTACCTGAAGCTGGCCCGCGAGCAGTACGAGGCCGGGCGGCTGTCCGCGGCGGCGTACAAGGAGATCGAGGACCGGGCCGTCGACCAGGCCATCGCCATGCAGGAGGGCGCGGGCCTCGACGTGGTGTCCGACGGCACCATCTCCAAGCAGCTGTTCCAGCGGGCTGTCAACGACGACGTCTTCCTGCTCGAATACGACGACGAGCGGTCAGGCTCCTTCGCCGCCCTCGGTGACGTGCCCGACGACAAGGTGGTGGTGCTCGGTCTCGTCTCGACGAAGTTCGACCAGCTGGAGCCGACCGACCGGCTGGCCGACCGCATCGGCGAGACGAGCCGCGTCTTCCCCCGCGAGCAGCTCGCCCTGTCCACCCAGTGCGGCTTCGCCTCGGCCGGCCCGGGCAACGCCATCAGCGAAGGCGCCCAGGAAAACAAGCTCCGCCTAGTCGGCGAAGTAGCCGGAGTGGTCGCGGATCTAAACCCGCGGGAAAGCGATGGGTACCAAATGTGAAAACGCGAGCCCGTCTCGCCGTCTGACTATCGAAGCGACGATCCAGCTCTGTACCCATGCCCAGAGTAACGGCCGTTCCCGCCATTCACCCGGGAACTGCCAGGTGGCGGATATCCCGTGATTACGAGCGCCCGCGTTCGCGCTGGCCCGGCTATCACGGACGGGTACGCCCCCGCTGGCGGGCCTGCCTGGCTCAGGACCGGGCCGCGCTGCGATGCCACACTCTGCCGGCAAGCAGGTAGAGGATGCCGCCGGCCGGGATCAGCATCAGGCAGGCAAGCGCCCATGCCCACCGTGGCAGCAGGCGCACCCGCTCGGCGCGGGCCACCTGGCCCAGGCACAAGACCTCCCAGCCCACCAGGCACGCCAGGCCGGCCAGCAAGACGATCGCCGCAAGCACCGGCTCACCTCCCATGAGGCTATCCAGCTCAACTGTAGTCTTCCTCGCTAGGCGCTAGCTATCGCGTGTAGCCTGCTTCGCAGGAGGTGCTCGCGATGCTCGTCCCGGCGATCGCCGAGGTGGCCGCCGGAGTCATCGTTGCGTGGCTGGCTATCCGGATGGGGCAGGGGCGGGTGGCGCGCAACTGGGCCGCCGGGGTCCGGACACCGTCCACGATGCGCAGTGATGCGGCCTTTGCCGCGGCCAATAAGGCTGCCGCGCCTTTGACCGGCGCAGGCGGTGCCGTGCTGGCCGTCTGCGGTGTCCTCGCCGCCGTCGCGCCCAGGCACCTGGCGGGAGCCTTCATCTTCGGCGGCGTGGGAATCTTTCTCATTTTCTGCGTACTCGGTGCCGCGATAGGCGTAAGAGCCTCTCGATCCGTTCCGTAGGCGAACCTGCCGACCGGCGGGCGCTTGTCATCTACTTGTTTCAGCGCCGTACCGAAACGAAGCGAGCCAACCTGGGGAAGACTCCTGAAATAGTGCCGCAGATGCTGATTCTCACGCCGCCAGTCCTGCTCCGACCGTAGCCGGGAAGCCCAGCCACGGCGTATACACCCCGGCTAAAGCGAAGGTGCTCAAATGTGAAAAGTGATCCAGCCTCGCCGCCTGGCCACTGAGGCGACGATGCAGGTCCGGTTCCTCCGGGGGTAACGGCACCCCCGCCGCACTGGCCGCCCTGGCACCATCAGTACCGGCTGCCGCCCGGATTAACGCGGCGGAAGCCGGCTTATGCGGTGGATCCGGGCTATGCGGTTGACTGAGGGGCCTGCAGTGCACCAGATCAACCGCGTAACCCGGATCAACCGCGCTATCGCCCGGGTGGCGCACCACCAGGCACCAGCGTGTCAGCTTCCTCACCAGTGCTGCCTGCCAAGCCACCGGACGCCAGCGCGGACCGTAACCCGCGGGAAACAGCGGGTTTATGTCCACGATGACGTGACTGGCCCTGAAGGCAGCCAGAATTCGGTGACAGCCCTAACGACCGCAACGTCACATCGCGGTGGTTGCGGCTGGCGTCCTCAGGCGTGCGGGCCGACGGTGACCGGGCCGACGGTCAGCGTCACGGTCGCCTCCATGACCGTGCCGAGCAGGGCGGCCTCGTCGTCGAGTTCGCGGCGCTGGGCCGTGGTCAGCTCGGCCAGCGGCTCGACGGTCAGGGCCAGCTTGCGGCCGGAGCGCCGCTGGTGCCATACCCCGCCGGCCACGCCGTCGACGAGCAGCACTGGGTAGTTCCCGGCCTGCCCGGAGGGGATGAGCGCGCGGGCCGCGGCGGCGCCAGGGAACAGCCGGTCCCGGGGCTGGCCCGCCACCACGTACGGGTCGAAATACGGCAGCAGCCGGATCCCGCGGTGCGGCTCGGCCGGCGTCCCGGTGTCCCCGGCGGCGACCCAGGCTTCCTCCCCGTCGAGGTCCACGCGCTCGAGATCGCCTGCTAGCCGGCCGAACAGTTCGGTCGCGTACCGCGGCGGGATGGCCAGCCACCGGGCGAAGTGCCGCGGCGTGGCCGGGCCGTACGCGTGCAGGTAGCGCCGGACGAGCGTGCGCAGGGCCGCGTCGGACTCGGCCGGGACGAAGCCGGGCAGCCAGCGCCGCGGGTGGCTGTAGGTCACCTTGCGGCCCCGGTCCGGGCCGAAGCACAGCACTCCGCGGTGGGCCGCGGTGCTGGTGAGCTGGCGCCAGCGCGGCCACTTGTCCTGAAACGCGTCCATGGTCCGCTCGACCGCCCACGGGCCGCAGCGCTCGCCGATCGCCTCGGTCAGCTCGTCGACGGTCAGCCCCTCCGCGGCCAGGCCCTCCGCAGCCCGCCGCTGCGCCGTCGGCCCTGACGCAGCCAGTCCGGCGCCGGCCAGCGCGTCGCCGATCGCCGTGACGACCTCGGCCGCCTGCTCGTCGGTGAACCGGACCCCCTCCGGGTGCACCGGCGCCGACGGCGGCAGCGCGGACAGCGCCCCGGTCCACATCGGCAGGTCCGCGGCGGCCAGCAGGTGCACCGTCCCCCGCGGGCCGAACGTCTTGACCAGCGTGCGGTCCTCCCACAGCGCGCGCCTGACGTCGGCCCGGGTCGCCCCGGCGATGCGCCGGCCGACCGAGAACTCGGCGGCGGTCAGGATCTGGGCGTGCGCGCCGCACAGCAGCCCGGCCACCCCGGCCGGGTCCAGCCGCGCGGACGGCTCGGCCAGCGCGTGCCTGGCCATCCGCCGGGCGGTGACGCCCTCCCAGGTCAGGACGGCCATATTGCCGCCCACACTACTGAGGCGCGAAGATATGTCTGCGCCCAATGGCGCATATGGGATCCATTGGAGGGGAGAGGAAATACATGAAAATGAGAGTAGCGGTGGCTGCTCTTCTCGGCGCGGCCTGCTTCGCTGCCCAGGCCGCTCCGGCCCTGGCGCGGACGGCAGCGGCCACGCCGTCGGCGAGCCACCCGTGCGGGACGACGGCCAAGCCGGGTAGCTATAAGCACATCATCTGGATCTTCATGGAGAACCACAGCTACCCGAACATTATCGGCTCGTCCCAGGCCGCTTATATCAATACGGTGGCCAAGGAATGCGGATCGGCCACGAATTACCACAACATCACCCACCCGAGCCTGCCGAATTACATCGCCGCCACCTCCGGGCTACCCCTTTCCTCGCTCCAGGCCTTCCTGCCCGACTGCTCCCCCGCGGCCGGCTGCAACACCGCCGCGAAGAGCATCTTCGGCCAGGTCAAGACGTGGAAGTCGTACGAGGAGAACATGCCCTCGAACTGCGCCATGACCAACGCGGGCAATTACGCCGTGCGGCACAATCCGGCCACCTACTTCACCGCGCTGCACAACTGCTCCAGCAACGACGTGCCCTACGCCCACCTGGCCACCGACCTCGCGCATAGCCAGCTTCCGCAGTTCTCCTTCATCACGCCGAACCTGATCGACGACATGCACAATGGCACGATCGCCCAGGGCAGCAAGTGGCTGGCCGCCCACCTGCCGGCCATCCTGAACAGCCCCCAGTACAAGAACGGCTCCACCGCGATCTTCTTGACCTGGGACGAGGGCGAGGAGGGCCAGGAGGTCAGGGGCGAGCGCTGCTCGGGCAACACCAGCGACGTCAGCTGCCACATCCCGATGCTGGTCATCAGCCCGAGCACTAAAGCGGGCAGCAAGTCGGGCACCCTGTTCAACCACTTCTCCCTGCTCGCCACCACCGAGCAGCTGCTCGGCCTGGCCAAGCTGGGCCAGGCCGCCAGTGCCGCCACCATGACCAAGGCGTTCAGCCTCTAAGGCAACCGCGAGTCTGGCTGGCGGCACCCAGCCGCCAGCCAGCAACGTTGTGGCCCGCGCCATGAACACCGATATCGTCACGGCGGAAGAGTTGATGCCGGGACATAAGGAGACGGCCATGGCCACGGATCACCACGCCGAGCACGTCGGCAGCCTGCTGCGGCCGCCCTGGCTGCTCGACGCCCGGGCCCGGCACCAGCGGGGCGAGCTCGACGTCGCCGGGCTGCGCGCGGCCGAGGACCGGGCGGCGGCCGAGAACATCGCCCTCCAGCGCGAGGCGGGCCTGGAGATCTTCACCGACGGCGAGGTCCGGCGGACGAACTACATGACCGGCATCCTGGAGTCGACCGGCGGGATGACCGCGATCGGGTCGCCGCCGGTGCACTGGCGCCGGGACGACGGCGAGGACCCGCCGGCCGCCGAGACGGACTTCGTCCTGACGATCGCCACCGCCAAGGTGTTCAGGAAGGACAAGCTCACCAACGTCGAGGCGGAGTACCTGGCCAGCCAGGTACCCGGCCAGTTCAAGATCACGATGATGAGCGCGGCCATGGGCGGCATGGTCTGGCTGCCCGCGCTCAGCGCGGCCGTCTACCCTACCCCGGTGGAGCTGATCGGTGACCTGGTGGCGCTCCAGATCGAGGAGATCGGGGACCTGGTCGCGCGCGGCACCCGCCGGGTCCAGCTCGACTCGCTCGGCTACAACCAGGTCATCGACGACGAGTTCCGCGCCTCGACCGGCAACGGGGCGGTCGACCCGCAGATCATCCTGGCCGGTTCGGTGGCCGCCGACACGGCCGTCGTCAGCGCCGTGAAGGCGGCCCACCCCGAGGTCACCGTGGGCATGCACATCTGCCGCGGCAACAACCGCAGCGCCTACATGGCCACCGGCGGCTACGAGCCGGTGGCCGAGCGCCTGTTCGGCGAGGTGCCGGTGGACCGCTTCCTGCTGGAGTACGACACCGAACGCGCGGGCGGCTTCGAGCCGCTGCGCTTCGTCCGCCCCGGCGCCACGGTGGTGCTCGGCCTGATCTCCTCCAAGGTGCCGACCCTGGAGTCCCAGGACGACCTGCGGCGCCGCATCGACGAGGCGGCCAGGTACGTGCCGATCGAGAACCTGGCCATCAGCCCGCAGTGCGGCTTCGCGTCCACCTCGGCGGGCAACGTGCTGACCGTCGACGAGGAGAAGCGCAAGCTCGAGCTGGTCGTCGACACCGCGCAGAAGGTCTGGGGGTAGCCAGACCGCCGTAGCCAGCGCGGCAAGCAGATCATCAGGCCGAACGGGAGACCATCCTCGTTCGTCCTGATTGTTTCTGTCTTGACGGCTACCCGACCGTGGCCAGCGCGTCCACCGCGGCCTGGTGCACTCCGGGGGCGGAGATGAGGATGTCCGGGCTGCCGGGCTCCCAGGGCGACCCGTCGATCCGGCTGGCCGTGCCGCCGGCCTCGGTGACCAGCAGCAGGCCAGGCGCCACGCCGGGCAGCACCGGCTCGTACTGCCAGAACACATCGTGCTGGCCGGCCGCCACCAGCAGCAGCGAGAAGGTGGACGGGACGAACGAGCCAGCCGGCTCCGGGCCGCAGCGATTCCAGCGCCGGGCGCAGCTCGCCCAGGGCGAGATCCTCGATGTGATGCCCGGTGACCGCCATGCCGACCCGAGTGGCCGGGCGCGCGTCCGGGGAGAACTGCGCCAGCAGCCGGTCGCCGGCCGCCGTCGCTTCCTCGGTCACGGCCTGCAGGATTTTCATGTCACCGGTCATGGCCACGACGCTAGGAACGACAGTAGATGCTGTCCAGTGCACTCTAGTTATGTGAAGAGTTACTGTGGCGCATGTGGACTTCAACCTGCTGATCGCGCTCGATGCCCTGCTGGAGGAGAACAGCGTGGCCGCCGCGGCCGACCGGCTGAACCTGTCGCCGCCTGCCATGAGCCGCACGCTGGCCCGGATCCGCCGGGCCACGGGGGACGACATCCTGGTCCGCACCGGCCGCACCATGACCCCCACGCCCCGCGCGCTCGAACTCCGCGAGGAAACCCGCGAGCTAGTCCGGCGGGGCACCGCGGTGCTCACCCCGCCGCGCACGCTCGACCTGGACACCCTCGACCGGGCTTTCACCATCCGCGGCCACGACGCTCTGGCCAGCGCGCTGGCTCTGCCGCTGACCACGGCGATCGCGCAGGCCGCGCCGCACGTCAAGCTCAGGTTCCTGGCCGAGCCAGCGGCCGACGTCTCGGACCTGGCCCGCGGTCACACCGACTTGGAGGTCGGCGCCACTAAGCCGTCCCGGCCCGAGATCGCCGCCGACACTGTCGGCACCGACCAGATGGTCGCCGTCTTCCGTGACGGCCACCCGCTGGCCGACGGCGAGTTCACCCCGGAGCGCTTCGCCGCCGCCTGCCACGTCAGCGTGTCCCGGCGGGGGCGGCTGCGCGGCGCCATCGACGACGCGCTCGCCGAGCGGGGCCTGCGCCGGCAGGTTATCGCCGCCCTGCCCACCGCGGCGGCGGCGCTGGACCTCGCCGCCCGCACCGACCTGGTGACCGCGGTAACCGGGCGGGTCTGCCGTCCCGCGTGGACCCGGCTGGGGCTGTGCACGAGCCCGCTGCCGTTCGGCGTCCCGCCGGTGCCGGTGATCCTCAGCTGGCACCATCGCAACGACAGCGATCCCGCGCACGCTTGGCTCAGGGAGCAGATCCGGACTGCGCTGCTCGCCATCCTCGAGGTCTTATCCGCTTATCCGCGGACACAAAAGGCCCCCGGCAGCGAGGGCGAGGACGGAAGGCAGCCGTGCCCATCCTCGGTGACTCGCTACCGGGGGACCTCGGCCCGCGTGACCGGAGGCCTGCGATCAGGTGTACGGGACTGGGCGCAAGCCGGCCACACGGGGGTCTTCAGGGTTGCAGCGGGAACTCAAGCGTGAAGTAGACGGCCCGGCCCATCGGGGTGACATACCAGCCCCACTGATCGGCCAGGGTTCTGACGAGGGTCAGGCCGGCCCCGGTGTGCACCTCGTACGGGAGCGGCCCGTACGGCGGCAGGTGGACCGGAGTGCCGTAGACGTCCACCCGCAGCTGGCCCGGCGAGCTGGTGAGGACGAGCGTGATCGTCCCGTCCACCTGGTGCAAGATGGCGTTGGTCACCGTGTCGCTGACCAGCAGCACCGCGATGTCCGCGTCGACCGGGACATCCCAGGCGGCCAGGACCGCCCGGACGTGGTCCCTGGCCTCGCTCGCCGTGGCCGGCTCCGCCGGCAGCCTGACCTGGCAGCCGTGCAGCTCGGCCTGGCTGGCCGGACGGGGCGGCTGGGTCTCACGGGTCGGACGGGGCTGACGGGTCGGCGCCATCGTGATCATCGGATTCCTTAGCGGCCGGTCGGAGCAGCCGCGCAGGGCGCGGCCCCTGCGCGGCTGCCCCCATGGGAGAGGCCAGAGCAGGCCGGGAACTGCGCCTGCTGCCACTTGCGCGACAAATAATTCTGCAAGTTGCAGCGAGAGACATCGGTCAGCTGACGTATTTTTAGCCGCGCCGGCCGTCCGCGGTGACGACTTCCTTTCCGCCGGGACGTTCGGTTAAGCCCGCCGCTGGTTGCGAGGTAGTCTCAGTTCTCACGCCGGTTCGGGGAAGGGGTGGCGTGATGGACGAGGAGCCTCCGCACGCCCTCATCGACACCAGCAAGGCCCACCCGGCCCGCGTCTACGACTACTGGCTCGGCGGCAAGGATAACTTCGCCGCCGACCGGGAGGCGGGCGAACTGGCGCTGCAGGCCTACCCGCAGCTGGCCCAGGCGGTCCAGGCCAACCGCAAGTTCCTGGCCCGGGCGGTGCAGTACCTGACCCGCGAGGCCGGCGTCCGGCAGTTCCTCGACCTCGGCACCGGCATCCCGGCCGCGGACAACACCCACCAGGTCGCCCAGCGCGAGGCGCCGCAGAGCCGCGTCGTCTACGTCGACAACGACCCGGTGGTGCTGCTGCACGCCGCGGCGCTGCTGCGCAGCTCCTCGCCCGGCGTCTGCGACTACATCGAGGCCGACCTGCGCGACCCGGCCGAGATCTTGGCCGGGGCGGCGCGGACGCTGGACTTCACCCAGCCGGTCGCCCTGATGCTGCTGGCCATCATGCAGTTCATCCCGGACGAGGAGGATCCGGTGGGGCTGGTGTCCACCCTGCTCAAGGCCCTGCCGTCCGGCAGCTACCTGGTGCTCTCCCATCCGACCGACGACTTCAACCCGAACGAGCAGGGCGAGTCGATCAGGCGGTACAACGAGCGGGTGACCGACCCGGCGACGCTGCGCGACCGGGAGGGCACCACGCGGTTCTTCGTCGGCCTGGAGCTCCTCGAGCCGGGCGTGGTCGGCGTCTCCCAGTGGCGCCCGGACAGCGACCTGACCGCCGCCATGCCCTCCTCGATGTGGTGCGGAGTGGGCCGTAAGCCCTAGCGGCCGCCGGGCCTGGGGGTCTCCGGGACCCGGGCCAGGTAGTCCTGGAGACGGGCGTGGCGGAACTGGTAGGCGCCGCCGCGCTGGCGCAGGACCTGCACCTTGTCCGCCTCGGCCAGGAACGCGGCCAGCCGCCACGGAAGCCGGCCGCGGACGGCGAGCCAGCCCGCCGCGATGAGGTACTGCGGCCAGGTGTGGCTCAGCACCACGGCCAGCCAGATGGTCAGGCCGATCCCGAGCCCGTAGAGACCGAAGCTGACGAAGCTGGCCAGCCCGCGGGCAAAGGCGGCGCCGAAGAAAGCCGGGATGACCAGCATGAACGGCACCGCGAGCAGGAGCACCAGGTTCCTGTCGGCCCGCAGCGTGGAGTCGGGGCTGGCGGGCGGGGCCGACGCGGCTGGCGTCCGGCCCCACTGGACCAGGGCGAACGCGGCGCCGATCACGGCGCCGGCCGGGACGCCGAGCTCCCACAGCGGATCCTCGAAGGCCAGGACGTTACCGAGGATCTTGATTCCGACGCCGACCACGATCCCGAGCCCGGCACCCCAGGCGGCGCCCCGGCCCACCGTCCGGGCGAACCCGGCGCCGCGGCCCGGCAGGCCGAGGTTGAAGTAGACCGTCTGCTCGGCCAGGTCGAACAGCCGGGCGCGGGTGGCCAGCCCGACCAGGATCGCGGCCACCAGCCAGTTGAGCACCGCCGCGGTCAGGCCGATCAGGACGGCGGTGCCCGGCCGGTGGGTACGGGCCGCCCCGATGCCGTCCCGCAGCCCGGACTCGATCGCGTACGGCACCGGGATGGCGATGATCGCGCGCCGGGGCGTCCCGGTGAACTGGCGCAGCCGCAGCACCCACCGGGCCGTGCCTGGCCGCGGCGGGTAGGGCAGCGGGGCCAGGAGGTAGATCGCCCCGACGATGAGGGCGGCGTCGAGACCGTGCCCGAGCCCGTAGAGCAGACCCTGCATGCCCCCGTACGGCAGCCCGCGGCCGAGCCCGAACAGCGTCCCGGCCAGCACGAAGGCGAGCACGGCGCCGAGGCAGGCCCGGCGCAGCGGGTCGGTGAAGGCGGGCACCGCGTAACGCAGCCGCCGCCAGTCCAGGTCGTAGCTGCGCCACCGGGTCAGGTGGCGGGCCAGGAAGGTCAGCCACCGGTCCGCGTCCCGCGCGCTCCAGGGCTGGTCAGGGCGGGTCTGTTCGCTGGTGGCGCGCGCCTCGAAGCTGGCGTCGATCAGGCCGCCGAGCAGGCGGCTCTCCACCGCCTCGGCCGACACGCCCGCCGCGGTCAGGTCGGGCTCGGCCAGGACGGCGGCCGCCTCGCCCGCGCCCGCGTAGCCGACCCGGACGAGCCCCACCATCAGCGGGCTGGACAGGGCCCGGGCCAGCGGCCCGTCCGGCTCGGCGCGCACGGCGGCGGCCACCCGCCGCAGGCTCTGCGCCCGCGGCCCGGTCGTGCCGCGTTCCAGGAAGCTGGCCGCCTCCTCGGCGGTGACCTCCCGCAGCTTGATGACGGCACCGCCGGGAAAGACCGTGCCCGCGGCCTCGACCGCCTCGCGGTACTCGTGGCAGCGGCAGGTGAGGATCAGCGGCTGGCGCGGGCCGAACGCGCGGCTGAGCGCGCCGAGCAACTGTCCGCGCGCCTCCGGCTCCAGGTCGTCGAGCCCGTCGATCACCGGCAGCACGCCGTGCCCGGCCACCAGGTCACCGACCGCGCCAGGACCGTACGCGCTGGCGTCGCGCAGCGGCGGGTACCGGTCGGCCAGCGTCCGCTCCAGCCAGCCCTTCACCATCTCGCCGGGCACCAGCGTGGACGCCGGGATCAGCACCGGCACCGGGTCGCCCGGGCGGCGGCAGGCGAGCAGGTCGTCCATCAGCAGGACGGCCAGCGTGCTCTTGCCCGCCCCGCCCGGGCCGAGGACGACGAGCCGGCGGCCCGCCAGGACGAAACGGGCCAGCGCGCCGACGTCGGCGGCGTCACCGGACGGCACCGCCCGCGAGGCCTCGGGATCGACGGGACCCGCCCCCGGACGCCAGCTCACCGCGAGCGGCCGCCAGCCCTGGAGCACGCGGTCGTTCAGCTCGGCCTCGCACTCCCCGGCTACCAGGCTGGCCAGCCTGGTAGCTACCGGGCTGTCCGGGGCTATCCGGCCGTCCAGCACCGCCCGGCTGTCCGGGGCCGCCGGGTAGCCCAGGGCTGCCGGGCTGTCAGGGAACGGCAGGCTCTGGGGTTCGCCGTTCAGGCCACTAAGTCCCGGGTCCCCGGCATCCGGGCTATCTCCGGTATCTCCGGTATCTCCGGTCACCGGCGCGAAGGCGGCGTCCCACAATTCCAGGAGATGGCCGGCCTTGATCTCGTCGTCGGCGAGTTTTCCCGCCAATATCCTGATGGCTTTTCTCGGCGGGTGAGACTGGGCGTTTACCCATCGCCCCCATCGGGATTTGCTGTAGAAAACCGTCTCGCCCGAACCGGGCGCGGCTGACGTCGCCGATTCGAGCGCACGGTAGGTGAGGCCAGCCACGTCGATCAATCGCCGCAGCTCGGCGTAGAAGTCGTGCTGAGCGGGTGACAGCGTCGCCGGCAGCGGCGGCCTTGGATCGCGGCTCGGCACGGCTACTCCCTTTCTCGCTCCGTCCAAGCGCCCGAGGTAATCACGGTTTCCAGTATCTGCTGTCCCAAGCTGTCCCAACCTATCCCAGCCGGGCACGGGATCCTATGCCAGCGCCGGTATACCGGATAGGACTGAAACGCACCTGGGCGGGGAGGCCCGCGATGAACATGCCGCAGGCATGCGCGGGCCTAGGTGCCCTTTCCCGGCCGTTTGCGGGGGTCCGGTGCCGCCCCGGGGAGACGAATGGCAGGATAGGAAACGTCCGCTTAGCGGCGGATCCTGATCGCCTGGGGGGAAGCCCGGGGGTCCGGCTAGACGTCTCCCCGGGAGGTGGCCGGTGGCCGGGGCCGAAGGCCAGATGCTGCCGGTGCGGCGCGTCGAGATGGACACCGACGACCTCGACGTGTCCGCCACGATCGGCCACCTGTACCAGGCGCAGGCCGACCCGGTCGAACAGCCATGGTTACCGTGACACCGCTCAGGCGCATCGAGTTCGCCAGCTCCGACCCGTTAGAGATCAGGGACTTCCTGCACCGGGTTCGCGGCAGCCGGATGCTGCTGAACGGGACCCGCGACCGCGGCTGGCGAATATCCCTGACCCAGGTGGACGCGGGCGAGTTCAGCTCCTGCCAGATATGGCTGCCCGCCGATATCGCCTTCCGGATGCACGGCCGGGACGAGGTCGTCATCCACACCATCCTGGGCGGCACGGTCGGGCTCGACCACGGCAAGGCCAGTCACCGGTACCGGCTCGGCGATGTGTACGTGGCCAGCTGTCCCCGAGTCGATTTCACCTGCCATACCCACGAGGTGCGCAGCCAGACCATCACCCTGCCGCAGTCCCTGCTCACCGAGGTCGCCCGCACCACCCCCGACCCGCCCGCCCACCCGTGGGAGTTCCTGCCCTTCGCGCCCGTCACCGCCAGCGGCGCCCGGCAGTGGCGGGAGGCCGCCCGCTACGTCGACGGCCTGCTCTCCGACCCAGACGCCGTAGCCACCCCGCTGGTACTCAACTCCGCCGCACGGCTGCTCGCCGCCACCGCCCTGACCGTGTTCCCGAACACGGCCGCCACCGAGCCGGCCGCCCGCGACCGGACCGACGCCCACCCCGCCACCTTGCACCGGGCCGTCAGCTTCATCGAGGCCAACGCCGACATCGACATCACCATCACCGACATCGCCCGCGCGGCCGGCGTCACCACCCGTGCCATCCAGCTCGCCTTCCGCCGCCACCTCGACACGACCCCGGCGGGATACCTGCGCCGGATCCGCCTCGACCAGGCTCACCGCCAGCTCCAGGCGGCCGACCCGGACCGCGACTCCGTCACGGCGGTGGCGTACCGGTGGGGCTTCAGCAGCCCGAGCCGGTTCGCCTCGTACTATCGTCGGGTCTTCGGCGTCCAGCCCAGCCACACCCTGCGTAGCTAGCCGGCTTCGTATTCCGTGCTCGCGCCGTACCGGTGCTTTCGCATTAGTGGTTTCTCCGTCCGCTCACGTCCTGGCATCGTTGAACTACAACATGTAGCTGACTCATACCGGCGAGAAAGAAGTGTCCAGACTGATACGCAAGCGGCCCGCTCCGGCGAGCATTGCCGTGGTGCGACTCCCGGCCGAGATCGACTCAAGCAACGCCGAGCACGTCCGTGAGCGGCTCTGCGCCGCGCTCAGGCCGGGGGTTCAGGTCGTGGTCGCGGACCTGACCGCCACCACCTTCTGCGACGTCGCCGGGGTGCGCGGCCTGGCCCGGGCCAGGAACCACGCCGCGGCCATGAGTACCGAGATCCGGCTGGCCGTCAGGCCCGGCCCGGTCCGCCGCGTGCTCGCCATGGTCAGCCCGGGCGGCCAGTTCCAGATCTACCCCAGCGTCGCCGAGGCCGCGGCCGAGCGCGCCGCCGGCCCGCTGAACTGATCCGCCCGCGGGGGCTGGATCAGCGCGCTTGGCCGTCTCAGCCGGACCGCCTCAGCTGGGCCGTCTCAGCTGGGCCGTCTCAGCTGGGTCCGCTCATGAGCGACGGTGCGCCAGCGGGAACGCGAACCACAGCAGGCCGAACATGAGGACCACCAGGACCGTGATCACGATCGCGGGCGGTCCGCTGGCCACGAACCCGGTCACCAGCAGGACCGCCGACGAGACGGCCAGGCCGACGGTGGCCAGCCCGGCGATCGCCATCACGTTGGCCGCCCGGACCAGTCGCTCCTTCTGCCGCCGGCGGAACACCAGCCGGTGGTAGGCGACCGGGCCGAGGAGCAGCGCGGTAGCGACCACGGCCAGCATCAAGGTGGCCAGGTACAGATCGCGCTCGCCCGAGCTGAGCTTCTTGAACTGGTTGGTGAACGGCAGTGAGAGCAGGAACCCGAACAGGACCTGCACCCCCAGGCCGGCCACCCGCAGTTCCTGCAGCAGTTCGGCGAGGTTGCGGTCGTTCCGCTCATCCTCGGACTCGTCCCGCGGATCCGGCTCCTTCTCACCTGCCATAACCCCGTCAGGATAGCGGCGCCCAGGCCCACCAGGACAAGCACTCGCACCCATGACCGGCGGCCGGTCAGGCGGCGGGCCAGGTGGCCACGTGGTGGGCGAAATCCGCCGGTGAGGCCACCACCATGAGGGAAGCCGGTTCCGGCCCCGGATTGGCCAGGCTGACGCGTTCGCCGCAGCCGACGTGCGCT
>Ga0335085_10003930_pt1 | contig 25088 bp, 23 predicted proteins | sample Lox_Sample_45_FD_206712 | JGI IMG/M metagenome (GOLD analysis project Ga0335085, IMG submission 206712) | Soil microbial communities from Loxahatchee National Wildlife Refuge, Florida, United States - Lox_Sample_4.5 | ecosystem: Environmental > Terrestrial > Soil > Wetlands | place: USA...
AACTGCGCGTGCTCGCGGACGAGCAGGCCGCGCTTCAGCGGGTCGCGACACTCGTCGCCCACGGAACGAGCCCGCAAGACGTATTCGCCGCCGTCGCCGAGGAGGCCGGGCAACTGCTCCCCGCCGATCTCACCCTCATCAGCCGCTACGAACCCGGCGACGCCGCGACGGTCATGGCCGCCTGGAGCCAGACCGGCGCTCCGGGCGCGGTCGGCCGCCGGATGCCCCGGGGTGGGCAAAACGTCACCACGCTCGTCTTCGACACTGGCCGCCTGGCGCGGATGGACAGCTACGAGAAGGCCTCCGGTCCTTCCGCCGCAGACGCTCGCGAGAGGGGTATCCGCTCGTCGGTCGGGGCGCCGATCACCGTCGAAGGCCATGTCTGGGGGGTCATAATCGCCGCCTCGACAAGGGCCGGGCCGCTGCCGCCCGGCGCGGAGACGCGCCTGGCCGGGTTTGCCGAGCTCGCCGGAACCGCGATCGCCAATGCCCAGGCCCGCCTGGAATTGCGCAGCTACGCCGCCGAGCAGGCCGCGCTGCGGCGGGTTGCGACGCTGGTCGCCCGCGGGGCACCGCCGGAGGAGGTGTTCACCGCAGTCACCGAGGAGGCCGGGCGAGGGCTGAACGTCGATTACGCGTCGATGAGCCGGTACGACGCGGACGGGGCGGTAACGATCGTGGCGGGCTGGGGAAAGACCGGCCCCGTCCGTGGTGGGCTAGTCGGCGCCCGCGTGCGGCTCGGCGGCGAGAACGTGGCCACGCAGGTATTCGAGACGGGAAGACCGGCCCGGACCGACAACCATGCCGAAGCCACGGGCCCGGGCGCCGACTTCGCCCGCTTCAAAGGCAGCCGCTCGACGGTCGCCGCGCCGGTCATGGTAGAGGGACGACTGTGGGGCCTGGTGGCCGTGTCGTCGACGGGAGAGCTGCCATTGGCGGCGGATACCGACGCGCGCCTGGCCGCCTTCACTGAGCTCGCCGCAACGGCGATCGCGAATGCTCACGCTCGTGAGAAGCGGCGTGAGGTTGCCGCCGAGCAGGCCGCGCTGCGGCGGGTGGCGACGCTGGTCGCCCGGGGGGCACTGCCTGACGAGGTATTCACGGCGATCGCCAGGGAGGTAGGCCGGCTGTTCGGCACCCAATACTGTGGTGTGATCCGGTTCAACCCTGATGGCACGGTGACGGCTGTCGGGTCTGTGGTCGTGGCCGGCGATCACATCTCCGGCCACTCGGAGCCTCTGGGCGCCCGGAAGGTGACCACCATGGTCTTCGAGACGGGCCAGCCAGCCCGGATCGACCGGATCCCGCCTGATGACTCCAGCGCGGTGACGGCTGGGGCGCTCGGACTTCGCGCACGGTCTGCCGTCGGCGTGCCGATCAGCGTGGAGGGCCGCCTCTGGGGGTCGATCCAGCTGGCATCTGCGTCGGAGGGCGGGCTGCCGGCCGGCGTGGAGCAGCGCCTGGCCGCTTTCACCGAGCTTGCCGCGACCGCGATCGCGAACGCCGAGTCGCATACCGCGCTCATGACCTCGCGCGCGCGCATCGTTGCCACCGCCGATGAGACCAGCCGCCGCATCGAACGCGACCTGCATGAGATGGCCCAGAAGCGCCTGGTCTCCTCGGCAGTGCTGTTGCGGGCAGCGCAGGCCGCGGTGCCGCCCGACCTCCGCCAGCTTCGCGGCGATCTGGACCGGGTGGCGACAGGGCTGGCGGGAGCCATGGACGAGATGCGCGACATCGCCCGCGGGATTCACCCTGCGGTCCTAACCGGGCGAGGTCTCGGCCCCGCCTTGACGTCGCTCACGCGCCGTTCGCCCATCCCGGTCCGCCTCGACCTGCCGGTGCAGGCACGCCTGCCCGAAAGTGTGGAGATCACTGCGTACTACGTCGTCTCCGAGGCACTGGTGAACGCGGCCAAGCATGCGAACCCCTCGGCTGTGCAGGTCGCCGTCGAGACCTTCGACGGAGTGCTGCGGCTTTCAGTCACCGACGACGGCGTCGGCGGAGCTGATCCGGCCCGCGGCTCAGGTCTGGTGGGTCTCAGGGACCGCGTGGAAGCTATCGGCGGGACACTAACCGTGCAGAGCCGCCCCGGCGAGGGCACACGGCTCGTCGCCGAGATTCCGGTCGCGCCCGGCCCGCTCCCGGATCCCGCTAGCAGGAACCGCGCAGGTGGCCCTCAGCCGTAACTGCAGCAACCTCGCACGAACACGGCCAGCGCCTCGATGGAGTTCGGCACGTTCCCGCCGGTGCCACCCGGTGGCGATGCACTGCGGGTGCAGCGGTGCGCCCGCCGCGGCTGAGGCTGGCCGGTGATCCAACCGGGCACGGCCCACCGGTGGTGCGCCCTCATCGGGTCCAGGCGCGCCGAATCGGATTTCGCATACCGGCTACCACCCAACTGAGGACTCCGGCAGGCGGGAGCCAGGTATGGCCGCTGGCGGCGATGTCCGGTGGTGGCGGAGACGTCAGGCTGTACATGGCTGGACTCGAACACGCGGATGGAGCGGTTTGATGAAAGATCCGACGCTGGTGGAATCTCTGCTCTTGTCAGATCCTGAGGGTGTGGCTCCGCAGGGCGTCGAGCTGCGGCATCTGCGCTACTTCGTGGCCGTTGCCGACGCAGGCACCTTCACGCATGCCGCGGAGCGGATGTTCATCGCCCAGCCGACCCTCAGCCAGCAGATCCGGCGCCTCGAGGAGATGGTTGGCACACCCTTGCTGCAACGTCGGCGCGAGGGTGTTCGGCTGACCATGGCAGGCGCCGTGCTGCTCGAGGAGTCACGGGCCCTCCTGTCCCAGTTCGATCACGGGGTCAGCAGGACCCGGCAGGCGGCGGGCATCGGACGGCCACGTCTGCGCTTCATCATTCCCCCCTATCTGCCGGAGGTACTGGCGGTGGAAACCGCCTCTCGGCTGCAGCGGGCAGCCACGGCCGCCAACATCGCCGTCGCGTGGCTGGAGACATCACTCGATGCCGAGTTCTCCATGCTCCGCCAGCGCCAGGCCGACGCTGGACTCGGCTGGCTGACCTCAGGCGACGACCCCCTGCCCGAGCCCCTTGACGTCATGGACCTCGGAGCATTCGAACCGGAGGTGTGGGTATCGTCCCGGCATCCGGCAGCACGACGCGGGACCATGGGTCTGGACGAACTGGCCTGCATGGACGTTATCCATGGGCCACGCCGCTTGGGAGCGGGGACTCGGGACGCGTGGCTGACGGTCCTCCGGGCCACTAACCCACGCTTCGATTTCAGCGATCCGATGTTCCGGCAGTCACTGCCGATGACGCTCGCCTTCGCGGCCACGGCCAGTCGGCCCACCGCAGTCCTCACCGGCCCGCAGCACCTCACCGGGGCGCGCGGACCTCTTCGGCCGAACGCGGCCGCCGGCATCTACAACATGGTTCCTGTCCGCCTAGAACAGCATCCGCTGACTGCGGCGGCGGCCTTGGTATGGAACGCCGACCTGCCGCGCCAGATCCAGCAGGTTCTGTTCGACACCGCCGACGGCGTCATGCCTGAAACTGTTCACGCTGCGTAGGCGGCCGGTCCCGGGGGCGATGGCTGGCCGGCAGGTGTGGGCAACGGACAGATAGCCGTCAGCTCTGGTCGCCATGACATCAGGGCCTGGCTAGCCCGTGAGGTCGAGCGCGTCCTGGACGAGCACGCAGACGTCCCGCCGGGGCCGGAGTCCCGGGCGGCCGGGCTCCCGCAGACCGTCCCGTCTACCAGGATGCCGGAGCGGAGCGGCGCGATGGTTGACGGCACGGTGAGGTCGGCATTGCTGGTGTAGCACCGCGGGGTGCTCCCGGATCCTCCAGAGGAGCGGTTCTGCTGCTGGGCCTGCTTCTGCGGGCTGCTGCTCGATCCGGAGGCGATGAAGATCCAAATGAATGGCGGGTAGCCAATAGTGATGGTGTGGCTGGCGTGGCCCGCGTGCAGTTTCTCGGCGGAGGACGGCGAGCACGCTGGGGCCGGGCGGCCACAGTCCTGGCGCTCATCAGTCCTTTCTCGAGAAGATCCGCAGGAAGAACTGGAACACGTTCAGCGCGTCAAGGAAGATCGAGGCGGCCATCAGCGGTGCGGAATCGATATCCTCCGAGTTCCGCAGCCGCTGGAAATCGCCCATGGTCAGGCCCGTGAAGATCACCAGCCCGAGGACCGAGCAGGCCAGCGAGCCGCCCGGGATGTTGATGAAGATCATCACGATGCCAAGCCCGATGAGGACGATGAGCCCCCAGAAGCACGCCCGGGCGACCACGGACAGGTCCCGCCGGGTGGCGTAGCCGGCCGCGTCCCTGGCCGCCGGGGCGGCCCAGTGGCAGGCGCGGGTCCCCTCGCATCACGAGGCGGTGGCACTGGCGGGCCAGCTTCGCCCGGACCGGCCGGGCAGTCGCCCGGCGGTGGAATTTCCAGCTCGCCTGGGCCGACAGCGAAGACGGCGCTCAGGCCCACCGCCTCGCCGTGTCGCGTTGTGTTACTACTGGTTGATGGCTGGTGAGCAGGACAGCGACGAGGCGTCGGCCAGGTCCGGGCCGCCCGTCGCTGGATCCCGGGGTCTGGTCAGGCCAGTGCCGTTGCTAGGCGGCCCGCCCGGTCATGACGGATCGGAGAGCCTCACCACCGTCCTGGTGGCCTTCGGCGCCGACATTCTCATCGCCATGGCCAAGTCGGCCGCGGCTGGCGTGACCGGGTCGGCGGCGCTGCTAGCCGAGGCCGCCCATTCCTGGGCGGACACCGGCAACGAGATCTTCCTGCTGATCGCCAACCGGCGGTCCCGCCGCCCGCCAGATCAGGCGCATCCGTTCGGTCACGGCCGGGAGGCCTACGTGTGGTCGCTGTTCGCTGCGCTGGGGCTGTTCGTGGCCGGTGCCGCGGTGTCGGTCACCCACGGCGTCCAGGAACTCCTCCACCCGGAGCCTGCCAGCGACTTCGCCGTCGGGTACGCCGTGCTGGCCTTCTCCTTCGTTTTCGAGGGAATCTCCTTCCGGCAGTCGGTCCGGCAGGCCAGGCCCGAGGCCGAGTCGATGCACCGGGATCTCATCGAGCATGTGCTGGTTACCTCCGACCCCACCCTGCGGGCGGTGTTCGCCGAGGACTCCGCCGCCCTGATCGGGCTGGTGATCGCGGCGGCCGCGCTGGGTGCCCACCAGTTGACCGGTTCCCCGGTTCCGGACGCTGCCGGGTCCATCCTGATCGGCGTGCTGCTCGCGGTGGTCGCGATCATCTTGATCAACCGCAACCGGCGGTTCCTGGTTGGCCAGGAAGCCGACCCCCGAGTGCGCAGAGCCGCCATCCAAGCCCTGCTGGCTGCGCCGGAGGTGGCCCGAGTGACCTATCTGCGGCTGGAGATCGTGGGGCCGCGGATGGTCTGGGTAGTCGGCGACGTGGATCTCACCGGCGATGACACCGAATCACACCTGGCCGTCCGGTTGCGCGCGCTGGAAGCGAGAATCAGCTCGTCACCCGCAGTGGTCGGTGCTGTGTTGAGCCTGTCGGCCCCGGATGAACCTACCCTGATGGTTTAGGTTCCCGGCCCAAGGAGCCATTCGTCCCAGCGATGCCCGGGCCGATCCGTCGCGAACGTAGCGGTCGCACCGGCCCTGGCCGCATCCATCACCGTCGCGGTGGCCGGTGAGGGGTGTCACAGTACGTGGAACACGGCCAGCAGGATGAGGGTCACGATGACCGAGACGGCAATGGAGCCAAGGCAGCCAAGGCGGCTGGAGAAGAAGACAAACATGCAGGCCAACTCTCTGTTTCTGGCATCAGGTAGGAGCAGGCGCGGGCGCCCGGGCCTGCTGGCGGGGACGCCCGCATTCCCGGCCTGCTCAGGCTGCCTTCGCCATGATCGAGTGCAGGGTAGAGCCGGACTGGCGCAGCTGGATGCCCAGCACTATCTCGGAGATCCCGTAGATCAGGCTGAACAGGCCGAAGAGCAGCGCGAGGGTGACCGCGCCGATGCCGGGACGGGCGAAGAGCACGATGCCGAACGCGATCGACACGAGCCCGCCGAGGATGAACATCGCGCGGGTCCCGGCGGTCTCGCCGCTCTGGAACGCGGCGAAGATCTCAAAGAAGCCGCCCACGAAGGCCCAGGCCCCCACGACGATCACGAGCACCAGCGCGGTGGGCCCCGGCCACACCAGGGCGATCACGCCAGCTGCAATGTCGATCAGCCCCAGCAGCAGGTGCCCGATAACGGGACCTGCCGAGTCACGGCTGAACGCCCGCACGGCCTGCAGCCCGGCATCGATGAACGCATACACAGCGAACATTATGACCAGCGCGAAGACCGTGATCCCGGGCCATACCAGGGCCAGGATCCCGACGATGATGGCAAGCACGCCCACCAAGATCAGCTGAGTGGATGAGGCTTTGAACATGACGGATTTCCTTTCGTCCGGCTTTCCCGCACCGCACCGCTGACTGCGGCCGTGCCGTTACCAGTGGACGCGTTCAACGCCGTCGCGGGCCAACATCTGTCAGCAATAGATGGATAGCCGCCAGCTTCTGATCACGTACAGCGGAATTCCGGCGATCGGCCCGCTCAACCGCCTCCGGCTGAGCCGTACGCGGGTATGAGCCATGGCCCGGGAAACAGCGGCATGGGTGAGCCGGCCCCCGCAGTGCGGGGACCGGCTCGTGGCGTGGTGCCGGGTTATGACACCGGGGCTGTCTCAGCCGGTGACGATGAGCTGGTCGCTGACGAAGTAGACGCCGCTAGCCCTCCAGGCGGCGTCCGTGGCGGCGTCATGCTCGGCCCAGGTACGGACGTGGCCGTACAGGGTCACGGTGTTCCCGCTGGCTGTCACCTCGACGTCGCTGTCGTCGGGGATGAGGGCGGAGCGGTCGAGGGCGTCCTGGACGAGCAGGGTGACGTCCATCGGGTCCGCGTCCCAGGCGATCTCGATGTTGTTTTTGATGTTGCGGACGCCGGTCAGCCCGGTGACGGTCAGCTCGGCGGCAGCGCGCTCGGTGCCGTGGTGCACAGTACCGGTGAGGGTGAGGTTGCCGTCGGCCGCGGTGGCCTCCACCCCGTCCGGCACGGTGACATTGAGTGCCAGCGCGTCGTTGGCCATGGTGGTCAGGGTGGGGTCATCGCGGTAGTCCCCCGACGGGAGCACTACTTCCAGGTGATTGTGCACGGTGGTCACGCCGTAGACGCGCTGCGCCGCGGCGGCTGCCTCCAGGTACTGCGGGTAGTCGGTCACGGTGCCGTTAAGCGCTACCTCACCGCCCATGTTCTTGACGGTGATGTTCGTGGCATCGACAAGCGGGTCGAAGCTGAGCTCTGCTTCGACCGCCTCGCGGATGTCCTTTGTCTTACCCATGTGCGGAAGTCCTTTCCCGTAACCGTTGGAGTGCGGCGTATCGCCGCTTTCAGCCAGTACATCCCGCCATGCCGCCGCTGCAAAGACGATGACAGCTTTCCTCATATTGGCCTGCGCTATACTGGGACCGGGCGCGCATCCATCACCGGGAATGAAAGAAGCCCGCTGCTATTTCCAACGGGCCCGTCGGTCATGGTTTCAGTCTCCCTTTTGGTTTCTTCTTGGCCCGCTACAGCCGCGCCGAGCCCGGCTTTCCTCATCTCCTGAGGATCTGATGTCCAGCGGCAATTATCGAGGCGCGGTGCTCTCGGTGATGGTGCTGGCACAAGAACAACGAGCCCGTATGAGTAATCACTTCTACCTTTGCGCATGCGACCTGGCACCTGTCGCACGGCACCTGCCGGGCGATCACCGCGCTGGGCTGATGTTCTGCCACCGCGATGCCTGTGCGCCCCGGCTGACCGCGATACGCGCTGAAGAATCCCATCGCGAGTCCTTTCCGCGGGCCTGGCTAACCGGCCGTCAGCCGGTGACGGTGAGGTGGTCGCGCACCTCCTGCACGCCGATGCCCATCCAGGCGGCGCCGACCGCCGCCTCGTGCTCGGCCCACGTGCGCACGTGGCCGGTGAGCGTTACGGTGCTCGCGTCGGTGCCCACCTCCACGTCGCTGTCCTCGGGCACCAGCGCGTTGCGGTCCAGCGCTCCCTGTACCTGCACGGTCACGTCGGCCGGGTCGGCGTCGCCGCGGACCTGGATGCTGTTCTTCACCTTGCGGACGCCGGCCAGCCCCGTCACGGCCGCGACAGCCGCGGTGCGCTGGCGGGCGAAGCCCACCGTGCCGGTCAGCTGGACGTTGCCGTCACGGGACATCGCCTCGACCCCGTCGGGCACGGTCACGTCCGCCGCGAGCGCGTTGTTCGCCGCGGTGGTCAGCGCCGGATCGTCACGCTCGTCGCCCGGCGGCAGCAGGACCTCCAGGTAGTTGTGCACCCGCCGGACCCCGGCCACACGCCGCGCGGCCGCGGTGGCCTCCAGATACTGCGGGTAGCTCGGCACCGTGCCGCCCAGCGCCACTTCGCCCATGATGTTGCTAACGCCGATATTCGCCGAGTTCACCAGCGGGTCGAAATCCAGCTCCGCCTGCACTGCCTCGCGGATATCCTTGGTCTCGCCCATTTCTGAGGTCCCTTTCCGTGGTCAGCCCCTCCGGCGGATTTCCGCCTGCATCTGATCTCACCTCATATCCGCCGAGGATAGAAAGCGACGCTGGCTTTACTCATATCGGCCGGTACTATATGGGTGCCCCGCTCAGGACCGGCAGCGCAGTAGCGGCGGGCGAAACGCAGATACCGGAGGGCGATCAGGTCAATAGTCTCCTCCTCACTGGCCTGGCTCCGGCCCCGCCCGGCGACCGCCTCCTCCCAGCCACACCCGTTGCTTTCCACCGGCACGGCTAGGACCACGCCGTTGGTGTGTGCCGCCTCGACCACCGGCAGGCCGTCCCACTCGTCGGGCAGGCCCTCGACCCGGCCACTGGGGAGCGCGGCCCGCGCCAGCCCGGCATGGATCGGATCCTTGGCCGCGGTCATCGCGGTGCGCTGGGCTGGATCCGGGTTGGCGTCCCGGATACCGAACATGGTCCAGTGACCGGCGGGCGACCTGCGCCGGGCGCAGTCCGGCGCCCTCTGAGACCAGTGCAGCCTCAATCTGCAGGCCACGGCCAAGAACCACGGGCTACACGGCAATCGATGACAGCTATTTCCGGCGGGCGGGCCATGAGGTCTAGATATCGGAGGACAAGGAATGAAGCCGATAGGAGGAGACCACGATGAGGCGCTCGGGCTGGCTTACGTTTTCCGCGATAGTGCTGATCATCGCGGGGATCATGCGGGTGATCGACGCCATCTGGGCTTTCGGATATCACGGCGCTCTCCCCGACGACCTGAACGGTGCACTCCTCGGGCACAGCCTGCGGACCTACGGCTGGTTGTGGCTGATCACCGGGATCATCCTGATCGCCGCGGGCGCGCTGGTGCTGGGCCCCAGCGATCGGCCCAGCGCCGAAGTGTCCCGCTGGGTGGGCATCATCGCCGCCGCGCTAGGCGCCATTTCGGCGATATTCGTGATGCCGTACTACCCGGTCTGGGCGCTCATCTACATTGCCATCGCGATCATGGTCATCTACGGGCTCTCGGCCCACTACAGCGAGCAGACTGGCTGAATCACTGGCGCATTTGACGCCAGCTCAGCGCCGGGCCGAGCCGCCCATTGCTGAGCGGCCGGACTGGTGGCTGGGTGCCGCCTGCCGGCCCGCCGATCCCTGGCCGTTCTTTGCTGCGTCACAAGCCCCGGCACCACGCCACCCAGCACAGCACCGGTACGACGCAAGCGGGCATCACGATGCCAGCGTGGTCTTATCGCCAGGCCCCCAACGCAGTTCGCCGGACACCCGCCACGCGCTGGCGTTCATCTACAAAATTGTTTCCTTCGCGGCGGGCTGCCTGGTGTCGGGCCGCGAACGCGGTGGGGCCCGCGCAGCATCCCCCGCACACCGGGCGCGGCATCGCCGTCAGCGGCGGCCGATTCCTGGCTGGCTGGTATTGCGGGCTCCCCCGAGCCGGTAGCGCAGTTGGGCGGCGGCCGGGCAGACGCGGACAGGTCCGCTGCGCGGTGCGGCGGCTGGTCACGATGATCAGGCTTCAGGCGGTGCTGGATGAGTGTCCGCTGGTTCCCACCACGGAGGCCCGCCCGGGCGCGGCCCCCGTGCCGCGGAGGCCGTCAGGGCTGCCGGCTCCACCGTGGCCCGATGGCCCGCCATTCCTTATCCCAGGCCTCGAGGCGGTGCCGAGTGAACAGGCTCCGCCCGGCCTCAAGGATCAGCAGCGTGACGATGGCCAGGGCATACCAGGTCAGGCTCTCGGCCACGGAGACCTGCCCCTGCTGCAGGCCGCGCCGTGGCGGCGATGCGGTGGGCCAGCCCGCGCCGTCCTCCCATATCAGCACGCTGGTGCCTGCTCGCGCCCCGGCCAGGACCGGGATTAGGCCGGTCCGCGGCTGCCCGTCAGGTGCGGTCCATCGCGCGGTCGCCCATCCGATTTCGGCAGCCGCCCAGGCTCGGTCCGGCAGGGCGGTGCTGCGCACCACGATGGCCGCTACCTGGCGCCAGGCCCGGTCCGCACGGTCCTGCCGGACCGCCGCGGACCGGGCCCACTGGCCGGCCGTCGCCGCTAGCACCGGCGTGACCGTCAGGAAAACGGCGATAACCGCCAGGATGAAGGCAAGCTCAATCCGGTCGACCCGGCGCCGCAACGGGTTGCGGTCAAATCCGAGCCGCCGGGCGAGGCGGCTCCGCCGTGTGCTCATCGGAACCTCCCAGGGCGCCCGATCGAGTGACCGGGAGAAGTCGTGAGTATGTCCGTGGAACCAGTGCAGCCGGGCCGGACGTGACCGGCAAGAAGCCGTCGCCTACCGGCCCATCGGTGAGTCCTATCCGGGACCGGCCCTCATCGGGATGGTCGGCTCCGTCGCCGCCATGGCCTTCTCGCATGTCAAGGACTGACCGGTACCGTCATGATGGTCCGGGTCTTCGCCGCTGCGGATCCGCCGTCTGGCCTCACCCAGGGGAGTGCGCCTTCCCAGACCGACCAGCCGGGACCGCTGTCGGCCGAGTCAGGCCGCTGACATTGGCGACGGGTCGCCGTCGACGACGAAGCCCGCATGGGCCATTCTGTGGCCTAGCGGAAGGACGCATCATCCGCGACGTTCACCAGCATCCCGTCGGCGGCGCATACCATCATCCCGGCCAGCAGCACCGCCGAAGGCTCGTCATCGGCGATGAGCGGCCCGGCCGCCTGCCAGAACAGTGACTCCATCACGTCCGCGGGCACCAGCACCCGCCAGTCCGTGATGACCTTCTCCGTGGGCACATGCCAGGCCCGGGCAAACGGGACATCCGCCAGCAGCCCGGCCAGCCTGGCCAGCGCTTCGCAGTACGACGCGTCCGGCATCAAGGTCATCGCGATCATCAGCTGGATGACCAGCGGATACGACATCAGCCGCCGCCGCTGCCGCCGCTTGAGCCGGCCCTGCGCCAGCACGGTAGCCACGACGTTCTCGATCATGCCGTCGCCGAGATGCCGCTCCGGCTCGCCCAGCCGCACGAAATCCGGCAGCCAGCCGTCCGCCAGGACGCTGCCATCCCGGCGGGGTGCTGCCGGAGCCGTCACCACCGGGCGGCAGAACACCGCCAGCTCGCCAGCCGACGGCATCGCATCTCCTGCCGTGACCGTCAGCCCGCTGTGAACCCGAAGGTCACAGACCCGCGCCACGATCTTCCCGCCGCTGGCCCCGCCTCTGGCGCCCGGCTGGCATCAGCAACTTCGCAAAGATGAGAAAGCACGGCGGCTCCTGCGATACGGCATGGACCGGCCCGGCACCCAGGCGCCTGTCGCCGGGCTGCTCAGTGGCCGGAAAGGCTGGGCGGGTAGGTGGCTTCCGGCTGGTTCTTCGTGCTGTGCATGGTCCACAGAAGGCCGGCGAGATCGTCCGGGTCGGCCTCGGGCATGTCCGGCACGGGGGTTCCGGCTGCCCTTTCCGCCTCCCGCCGTTCATAGAAGGGGGTGTGCCTGATCGCCGCGCCGATGTAGAGGCCGCCGACATAGACGCCCTTGCCGGCCACCGCGGCGTGCAGTGACTGCAGGTAGTTGCGCTGCGCGGCCAGGGCGAACCCGCCGGAGATGTGCGGCATGCCCCGCACGGCGCTGGCGCCTTGCGCGCTCAAGATGGCGCCCTCTCCCCGTTCGAGCATGGCCGGCAGGAACTCCCGCACCAGGGCCAGCAGCGAGTAGAGGGCCAGCGGCATGAGCGCCCGGGCACGCTCGGGAGTCAGGGCGGCGACCGGAATGAACCCGCCGGCGGAGACGCCGTAGTAGAGCGCGCCGGGGTCGCCGGCCACGCCGCGGATCTGCCCGGCCAGCTGTGGCACGGCGCCGGTGTCGGACAGGTCCGCGGCCAAGACGTGCGCGGTCGCGCCGGTGCTGGCCAGGTCCGCGGCCAGCGCCTCGAGCGGTGCCTGATGGCGGGCCACCAGGACGACGGTATAGCCGGCGCGCGCGTAGCGGCGGGCGACGGACCGGCCGAGGCCGGGACCGGCTCCGAACACGACGATGGATGGGGGCATGGGCGGCCTGCTCCTATGCTCAGCTCTGCGGTTAACTTGACCCGATGGTTAACATAACCCTATGGTCAAGTTAACGCTGGAGTCAAGTTGTTCAGGAGGAACGATGAGCCCGAGAACTAGCCAGCCGGGACACCGGGAAGCCGCCCAGGTGCCGGGCGCGCCCCTGCGCGCCGACGCCGCCCGCAACGTGGCCCAGATCCGCGCCGCCGCCATCGCCGCGTTCCGCGGCCGCGGGCTGGACACCCCGCTGGAGGAGATCGCCGCCGCCGCCGGGGTCAGCAAGGCCACCATCTACAACCGGTTCGGCGGCCGGGCCGGCCTCATCGACGCCGTGATCGAAAAGCTCGTCGCCGCCGAGATGCACGCGATCATGGACAGGGCCCTGCAGGCGGCAGACCCCTGGCAGGCGATCGCCACCTACGTCACCGACCGGCGCGACCTGCAATACCGCGAGCCCGCCTTCACCGACGCACTGCTGATGACCTACCCAGAGTCCGGGCAGCTGGCCGCGATCGCCACGGCAGCCATCGACATGACCACCAGCCTGGTCCAGCGAAGCCACGATGCCGGGGCGATACACCGGGACTTCACCGCCGCGGACCTCTACTACGCCGACGTAGCCAACGGACTCGCCCTCCGCAAGCTGCCCAGACCCGCCCGCCAGGACTACGACCGGCGCACCCGCTTCTTCCTCGACAGCCTCCGCCCACGCTGACCAATGCCGCAAGCGGAACAACGGCCGCTGCCCCCGTTCAGCCTGATAACCAGGGTGGCTAAACCTGACCTGGCGATCAGCCGGTGACCTGAAGGTCATCGCGAACGTCGATTGCCCCGCGGGCCATCGACGCAGCGACGACCACCGCCTCGTGTTCGGCCCAGGTGCGGACGTGGCCGGTCAGCGTGATGACGCCATCTTTGGTGTCCGCCTTCACGTCGCTGCCGTCAGGGACCAGCGCCGAGCGGTCCAGCGCCTGCTGGACGTGCAAGTCGACATCGACAGGATCGGCGTCGTAGCTGATATCGATATCGTTACTGACGTTGCGGACACCGGGCAGCCCAGCAATGGCCGTTTCGGCGGCAGCGCGCTCCGTAAGGTAGGACACGGTCCCGGTCAGGGTGATGTTGCCGTCGTCCGCGGTCGCCTCCACGTTGTCCGGCACGGTGACGTTACCGGCGAGCGCGTTGTTCGCCGCGGTGGCCAACTTCACGTCATCGCGGAAGTCGCTTTCGGGCAGCACCACCATCAGGTTGTTGTCCACGGTGCTCACCCCGGCGACCCGCCGCGCGGCGGTCGCCGCCTCCACGTATTGCGGGTAGCTCGGCACCGTGCCGGTGAGGCTTACCTGTCCGCCAATGTTCACGACTGTGATATCCCCCGGGTCGACAAGCGGGTCGAACTTAAGCTCCGCTTCGACCGCTGCGCGGACGTCCTTGGTTTTGCTCATCTGCCTGATTCCCTTCCCGTTCTGCTTGTTGTCGATCTCAGCCGTGTCGTACTGGCCGATCATCTCGTCCCTGTGCAGCTGCTCTAGGCCATGACATCTCCCTATCGCGTTATCAGATGGGTGAACCCCACGCTAATCCGCTGTCACGAGCGCCTACCAGTGGGAACCCTGCGGTAGCCAATTGCCGCAGGCAGCAACCACCACCTGTCTCATCACACGGGCCGGGCAGGCGCCTGCCCAGAGGCCGGACGCCACGGCCAGCGGGACCTTTGACCTATGGGCTAGGCGCCACCCGTCCGGCTATCCTTTCCCCCTGATGCCGCCCTGCGTGCCCACGGCGCAGCCATGACAGGGCTACATGCCAGTACCGCCGCTTAAGCCGCGCCAAGCCTGCGGGCCACGGCAGGCCCGCTGCGGCCCGCAGGCTGCCGTGGCGCAGCGCTGAGGCGATACGGCAGAGGAATGGGTGATCATGTCTGGCGAAGCCATGAGCAGACCCCCGGCTGAGCCGGTGCTGAAGGTGGACTCCCGGGAAGAGTTGGTGTATCTGCTGGGTCAGGCCTGTGAGCTCGAGCACGGTTTGATGTGTGAATACCTGTACGCGCAGTTCTCGCTCAAGCGTGCGCCGGATGAGGGCCTGACCGAGGGCCAGTTCGCCCGGGTGCAGGCCTGGGAAGCGGCACTGATCAGCGTGATCAAGCAGGAGATGCTGCACCTGGCGCTGGCCACCAACATCTTGACGGCGATCGGGGCGGCTCCGCATTTTGAGCGGCCCAACTTCCCGATCCTGTCACGTTGGTACCCGGAGGCTGTCCAGATCGCGCTGGTGCCGTTCGGCGAGCGGGCATTGCGCCATTTCATCTACCTCGAACGGCCCGAGGGCATGGCACTGGACGACGCGGCCGGGTTCGCCGCCGCCCGGCACGCTCAGCCGTTGACGGCCGGCGATGCCGGGCTGGTGGCCGCGCCCGAGGAGTGGCGGACGGTGGGTCACCTGTACCGCGGGATCGAGGCAGGCCTGGCGAACCTGTGCGCCCAGCACGGTGAAGACGCCGTGTTCATCGGGCCGGCCCGGGCGCAGGCCGTCACTGAGATTTTCGAATGGCCCGAGCTGATCGCGGTCACCGACCTAGCCTCGGCGGGCCGGGCGATCGAGACGATCGTCGAGCAGGGCGAAGGCGCGCGCGGTGACTGGATCCGGTCGCACTTCGGGACCTTCGTGGGGATCCTGGAGGACCTGCTGGCCGTGCAGGCGGCCGACCCTGCGTTCAGCCCGGCCCGGCCGGTCGAGCCGGCCTTCGTCCGGTTGCCCCCCGACGTAGCGACCGGGACCGTGATTGAGGACCCCACCACCGCGCAGGTCGCCGACTTGGCCAACGGCTTGTATGAGGTCACCCTCCAGGTACTTAGCCGGTATTACATTCACCACGGCGAGACCGCGGCCGAATCCGACACGCTGGCCCGCACCGCTAAACACCTGATGAACTGGGTGCTGCGCGAACTGGGCCCGGTGCTGACCGCGTTGCCGGTAGGCCCGTCCCACCCGGGCCGTACCGCCGGCCCGGCCTTCGGCATCGCCCGCCCCGCCACCTTCGTGCTACCGCACCAGGACGCGGCCTGGAAGATCATCAAGGAACGGCTCGATGCGCTGGAACAGACCTGTGCGGCCCTCGGCCGGCGGGCTGGCCTCAGCGCGCTCGCCCCGCTTGCTGACAAGCTGCACTCGATGAGCCGGGACATCGCGGCACACATCCCCAACACCACCGCCGACCGCAGCGCCACGGGCAACCCCGCTGGGCGCGATAGCTGATCACCTGCTGCGCCGAAGACGATGCCGATCCGGTGATTCGGCAGAATCGGATGTGGCGGCCGGGGTCGCTGGGGTTGGCCTGCGCCCACTGGCGGCGCACATGCTGCCGGAGGGTACAGCCCATCATGTGCGGCAGGCCGATGGTTCTGCGTGTCAACGGCACGCGAATTCACGTGCCGCCGAGTGCGCCGTGAGGTGCTGTTGATTCGAGTGGAGGTGAGAGACCTTCACCGCCTCGCCTGTCGCAGCAGGGAGGTGGAGGCTGGGGCAGCCTGATCCGGGCGGCGCCGGTGAGGGTGGCAAGCGGCCCTGACAAAGCCTGGACGGGCGTCGAAGGTCTTCCCGGTAGGGAACGCGGCCCGGGCGCGGCGGGTGGCCAGCGCGGAGCGGTCCCGGCCGGCGACTTCCTCGGCCAGCAGTGTCACACACCCACCTGGTATGCCATCTACCTGCGGGAACTGCCCGCTGGTCCACGAGCACCCAGATCTATGAAGGGACCAACCAGATCAACGCCTGGTGATGGCCCGGCAGCTGCTCCGGCAGGCAGGCCGTTGACATGATGGCAACAATTGATATTCTGATGTCGAAATCAATTTTGTGACCCGCGGGAACAGGAGCGCCGTCGTGAGCCTGGTCGCCCAGACCGTGGCGGGTTCCATCGTCAGCGGAGCCATCTACGGGCTGGTCGGCACCGGGTTCGCGCTTCTCTTCCGCGCCTCCAAGGTGCTGAGCTTCGCCCAGGGCGGGTTTATGCTGCTGGGCGCGTTCCTCTTCTACTCCCTCGAGGAGCATCACCACCAGCCGTTCCTGTTGGCCGTCCTCAGCACCGTGGTCGTCGTGGCCGCCCTCAGCGGGCTGGTCTATGTGATCGTCTTCGCCCGGGTCGCGGCGCGTGAGGCGTTCGCCACCTCAGTCGCCACGATCGGGCTGGTCGGTGTGCTGCAGGCCGGGGTGAGCATCAAGTACGGCACGGCCCCGCTCACGCTGCCGGACGTCGTGTCCGCGCACGCCTACCGGATCCTGGGCGCGGTGGTCACGACCGCGGACTTCGTGACCGTCGCCATGGCCGCCGTTGCGGTGGGCGTGCTGCTGGCCATGCTGCGGTTTAGCCCGCTGGGTCTGCGGATGACCGCCGTCGCCGACAACGTCTCGTTGTCGGTGCACCTGGGCGTCAGTGCGGTCCGGGTCGCCACCGCAGCGTGGGTGCTGGCCGGGGCAACAGCCGCCCTGGCCGGCATCGCTTTCAGCCTGCAGTCGGCCGTGGATCCTATCGGTGTCGCGAACGTCGGGCTGCTCGCCTTCCCGGCGATCATCCTCGGCGGCCTCGATTCGGTCGGTGGCGCACTGCTCGGCGGGCTGCTCCTCGCTGGCCTGCAGAACACCGTACAGGCCACTATCGGCAGCGGCTGGGTCGACGTGATCTCGTTCGCGCTCATGCTGGCTTTCCTGTTCTTCCGCCCGTCCGGGCTGTTCGGCAAGGCAGCGGCGGTGCGGTTGTGAAGAGCGATGGCGCGGTTCTCTCCGTCCGCGACCTGGAGGTGACCTATGCTCACGGGTCACCCGTGGTTTCCGGGTACTCCGCCGACCTGATGGCCGGCACGGTGACTGTGATACTTGGCCGGAACGGGGCGGGGAAGACCAGCACCCTGCGCGGCATCACCGGGTTCCTGGCCCACGAATCGGGCTCGGCCCGGGGTACCGTCGCGCTGCACGGCCAGGTGGTCAAGCGCCCGAACCCGCTGCGCCTGTCCAGGCTGGGTCTCGGGCTGGTGGCGGAACGGAACAAGGTCTTCGCGAACCTGTCGGTCGCTGACCAGTTGCGGCTGGTCCGGCCAGCCCGGCAGGACGTGGATGAGATCTTCGGCTTCTTCCCGCGACTGCGTGAGCGCAGCGGCGTCGCCGCTGGCATGCTGAGCGGTGGTGAGCGGCAGATGCTGGCCACCGCCCTGGTGCTGCTGCGTCGTCCCCGCGTGCTGCTGGTGGACGAGCTGTCCCTGGGCCTCGCCCCCGGTATGGTCCGGGAGCTGATGCGCTATCTGCGCCGGCTCGCGGACGAGCGCGGCCTGACCATCCTCGCCGCGGACCAGGCGGTGCACGAGTCGCTGGGGGTAGCGGACAGCGTGCAGGTCATGGACAGCGGCACGCTCGTCGCCACCGGGCCGCTCGACTCACTGGACATCGACGCCGTTCTCGATGCCTACCTGGGCCGCCATGAGCGGTAAGGCCGGCGCCCGCGGGCTGCGGGTGCACCGCATCGACGTTCACCTCGGCGGTGTGCGGGTGCTGCACGGGGTCACGTTCGAGGTGCACCCCGGGGAGGTGTTCGGCATCGTCGGCCCCAACGGGGCCGGCAAGACCACGATCCTGAACGTCATCGATGGCGTGGTCCGGCCCACTGCGGGCACTGTCCACTACGGCGGCCTGAATCTGGGCCGGGTCCAACCGCACGCCATGCGGAAGCACGGGATCGGGCGGAGCCTGCAGTCCACCCACTACTTCCACGGCCTGACCGCCCTCGAACTGGTCGCCCTGGCCGAGCTGCCGAATTCGGTGCCGGGCGCGGTTCGTTTCGCCGGCCACCGGAGCAGATCGCCGCGGGCACGGTCCGCCGGGAGACGGTCGCGCGAGCGGGCCGCGGACGCTCTGCAGCAGTTCGGGCTCAGCCAGTACGCGCAGCGGCCGCTGAGTGAGCTGTCCACCGCGGTTCAGAAGCTCCTCGATATCGCCCGCGCCGTGGTCGCCGGAACCGATCTCCTGCTGCTCGACGAGCCAACGTCCGGGGTCAGTGGGCAGGAGCGCGGTGCGATCGGCGAAGCGGTGCTCAAGCTGCGGCAGCTAGGCCGCACGATCGTCCTCATCGACCACGACCCCGGCTTCGTGACCATGAACTGCGATCGCCTCATGGCGATGAACTCCGGCCAGGTGCTGTGCACCGGGACGCCCAGCGAGGTCATGGCCAGCGAGGTGGTCAAGCGTTCCTACCTGGGCGAGGCCGCCGACGACGCCGGGGAAGGATGAGAAGGACGTGACCGGGCGAGACGCGGTTATCGCGGGATGCGTTCGCACCCCCATCGGCCGCAAGCGCGGCCGCCTGTCCCAGTTGCACGCCGCGGACGTATCGGCGGTTGTGCTCCGCGCCCTGGCCGAGTGCACTGGCCTGGATCCCGCGCTGATAGACGACGTGATCTGGGGCTGCGTGGAGACGGTCGGCGAGCAGAGCCTCAACATCGGGCGCACTGCCGTGCTGGCCGCTGGCTGGCCGGAGTCGGTGCCGGCCACGACAGTGGACCGGCAGTGCGGGTCGTCACAGCAGAGCGTCCATTTCGCCGCGGCGGGCGTGCTCTCCGGGCAGTACGAATTCGCCGTGGCCGGCGGCGTCGAGATGATGTCCCGGGTTCCGCTCGGCGCCGCCACTGGGACCGGCTTCGGGACACCCAGGCCGGCCTCGGTGACCTCCCGCTATCGGGTGGACCGGTTCTCGCAGGGCATCGGCGCCGAGCTCATGGCGCAGAAGTGGGGACTGAGCCGGGAGAGACTCGATGAGTACGGCTGGCAGTCGCATGAACGGGCGGCCGCGGCGATCGATTCGGGGCGGTTCGGCACGGAAATCGTCCCGGTGCAGCTTCCCGACGGCTCCGTCCTGGCCCGCGACGAGGGGGTCCGGCGCGACTCCAGTCTGGCCCGGATGGCCGGCCTGCCGCCCGCGTTCACCGAGTCCGGGGTCGTCACCGCGGCAACGTCCTCGCAGATCAGCGATGGCGCCGCCGCGCTGCTGATCACCACTTCGGCCAATGCGGCGGGACATGGCCTGCCGGTGCTGGCGAGAATCCACACCGCGGTGGTGGCGGGTGACGACCCGGTCATGATGCTGAGCGCACCCATCCCAGCCACGCGCAAGGCCCTGGCCCGGGCCGGCCTGTCGATATCCGACGTCGGGACGGCAGAGGTCAACGAAGCATTCGCACCGGTGCCACTGGCCTGGCTGGCGGAGACGGGGGCAGATCCAAGTGCCGTGAACCCGGACGGCGGCGCGATCGCGCTGGGGCATCCGCTCGGCGCGTCCGGGGCACGGCTGATGACCACGCTGGTCCACCGCATGCGGCGCGACGGCACCCGATACGGCTTGCAGACGATGTGCGAGGGCGGCGGCCTGGCCAACGCAACCATTCTCGAGCTGGTCTGACCAGGGCCAGCCAAGCCCGGCGCCGGCCGGTCAGGTGCTGACGATGGACACCGCTGAGACACCGGGCGCGCCGTAGAGGTGGGCGACGCCGATCTTCGGCTCGTTCCCGGCCTGGCGATCTCCGGCGCGCCCACGCAACTGCATGACCAGCTCATGGAGCTGCCGCAGCCCGGACGCCCCGATCGGCTCGCCGTTGGCGATCAATCCGCCGTCAGTGTTGACGGGCAGCGGGCCGCGCAGCGACGTGGCGCCCGAGGCGAGGAGCTCGTTCTGCTCCCCGTCCTTGCACAGCCCGCATTCAGCCATGTGGATGATCTCGGCGCCGGCGTCCGTGTCCTGTAGCTGTGCTATCTCGATCTCGTCGGGGGCGACGCCGGCCGCCTCGTACGCCGCGGCGGTCGCATCCACGGTCGGCGCCGGGACCTGTGCGGAAGACGGCGCGGTAGCCGGCGTGTGCACCTCGTAGGCACCGTAGCGCCTGGTTCGCACGGCGACGCTGCGCAGGTACACGGGCCGCTCGGTGTACTGGCGGGCGATGGGCGCACGGCAGACGACGGCCGCGGCCGCGCCCTCGTCCGGGCTGCAGAACATGTACTGCGTCAGCGGGTAGTTGACCATGCGTGACCCGAGGATCTGCTCCGGGCTGAGCGCCGCGCGGCGGTACGCGTTCGGGTTGAGGCTGCCATTGGCGTAGTTCTTCGCGGCCACCCGGGCCAGCGTCTCGTGCGTGATGCCGTAGTCGTGCATGTAGCGGTTGATCTTCATGCCGAAGAATTTCGTAGTGAGGAACAGGCCCATTTCCCCGTACCACGGTGGGCAGGCATACTCCTCCGGGTCCGCGGTGAACGCGCCGCGGCCATGCTTGTCCATCCCGAGGACTAGGCCGATCTCGTGCTGGCCGGACCTGATCGTCTGGCTGGCCAGGGCCAGCGCGCTGCCCGCCGTGGCGCAGCCGTTGTAGACGTTGGTGAACTGGATACCGGTGAGGCCGAGCTGGGCCACGACCGCGTCCGGCTGATCCACCTCGGCGCTCCCGCCCACGGCGAACTGCATGTCGGCCCAGGTGAGCCCCGCGTCGGCCAGGGCTGCGCGAGCCGCGTCGGCCGCCATGCTCAGCGCGGGCTTTCCTGGGAACCGGCCGAACGGGTGGAGTCCCACGCCGATGATGGCTACGTCAGGCATTGCTCGACTCCCTCGCGTACTGCGGCATCACCGCTGGTCCGGGTCTGGGGTGAAGGCGAACGTCACGACGTCGTTGCCCGCTTCGTCGGTCCGGAACGGCATCGTGACCAGCCGGACCGGCATACCGATGCGCAGCGTGTCCTGCGTGCAGCCGACGAGAATGCTTTCCAGGCGCAGTTGGCCGGGGAGCTCGATCACCCCCACGAACCAGGGCTGGAACGGCTCCGCCGACCCGAACTGGCCGGTGAACGGGGCCCTGGGCAGGAAGCCCTGCGACGTCCACGACCACAGCGTGCCGGTGCGGCTCAGCAGCCGCCGCTCGAGATCGGCGGCGCCGCACCGCGGGCAGCCCGGGCGGAGCGGGAACGTCACTGCCGCGCACGCCGGGCAGCGCCCGCCGATGAGAGCCGGCTGGTCCGCCGGCCAGGTGAACAGGCCTGGCGAGATCGGTTGCGATACCACAATTCCCTCCGGCGTCCGACTGTGCCGCCAGTGTTAAGCACGGGCTCACAAATTTTACATTGATGTCGATAAAATTATCTAGTGCCCGGCAGGCCAGCGGCACCTGGCGCGGCCACCTGGGCTGACCGAGTACCTCTGTCCTCGGTCTCATTGGTCTGCTGGTCCAGCTCGTGGCAGCCGGGCAGGGCGGATCGGGCTTCTTGTCAATGGATCATGTCGTTGCTAAGGTTCGATCCTGACATCGAAGTTAATTTAGGGGGGCTGACGCATGAGCCGTCGCCGGTCTGTCAGGTCGCTCCGCCTCGGCATCGTCGCCGCCGCCGCCGTGCTGACGGCGTGTGGTTCGGCGGGCAGCAGCTCCCCGTCTTCGGGCGGGTCGGCATCAGGCAGCGACGCGCCGTACGTGTGGGGCATCAACGCCGAGCTCTCCGGGCCGGTGTCGTTCTACGGCAACCAGATCGCCAACGGCGTCGCGGCGTACGTCAATCAGGTCAACGCGGACGGCGGCATCAACGGGCACAAGATCAGCCTGGTGAAGCTGGACAACGCCGCCTCGGAGTCGCGTGCGGCCGCCAACGAGACGCAGCTGGCCACCGCCGACAAGGCGATCGCGGTGTTCGGGAGCGTGCTGGACGCCCAGTGCGACGGATCGGCGACGATCGCTCAGCGATGGCAGGTGCCGACCGCCTGCCTGACGATCGGGACACCCAATCCCTACATCTATGGCCTAGGCGCGGATAACTCGACCAGCGGCCGGGCCATCGTCGCCGCGGTGGCGAAGGTCACCGGCAGCAGTTCATCGACTTTCGCGGTCATGTACAACGACCTCCCCCCGGACATCACGATGGCGAAAGATGCCGGGTCAGCCGCGGGCCACCGGCTGGTCACGAGCCAGAAGCTGGGGCTGACGGAGACAGACTTCACCGACCCGGTCGCGCAAGTGGTGGCGGCCAAGCCCGACGCGGTGGTCGTCTCGGCGACCGGGCCGGCGTTCGTGACCATCCTCAAGGGCCTGCAGGCGAGCGGCCTCAACGTCCCGGTCATCTACGTCGACGGCGTGGTCAACGCCAGCACGGTCCTCGGCCTCAGCGCACACAACATCTACCCGATGGGCCCCTACCCCTACGTCGACCCGGCCAAGACCGATTCGGACACCTCCGGGTTCGTGGCGGCGCTGAAGACGACCGGGGTCAACCCGACCGCCGCCAACGTGAATGGCACCCCCGACACGGCCTACCTGACCGCGTCGGCGTTCGGGGCGGCGCTGAAGGCCTGCGGAGCCTCGTGCACGGGAGCGGAACTGGCGGCCCAGCTCAACAAGTCCGACGACTCGTTCGGGCCGCTCGACCCCAAGTTCGTGTACACCGCCGCCGACCACGTCCCGTGGACAGCGTGGTATCTCTACCACCTGGCCGGCGGCACCTTCAGCCCGGTGGCATCGTTCCCGATCCACGGCTGACATGGTGCCCCCGACCCGCCCGGGCACTGCGGAACCCGTCGACGTGGCTGCGCCCAGGACCGCGCCGTCTGGCCGGCCAGCGGTGCGCGGCGTCACTTCCTGGCTGGCCCGGCCCGGATCCCTGACCCGGTGCGCGGTCATCCTGGTGCTGGCCCTGGGGGCGTTGTGGGCCGCGGTCGGCAGCACGTTCGTGGACTTGATCGGCCAGTCGTGCGCGGTCTTCGCGGTCGCCTCCCTCGGCCAGTACGTGCTGATCGGCACGGCCGGGCAAGTAGCGTTGAGCGGCGCGGCGTTCATGGCCATCGGTGCGTTCAGCACCGGCATGCTGGCGGCGGCCGGCGCGGCGTCCTTCCCACTGCCGCTGCTGGTCAGCGCGGTGGTTGGCTTCGCGGTCGGCCTGATATCCGGCCTGCCCGGGCTTCGCTTCCGCGGTCTCTACCTGCTCCTCGCCAGCCTGGCACTGCTCTTCATCGTGACGGACGCCGCCCAGAGCTACGAGCAGGACTACCATCCGGGAGGGCTGGTCATCCCCCCGCTGCGCTTCCTCGGTGCCAACCTGTCCCAGGGCAGGCCGCTCTACCTGACCCTGCTGTGCATCGTGCTGCTCAGCTACGCCTGTATCACCTGGATCGAGCGCACCGGCATCGGCCTCGCGTGGCGCGCCGTGCGGGAGAGCGAGGTCGCCGCGGCCATCAGCGGGGTCGACGTGGTGCGGTGGAAGCTCTATGCCTTTGCCCTGAGCGGCGCCCTTACCACCGTGGCCGGCAGCCTGTATGGCTATGTGGTGGGCGTGGCAGACTCCTCGGCGTATGACATCACCCTGTCCATAAGCCTGCTGACCATGGTGTTCATCGGCGGGATCGGTTCCCGGCTCGGTGCGATCCTGGGCGCGGCGGTGATCACCGTCCTGCCGTATGTGCTGCAGAACGGCCTGCCGGGGATCCTGCAGCATCTCGGTGTGGCGTCGACCTGGTACCAGACAAACGAGAGCAACGTGAACTCCGGCCTGTTCTCCCTCCTGTTCCTCCTGGTGGTGCTATTCGAGCCGGGAGGTATCTACGGCTTGCTGCTCAAGCTGGAGCGGTCGCTGCGGGCCGGGCACAACCGAAAGGAGACCGCCGGATGAGCCGACCCGGCCGCACGCAGTGGCTCGCGCTGACCAGGGAGGAGCCGGTTGACCCGCACCGCCGTATCGTCGACGCCCACCATCACCTGAACCCCGCCGAAGACCACCGGTACCTCCTGGATGACCTGATCTCGGACACCCGGGCCGGCCACAACGTCACGCACACGGTGTACGTGGAGACCATGGCGAATTACCGGACGGCGGGCCCGGAGGCGCTCCGCCCGGTCGGTGAGACGGAGTTCGCCGCGGCGCAGGCCCGCGAGTCCGAGAGCCGCGCGACCCGGGTCGCGGCCATCGTCCCGTTCGCGGACCTGACCCTCGGCGATGCCCTGGACGAGGTGCTCGAGGCGCACGAGATCGCGGGCGGCGGGCGGTTCCGGGGCATCCGGCATCCCGCGGCGTGGGACGCCAGCCCCGAGGTCCCGGCTGGATACATGAGCCCGCCACCCGGGCTGATGGCCGACGACGAATTCCGCCGCGGCGTGGCCCGGCTGGGCGGCAAGGGGTACTCCTTCGACGCCTGGATCTACCACCCGCAGCTTCCTGAGCTGGCCAAGCTCGCCGAGGCGGCCGCCGGCACGCCGATCATCCTGAACCACCTCGGCGTGCCGCTCAACGTCGGTCCCTACGCCGACCGCGAAACGGTCCGGCCGGAATGGCGCACCGGCATGCGCCAGCTCGCCGCCTGCCCGAACGCCGTGGTGAAGCTGGGCGGGATCGGCATGGACAGCTACCTGTTCCGCACCGGGTGGTCAGCATGGGACCGACCCCCCACCTCAGACGACGTTGTCGGCTGGTGGGGCGATGACATCCGCTGGTGCATCGACACCTTCGGGCCGTCGCGGTGCATGTTCGAGTCCAACTACCCGGTGGACCGGGACGCCGTCGGCTACACCGTGACCTGGA